>JAESGW010000052.1_pt1 | contig 351051 bp, 336 predicted proteins | sample 9269791 | NCBI WGS metagenome assembly JAESGW01 (sample SAMN16773120, study PRJNA677053) | algae metagenome | isolation source: Aphanocapsa lilacina HA4352-LM1 and co-occurring heterotrophs from near cave... | place: USA: Maniniholo cave, near Haena, Kauai, HI | collected 2009-07-28 | reverse complement strand
GCATGGCGCGGTTTCCTTTCCGTGTCTCGATCGTCGGCAAAACGTCAAGACACAGAAGAATCCACGCCATGCACCCTGTCCATCAAAATCGAACCGGACAGCCGTGGGCTTGACCCGGCAATCCATCACTCTGCAATAGGGCATTCCCCAAAGAAGATGGATACGCGGGTCAAGCCCGCGTATGACGGCTGCCGCCCATGACCGTCTCCCGCATCCAGCGCCTGAGCCTCACGCACTTCCGCAATTATCGCGCGGCGAGCGTCAATGTGGGCGCGGACATGGTCGTGCTGGCGGGGCCGAACGGCGCCGGCAAGACCAACTGCATCGAGGCGATCTCGTTTCTCTCGCCCGGACGCGGTCTGCGCCGCGCCACGCTCGATGACGTCGCCGACAACCAGGGCGATGGATCCTGGGCGGTTGCGGCCGAGGTCGAAGGCGCGCTCGGGCTCGCCACCCTCGGCACCGGCATCGACGCCCCTGCAGCCGACGAAGCGACCACGAGCCGCCGCTGCCGGATCGACCGCGAGCCGGTCTCATCGGCAGCCGCATTCGGCGATCACCTGCGCATGGTGTGGCTGACGCCGGCCATGGACGGCTTGTTCCTTGGCGCTGCGTCTGAGCGGCGCCGGTTCCTCGATCGCCTCGTGCTGGCCATCGACAGCGGCCATTCGGCGCGCGTGAATGCGCTCGAACGCTCGCTGCGTTCCCGCAATCGCCTGTTGGAGGACGCGCGCGCCGACGCGCACTGGCTCGACGCGATCGAGCACGAAACCGCGCAGCTCGCGGTCGCAGTCGCAGCGATGCGCAGTGAAACCGTGACGCGGCTGCAGGCTGCACTCACCGCCCGCGGCGAGGGTTCCGCGTTTCCGACTGCGACGATCACGCTGGACGGCTGGATGGAAATCGAGCTCTTGAATGAGCCAGCGCTCGCCGTCGAGGACCGCTACCGCGCGATCCTGCGCGAGGCCCGGCCGCGCGATGCAGCAGCCGGCCGCACCCTCGACGGTCCGCACCTGACCGACCTCAATGTCATCTACACGCCGAAAAACACGCCGGCGAAGGATGCATCGACCGGCGAGCAGAAAGCGCTGCTGATCGGCCTCGTGCTCGCGCATGCGGGTCTCGTCGCGGAGATGACCGGCATCACGCCGCTGCTGCTGCTCGACGAGGTGGTGGCGCATCTCGATCCCGGCCGACGCGCTGCGCTGTTCGATGAACTCGAACGTCTCGGCGCACAGGTCTGGATGACCGGCGCGGACCCGCTTGCGTTCACCGCCGTCGGCGCGCGGGCGCAGATTTTCGACGTCGAATCGGGCCGCGTTTCGCAGAAAAAATGACCCCGAAACGGGGCGCGAATCAGATCAGTTTCAGCGGATCGAATCGGACTTTTTCCAAGCCTTCCCGCAGGCCGATTCGGGGCTTGAAAAAGCGCCAAAAAATACTATTTATTCAACAGCTTAAAAGGTGAGAGTTAGGCCTGTACGGCCCCTCGCTTTCGTGGCACAAATTGATGTCTCTGCGCGCCTTGAATCGCACCTCGATTCGGCGCTGCTCCCGAAGGCCTATGCATGACCGAACCTGCCCGGCAAACCACAGCCGAAACCGCGCTCACGACATCGCCGGCCTACGACGCCGAATCGATCAAGGTACTGAAGGGGCTCGACGCCGTCCGCAAGCGGCCGGGCATGTATATTGGCGACACCGATGACGGCTCGGGCCTGCATCACATGGTCTACGAGGTCGTCGACAACGCCATCGACGAGGCGCTTGCAGGCCACGCGAGCGCGGTCACTGTCGTGCTCAATCCCGACGGCTCGGTGACCGTGCGCGACGATGGTCGCGGCATTCCGACCGACATCCACAAGGGCGAAGGCGTTTCGGCGGCCGAGGTCATCATGACCCAGCTGCACGCCGGCGGAAAATTCGATCAGAACTCCTACAAGGTCTCCGGCGGCTTGCACGGCGTCGGTGTCTCCGTCGTCAATGCGCTGTCGACCAAGCTGCAGCTGCGCATCTGGCGCAACGGCAAGGAACACTCCATGGAGTTCGCGCATGGCGAGGCGGTTGCGCCGCTCGCTGTGGTCGGCGACGCCAACGGCCAGCGCGGCACCGAAGTGACGTTCCATCCCTCGCCGCAGACCTTCACGATGGTCGAATTCGACTTCGCGACGCTGGAACATCGCCTGCGCGAGCTGGCCTTCCTCAATTCCGGCGTCAGCATCGTCCTGTCCGACAGGCGCCACGCGGTCGAGAAGCGCGAGGAGATGCGCTACGACGGCGGCATCGAGGCGTTCGTGAAATACCTCGACCGCAACAAGAAGGGTATCGTGCCCGCGCCGATCACGCTGCGCGCCGAGCAAAACGGGATCACCGTCGAGTGCGCGCTGTGGTGGAACGACAGCTATCATGAGAACGTGCTGTGCTTTACCAACAACATCCCGCAACGTGACGGCGGCACGCATCTGGCAGGTTTCCGCGGCGCGCTGACGCGACAGGTCACCGGCTATGCCGACACCAGCGGCATCTCGAAAAAGGAAAAGATCTCGCTCACCGGCGACGACTGCCGCGAGGGCCTGACCGCCGTGCTGTCGGTGAAGGTTCCGGACCCGAAGTTTTCGTCGCAGACCAAAGACAAGCTGGTGTCGTCCGAAGTTCGCCCGGTGGTCGAGAGCGTGATCAACGAAGCGCTGCGGGCATGGTTCGAGGAGCATCCGTCCGAGGCCAAGATCGTCGTCGGCAAGGTGATCCAGGCCGCGGCCGCGCGCGAGGCCGCGCGCAAGGCACGCGACTCGATCCGCAAGGACCCGCTGAGCGTCTCTTCGCTGCCGGGCAAGCTCGCCGACTGCCAGGAGAAGGACCCGGCCAAGTCGGAACTGTTCATCGTCGAGGGCGATTCGGCCGGCGGCTCCGCCAAGCAGGGCCGCAACCGCGAGTTCCAGGCTGTGTTACCGCTACGCGGAAAGATCCTGAACGTTGAACGCGTGCAGGCCGGAAAAATGTTGTCCTCGGAGCAAATCGGCACGCTGATTACCGCTCTCGGTGTGAACATCGAAATCGGCGGACAGAAAGAGGACGATTCGAATTCCCGGGGACGCGGCGTCAGGTTCACGCTGGACAAGCTGCGCTATCACCGCATCATCATCATGACCGACGCCGACGTGGACGGCGCCCACATCCGCACACTGCTGCTGACGTTCTTCTACCGGCAGATCCCGGAGCTGATCGATCGGGGCCATCTCTACATCGCGCAGCCGCCGCTCTACAAAGTGTCGCGCGGCAAGTCCGAGCAATATCTGAAGGACGAGCCCGCGCTGCAGGACTACCTGATCGACACGGGTCTTGAGGATTCCGTGCTGAAGCTCGCGGACGGCTCGGAGCGCGCCGGGCTCGACTTGCGGGCGCTGGTGCAGGATGCACGCGTCATTCGCGGCGTGCTGCATGGCCTGCACTCGCGCTACAATCGCGGCGTGGTGGAGCAGGCAGCGATTGCCGGCGTCCTGAGCCCGAGAGTCACCGCAGATCCGGCAACCGCCAAGGCCGCGGCTGAATACATCGCCAGGCGACTGGACGCGCTCGCCGACGAGGTCGAGCGCGGCTGGATCGGCCTTTACACCGAAGGCGAAGGCTTCGCCTTTGAGCGCACCGTGCGTGGTGTCAAGGAATACGCGGTGATCGACGAGGCGCTATTGGGTTCCGCCGATGCCCGCAAGCTCGATGAGTTCGCGGTCAGGCTGCAGGAGACCTATCCGCGCATCGGCACCCTGCGCCGCAAGGACACCGAGACGCCGATCCACGGTCCGGTCGGCCTGTTCGAAGCCCTGACCGAGTTCGGCCGCAAGGGCATTTCCATGCAGCGCTACAAAGGTCTCGGCGAGATGAACCCGGAGCAGCTGTGGGAAACCACGCTGGACATCAACGCGCGCTCGCTGCTGCAGGTGAAGGTGAAGGAGGTCGATGAGGCCGACGACCTCTTCACCAAGCTGATGGGTGACGTGGTCGAGCCGCGTCGCGAGTTCATCCAGGACAACGCACTGTCCGCCAGCGTCGACGTGTAGCGACATCAGCCACTGTTGAAGCACCCATAAAAACGGCGCTGGTTCACCTCGGCAGCCTGCGCGAGGGCGGCGCGTTGTCCAACACCGACTTTCAATGCTCGTGCGGCGAAGCCGCCAGAGCCCGTGCGTATCCTTGTGCACAGTCGGTCACGCCAACCTCTGATAGTCTCGATATTCTCTGAACCAGCGTCGCGAGCGACCGCTTTCATGGCCGCGAAGCCAGTCCACAGCGATCGGGAACTTTCGCGGGAACCGGTTGTTAAGGCGGAACCGGTCGTTAAAAAATGAGTAAGGGGGCAGTCGACCCGACGGAGTGGAGCGCGGGAAAAACTGCTCGCGAAGGGCGCAGCTTTGTACAATTCTTGATCAAGATCAAACTGTTGGGCAACGGATGCCGAGCATCCCGTTGTCTACGCCATCTTGTTTTCGTTGACGGGTTGCGTGTCAGATGAGTACGGGCAAGCGCCCAAGTCGGGCAAAGCCGAGCCGGAAAGCGAAGAAGCAGGCTTCGTCTGGTGCGTCAAAGCGCGCAACGAAGACTCGTGCTCCCCAACCACCCGCGACAGACGCACCACCATTGATCGTCGGCATCGGCGCTTCGGCCGGCGGCCTGGAAGCGTTCACAGCCTTGCTGCGACACTTGCCGAACGACACCGGCATGGCCTTCATCCTGGTGCAGCACCTCGATCCAGTGCGCGAAAGCGCGCTGGTGGCGTTGCTGGCGAAAACCACCTCCCTGCCGGTTCGCGAAGTGACAAACGATATGCCGGTCAAAGCCGACCACATCTATGTCATTCCTCCGGGCAGCACCCTTTCCATCGCGGATCGCGTCTTGCGGCTTCAGCCGCGCCGGCCAAACGCAGCGGGATATCGATCGATCGACACCTTTCTCGAATCGCTGGCGCAGGACCAGCGCGAGCGGGCCATCGGAGTGATCCTGTCCGGCACCGCGAGCGACGGCACATTGGGGTTGGAAGCGATCAAGGCCGAGGGAGGGATTACGTTCGCGCAGGATGAATCTGCCCGCTACGATTCAATGCCGCGCAGCGCGATTGCGGCGGGGTGTGTGGATTTCGTTCTCGATCCGGAAGGCATTGCGAAGGAGCTCGAACGTATCTCGAAACATCCCTTCGCTTCCAACCAGCTCGAGATATCCCTCTCCCCGGAAGATGACCGCGAGTCCGCGATCGCGCATGAGGACGACGATTCCCCGCTGCCGTCGGGCGGCGAAGGAACGCCACACACGGGAGCCGGCCGCGCGCGTGCCGAAAGCGGAACAGCGCGCGAGGGGCCCGGAGACAACGGCTACAAAAAAATCCTGCTTCTGCTCCGCAGTCATTGCGGGGTGGATTTCTCGCTCTACAAATCCACCACCATCCGGCGGCGGATTGTCCGGCGCATGGTGCTGAACAAGCACGAGACATTGGCCGAGTACGCGCAGTTTCTGCGGGGCAACACCAAGGAACTCGACGCCCTCTACTCCGACGTACTCATCAGCGTCACAAGCTTCTTCCGCAACCCCGAAGCATTCGACGCGCTCAAGCGCGATGTCTTTCCAAAGCTCTTTCAGCGCGGCGGGCGCGACCCGCTGCGGGTCTGGGTGCTTGGCTGCTCCACCGGTCAGGAAGCATACTCTATTGTGATGGCGTTTCTGGAAGTCGCGGACGAAGCCCCTCGCGAGCAAAAACTTCAAGTGTTCGCCACCGATCTCAATGAGGCGCTGCTGGAGAAGGCCCGCCACGGTCTCTACGCCAAGACCCTGGCGCAGGACATTTCGCCGGAGCGGTTGCGACGATTTTTCGTCGAGGAGGAAGGCGGCTATCGGGTCAGCAAGCGCTTGCGGGAAATGGTGGTGTTCGCGCGGCAGAATCTCATCAGCGACCCGCCCTTTTCGCGCATGGACCTCGTGAGTTGCCGCAACCTGCTGATCTATCTCGAGGCCGGCTTGCAGAAGAAGCTGCTCCCGACATTTCACTATGCCTTGAAACACGACGGATTCTTGTTCCTTGGCGGCTCGGAGTCGGTCGGCGGCTTCACCGACTTGTTCGAACCGGTTGACCGAAAATCCAAGATTTTCTCCAAACGAGCCGCGCCGGCTACGGCGTATCACCTGCCGATCCGAAATGAACGCGGCCCCGCCCTGCGAGCACCGCCGCCGCACGCCCGGATTCGCGGGCCGGTCGACACGAGAGAGGGCGAGCCGGAAGATTATCGGGCCGAGTTCAACTCCCAGCGCGAGGCGGATCGGGTCACGGTTAACCGATACGCTCCTCCCGGCGTGCTGGCGAATGCGGAATTGCAAATCCTCCAATTCCGCGGGCCTACCAGCGCCTTCCTGGAGCCGCCCACCGGCAAGGCCAGCTTCGACATTCTAAAGATGGCGCGGCAGGGTTTGATGCTGCCACTGCGTGCCGCGATCAACCAGGCGAAGAAGGACAACAAAACCGTGCGCAGGGAGAGCGTGCGGGTGGGTCAAAATGGCAAGGCGCGGACGGTGAATGTCGAGGTCGTCCCGCTCAAGAATTTGCGCGAGCGCAGTTTCCTGATCTTGTTCGAGGACGCGGAAAAAGCCACGCGTGTCACTGGCAAGACGTACGGCAAGCAGCCGCACGCCGACGGGAAGCGCGTCACCGCCAGGAGGAAAAAGGAAGAGGTCCGGAGCATCGCCGAGCTGGAGCGGGAGCTCTCCGAAATGAGCGATTTCGTACAATCGCTTCAGGAGCAGCACGAAGCCACCAACGAGGAATTGCAGGCCTCCAACGAGGAAATCCAGTCCGCCAACGAAGAACTTCAGAGCATCAACGAAGAGCTGGAGACCTCCAAGGAGGAGCTGGAATCGACCAACGAAGAGCTCACCACCGTCAATGAGGAGATGGCCAATCGCAACGCCGAGCTCGGCCGCCTCAACGGCGACCTTGTCAATCTTCAGAGTTCGACCAATCTCGCCATCCTGTTGCTCGGACGCGACCTGTCCGTCCGCCGTTTCAGCAAGCAGGCAGAGACGCAATTCAACCTGCTCGCAACCGACATCGGGCGACCGATCGGTGGCGTCCGGCACAATCTGGACCTGAACGATCTCGACGACCTCGTCAGGGACGTCATCGGCAGCATCCGCGAAAGCGAGCGCGAGGTGCAGGACAAGGGTGGGCGCTGGTATTCGTTGCGGGTGCGCCCTTATCTCACGCTCGACAACAAGGTGGACGGCGCCGTGCTGGTGCTGCTGGACATTGACGACCTGAAGCGGGTCGAGACAATTGTTCGCGAAGCGCGTGACTACGCGCAGGCGATCATTCGTACCGCGCGTGATCCATTGGTCATTCTGCATGGTGACCTGCGAATCGTCAGCGCCAACGACGCTTTCTACAGGACGTTCAAGATTTCACCCGCCGACTCGGAGGGGCGGCTGATCTATGACCTGGGCAATCGCCAATGGGACATTCCCCGATTGCGCGAACTGCTGGAGGACATCCTTCCCCGCAACAGCTTCTTCGATGATTTCGAGGTCACGCACGAATTCGAGCGGATCGGACGAAGAACCATGCTGCTCAACGCGCGGGTGCTGAACCAGGCCGACAGCAAGTCGAAGTTCATTCTCCTGGGCGTTCAGGATGTCACCGAAATGCTTCAGTTTCAGTCGGAGCTTCGCGCTCACGCAGACGAACTGGTCCGATTCAATCGCGTCGCGGTGGACGCGAGACGCGCATGATCGAATTGAAGAAGGAAATAAACGAACTATGTGAACAGCGCGGTGAGCCGGCACGGTACACGCTCGACTTCGAGCAGGATGGAGGCGAGGCTAATGCCTAAGCCCGGCATTGCCGAACGACATTCAGCGCCTGGTCCTCAGCGGAAAGCGCGAACGGCCGCGCGGCAGGCATCTGCCGCGCCCGATTTTCTTGCCGGCGACGGCGAGATGGCGGAGCTGATCCGCCAAACGGACTGGTCCGGGACGCCGCTCGGACCTCTGGACAAGTGGCCTCAAAGTTTGCGCTCCGCGATCAGCATCTGTCTCGGCTCGCGCTTTCCCATCGTGATCTACTGGGGTGCCGAGTTCGTGGTCCTGTACAACGACGCCTACGCCCAGATCCTGGGCAGCAAGCATCCGCAAGCGCTCGGGAAACGTTGCCGCGAAGTCTGGGCTGAAATCTGGGACGTCATCGGGCCAATGCTCCAGGGCGTTGTCGCAACCAGTGAAGCGACGTGGTCCGACAACCAACTCCTCGTTCTCCAGCGACACGGCTATCCGGAAGAATGCTACTTCTCTTTTTCGTTCAGCCCCGTACGCTCTGAAGATGACACCGTCGGAGGTGTCTTTACAGCCGTGATCGAACACACCCAGCGGGTCGTGGGCGAACGGCGGGTCGCCGCGCTAAGGGACCTGGGCGCGAAGGGGACGGAGGCAAAGACTGCAGAAGAAGCCTGCGCTAACGCGGCTGGGACGCTTTCCACGCATGGAAAGGATATTCCTTTCGCCCTGCTTTACCTGATCGACAACGACGGGAAACTGGCGCGGCTGGTCGGCGCTGCCGGCGTCGCGGAAAATGACCGCATTAATTCAACAGTTGTCGAGCTCGGCGCCGAGATGGCCGACCAGATTTGGCCGATCGGGGAGGTGATGCGTACCGGCGTCATGCACGTCGTCGAGAATCTGGCGCCGTTTGACTCGCTGCCACCTGGGCCATGGCCCGATCCGCCTCGGCAGGCAGTACTGCTGCCGATCCGGTCCAACATCTCGCATCAGTACGCGGGCTTTCTGGTGGCGGGTGTCAGCGCGCGGCTGAAGCTCGACGACCTCTACCGCAGTTTCTATGAGCTGGTGGCCAGCCAGATCTCGACCGCAGTCGCCAATGCTCGCGCATACGAGGCCGAGCGCAAACGGGCCGAAGCGCTGGCCGAGATCGACCAGGCCAAGACCGCGTTCTTCTCCAATATCAGCCACGAGTTCCGTACGCCGCTGACCTTGATGCTCGGTCCTTTGGAGGACGTGCTGGCAGGCGCGAATTTGCCGCCCGTCGAACGCGAGCAGCTCGATGTCGCGCACCGCAGCTCACTGCGCCTTCTCAGGCTCGTCAACTCGTTGCTCGATTTTTCGCGCATCGAGGCAGGTCGGGCGCAGGCCAGCTACGAACCGGTCGATCTGGCACCGCTCACCGCTGAACTCGCCAGCAATTTCCGGTCGGTTTGCGAACGTGCCGGGCTGAAGCTCGTCGTGGATTGCCCGCCTCTTGCCGGACCCGTCCATATTGATCGGGAAATGTGGGAGAAGATCGTCCTCAACCTGCTTTCCAACGCTTTCAAATTCACCTTCGAGGGCGAGATCGCGATTCGCCTGCGGGCGGTGAACGGCCAGGCCGAGCTGACGGTCCGCGACACCGGCGTCGGCATACCGGAGCACGAGTTGCCGCGTCTGTTCGAGCGGTTCCACCGAATCGAAGGCCAGAAGAGCCGGTCCTATGAAGGCAGTGGAATCGGGCTCGCGCTGGTACAGGAGCTCGTGAAGCTTCATGGCGGCGCCATCCGCGCCGACAGCGCGGCGAACCGGGGCGCCAGTTTCGTTGTAAACATCCCATTCGGAACGGCGCATTTGCCGCAAGATCGAACCGGAGCCGTTCGGAGCCTGGCATCGACCTCGGTTCGCACCAACGCCTATGTCGAAGAGGCGGGGCGCTGGCTTCCCGACGAAATGGCGCTCGCGAATGAAGCGCCGAACGAGATCGCCGAGCCTGACGATCTGCCGCAGCTGCGCAAGCGCGTGCGCATTCTTCTTGCTGACGATAATGCCGATATGCGCGCCTATGTGCGTCGGCTGCTCGGCAGCAATTTCGAGGTGCAGGCGGTCGCGGATGGAGAAGCGGCCCTTCAGGTCCTTCGCGAGCACCGCTCCGATCTTGTGCTCACCGACGTGATGATGCCGCGTCTCGATGGCTTTGGGCTGCTGCGTGCTATCCGTGCTGATCCCTCGCTACGCAGCCTCCCGGTGATCATGCTGTCGGCGCGCGCTGGGGAGGAGAGCCGGGTGAAAGGACTTGAGGCCGGCGCGGATGACTATCTCATCAAGCCGTTCTCGGCGCGCGAGCTGATCGCTCGAATCGGCGGCAATCTGGAACTGGCGCGTATGCGCCAGGAAGCGGATGAAGCCTTGCGAGAAGAGGCGCGCACGCTCGACGTCTTGAACCGCGTCGGCACGGCCATCGCCGCGGAACTCGATCTTGAACGCTCCGTGCAGGTGGTCACCGATGCTGCGACCGAACTGACCGGCGCTGCATTTGGTTCGTTCTTCTACAATGTGACCGACGAACGCGGCGAATCCTACATGCTCTACTCGCTCACAGGAGCGCCGCGGGAGGCATTTGCGAAGTTTCCGTTGCCGCGCAACACTGCGGTGTTCGGCCCGACGTTCAGAGGCGAAGGGCTCGTCCGGTCAGACGACATCCTGAAGGACCCGCGCTACGGCAAGAACGAGCCGCACCACGGCATGCCCACTGGGCACCTTCCCGTGCGAAGTTATCTTTCCGCGCCTGTGATCTCGCGCTCGGGCGAAGTTCTCGGCGGGCTTTTCTTCGGCCACCCCAAACCGGGTGTATTCACCGAGCGCTCGGAGCGTCTGCTGAAGGGAATTGCGGCTCAAGCCGCGACCGCTATCGACAATGGTCGACTATATCAAGCGGCGCAGGTTGAGATCGCTGAACGCAAGCGAGCTGAACACGCCTTGCGCGAAAGTGAGGATCGCCTCAGCCAGGTCAACGCGGAACTCGGCCGACGCCTGACTGAGCTTCAAACAGTCCATAAGGACGTTCAGGAGTCTCGCAGAGCCGCGCTCAACTTGATGGAAGATGCAGTTCAGTCCCGTCAAGCTGTGGAAGCACTCAACGTGGAACTCCGCGATCGCGAGCGCCGCTTCCGCGAGATGATCGACGCGATCCCGGCGGTGGTCTACACCACAGACGCGGAAGGCCATATCACGCATTTCAATCCTGCTGCTGTCGAATTCTCCGGGCGCACACCTGAATTGGGCACGGATCGATGGTGCGTGAGCTGGAAGCTCTATCATCCGGACGGCACACCGATGCCGCATGACGAATGTCCCATGGCGATCGCGCTCAAGGAGGGACGCGTTGTTCGGGGCGCGGAAGCCTTGATCGAACGACCCGACGGTACGCGCCGCTGGTTTGCCCCCTATCCGACGCCGCTGCGCGATGCGGAAGGCCGCATCGTCGGCGGCATCAACATGCTGGTGGACATCACCGAGCGCAAGGCCGCGGAAGAGACGCGCGCAAGGATCGCCTCCATCGTCGAATCGTCTGACGATGCCATCATCAGCAAATCGCTGGACGGCATTGTTGCGACCTGGAACAGGGGCGCGCAGCACCTGTTCGGGTATACAAGCGAGGAAGCCATCGGTCGGCCCATCACCATGCTGATTCCGCCCGATCGGCTGCAGGAAGAACCCGAAATTCTGGCGCGACTCAAGCGAGGTGAGCACGTTGACCACTTCGAAACTGTGCGCGTCCGCAAAGACGGCTCGCCTCTGGAGGTATCTCTGACCATCTCTCCGATCCGGGACGAAAGAGGCGCGGTTATCGGAGCTTCGAAGATCGCCCGCGACATCACCGAGACTAAGAGCGCCCAGCGCCGTCAACGTGTTCTCACGGATGAGCTCGTGCATCGCGGCAAAAATCTGCTCGGCGTGGTTCAAGCCATGGTGTCGCTCAGTCTTTCCGGGGGAGCTTCACTGGCCGACGTGCGTGAGACACTCACCAAGCGCATCCAAGCTCTGTCGCGCAGCCAGTCGGTGCTGGTGAATGGTGGCCTTGAAGGCGCTCGCCTGGCTGAGATTATCCGTCTCGAAGCCGAAGCCTTCTCCGACAAGGTTGACGTCTCCGGCCCCGATCTGATGCTCAAACCGCGTCTGGCCCAGACCTTCGCTCTCCTCGTGCACGAACTCGCCACCAACGCGACCAAGCACGGGGCATTGTCCCGGCCGCAAGGTCGCGTCGCGATCGACTGGTCAGTCGCGGGCACCGGCGCCGAAGCGCGCTTCAAGTTTCGCTGGCAGGAGTCAGGCGGACCGCCCGTCACTGCACCTACCCGCCAGGGTTTCGGCCGCACGTTGATTGAAAAGGCTGTCGCGCAGGAGTTGGAAGCGCGACCAAAGATGGAATTCGCACCTGAAGGTTTGCGCTATCAGATCGATGCGCCGCTGGCGGCCATCCTCCGCAGCGACGCCTGAACGAAACCGAAAAAAGGGATGCTGGGCGCGAATTGACCACCCGCAACCATTCATCGAGGCCGGCGTTACCGTACTTGATCCTCTCGCAGAATAGACCTGCCGCATGACCTTCTCTGGACGACGCGTCCTCGTGGTGGAAGATGAGTTCCTCGTCTCGTTGGCGATGGCCAATCTGCTCGAAGGCATTGGATGTGTGATTGTCGGGCCCGCGGCTCGAATCGCGCCGGCGCTCGAATTTGCTCATTCAGAGTCGCTGGACGCGGCCGTGCTCGACATCGATCTTGCCGGCGAGATGATCTGGCCTGTTGCCGAGGAATTGCAGCGACGAGGAATACCCTTCCTGTTCATCTCAGCCTACGCTCAACGGGACGTCGTTCCCGCGACTTTCGCAACCGCGATTCGGCTGGACAAGCCCGTGGAGCATGATCGCTTGTTAAGCGGGCTCGAGGCCATGTGGTGATCGTCTGGCGCGGAGTAAGAAGGTACCTCAGCGCAATAGCCTACGACTCGTCGAGGGTTGCCGGCTTCGTCCGGCCGATCGGAACCGCATGGCCCTGGTAGCACAGCGGCTTCATGCAATCTTTTCCCTGACGCGTCCAATGTTGCACGTTCGCTGACCGTCCTACCTTCCGCCTCAAAGCGCGCCCGCCCAACGAGGTCGCGAGCCTTTCGAGGAAACCACGGAGGACGTGCATCATGACCGCTATTTTCCGCCCCAGCCGCCGGACGATGCTGATGTCCGCCGGCGCTGCGATGAGCCTTCCGCTGATCGGCCGGCAGTCCGCACAGGCGCAGACGCCCGCCTGGCGGCCGACCAAGAACGTGCGGCTGGTGGTCCCGTTCGCCGCCGGCGGTGCCAATGACATCATCGCGCGCGTGATCGCCGAGCGCCTCTCCACCATGTGGGGCCAGCAGGTCTATATCGAAAACAAGCCCGGCGCCGGCGCCAACATCGGCACGGCGGACGTGGCGCGCGCCGATGCGGACGGTCATCACCTGCTGATCACCTCGAGCGCGATCGCCGTGAACCGCTTCCTGTTCGAGAAGCTGCCGTTCGATCCGGTCGCCGATTTTGCGCCCGTCTCGCTGGTCGCGATCATTCCCAACGTGATGGTGGTGCCGGCGGCATCGACCGTGCGCAGCGTCGCCGACTTCATTGCGGAGGCCAAGGCGAAGCCCGGCGCTCTGAACTACGGCTCGGCCGGGATCGGCACCTCGCTGCATCTGATCGGCGAATTGTTCAAGCGATCCGCCGGCGTCGACATCAAGCATGTCCCTTATCGCGGCGCGGCGCCCGCCATGAACGACCTGATTGCCGGACGTATTGAAGTGATGTTCGACACCGCGACCGTCTCGATGAACCAGATTCGCGGCGGCACGATTCGCGCGCTCGGCGTCTCGACCAAGGAGCGCATCCCTGCCCTGCCCGACGTGCCGCCGATCGGCGACACCGTGGCCGGCTTCGACGTCGGCTCCTGGTTCGCGCTCTACTATCCATCAAAGACACCGCGCAATATCGTCGACAGCGTCGCGGCGGATGTGCGCACCGTCCTGCAGCAGGATTCGGCAAAGAAGCTGCTCGGCGATCTCGGCGCCCGCATCGTCGCCTCGACACCGGATGAACTCAACGCTCACATGCGTGCCGAGACGGACCGCTGGGGCGTGGTCATCCGCGAGGCCGGCATCAAGGCCGAAGGCGGTTGAGCCCCACAGGAAATTGGCGCACAGAACAGCATGACAAAACCGAAGGTGCCGGCGACCGCCGGCGGCATCACCACCGTCCGCGACGCGACAATGGACCTGTTGCGCCGCCTCGACATGACGACCGTGTTCGGCAATCCGGGCTCGACCGAACTGCCGTTCCTCAACAACTGGCCGGACGATTTCCGCTACGTCCTCGCGCTGCAAGAATCATCCGCAGTGGCGATGGCGGACGGCTTTGCGCGCGCCACCGGCCGCGCGGCCTTCTGCAACCTGCATTCGGCGGTCGGCATCGGCCACGCGCTTGGCAGCGTCTTTACGGCCTACCGCAACCAGACGCCGCTGGTGATCTCCGCCGGGCAGCAGGCGCGCAGCCTGCTGTCGGGTCAGCCGTTCCTCGGCGCCACGGAAGCTGCGAACTTTCCAAAGCCGTATGTCAAATGGAGCGCCGAGCCGGCGCGCGCGGAAGACGTCCCGGCCGCGCTGGCGCACGCCTATTACACCGCCATGCAACGGCCATGCGGGCCGACCTTCGTCTCGGTGCCGATGGACGACTGGGGCGTCGCAACCGAACCGACGGCGACACGAACCGTCAGCCGCGATGTCGCACCGGATCCCGAGCTGATCGCCGAACTTGCCCGCGCGCTTGGCTCGGCGAAGCGACCGGTGCTGGTGATCGGGCCGGAGGTCGATGGAGAAGACGCGGGCGACGCTGCCGTCGCCTTGGCCGAACGCGCGCGCACGCCGGTGCTGGTCAGCCCGTTCTCGAGCCGGGTCAGTTTTCCGGAACTTCATCCGCTGTTTGCGGGCTTCCTGCCCGCAGCGCCGCAACCGATCGCAGCGACGCTGTCCGCGCACGATCTCATCGTCGTGCTCGGCGCACCCGTCTTCACCTTTCATGTCGCGGGCGATTTCAACCTGCCCCGAAGCAGCGCGCGGCTGTTCCAGCTGACGACCGACGCTGAAGCGGCCGCATCAGCATCGATGGGGACCGCCATCGTCGGCAGCCTGCGTCTCGCCTTGCCTGCGCTTGCAAAACTCTTGCCCGCCGACAGCGGCCGCGCGATGCCGCCGCCGCGCCCGCGCGTGGAGGCACCTGTCGCCCGTGATCCGATCCCGGCCGAGTTCCTGCTGCACAGGATCGCCGCAACGATGCCGCCTGACGCCATCATCGTCGAGGAGGCGCCCTCGCACCGGCCGGCACTGCAGCGACACCTGCCGATCCGCGGCTTCGGCCAGTTCTACACCATGGCCAGCGGCGGCCTCGGCTACTCGCTGCCGGCGGCCGTCGGCGTCGCGCTGGCGAAGCCGGACCGGCGCGTCATCTGCATCATCGGCGACGGCTCGCTGATGTATTCGATCCAGGCGCTATGGACCGCGGCCCAGCACCGGCTGCCGCTGTCCGTCGTCGTCATCAACAATGGCGGCTACGGCGCCATGCGCTCGTTCAGCCAGACACTGAATGTTAAGGGCCCGCCGGGAATCGATCTGCCGGGGATCGACTCGGTGCAGATCGCAAAAGGTTTTGGCTGCGCGGCGCTGCGCGTGGGTGAGGTTGCGTCGCTGGAGCAGGCGCTTGTCGACGCGTGGCGGACGGACGGGCCGGTGTTGATCGATGTGCCGGTCGATCAAGCGGTGACGAAGTTGTACTGAATGCCGTCATTGCGAGCGAAGCGAAGCAATCCAGCCACGCGCCGGCGGGCGCGTTGAAAATTGCTTCTTTCCTAGCGCGCTGCGCGCGCGACTGGATTGCTTCGTCGCCATAGGCGAGCAAAGCGACGCCGTTCTTCGAACGGCTATGCCTCGCAATGACGGCTGTGGTTGGCGCATCAACTCACAAACCCATGCAACCGCGCGGCGTGCTCGCGCATGCGTTCGGGGCTGCCGAGCAGTGGGCGGTTGGCGCCGATGCGCTTGTACCAGTAGTGCAGGCCGAGCATGTCGGTGATGCCGATGCCGCCATGGACTTCGGTCGCGGTGCGCGCGACGTAACGGCCGGCCTCGCCGAGATACGACTTTGCGTGCGCCACGACCAGCGGCGCCTCGTCGGGGCGCTGATCGAGTGCGTAGGCCGCGTACCACACCAGTGCCCGCCCCGGCTCCAGCTGCGCGGCCATCTCCGCGCACAGGTGCTTGACGGCCTGGTAGCTGGCGATGATGCGGCCGAACTGGCGGCGCTCCTTTGCGTAGGCGACAGCCTTGTTGATCATCGCCCATCCGGCACCGAGGGTATCGGCGGCGAGCATCACTCGGCCTGCATCGCAAACCCGCGCGATGACGGCTTCGCTGTCGCCGCCTGCGAGCGGCTCGGCCGCGACGCCATCGAAAACGAGCTCGCCATGGGCGCGCGTGCGATCGATGGTCGGCAGCGCACGGGTCGTCAGGCCTTTCGCGTTCGCCTCCACCAGGTGCAGGCGGCGATCGCGGTCGGCGACGATGATGATATCAGCGCCAGCGTAGTCGATCGCAAACAGCGCCTTGCCGGAGAGCCGCCCGCCATTCGCGGTCACGCCGGCATTCTCGCGCGCGCCGCCGGCGTGCTCTGCGACCGCGACCGAAGCCCGCGCCTCGCCCGTGGCGAGCTTCGGCAGCCAGCGCTTCTGCTGCGCGGGCGAGCCCGCCATCATCAGCGCCAGCGGCGCCATCACCGCAGTGGCGATGAATGGCACCGGCACGACGTGTTTGCCGAGCGTTTCCGCGATCAACGCCGCTTCGAGCAAACCGAGGCCAAGCCCACCATGCTCTTCGGGGATGATCGTGCCGGCGACGCCAAGGCCCGCCAGCATGCGCCACACATCGTCGGCAACGGCCTCGCCACCGTCGGCTGCCTTACGTACGCGATCGAGCGGGCACGCCTTCGCCAGCGCGCCGTCGATGCTTTCCTGCATCATCTTCTGTTGTTCGGAGAGTGAGAATTCCATGCTCAATCGCTCGCAACTTTGGGCTCGCGCGGCATGTCGAGGCCGCGTTCGGCGATGATGTTCTTCTGGATCTGCGCGGTGCCGCCGCCGATGATCAGGCCTAGCTCGAACATCGACGACGACTGCCAGTTGCCGCCGTTGCGCAGGTAAGGGCTGTCGTCATAGAGCACGCCGAGCTCGCCCAGCGCATCGATCGCCAGCGTCGACAGCTGGTGATTGAGCTCGCAGCCCTGCAGCTTCATGATCAGCCCGGCCATGCCGGGGCTTTCCTTCTTCGCAGCCGCCGTCTCGTTGCGCATGCCGGTGAACTGCATCGCCAGCAAACGTCCTTCGAGCTGCATCAGCCGATCGCGCAGCGCTGGCTCATCGATCGCGCGGTGGCCATCGATCGTCTCCTCCTGCATCAGCTTGGTCAGCATGGTCAGCCGCCGCCGCGAGGCGTTCGGATCGCCCAACATGCCGCGCTCGTGCTTCAGCGTGGCGTTGGCGACGGCCCAGCCCTCGCCACGCTGGCCCACGATCTGCGTCACCGGCACGCGCACGTCGGTGAAGAACACCTCGTTGAACTCGGCACGGCCGGTCATGGTCTTCAGCGGCCGCACGTCGATACCCGGCGTGGACATGGGGATCAGCAGGTAGCTGATGCCGAGGTGCTTCGGCTTGTCCGCCTCGGTGCGCACGAGGCAGAACATCATGTCGGCGTAGCGCGCCCGCGAGGTCCAGATCTTCTGGCCGTTGATGACGAAGTCGTTGCCGTCGACGACGGCGCGCGTCGTCAGCGACGCGAGATCGGAGCCGGCATTCGGCTCCGAATAGCCCTGGCACCACTCGACCTCGCCGCGCAGCGTCGGGGCGATAAATTTCTGCTTCTGCTCTTCGGTGCCTTTCTCGAGCAGCGTCGGCACCAGCATGGAGATGCCGATGCCGGCGAGCGAAGGCGGCACCGCGGCTTCGGCAAGCTCCTCGGCGATGATACGCGTCTTCAGCGGATCGGGTGCAGCGCCGAAGCCGCCATACTGTTTGGGAATGGTGCGCGCGGCAAAACCGCGCTGCAGGAGCAACGTCTGCCATCTCAGCGTCTCCGGCGAGTTGCGCGATGCGACCGACTGGGATTTCGGCGCGAGGTGACGGTTGGCGGCGATGAAGGCCCGCACGTCGTCGCGAAAGGCCTGATGCTCCGGCCCGTAGGTCAGGTCCACGGCGCACTCCCAAGTTGCAGAATTATGGTTAGCGCCATCGTAACCACGCGCGGATGGTGCCACCAGAGCGTTTCAGGCAGGTCAGGGCCATGCTTTGGCCGTCATTGCATCGGACGGAAGGGGAGGCGCTTCACTTGGGACTGCACTTGGGACTTGGTTTTTGGGGAGGGATACCTATGCCACACAACTGCCCGCACTTAATCCGCATTTAACTAAAATGCCGTCTTAATGCCGGCCCGCGAAACTGCGAGAGGCTACTCCGGATCTTCGGAACCAGGGGTGGGGATGATGCAGCTTTTGCGTTCGATCGTGTTGCGGCCGTTCGGGAGGGGGACCCGCGCAGCAGCCACACCGAAGTCAATCGTTGTAGGTAGCGTACAGTAAATGAGTTCCGGTACCGACGCGCTCTATGGCTTCGCGGCACACGATCCGCGACGCATTTCTCCTCAGGCCATCGCGCTCAAATCCCGGGCGCTCCCGCAGAACATGCTCGCGCATCTGGCGCTCGCCTTCGTGGCGACCAGCTGCCTCTGGATAGTCTATTCGCACGTTCGCGATGGTGAAGCTGGACCGATCCTCGCCGAGCGTTTCTCCGCGTCCGCACCAGTTGTCACCGCCTCCATTCGCCGACCAGCGATCCATGAGAGCTTTGCTGCTCTCCAGGAGACGACCGTCTCGACGGCCTCGACTGTCTCGACCGTCCAGCGCAAGAGCCACGCCAACCTCTTCGACGCCCGGCATCTGAGCGTCACGCCGGCAACTCTGTCAGGCGGCAAGCCGGCGGCGCTCGCCGAGCATCTGGTTGCACCAATCAGGTCAGCCGCAGCGCGGCTGCTGGAGAACGTTCAGCCGCAGGCCGAGCGCCAGAGCGTGCAGATTGCGCAGACGGTGCCGGTGCCGGCCGCACGCCCGACGATGCTCGCGTCGCTGCAGAACCCGATAGCGCCTGCGCCGGCCGCATCCGCGCCACCCGCGGCCACGCCGAAGGTCATGGTGGAAGACAAGGCCACGGTGCTGGCGTTGATCTCGTCCAACAAGAATTCGCTGTTCCAGAAGCTGTTCGGCAAACCGAAGCTCGCCGGCCCACTGCTCGCCTATGCCTCGACCGATGGCGGCGTCGCCAGCGACGCACAGCAAACCATCCTGTTCGACGGCATGCCGAAGTACGACCAATGGACCGCGGTCTACGACATCAGCGCCAAGCGGGTTTACATGCCGGATGGGACGGAGCTGGAAGCTCATTCCGGTCTCGGCAAGCGGATGGACGATCCGCGCCAGGTGCATGTGAAGATGAACGGCTCTACGCCGCCGCATGTCTATGATCTCACGATGCGGGAAGCCTTGTTCCACGGCGACGAGGCGCTGCGCATGACCCCGGTCGGCGGCAGCGACCGCATCTTCGGACGAACGGGCCTGCTCACGCACAGCTACCTGCTCGGCCCCCGAGGCGACTCGAACGGCTGCGTGTCGTTCAAGGACTACAGTGCGTTCGTGCAGGCCTACAAGAGAGGCCTGATCAAGCGGCTGGTCGTGGTGCCCAAGCTGGCTTGAAATGAAATTGAGGCTCGTAGCCCGGATGGAGCGCAGCGAAATCCGGGGCGGCCTGCATGAGACCCTCGGAGTCAGCCCCGGATTACGCCATAGCCGATGCGAAGCATCGGCGTTCTTAAGAACGGCGGCCTGAGGGCCGCCTTTGCCATCCGGGCTACGGCTCTCCGCGCTGCGGCTAGCTATCAGCCGCCCGGCAAAACCTCACCCGCAAAGAAACGCCGCGGGTTGTCTTCGAGGATCGAGGCGATATCCGCCTGGTTGACGCCGCGGGCGTGCAGCATCGGCATGAAATCGGTGAACATGTAGGTGTAGGGCGGCGGATAGCGGCCCTGCGAACGCAGGTGCTCGATCTTCGAAAGTTCTTCCGCGCTGAGCTGACGCGGAAACTTGCCGAGCCAGCCGCAGTGCCGGTCCTGGCTCATCATGATCTGCGCGCGAAAGCCGTCCTTCACAAGCTTTGCAAGATTGTCGGCGCGGACCTCGTCCGGCTGAAAGCGCGTGAGGCCGATGCGGTCGAAGCCGATGTAGGAGCCGCCGTCGACCACCTGACGATGATAGGCGGGATCAGCGTTGCCGCAGCAGTGGCCGATCAGGCAGCGATGCGCACCGACACCGCCTTCGGCGAACAGTTTCTGTTGCTCCGGTCCGGCATAACCATCCTGGGTGTGGGTGATGATCGGCACGCCGGTGGCCTTCTGCGCGATGCAGGCCGCGGCCAGAAATTTCTTCTCGAATGCGGTGACGACCGGCGCACCCGTCGCCACCTTGATCGCACCGGCCTTGATACCGGTTTCGCCGATGCCGTGGGTGATCTCGCGGATGTACAGCTCGGCGATCTCCTCGACCGTGCGCGCCCGCCAGTACACCGGCAGGCCCATATCCTCGAAGTAGAAGCCGGTGGTGCAGACGATGTGCATGCCGGACTTTTCCGAGATCTCCTTCATCACCTCGACATCGCGGCCAAGCTCGATCGGACAGGGATCGACGAAGCTGCGCACACCGTGCTCGGTCCGCAGCTGCACAAGGCGGCGCACGGCCTCCTCGATGAAGCCGGCGCGATCGAATTTTGCCGTCGGATCGAATTCCGCGCCGGGAAAAGCGATGAACAGGTGCTCGTGCATCAGCGTCCGGCCGAGGCGCTCGACCGGAATAGGCCCGGTCACCGTCTGCACCATTGTCATTGTTGTTTCTCCCCGGCCCGCGTTGTTGGTTGGCGTCATAAGACGACAAGCGGGCGTGAGGAGCAATGTCGCCAGCGCAACCCTCGCCGTCGTTGCGACGGCTAGCGCGGTGCCTTCGGCTTGGCCGCGTGATCGAGCTGCAGGAACATCGCCAGCGATAGGCGCTCGATCATTTCTTCCTCGTGCAGCCCGACGAGGCGTGGCTTGTTCAGCACGGCGTTGATCAGCGTGCCGAACACCATCTGGAACGCGAAGCCGATCGAACGCTGCTTTGCGGCCTGGCGGCCCCGGCCCATGCGCGCGAGCAGCAGGGGCGTCGAACGCTCGACGATGGAAGCGCCGGTCTCGGCCACCGTCACCCAGCGCGCGGGCTGCACCGCCTTGTACTGCATGGCGGCACGCAGCACGCCCTCGTTGCGGCGGATCACATCCGTCACCACTGCGACCACGTCGCGGCAGGCCGCTTGCAGGCTCGCGTTCAGGCGATCGTCATTGGCGATCGCCTCATCGATGGCCAGCAGGCAACGCTTGGTCGCGAGCGACACCAGCGCGCCGAAGAATGCGTCCTTGCTCTCGAACCGCCCGTAGAACGCGCCGATGGTGACGCCGACGCGGGCGCAGAGCTCGTCGATCGACAGGTCATCGAAGGCGCAGTCGCGCAGCAATGCGGCACCGGCTTCCAGCAGCGCCACCGTGGTTTCCTGGCTGCGTCGCTGCCGGGTGGGCAAAATGCCCGGCAAATCCTGCACCAGCGGCCATCCGGCGGTCTGCGACATCTCGGTCAACGGTCGCCTCATCGAATTGTATTGACAACTATATTATAGTCTCGGCTATAATTTAGAACAAGAATAATAACGCCGTATCCAAGGCGAACAGCGATCGTCACCGCCGGCCGCGATGCTTCGCGCGGTTTGCGGGAAGCCAAGTTACGGGAAGTGATGGGAGGCTGCGATGCCAGGAAAAATCCGACTGCGCGTCGATCAGGACAAGTGTCAGGGCCACAGCCGCTGCAAGTCGCTTGCGCCGGAGCTGTTCAACCTCGACGAATTCGGCAACGCCCATGAGATCGGCGACGGCACGGTGCCGGATGCGTTGGTCGAGAAGGCATATCTCGCCAAATCGAATTGTCCCGAGTTGGCTATCGACATCATCGAGGAGTGAGCCGCGGCAACGCCGCACGGCTCGCTACCATTGATCACGTGTCGGAACACGGATCGGAAGACATCAGGAGAGGTTCATGAGCAACGTCCCCGTAACCGACTGGGTCAATGATTTCGACCACACCGATCCGAAGTGGACGGAGAATCCGTTTCCAATCTGGGAGGAACTACGCGACAAGTGCCCGGTCGTGCACACCGACCGCTTTCTCGGCGTCTACCTGCCGACGACCTATGAGGCGGTGAAACAGATCGCCTACGATACCGAAAGCTTCTCCTCCCGCCGCATTGTCGTGCGCAACGTACGGCCTGAGAACATCCAACCGACGCCGCCGATCAATATCGACCCGCCACATCACAAGCCGCTGAAGCAAGTGCTGCTCCCGCCCTTCACGCCCGATGCGATGAAGAAGCTTGAGCCGCGCGTACGTGCGATCTGCAACGAACTGATCGACGAGTTCATCAACGATGACGCGTGCGATGCCGCCGCGCAGTACTCGAAGCATATCCCGGTGCGCGCGATCGCCCACATGCTGGGTATCCCGGAAAAGGACGGCGACCTCTTCATAAAGTGGATTCACGAAATTCTCGAGCTCGGCATTACGAACGAAGACATCCTGATGCGAGCAGCCCAGGATATGGCCGCGTATTTCTTTCCCTACGTCGAAGCGCGCCGCAAGAATCCGGGCGACGATCTGATCTCGGATCTGATCCGCGCCAAGGGGCCGGACGGTCAGCCGTTATCCGACCCGCATGTCATCGGATCGTTGCGGCTGCTGCTCATTGCCGGCATCGACACCACCTGGAGCGCGATCGGATCTTCGATCTGGCATCTGTCGAAGACCCCGGCCGATCGCAAGCGCCTGGTCGCCGAGCCGGAGCTCATGCCGTTCGCGATCGAGGAATTCCTGCGCGCTTACTCGCCGGTGACGATGGCACGCGAGGTGATGAAGGAGACGACAGTGAGCGGTTGTCCGGTGAAGCCGGGCAACATGGTACTGCTGTCATTCCCGGCCGCAAACCGCGATCCGGCAATGTTCGAGGACGCCGACAAGGTGATCATCGATCGCAAGCAGAACCGGCATGCCGCGTTCGGCCTCGGCATCCACCGCTGCGTCGGCTCGAATCTGGCGCGCATGGAGATGACGGTCGCGCTCGAAGAGTGGCTGAAGCGCATTCCGGAATTCAACCTCGACCCCAAGGGTACCGTCACCTGGTCGGAGGGCACCGTGCGCGGTCCGCGCCAGTTGCCGCTGCTGCTTGGCAAAGCCTCTGCGACGCTAGCCGCCGCGGAGTAGCCGTACAAGCGAGCATGTGAAGCGCGCCACCTCTCCCCGCACGCGGCAGGGCTATCGCATTTGGCTCCGCATTAACCAGGGTTCGTTGTAGCCGCTGCAATCGCCGCGACCTCGGCGCGCCCCCTCTCCCCGTTGGGGAGAGGGTTGGGGTGAGGGGCACGCGGACTCGATAGCAAGGCGCGGCACCTGACCGTATTACTGAGTACCAATTTGCGGTTCCTGTCGCATTCAACAACAAACGGCCAGAGCCCCTCACCCTAGCCCTCTCCCCGCCGGGGAGAGGGGACATCGCCGAATCTGGCGGCGAGTCTTCGTCATCCACGATCTCACAGCGGGAAGAATTCTGTCTCGGGCATATGCGATAGCCCTGCCGCACGCGGGGAGAGCCGATGCGTTGTGGCCGGCATGCCGCACGCGTGGCCGGCCTTCCGCGTGCACCGCGGAAAGAACGTCGCAGCTGTCCCCCGTTGCATCTTCGGAAATTTGTTCTCATAGTTGGCGTGAGCAACCGGCGCAAAGACGTCCGGGCAGGGAACGCTTAATCGCACAAACGATTTTTCGGGAGGCCGATATGCAGATACTTCGCAAGCTGACCTGCCTGGCTGTCGCAGGAACTGCGCTCGCCACTGCGGGCGCGACGGATATTCTCGCACAGGACAAGAAACCCCTCGAATTGCGCTACACCACCGGCGCGCCGGCAAAGACGCCCTGGGTCATGCAGCTCGAGCGTTTCGCCAAGGACGTTGAAGAGGAAAGCAAGGGCGGGCTGAAGATCGAGCAGTTCATCGCCGCACAGCTCGGCAACGAGCAGGACACCGCGCAGCAGATCGCGCGCGGCCGCATCGACATGGGCGGCTTCTCAAACGGCGCGGTCGCGCTGCTGACGCCGGAGATTTCGCTGCTCGGCATGCCATTCTATTTCAAGGACGTCGCCGAACAGGACTGCACGCTCGACAACCACATGACCAAGCCTGTGCATGACGCGCTGGCGAAAAAGAACGTAAAATTCCTCGGCTGGACCGAAGTCGGGACCGGCGACATCATCGGCAAGCGGCCGTTCGTCTCGCCGAAGGATGTTGCGGGACTGAAGGCAGCTTCTGCGTCCAACAAGGTGTCTGCTGCGACTTGGGTCGCGCTCGGCGCCAATCCGAACATGATCGGCATCACCGAAATCGCCTCCGCCTTCCAGACCGGACTGGTGGATGTGCAGGCGTCCGTCGTCACCTTCTATCTGCCGTCCGGCCTGAACAAGGTTGCGCCGGTGCTGACCCGCGTCGAACTCTCCGACGCGCCCGGCATCATCATGATGAACAAAGCCAAGTATGACGGCCTGTCAAAGGAACATCGGGAGTCGCTGGACCGTGCGGTCGCTCGGCGCCCGGCCGATCAGCTGCGCAAGGAAATCCGCGGCTTCGAGGCGACGCTGCGCGAGATGCACGTCAAGGGCGGCGGCACGGTCGTCGACGTGACGCCAGCGCAGCGCGAGGAATGGCGCAAGGCGCTGCAGCCGGCCTGGCCGACAATGGTCAAGGAGCTCGGCGCCGACGGTGAGCGCTTCTACAAGCAAATGGAAGCCGGGCGCACGGCCTGCGAAAAGAAGAGCTGAGGGCGCAACCGAACGGAGGCGGGGGCGCCGTAGCTGATGCAGCCCAATTCTGATCCTGCAGTTGCGGCACCTGCCGCTTCGCGCGCGCGGGCCGTCGCCGACGTCTGGCACAAGATCGAGTGCTGGATCGCGGTGGCGGCATTTTCCTTCATCGCGATCATCCTGCTGCTGGATGTGCTCGGCCGCGAAATACTCGGGCCGCTGATCCGCCTGCTCGGCTTTCCGGCGATGGCCACCGGAATTTTCGCCTCGCAAAAGCTTTCGATCTTTGCGCTCGTAATCGGCAGCTTCGCCGGCATCGGCATCGCCACCGCAACAGCAAGTCATCTGGTGCCGCGGGTCGGCTTCGGCTGGGTCCCGGCGCGCTGGGATCCGTGGTTCAACCGCCTCGGCGACTTGATCACCGGCCTCTTTCTGTGCGGTGTCGCCTACTACGCCTGGGTCTTCGTAGAATCGTCGATGGCGACGGACCTGCGCGCGCCGGTGCTCGACTGGAGCGTCTGGCCGATTCAGCTTGCGATCCCGATCGGCTTCCTGTCGGCGGCCGGACGCTACTTCATGTTTGCGGCATGGCCTTCGACCAAGCCGCAGCCGCCGGAGTTTCAGGAATGACGGCTTTCATCATCGTCGGCCTGATCTTCCTGCTACTGGCGCTGCGGCAACCCCTGCTGGTCATCCTGCTGGCGATCACCGCAGTGGTTCACCTGAAGTGGGGCCAGGGCAAGCTCGACTTCATCATCGAGGACATGTGGGTCGGCCTCGACAAGGAAGTGATCCTGTCGATCCCGCTGTTCATCCTGTGCGGCAACGTGATGACGCGCGGCTCGATCGCGCAGCGTCTGATCCGCATTCTCGCTGCGCTCACCAAGCCGCTGCCTGGCGGCCTCGCCGTGGCCTGCATCCTGTCATGCGCAGCGTTCGCGGCCATCTCCGGTTCGTCGATCGTCACCATGCTGGCGGTCGGCGCAGTGATGTATCCGGCGATGCGGCAGGCCGGTTACGATGTGAAATTCACGATGGGCGCGATCATGTCCGGCGGCACGCTCGGCATCATCATCCCGCCGTCGATCCCGATGATCATCTACGCGCTGGTGACGGAGACCAGCGTCACCGACCTGTTCGCGGCGGGCTTCGGTCCCGGCATCCTGCTCACCCTCGTGCTGGCGACTTACTCGGTCATCGTCAACCGGAACATGCCGACCCAGTCGTTCGACCTCGCCGAGTTCTGGGACGCGTTCAAAAACGGCATTTGGGCGGCGCTATTGCCGGTGATCCTGCTCGGCGGCATTTACAGCGGCTACTTCACCGCCACCGAGGCCGCGGCGGTCGCACTTTGCTACGCGATCCTGATCGAGGTCTTGGTTCACCGCGAGCTGAAGCTGTGGGATTTCTACGGCGTGGTGCTGGAGACATCGAAGCTCGGCGGCTCGCTGTTTCCGGTGCTCGCCGTGGCGCTGAGCCTGAACATCATCCTGACCGAGCATCGGGCGCCGCAGATGCTGGTCGAGTTCATGCAGGGCTACATCTCGAGCCCGCTGACCTTCATGCTGCTGGTGAATGCGCTGTTGCTGCTCGTCGGCTGCCTGATGACCACGGGCGAGGCGATCCTGATCCTTGCGCCGCTGCTCGCGCCCGTCGCTGCGGCCTACGGCTACGACAAAGTGCTGTTCGGCCTGATCATGATTCTGAATCTGGAGATCGGCTATCTGACGCCGCCGGTGGGCTTGAATTTGATCGTGGCGATGAGCGCTTTCAAGCAGAATTTCGGCGTGCTGGTTCGCGCGGCCTTGCCGTTCATCGGGCTGTTGCTGCTGTGCCTCGCAACGGTGGTCTGGCAGCCGTGGATCGCGATGTGGTTCGTGACCGGGAAGTTTTAGCCGTCATTGCGAGCGCAATGACGGCAGCAGCTACACCTTCTCGCTTTGCTTCCGCGGCGGGATCACGCCGTACATCTGCAACAGCGGATTCCAGAAGGCCTGGTTGAAGCCGATCATCGCGCGTGCGAGATCGCGGCTGACGTTCAGCGCCGGCACATCGACCCTCGACAGCTTGACGCCGCTGAGATCGATGCTGCCGGAAAGCTCACCATGGCGGAAGTTCAGCTTGGTGCCGAACTTGCGCGCGAGCGCGCGCATGGCGTCGTTCTGCGCGCCGGTGGTGACGCGCAGCCGCTGAAAGCCGTTGCGCTTGGCCTCGGCCAGCAGCGCCTTGAACAGCACGCTGCCGACGCCCTGGCGGCGCAGGTGCTGCTCGACGCTGAAGGCGATTTCCGGGGTGGAGTCAGCCGTGCGCTGCGGCTCGTGCAATTCGGCAGCGCCGTGCACTTCGCCGTCCTCAATGTAGCCGATGACGATCACGCCCTCGCCGAAGCAGCCTGCAGCGTATTTCTTGATGAATTCGTCGTCGACGACGCCGTTGAAGCGATCGCGCCGGCTGGCTGGATCGAGCCTAAGAAGATGGTCCCGCAGAAGCGGCATCTCTCGGGGTTTCAGCACCCGCACGGCACCACTTGGCCGCGTCCGGGTAGCAACCTGAAGTTCGCTCATTCGTCATGCTCCTCATGGTAGCCCTCGAGGAAGCGTTGAATCCCTAGTCATCCCTATATGGTGCACCGCAGCAGCGAATACAAGATGCTCTATCTAATTGTATTGTAAAGATTATTTTCGACGAAAAGTCGGCATTGCAAGGAACCGGCGGAACCGATCAATAGCACCTTGATTCGGCGCGTACCGCGTGCCGGACTGCAGCCCCGCAATGCTCAAGAACAAGGATAAAAACTCAATGGCCGGCAAATCGCTGGAAGGAAAAGTCATCGTCGTCACAGGCGCCGGCCGCGGCATCGGCCGCGAGATCGCGATCCTGTGCGCGGCCGAAGGCGCGAAGGTGGTGGTCAACGACCCGGGCGTCGCCGCCGACGGCTCCGGCTCGAACGCCGCGCCCGCCGAAGAGGTGGTCCAGGAGATCACAAAGCGCGGCGGCACCGCGGTGGCGAACTTCGAAAGCGTCGCCGAGGCCATTCCGGCGAGCAAGATCGTGCAGATGGCGATCGACAAGTTCGGAAAGCTCGACGGCGTCGTCAACAACGCCGGCATCCTGCGCGACGCGATCTTCCACCGCATGAGCGTCGATGCCTTCGAGCAGGTGATCAAGGTGCACCTGATGGGCTCGTTCTATGTCTCGCACGCCGCCGCGCGGCTGTTCCGCGAACAACAAAGCGGCTCCTTCGTGCACTTCACCTCGACGTCGGGCCTGGTCGGCAATTTCGGGCAGGCGAATTACGCGGCGGCGAAGCTCGGCATCGTCGGGCTGTCGAAATCGATCGCACTCGACATGCAGCGCTTCAACGTGCGCTCCAACTGCGTCTCGCCGTTCGCCTGGAGCCGGCTGATCGGCACCATTCCGACCGAAACGCCGGAAGAGCAGGCACGGGTCGCAAAGATCCAGCAGATGGGCCCGGAGAAGATCGCGCCCGTCGTCGGTTACCTGCTCGGCGATGCGGCGAAGGACGTGACGGGGCAGATCTTTGCGGTGCGCATGAACGAGGTGTTCCTGATGAGCCAGTCGCGCCCGTTGCGTTCGGTGCATCGTGCCGAGGGCTGGACGGTGGATTCGCTCGCCCAGCACGGCATGCCGGCGATGAAATCATCGTTCTACCCGCTGGACCGGTCTGCGGATGTGTTTAACTGGGACGCGATCTGAGATCGGCGTCAGACACGCAGATGTGTCACCCCCGGGCTTGACCCGGTGGTCTCCTTTAGGGACGCAGTGCCCTTCTAAACGGGATGGCCGGGCATAGGCGAGCGAAGCGACGCCGTTCTTCGAACGGCTATGCCCGGACATGACAACGGAAAGGCATTCACATGAGCTGGCAACCTTCCGCAGATCCGATCCTTGGTGACAAGCAATCCTGCGACGCGCTGGATCTCGTCATCGTGCCGCGCACGCGCGATCTCGGTGACGGCTTCGTGGTTCGCAGGGCCCTGCCGCACGGCAAGCGGCAGATGGTCGGGCCTTTCATCTTCTTCGATCATTTCGGACCGGTGCAGTTTCTGGCCGGGCACGGCATGGACGTGCGGCCGCATCCGCATATCGGGCTCGCAACCGTCACCTACCTGTTCGACGGCAGCATCATGCATCGCGACAGCGAGGGGCACATCCAGGAGATCAAGCCCGGCGCGATGAACCTGATGACGGCGGGGCGCGGCATCGCCCATTCGGAGCGCACGCCGGACGTCCCGCGCCGCGACGGCCAGCACATGCTCGGGCTGCAGAGCTGGATTGCACTGCCCAAGGGCAGTGAAGAGATCGCACCGTCGTTCCAGCATTATGCCGCCGACAAGCTGCCGACCGTGACCGACAACGGCCTGCGCGCGCGGGTGATCGCCGGCAACGCCTTCGGCGCGGCGTCGCCAGTGGCGATGGTGTCCGACTGGTTCTATGTCGAGGTCACGCTTGCGGCCGGCCTTACCGCGCCGCTCGATGCCGACCATGAGGAGCGCGCGATCTATCTGGTGGAAGGCGAGATCGAGATCGCCGGCGATAAATTTGACGGTCCGCGACTGTTGATTTTCCGTCCGGGGGACCGAATCACGGTCCGCGCGACGCAGAATGCGCGCATGATGTTCCTCGGCGGCACCGCGCTGGAGGGCCCGCGGCATATCTGGTGGAACTTCGTCTCCTCCAGCAAGGAGCGGATCGAGCAGGCCAAGGAAGACTGGAAAACCGGGCGTTTTGCCAAGGTGCCGGACGAGACCGAGTTCATCCCGCTGCCTGACCGATAAGCAAAACGCGTCGATTCCATCACATTTTTGAATGTGTGCATGCTTTGCCGGAACGCGCGGCCATGCGAGTATACCGGAAGGCAAGGGCAAGAAGAATCAAAGGAAGCAGGCAAATGACCGTTCGAGCGGGGCGTGAATTTCTGGCGATCCCCGGCCCCACCGTTATTCCCGACGAGGTTTTGCGGGCGATGCATCGCCCGGCGATCGATATCTACTCCGGCGAACTGCTCGGCATCACCGACAGCCTGATGCGCGATCTGCCGACGTTGTTCGGCACCAAAGGCCGCGCCTACGTCTACATCTCCAACGGCCACGGTGCCTGGGAAGGCGCGCTGACCAACGTGCTCTCGCGCGGCGACAAGATCCTGGTGCTGGAAAGCGGCCGCTTCGCTGCCGGCTGGGGCGAGTTTGCCGCACGGCTCGGCGTCCAGGTCGAAAGCATCAAGGCCGGCTGGCGGCGCGCGGTGCGCCCCGACGAGGTCGAGGCCCGCCTGAGGAAGGATACCACCGGCGAGATCAAGGCGATCCTCGTGACGCAGGTGGACACCGCATCCGGCGTCGGCAACGACATCGAGGCGATCGGCAAAGCGATCAAGGCATCGGGCCACAACGCGCTGTTCATGGTCGACGTGGTCGCCTCGCTCGGCTGCGTGCCGTTCGAGATGGACGCATGGGGCGTCGATGTCGCGGTCTCAGGCTCGCAGAAGGGTCTGATGACCCCCCCGGGCCTCGGCTTCGCCGCGGCGAACGATCGCGCCCGCGAGGTCAGCAAGACTGCGGGCCTGCGCACGCCGTATTGGGACTGGGCGGCGCGCGACGGCGAGATGCACTACAACAAGTATGCCGGCACGGCGCCGATGCACCTGATGTTCGGCCTGCGTCAGGCACTCAACATGCTGTTCGAAGAGAAGCTCGAAAACGTATTCACGCGGCACAAGCTGCTCGCGGACGCGGTGCGCGCGGCTGTCGGCAAGTGGACGGAAGGCCAGGAGCTGACCTTCAACATCGAGGAGCCGGACGAGCGCTCCAACACGGTGACCACCGTGCTGATGAAAGACCCGAAGCAGCTCTCCGCGTTCCGCGAGTTCTGCAACAAGAAGTGCGGCGTGGTGATCGGCGCCGGCATCGGCGACCTCTCAGGCAAGGCGTTCCGCATCGCGCATATGGGCCACGTCAACGCGCCGATGATCCTCGGCGTGCTCGGCGCGGCCGAAGTCGCGCTGACGGCGCTGAACATTCCGCACGGCGCCGGCGGCACCGATGCGGCGATCAAGTCGCTCGGCGCGAGTGTGGCGGCGTAGGTTTTTCTTCACCTCTCCCCGCAATGCGGGGAGAGGTCGGATCGCTTTAGCGATCCGGGTGAGGGGCATAGTCGTTCGAAGAACGGCGTCGCTTCGCTTGCCTATGGCACTGCGCTAATCGCGATGTTGGAATCGCGGACTCATCAGCCCCCTCACCCCAACCCTCTCCCCGCAAGCGGGGAGAGGGGGCGCTCAGAACACGCCGCTACTGCCTCGGCCCTCACACATCCGCAAACTTCGGCGCGCGCTTTTCCAAATTCGCGCGCACCGCTTCACGCTGGTTGTCCTTGCCGATCAGTTTTGCCTGCTCGACGGATTCCGCGAGCAGTGCCGGGCCTGCGTCGCCCATCAGGTCGTTCAGCATGCGCTTGGCGGCGCGGATCGCCTCGGGGCTCTTGCCGGCGATTTCGCGCGCGGCCTCGAGTGCCGCGGCACGCGGGTCGTCGCACACGCGTGTGGCGAGGCCCCAGGCCAGGGCTTCCTGCGCCGAGAAGATGCGCCCCGTAAAAGTCAGGTCGCGCAGCACGTCGTCCCGCACGAGCTGCCTCAGGATCGGCGTGCCGGCCATGTCCGGCACCAGGCCCCACTTGATCTCCATGATCGACATGCGCGCATCCGCTGAGAGGAACCGCATGTCCGCGCCGAGCGCGAGCTGAAAGCCGCCGCCGAACGCCACGCCGTGCACGGCTGCAATCACCGGAACCGGTAGCTGTCGCCAGCCCCATACCGCCTGCTGCGCGTCGTTGGCCGGACCGCGCGTGCGGGCGCCAAGATCGCGGCCGCTGGTCGAAGCGCTATTGCCCTCCTGCATCTGGCCGAAGCGGCCCATGTCGAGGCCTGCGCAGAACGCACGCCCCTCGCCTGACAGCACCACCGCGCGCAGCCCCTTCGTGGCACTCAGCCGGTCCGCGGTCTCAACCAGCGCGGAAAACATCGCAGCATCCAGCGCATTCATCTTGTCGGCGCGGGTCAGCCGCACGTCGGCGACGCCATCGGACATCGAGACACTGACGCGGTCGTTCATGGATCGTCTCCCCGTTGTCTAACTTTGTCCCTTCACAGAACGGCGTCGGTGCGATTTAGTCAATCAGCCAAGCAAACCAAAAAATGGAGGCGCCCATGTTCGCGGATGGCCTGCTCAAAGGCAGACGCATTCTTGTCACCGGCGGCGGCACTGGTCTGGGCAAGGCCATGTCCTCGCGCTTTCTGAAACTGGGCGCCGAAGTTCACATCTGCGGCCGGCGCAAGATGGTCTGCGACGAGACCGCCGCCGAGCTGATGAAGGCGCATGGCGGCAAGGTGGTCAGCCACGGCCTCGATATCCGCGACGCCGCCGCGGTCGATCACATGATCGAGGAGATTTTCACCACCGCCGGTCCGCTCACCGACCTGATCAACAACGCCGCCGGCAACTTCATCTCGCGCACGCAGGACCTTTCGCCGCGCGGCTTCGACGCCGTCGCCAACATCGTCATGCACGGCACGTTCTATGTGACGCATGCAGTCGGCAAGCGCTGGATCGCGGGCAATCACCGCGGCAATGTCGTCTCGATCGTCACCACCTGGGTGCGCAACGGCAGCCCGTTCGTGGTGCCCTCGGCCATGAGCAAGTCGGCGATCCACGCCATGACCATGTCGCTTGCGACGGAATGGGGCCGCTACGGCATTCGCCTCAATGCGATCGCGCCGGGTGAAATCCCGACCGAGGGCATGAGCAAGCGGCTCAACCCGGGTGAGGAACCGGGCTCGCGGACCAAGAAGGTCAACCCGCTGGGACGCGTCGGCACCATGGAGGAGCTGGAGAACCTGGCGACCTTCCTGATCTCCGGCGGCTGCGACTGGATCAGCGGCGAGACCATCGCACTGGACGGCGCGCAGGCGCTCGCCACCGGCGCCGGCTTCTACGAGCTGCGCAACTGGAGCGACGCCGACTGGCAGGCGGCGCGCGAACGGATCGAAGCGCAGAACAAGAAGGACCGGGCGCAACGCGCCTGAAAGCAGCCGCATCTCTCCAGCGGAGCGCAGAACATGCCAGACCACAGCATTGATGCTCACCCGGCATTTGCGCGCGGTGGCGTCGCCGTTATCACCGGTGCGGCCAGCGGCATTGGGCTCGCCGCCGCAAAGCGTTTTGCACGCGGTGGGATGGGCGTCTGTCTCGCCGATCTGCCCGGAGCGAAACTCGACACCGCGCTGGCGGACGTCGCAGCGCTTGCGGGAAACAGCGACAAGGTTCGCGCCGTGCCGACTGACGTCAGCAAGCTGGCGGATCTGCAGACCCTGGCGCAGACCGCGTTCAAGACGTTTGGCGGCGTCTCCGTGCTGATGAACAACGCCGGCATTTCGCTGAAGACGACGGCGTGGAGCGAGGCCGACAACTGGCGCAAGCTGGTCGAGGTCAATCTCTGGGGCGTGATCAACAGCGTGCAGGCGTTCACGGCCGAGATGATTGCGCAGGGCACGCCCTCGCTGATCATCAACACCGGCTCGAAGCAGGGCATTACCAATCCACCCGGCAATCCTGCCTATAACGTCTCGAAGGCCGGGGTGAAGACGCTGACCGAACAGCTCGCGCACGAGCTTCGCAATACGGATGGCTGCCAGGTGGGCGCGCATCTGCTGGTGCCGGGCTTCACCTTCACCGGCATCACCGGCGTTGCCGAGAAGCCGCGGGGCGCCTGGACCGCGGAGCAAGTCGTCGACTTCATGCTCGACAGCATCGCGCGCGGCAACTTCTACATCCTTTGCCCGGACAACGACGTGACACGGGCGATGGACGAGCGTCGCATGCAATGGGCGGCGGACGATCTGATCGAGAACCGGCCGGCGCTGTCGCGCTGGCACGCGTCGATGAAGATGGCGTTCGAAAATTTCATGAAGAGCTAGCGCAAGCAGCCGCAGAGTAAAGGGAGTTGAATATGGCACCACGTATTGCAATCGTCGGCGCGGGCGCGGTCGGCGGCTACGCAGGCGCACACATGGTGCAGGCCGGCCACGACGTCACCTTCATCGACGGCTGGCCCGAGCATGTTGAAGCGATGCGCAAGGCCGGGTTGACCATTACGCACCTGAAGGACGTTGAGCCGTTCAACGTCGGCGTGCGGGCGCTGAACATCACCGACGTGCAGGGTCTCGCCAAGGAAAAGCCCATCGACATCGCCTTCATCTGCGTGAAGTCGTACGACACCGCGTGGTCGACGGCGATGATCAAGCCGTATCTGGCGCCCGACGGCTATGTGGTGTCGCTGCAGAACTGCATCAACGAACCGGTGATCGCCGGCATCGTCGGCGAGGACCGGACGCTCGGCTCGATCGCAAGCTCGATCACGGTGGAATTGACCGGGCCCGGCCAGGTGTTTCGCGCCGCGGGAAAGAGCGGCGCGTCGCACACGGTGTTCCGCGTCGGCCAGCCCGACGGCAAGATCTCTGATCGCGTCAAGCAGGTGTGCGATCTGGTCGCACTGACCGACAGCGCGCTGATGACCAGCGACCTCGGCGCCGAACGCTGGACCAAGCTGACTCTGAACGTGATGGGCAATGGCGTTTCCGCCTGCACCGGGCAGAAGAGCCGCGATTCGATCGCCGACGATCGCATCCGTCAGTTCATGGCGCGGCTCGGCTCAGAATGCATCCGCGTCGGCCAGAAACTCGGCCACAAGCTGGAGGAGATGTATCACCTCGATCCCGAGATCATCGCCCGTGCCGGCGAAGGCGACGCGGAGGCAAAACGCATCTACGACGCGAACCGCCTCGACTCGATCAAGAAGCCCGGCGGCGGCGAGCATCGTCCCTCCATGGGCCAGGACATGGTGAAGGGCCGCCGCACCGAAATCGAATTCATGAACGGGTTGGTGGTCGAGAAGGGCCAGGAACTCGGCATCGCTACGCCTGCCAACGCCGTGCTCACCGACATCGTCAAGAAGGTCGAGCGCGGTGAGCTCAAGCCGGACAAGAGCCATCTCACCGGCTTGCTCGAGAGCTGCTGATCACAAAGAAAGAAGAAAACATGAAAGAGCTAATGCCGGCCGCCGAAAAAGTTGCGGCAAAACTGTTCGAGAAGAAGCACACGATCGCGGTTGCGGAGTCATCGGCCGGCGGATTGATCTCGGCGGCTCTGCTGGCGGTGCCCGGCGCATCGAAATACTTCATGGGCGGTGCTGTGGTTTACACCCGCCATGCGCGGCGTAACCTGCTGGGGCTGGAAGGTTTGCCGCCCGGGTTGCGCTCGTCGACCGAGCCCTATGTGCTGATCCATGCCAACCGGATCCGCGAGCAGTTCGACACCATATGGGGATTTGCGGAGGCCGGCGCCGCCGGCCCGCCGAACGCGCAAGGCCTCGGCAACAGCTACGGCGACGCCGCGGGCCACAGCTGCTTTGCGGTGGTCGGCAAGGTCGGCATGAGCACCACCGAGCGCGCGATGACGCTCGAGACCGGCAAGGGTGACCGGCTCGAGAACATGCTGGCGTTTGCGAATGCGGGGCTGGGGTTCCTGCTGGAGCAGTTGGAGCGGTAGGCAGCTCGCAGCACCGTCATTGCGAGGAGCGAAGCGACGAAGCAATCCAGTGCGTGCGCAGCGCGCCACTAAAAAGGCCGAGTGCGCGGCAAGTACAGCGGCATTTTGTTTGCGCGCTGCGCGCGCGCTGGATTGCTTCGCTTCGCTCGCAATGACGCTAGAACGCCGAATAGCCGCCGTCGATGATGAACAAATCCGCCGTGTGGTACGACGACGCCTTGCTCATCAGGTAGACGGCGATGCCGGAAAAATCCTCCGGATCACCGTAACGGCGCATCGGGATGCGCGGCATCGTGTTGGCGACGAACTTGTCGCTGGAAAAAGCGCCGGCCGTCATCTCGCTCTTGATCCAGCCGGGCAGGATCGCGTTCGCGGTGATGCCGTAGCGCGCCTGCTCGACACCGAGCGCACGGATCAGCGCATTGATCGCCGACTTGGTGGCGGCATAGTGCTCGTTCTGCGCGGTGCCGAACAGCGAGGCCATGCTGGAGGTCGCGACCAGCCGTCCGAACTTGTCGCCCTTGGCCGCACGCTCGGTCATGTGGCGCGCCGCCGCCTGGAACACATGAAACACGCCGTCGAGGTTGGTGGCGAACATGTTGCGCCACTCCTGCTCGGTGCGATCGATAAACGGCTTGCGTCCGCCGCCGCCGATGCCGGCATTGGCGAAGCAACCATCGACGCGACCAAATTTGGCGACGACCTGCGCAATCCCATCCTTCACCGCATCGGGATTGCTGACGTCGCAGACCCGCGCCTCGCCCTTGCCGCCGGCCTTGATGATGGTTTCGAGCGCCGCCGCGTTCTTCTTTTCGTTGCGGCCCCAGATCGAAACCGTGCAGCCTTGCGCCGCAAGTCCCTGCGCATAGCCGAGCCCGATACCACCATTGCCCCCGGTGACGACCGCAACGCGGCCCGACAGATCGAACATGCTCATTGTGTCTCTTCCCTTGGAAAGCCTGTTTCGCGCAGCGAAAGATAATTCGCACCAGTCATGCAGCTTGGACAATCAGCCCGGCAAAATCAAACGGATGCCTTTCGCCGCGCTTTGCCCCTATGATCGCGATCATACGAAACCCGGCGCCCCAAAACAAATATAGAGGAAACGATGCAGTTCAAACATACCACGCTGGAGATCGACTCCCTGGTCGCGACGATCAAGCTCGACCATCAGGAAGTCATGAACGCCGTCTCGGTCGACATGCTCGGCGGGTTGCAGGATGCGCTGAGCGAAATCGACGACAAGAAGAGCGAGGTGCGCTGCGTGGTTCTGACCGGCGCGGGCAGGGCCTTCTGCACGGGCGCCAATCTTCAAGGCCGCAACGACCAGAAGAACCCGGTCCGCCGCAACGCCGGCTCGACACTGGAAACGGCGTTTCATCCGTTCCTGCGCCGCCTGCGCAACCTGCACTGCCCGCTGATCACCTCGGTGAACGGCCCGGCCGCCGGCGCAGGCATGAGCTTCGCGCTGATGGGCGACATCATTCTCGCCGCGAAATCGGCCTACTTCCTGCAGGCGTTCCGCCGCATCGGCCTCGTGCCCGACTGCGGTTCGACCTGGCTGCTGCCGCGCCTCGTCGGCAGGCAGCGCGCCGTCGAACTGTCGCTGCTCGGCGAACGGCTGCCGGCGGAGAAGGCGCTGGAATGGGGCCTGATCAACCGCGTGATCGATGATGCGGAACTCGCGGCAGAGACGAAAAAGCTCGCAACCGAACTCGCCAACGGCCCGACGATTGCGCTGTCGCTGATCCGCAAGCTCTACTGGGAGAGCCCGCAAAATTCCTACGAAGATCAGCTCGATCTCGAGGTGCAAATGCAGAAGGTCGCCGGTGGCGCCGAGGATTTCCGCGAAGGCGTGAGCGCCTTCCTGGAGAAGCGTCCGGCCAAGTTCAAGGGGAAGTAGTCACGCCTGTAGCCCGCATGAGCGGAGCGATATGCGGGACTGGCTCCGCCACCAGAACCCGGATGTCGCTTCGCTCATCCGGGCTACGGCGCCGGAATGACGGCTAGGCATCCTTGCTGGCGATCGCCTCGACTTCGACCTTGAACTCCGGCCGGGCCAGCGCCGTGATGATCAACAGCGTCGAGGTCGGCGCCACATCGCCGAGGCGCTGGGCGCGGACTTTCCGAAAACCCTCGATAAAGTCTGCCGAGGTCAGGAACACCGTCGTCTTGACGACATCCTTGAGTGTCATCTTGCCGTCCTGCAGCAGCTTTTCGATCTTGTCCCAGACCAGATGGCACTGCGCCTCGATGTTTCCGGGGATGTGCCCGCTCGCGTCGGTTGCGACCTGCCCCGCGATATAGAGCGTGCGCTGCGGCCCGCTCACCTCGATGGCGTTACTGAACCCCAGCCCCGTTCCGCTTACGACTTGTTTAGCCATCAGTTCGCTCCTTCCCGTTTCTTGAAAGAATTCTATCACCATCACTCATCATAAAGTCGCAAAAAAGGTAAGGTGAACTGTTGCTACAATGCGCCTGCTCGACCACATGATCCTTAGGTGTCGATAAAGGAGCGTCGATGAGCCGACAAGAACCCGCGCGGCGGCTGGACCTTACTCCGGCGTTCCTGAGCGACCTGCTCTCGACCCTGACCGAACGCGGGCGCGCGCTGCTGCGCGGAACGTTTTCAAGCAACGGCACGGCAAAGCTTTCTCACCAGGAGCTGATCCAGCTCGGCGAGACGCTGCTGTCGCGACGCGGCGAGGCCACCGGCGTCGCGCTGGCGCATTCGCTGCTCGCCGGCTATGCCGCGGCACCCGAGGAAGACCGCGCTCTATTCCTGAAATCGCTGGCCGACCGGTTCGGCGCGGACCACGACCGCCTCAATGCCGCGATCGATGCCTATCGCGCAGGCGATACCAAAGCGATCGGCGAGCTGCATCAGGCGGCCGAGCCGCGGCGGCAGGAGCTGATCCGCCGCCTCAACCTCGCCCCGGGCGGCACAGCCGCGCTGGTGCAGATGCGCGAAGCGCTGCTGACGCTGCTTTCAGGCGATGGTGAACTGCGCGCGGTCGACCGCGACTTCGTCCACCTGTTCGCCTCCTGGTTCAATCGGGGATTTCTCGTGCTGCGACGGATCGACTGGACGACGCCGGCCCACATCCTGGAGAAGATCATCCGCTATGAGGCCGTGCACGCGATCGAGGATTGGGACGACCTGCGCAACCGCCTCGCGCCGGCGGACCGGCGCTGCTACGCCTTCTTTCATCCGCAGCTGGTGGACGAGCCGCTGATCTTCGTCGAGGTGGCGCTGACGAAAAGCATTCCCGACGCCATCGCGCCGCTGCTCGACCAGTCGCGCCGCGTGATGGCCGCGCAAGACGCGACGACGGCCGTGTTCTACTCGATCTCCAACACGCAAAAGGGTCTTGGCGGAATTTCCTTCGGCAACTTCCTGATCAAGCAGGTGGTCGAGGAGCTGAAGCAGGATCTGCCGAACCTGCAGACCTTCGTGACGCTTTCGCCGGTGCCGGGATTTGCCGGCTGGCTTGCGAAGGAGCGGGAGCGCGAGGACAGCATCTTCGATGCCACGCAGAAGGAGACGCTGTCGCTGCTCGATCAGGACAACTGGTGGGACGACGAAACGTCGGCGCACCGGTTGCGCGACATCATGCTCCCCGCGGCGGCGCACTATTTCCTCGTGGCGCGGGATGGCCGCGGACGGCAGATCGATCCGGTCGCGCGCTTCCATCTGGGCAACGGCGCACGGCTGGAGCAAATGAATTTTCTCGGCGATCTATCGGAGAAAGGCCTGCAGCAGTCGCACGGGCTGATGGTGAACTACCTCTATGCCCTCGACGAAATCGAGAGCAACCACGAGGCGTTCGCCGAGAAGGGCACGGTCGTCGCTGCGCCCGCTATCCGCAAGCTGGTGCGGGCTACGGCGAAGAAGCAGTTAGTGTAACTCGGGGCCGTAGCCCGGATGGAGCGCAGCGAAATCCGGGGCTGAGTCAGCGATCTTGGCCCCGGATTGCGCTTCGCTCCATCCGGGCTACGACTCTGAGATCAAATCCCCGCCATCATCACGTACTTGATCTCGACATACTCCTCCATGCCGTGGCGCGAGCCTTCGCGGCCGAGGCCGGATTCCTTAACGCCGCCGAACGGGGCGACTTCGGTGGTGATGAGACCGGTGTTGACGCCGACCATGCCGGACTCCAGCGCCTCGGCGACGCGCCAGACGCGGCCGAGGTCGCGGGCATAGAAATACGACGCCAGCCCGAACGGCGAGTTGTTCGCAAGCTTGATGACGTCCTGCTCGTCCTTGAAGCGGAACACCGGCGCAAGTGGGCCGAACGTCTCTTCGTTGGCGACCAGCGCGTCGGGGGCGACGTTGGACAGCACCGTCGGCTCGAAGAAGGTGCCGCCGAGCGCATGGCGCTTGCCGCCGGTGACGACCTTGGCGCCGCGCTTCACAGCGTCGGCGATGTGCTTCTCCACCTTGTCCACCGCTTCCATGTTGATCAGCGGGCCCTGCACCACGCCGTCCTCGGTGCCGTTGCCGATCTTCATCGCCGCAACTTTCTTCGACAGTTTTTCGACGAAGGCGTCGTAGATCTTGTCCTGGGCGTAGATGCGGTTCGCGCAGACGCAGGTCTGACCCATGTTGCGGTACTTCGAGACGATGGCGCCGTCGACGGCGGCATCGATATCCGCGTCGTCGAAGACGATGAACGGTGCGTTGCCGCCGAGCTCGAGGCCGAGCTTCTTCACGCCGACCGCGGCCTGCTCATAGAGGATCTTGCCCACTTCGGTGGAGCCGGTGAAGCCGACGAAGCGTACCGCCGGGTGCGCGCACAAGACCTTGCCGATCGCCGACGAGTTGCCGGTCAGCACGTTGAATACGCCCTTCGGAATGCCGGCCCGCTCGGCCAGCGCCGCCAGCGCCAGCGCGGTGAGCGGCGTCTCGTTGGCGGGCTTCAACACCACAGTGCAGCCGGCGGCAAGCGCGGGCGAGACTTTTCGCGTGATCATCGAGCACGGGAAATTCCATGGGGTGATCGCGCCGCAGACGCCGATCGGCTGACGGATCGCCAGCAGGCGCGCGTCATTTCGCTGCGTCGGAATGGTCTCGCCATACACGCGGCGGGCTTCCTCCGCATAGAACTCGATATAGGCCGCGCCGATGTCGACCTCGCCGCGTGCTTCCGCCAGCGGCTTGCCCTGCTCGGACGTCAGGATCAGCGCGATGTCGTCGCGGTTGGCGACGATCAGCTCGAACCAGCGGCGGATGATGTTGGAGCGCTCCTTGGCGGTGAGCTTCGCCCAGGCCGGGAACGCGCGCTCGGCGGCCTCCACCGCCGCGGTGGTCTCCTCGGTCGACATCCGCGGCACCTTCGCCAGTTCGATCCCGTTCACCGGGTTGGTCACCGCGGTCGCCGGTGTGCCGATCCAGGCGCCATCGATGAAGCAGCGGTCGCGCAACAGCGAGGGATCCTTCAACCGGTCGGCGAACGAAACGGATTCGCGTGCATCGGCACGGGCGGGTGCGGTCGGTGTCATGATGGGCTCCTCGAAAGGTCAGGCGATCGGCGGCGTGGCGTGCGCATTGAAAGGCGCGGCGGGCCGATTTCGGCCGCACCTTACGCCGTTGCGGTCAAACATCAATGCGGCCAGCGCGCAGCAGATCGCGCCGCAGCGCGATCCGTCAGATCACAATCGGGAGAGGCAGAGGTTCAGGCCGCGCCGCGCAGGAAGGTTTCGCGGCGGTCGATCATGCCTTCGGCCGCAATCTTGGCCTCGGCTTTGGTCGAGGTCGCGCAGGTGCGATATTCCAGATTCGGGCTGGCCGCAGGGCCGCCAAAACGAAACCACGACGTAAACGACCGCGGCGGGCTTGCCAGGGCGGCGAGCGCCTGGGCGACGCTGTCGGCCGAACCGAACGCGAACAGCGCGCCGGTCACGGCCTCGCGAACCTCGTAGATGCCGGGACCGATCGGCGCTTCGATGTGCTCACCGCGTTCTGCCTTGGGAAAACGCTTCCACTCCGTCCAGCGCCCAATCATCTCGTTCTCTCAATCTCGATCTGCAAAGGAACTCGCAAGACCACTGCACGAACGCAATCGGGCCACATCCGTTCCCGATCCACGGCGATCCCGTCACCATCCGCGATTTAACTTAATACTCAATACCGGCGGCGCCCCTCGACTTGAATCAAATCGACGAGGGTATTCCTCACAATTGCTTCACCAAACCGAAAGCTACCTAGTGCTCCGTTTCCGAAGTTCGCATCACTTTGCGGCAACCTCCTCATGCGAACTTCGGAAACATAAGGAGCACTAGTAACTTTATGATTCTAGTGCGGTTTATGAATTTGAAATTCCTGCGATGGACTCGCCGCGAAACTGGCAGGAATTTCAAATTCACCGCACCAGCAAGCCCTTCGCCTGCGCCAGCTCCTTGAGCGAGGTCTGCGGCCGGGCTCCGAGATGTTGGATCACCTCCGCCGCCGCCAACGCTCCGAGCTGGGCCGACTTCTTCATCGCAAATCCGCGAACCAGCCCGAACAGGAATCCTGACGCGAACAGATCGCCGGCGCCAGTGGTATCGACCACCTTTTCCACCGGGAATGCAGGCACAGTGTCCGTCCCGTCCTTCGAGACGACCACGCAGCCCTTCTCGCTGCGCGTCACGACACCGGTCGCAACGTCCTTGCGAAACTGTGCGAGCGCCGTGTCGAAATCGGCAGTCTCGTAGAGCGAGGTCAGCTCCGCTTCATTGGCGAAGACGAGATCGACGACGCGCTTGCGCATCAGGTCGAGAAACTCGCCGCGATAGCGGCCGACGCAGAAAGCATCCGACAGCGTCAGCGCGACGTTGCGGCCGGCGCCATGCGCGACCGTCGCAGCCTTCACGAACGCGTCCTTGGCATCCTTCGGATCCCACAGGTAGCCTTCGAGATAGGTCACCGACGACGCGGCGATCTGCGCCGCATCGATATCGTCGGGGTGAAGGTTCTGCGCGGCGCCGAGATAGGTGTTCATGGTGCGCTCGCCGTCCGGCGTCACCAGGATATAGCTGCATGCGGTGGCCGGACCGTCGGATGCGGTCTTGGTATCGAACGCGACTTTCGCGGCGCGGATGTCGTGACTGAACACACCACCGAGCTGGTCGTTCTTCACCTTGCCGACGAAGGCGCCACGCGCGCCGAAATCCGCGACACCAACGATGGTGTTCGCCGCCGACCCGCCGGAAATTTCAACCGCCGGTCCCATCGCCTTGTAGATCGCCGCTGCCCGCGCCTCGTCGATCAGCGACATGCTGCCCTTGGACATGCCCTGCGTGACGAGAAAGGCATCGTCGGTGCGCGCAAAAATGTCGACAATGGCATTGCCGATGCCGAGAACGTCGTAGGTCGCTGAAGTCATCAAACAGGTCCGGGATTGCGGTGAAGGGCTGGGTCCGAATGCCCTAGCCGCAATTGCCCCCCAAATCAAACCTGCACGGCCGCTCAATCTCACGCCACCTGGATGGCGCTCGAGTGCTGATCAGGCGACTTTGTTCTTGACCAATCCGATCAGCGCGGTGAGCGCCGCGCCGCCTGCACCGCCGGCGACGAGATGCGTCACGATGTTACCGATGCTGAGATCGCCGCTGGAGGCCGCGGCTGTCACCGCCGGCATCACGAGCGTGATCAATTGACCAAGGATGCCGCCGCCCGCAAGACCTGCGAGGGTGTTGCCGATCATTCCGAGATCGAACGACGGCGACGCCTTGCCTGCGGCATTGCCGCCAAGCGCACCGGCAACAAGATTCATCAGTATCTGTTCCATGACGATCTCCATGTGTCTCAGGCGGGCGGAGCCATTGACGGCGATCCTCACCCCGACCTCAGTGTGCACCTATCCAGCGAAACCCCGAAACGGCATCACCGGAAACCCTAACTCACCGGCGCGACAACGTCGCGGCCGGGACACGCGTCGACTGCTCAGACGCAAGCGACAGTAGCCGATTCGCCCCCTATAAGGCGACGCATGATTCGCCCCGTCGCCCTCGTATCCGCCGGCACGCTTGGCTCGCGACTCTCCGGCTTCGTGCGCGATGCCCTGATCGCCGCATTGCTCGGCGCGGGCGGCATTGCCGATGCGTTCCTGCTCGCGTTCCAGTTTGTCAACGTTGCGCGCCGGCTCTTGAGCGAAGGCGCGCTCAATGCCGTGCTGGTGCCGGCGTATCTGCGCATCCAAAGCGCTGCAGGTGAAGGCACAGCCGCAGCCTTCGCGGGGCGCGCGCTCGGCACGATCGGTCTCGCCGTCATCGCTGTGGCGCTGTTGCTTGGGATTGCAGCGCCGTATGCAATCGCGGCGCTGGCACCGGGTTTCGCCCGGCAGCCCGAATTTCAGCTCGCCGTCGACACCGCGCGGCTGATGCTGCCCTATCTTGCCTTCGTCGGTCCGGTGGCTGTGATGGCAGCAGCGCTGAATGCCCATGGCCGCGTCGCACTGACCTCGTTGTCACCGTTGCTGTTCAACGTGGTGATGGTCGCAACAGTCGCTGCGCTGTTGATCGCCGGCAGAAGCGCGACGCAATCGGCGCTGATCCTCGCTGCTGCCGTGGGCGCCGCCGGGTGTCTTCAATTGCTCTTCCTCGGCTTCTCCGGCACGCAATACGCACGGCCGGCGCGCATCTCGCTCGATCCGGAGATTCGCGCACTCTTCTGCCGCGCGTTGCCGGGGATGATCGCGCAGAGCGGGCCGCAGCTGCTGCTGGTCGCCGGCGCGGTCGTCGCTTCGGCATCGCCCGCCGCGGTGTCATGGATCTATTTCGCGAGCCGCCTTGTCGAACTGCCGCTCGGCCTGGTCGGCGCCGCAACCGGCGCTGTGCTGATCCCAAGGCTGAGCAGCGCGCCACCCGAAACCTCCTCCGGCGCTTTGCAGCTCACGCTCGGGCTTGCCCTGCCCGCATCGGTCGGCCTTGCACTATTGGCGACGCCGATCGTCGCGCTGCTGTTCGAGCGCGGCGCGTTCACGGCAAACGACACGCAGGCGACCGCGCTGGCGCTGACGGTGCTGGCAGGCGCGCTGCCGGCCTTTGCGCTGACCAAACCGTTGGCCGCAATCTTCTTCGCACGGGAACAGATGCGCGAGCCGGTGCTCGCGACACTCGCCGGCCTCGCGGCCACGCTTGCGGCTGCAGCCGTCATGCATCCTCGCTACGGATTTGCCGGTGTCGCGGCGGCCATCGCGCTGGGCGCGTGGGTGACCGCGATCTGGCTCGGCGCGGTGCTCGCGGCAAAGAACGAACTCACCGTCGGCACCGCAGGCGGGCGCAATCTCGCATTCATCATCCTTGCGAGCGCGCTGATGGGCGTAGCGGTCGCCGCTGCGCAAGGGATCATCCCCGTCGCCGACACCGGAGGCCTTTTGCCCCGCGCTCTCACGCTCGGGACGCTGATCGCGCTCGGCCTGCTCGTCTACGCCGCCTGCCTGCGGCTGTTCGGGGTGGTCAGCTTCCGCGTGGTCAGGAGCGCGTTTTAGCCAGCGGCCTGGGCGCCGATATTCACAGACCGCTTCTGGCCGTCACCTTGAGTCCGAACACGCAAAGCGTGATAGTCTCGCCTCCTGCAATAGCTGCGTGTGGGGGCCCGCGGTGGCGAAATCTCTTTTTATAGCGATCGGCGTGCACAAGGCGAAGACGATGGCGCAGCTCGATGGCGTCCTCACCTCGGTGAAGACGTTGTCAGAGTGGGCGGCCGGCCAAGGTTATGACGTCGTCAGCATCGACGATCGGGTCAAACGCGTGACCGTCGACCGGATCAAGGACGAACTTGCGCCGATCGATCCGACAACGGAGGAGCGAGACGCCAAACGCCTGCTCGATCGGCCACGTATTGTGGTCTATTTCTGCGGGCACGGGCTGCACGCGCCACAGGACCAGTACTGGATTCTTTCAGCGGGCCCGAGCCAGCCCAACGATCGCATCAGCGCGGTCGGCTTCCGCGAGATGCTGGCGACCTATGGCCCCAAGCAAATCGCGATCATCAGCGATGCATGCCGAAGCGCGCAGGTTGTGCAGGGCCTCGCGAGCTCGGTGGTGGATGCCTATCAAGGGGCGACCGGAGCGATCCAGAAGGACAACTTCTTCTCCTCCCAGGACGGCCAAGCGTCGTTTGCCGTCCCATCGAAGGGCGGAAAGCCGGCCTATTGCATCTTCTCAAGCGTCCTGATGCGCGCGCTGTCCCCTCCAGTCGATCCTGACGCGCTGGACGAACTCTATCTGGAGACGGGGCGCATGATCGTTTCCAGTCAGAGCCTCGCTACATATCTGGAAAGAAATGTGCCGAACGCGGCGCTTGACGTCGGCAAGTTGCAGGACCCGCAATGCGAGCCCGGCTTCCGGCCGGTCAAGAACCGCTATGTCGACTTCGGTCCCTGCGCGAGACCCATGGCCAGAGCCATGACCAAAGAGGAAGCGATCATAGCCGAGCGCAGCGAGGCGCAGAATGAGCGCATCAACCGATCGCGCTCGGAATGGCGCAGGCCCTATGTCGACGAGTTACAGCGCTTGATGGGGGAGGTGCTCTGGGAGTCCATCAATCGCCACCAGCGAGGCCCGTTACTCTTGTCGAGCAACTCTGATGCCCTTCAAGTGGAAGTCCCAGAACTCGTTGAGTTCGATACCGCCAACTACGTGATCGACAATTTTCAGCATCGCAGGCGATCGAACTTGTGGACAGTGGTCGCAAAGCCGTTCGCTGACAGCGGCCGGAGCGGTGTCGCCATAGCCGGGGCGGAAGATCTCTACGCGGCGATCCCCCTGCACCACCGGCTTTGGTGCGCGGCGGTCATCGACAAAGGGCTCGGGCCCGAAGGATCGGCCGGCGGTCTCGAACTCCTTGCCTGGGGAGACCACTATCAGCCGCCACCAACAGAGCTCAGCGCCGCGGAAGCGCTTAAGGGCCTCTCGGCACGAACCCTCAACGCCGAAGATACCGCGATCCTGGCACAGGACATGCGTTATCTCAAACATGCTGATCCGATGTACGGCATCGTCGCGGCCTATCTCTACAATGCTATCGGCGACGTCGCGAACATCCGGCGCATGTGCTACTATTATAAGTACCATCAGCAGGATGTGCCGTTCGACATTGCCATGCTGGCCCAGCTCGAACTCAAGGCGCGTGGCGATGGCGGCTTCTATGTCGAGGTCCCCAAGGTCGCGCAGTTGCCGGAGGCGCGGCGGCCGCCCAACGCACCTGACTTCGTCTGGGAGAGGACACCCGCCGCGACCGTCAATGTCGCCGGCGTGTCGCCGCTGCTGCGGACGGGCTGGCAGCATATTCAGACGAGCCGTCATCCCGTGCACCAGAAATGCTGGGAGCTGACAGCTCACCTCACGGAATCGCCAATTTCGACGTTTCAGGGCCGCGCGATTGGCGCGCGTCTGATCAAGATCATGAGGGAGCTTTGAACGATGCGTCTCGCCTTTATCCATGGGATCAACAACGAGCACGAGACGGCTGAGACAATCGAACGAGCGTGGTGGGAGGCCATTTTGCGCGGATGGACGGCGGCCGATCTCGCGCACAAGCCCAAGCCGCCCATTTCCGTTGCCTACTACGCAGATATCCTTGCAGGGACCACCGTAAGCGCCGCGGCCGAAATGGGCACGCCGTCGGCCGCCTCGACCGGATTAGCTGTCGACCTGCTACGAGAATACAAGGATGCCGCGGGCATCACCGACGCGGAGATTGACGCAGCGGCTGCCGAAGCGGGACTGCCGCCGGAAGCAATAGAGCAAGGCGTTCCACACGAAGGATGGATCGTCGGCGTTGCATCGGTACTCGAGCGTATCCTTCCTACCAAAGGCAAGCTCATCGCGCGGCTGTACCTCCGCCAAGCGGTCACCTACATCAACGACAAGGCGCTGGCGGCGCAGATCGACAGAAAAGTCGCGTCCGCAATCTTCGACGGCAAGCGCGACCCGGTGATCGTGATCGCCCATTCGCTTGGAACGGTGGTGTCCTACCGCGTCCTTGCGAATGAGAGATTCGACAAGCGCGATGTGCCGCTGTTCGTGACGCTGGGCTCGCCGCTCAGCGTGCGGATGTTCAGATCCATCCTCCCCGCGCGCGGAGCCATGCCAAAACCGCCGATCGGCCGTTGGTTCAACGCGCGCCACAAGGATGATTTCGTCACGCTCGGCAGGGGAATCGTGACGCAGTCGATCGGCTTCGACGGCATCGTGGACAGCACCGAGATCGACGGCGACGATCCAGACCGCCATGCAATTGCCCAATATCTTTCAAGCCGCGCAATCGCCAGGGCGATCCACGAGCTCCTGTGAGTTCCACCTGAACTTGCGCGCGCACCCCCGCCGTGGCAAAGACGCCGCCGAAAAGTTAGTGGAGTGGATTTGACATTCGCGACCCACCTTGCGGCGCGCTCGCGACGCGAATGTCAAATCCAAAACTCCACTAAAAGCTTTATATTTGCTAGTGGTCCTTAGAATTCTAACATTCGCAAAGAGGCCGACCGAAACGGGATGCGAATGTTAGAATTGGACCACTAGTCATTTCAGGAACGGCAAGATGGCGTTGATCCAGCGGGTTTTTTCCGGCGTGCAGCCGACCGGGAATTTGCATCTCGGCAATTACCTCGGCGCGATCGTCAACTTCGTGAAGCTGCAGGACAGCCAGAACTGCATCTATTGCGTCGTCGACATGCATGCGATCACCGTCTGGCAGGAGCCGGCGGAGCTGACGCACAACATCCGCGAAGTGACGGCGGCATTCATCGCCAGCGGCATCGACCCGAAGAAGCACATCGTCTTCAACCAGAGCCAGGTCGCCGAGCACGCCGAGCTCGCCTGGGTGTTTAACTGCGTCGCCCGCCTCGGCTGGCTGAACCGCATGACCCAGTTCAAGGAGAAGGCCGGCAAGGATCGCGAGAACGCGTCGGTCGGGCTCTACGCCTATCCGAACCTGATGGCCGCCGACATTCTCGTCTATCGCGCGACGCATGTGCCGGTCGGCGAAGACCAGAAGCAGCACCTCGAGCTCGCGCGCGACATCGCACAAAAGTTCAACAACGACTTTGGCGACGCGATCCGCAGCCACGGCTTCAACGAGGGGCTCTTCTTCCCGCAGCCGGAGCCGCTGATCACGGGACCGGCGACGCGCGTCATGTCGCTGCGCGACGGCACCAAGAAGATGTCGAAGTCGGACCCGTCCGACTATTCGCGCATCAACCTGACCGACGACGCCGACACGATCGCGCAGAAGGTGCGCAAGGCGAAAACCGACCCGGAGCCGTTGCCGAGCGAGGAGAAGGGTCTCGAAAGCCGCCCCGAGGCCGACAACCTGGTCGGCATCTACGCGGCGCTGACCGGCAAATCCAAAGCGGACGTGCTGCAGGAATTCGGCGGCGCGCAATTCTCCAGCTTCAAGAACGCGCTGGTCGAAGTTTGCGTTGCCCGCCTGTCGCCAATCGCCGGCGAAATGAAGCGGCTGATGGCCGATCCCGGCCATGTCGATTCAATCCTGATCGACGGCGCCGACCGCGCGCGCGTGATCGCCGCCGAAACCATGCGCAAGACGAAGGATATCGTCGGCTTCATCCACAAGCCGTAAGTCATACCATCGCGGCGCCACAATTCGCGAAACGGATGCTCGCGATATTTATCGCGCTTGTCGGCGCGTCCGTCGCCGTGGCAGCATTGGCGCGGATGGCGCGCCAGATAGGGCGAGCGGAACCGGGGCACATATGAGCACGAAACGTCGGAGTTACGAATCCGGCCATAAACCGAAATGCCTGGTCGTCATCGACGATACGGCCGAGTGCGATCGCGCGGTCTATTACGCAGCGCGCTGGGCCAAGCGAAGCAACGGCGGCGTCGTCATGCTGCGCGTGATCGAGGCAGACCAGCGCAATCAGGAATGGCGCGGCGTTGCCGACATCATGCGCGCCGAGGCGCATGAGGAAGCCAACGCAGCGCTCGACCTCGCATCCGGCCGCGCCAACGGGCTCGCCGGCATCACGCCCGAGCGCGTCATTCGCGAGGGCGCGCCAGCCCAGCAAATCCTCGAGGTGATCGAGGGCGACGTCGACATCTCCATGCTGGTGCTTGGCGCCAGCGCCGGAGCGGAGGGGCCGGGCCCGATCGTGACCTCGACGGCCAAGACCGCCGGTGCATTTCCGATCCCCGTGGTCGTCGTGCCGGGTACGCTGACGGACGCGGACATCGACGGCCTCTCCTGACGGGAGTACCGTCGCCTGCTGCAGCCCTGAAAAGCGCCCTTGAAGGTGCTTTTTTCGAGCTTTATCTGTTAGATGCTATCTAAATTCACCTGACCGCGCCGGCCTTGAACCGGCGATGCGCCGGAGACGATCATGTTTATCCAGACGGAAGCGACCCCCAACCCTGCGACCTTGAAGTTCCTGCCCGGCCGGACCGTGCTCGGCGAAGGCACGATGGAATTTCGCGACCGCGACGCGGCGGAGCGTTCGCCGCTCGCCGGCAAGCTGTTCGGCATCCCGGGCGTGACGGGCGTCTTCTACGGCTCGGACTTCGTCACCGTGACCAAGGCGGACGGCGAGTGGCAGCACCTGAAGCCGGCGATCCTCGGCGCGATCATGGAACACTATATGTCCGGCGCGCCGCTGCTGGCCGATGGCGCCACCAAGGCGGATGCCGAGGAGTTCTTCGACGAAAAGGATGCCGAGACGGTTGCAACCATCAAGGACCTGATCGAGACGCGCGTGCGCCCGGCGGTGGCCAATGACGGCGGCGACATCACCTTCCGCGGCTTCAAGGAAGGCATTGTCTATCTCGACATGAAGGGCTCCTGCGCCGGCTGCCCGTCCTCGACCGCAACGCTGAAGCACGGCATCCAGAACCTGCTGCGACACTTCGTGCCCGACGTGGTCGAAGTGCAGCAGACGGCGGTCTGATTCCGCACCGCAGGATTTTTCTGACGCCACTGTGGATTGCTCCCATGCACCGCACATTGGTGCGGGAAATCATGGCCGCAATGCTATGATCGCCGCATGCTGATCCTCGCCATCGACACTGCGCTCGAAGCGTGCGCGGTGGCCATCCTCGACGCAGAAGCGAACGCGTTGCGCGCGCATGAATCGCAGGCGATGGCGCGCGGGCATGCAGAAGCGCTGATGCCGATGATCGAGCGGGTGATGCAGCAGGCCGCGCTGTCTTTCACTGCACTCGACCGCATCGCCGTCACTGTCGGCCCGGGCAGTTTCACCGGCCTGCGCGTCGGCATCTCGGCGGCGCGCGGACTGGGGCTCGCAGCGGAAAGGCCCGTCGTCGGCGTCACCACGCTGTCGGCTTACGCCGCACCCCACCTCTCGGAAGCCGGCGGACCGATCATCTCACTGATCGATGCGCGTCACGACCACGTCTATATGCAGGTTGTCGGCGGCGACGGCGCGGCGCTGGTGCGACCGCGCGTCGCGCCGGTGGCCGATGTCTTCGCGCAGGCGGCGTTCGGCGCGCCGCGCCTGGTCGGCAACGCTGCGCGCCTCGTCGCCGATCGCTGGCCCGCGGACATGCCCGCGCCTGCAGGCGTCGAGCAGCAGGCTGCGCCCGACATCGCCTGGGTGGCGTGGCTCGGCGTTGCGGCAAATCCGGCGGCCTCGAAGCCGCGGCCGCTTTACCTCCGCCCGCCGGATGCAAAGCCGCAAGCCCCAGCACAGCCGGCCCTGTCGGCGGCCCCATGATCGGCTGGCTCTCCCGCCTGTTCGCGCCAGCGACGACCAGCATCGAACCCGCGGCGATGCGCGACGCGACAAAGCTCTCGCAGCTGCATCGCGCGTCATTTCATCGCGGCTGGGGCCAGGGCGAATTCGAGACCATGCTGGCCGAACGCAACACCTTCACGCAGCGGTTGATGCTCGGCCGCATGACGATCGGCTTCATCATTTCGCGTCTTGCCGCCGACGAGGCGGAAATTCTCTCGGTCGCTGTCGACCCAGCGCAACGCGGGCGCGGCTACTCCCGCGCGCTATTGGCAAATCATCTCGGACATCTCGCGGGACGCGGCGTCCGGCGCGTCTTCCTCGAAGTGGAGGAGAACAACCAGCCCGCGGTCCGGCTCTATCAGCGCGCCGGATTCGAAACTGTCGGCCGCCGGGAACAGTATTATCGCGACGCGAGCGGCGCCAAATTGAATGCGCTGATCATGCAACGAGACTTGTCCTGACGCGCAAGCAGTGTCAGAACATCCGGACTGGAAATCGAGAGTCCCGATACACAAGTCCGATACACAGGTCCCGATCAATTGCGAAGAGAGCGATCGATGGCTGCCGTGAAACCCATCTCCGCATCGACACAGACAAATGACAGGCCTGCAACCGACAGGGTTGCAAAAGAAGGCGTGACGAAGGCCGGCGACATCGAGGCGCGCTGCGCCGCGACCGGCATGCGCATGACCGAACAGCGCCGCGTGATCGCGCGCGTGCTCGCCGCCGCGACTGATCATCCCGATGTGGAGGAGCTCTACCGCCGCTGCGTCGCCATCGACGACAAGATCTCGATCTCGACGGTGTACCGCACCGTCAAGCTGTTCGAGGATGCGGGTATTATCGAACGTCACGATTTCCGCGAAGGCCGCGCGCGCTATGAGCAGATGCGCGAAACCCATCACGACCACCTGATCAACCTGCGCGACGGCAAGGTGATCGAGTTCACCTCGGACGAGATCGAAAAGCTGCAGGCGGAAGTCGCCCGCAAGCTCGGCTACAAGCTGGTCGACCACCGGCTCGAGCTCTACTGCGTGCCGCTGGAAGATGACAAGACGTGATCAAGAGGTCGTCTGAAGCCGGCCTCTCACCGAGCGCGACTGACGATGAGCCGTCTGAAACAATGGGCTCGGATCATCAAGCGTGACGTCCACGCCCTCTACTTCGCCGCCCGCGATCCGCGCATACCCCGGCACGCAAAAATCCTCGCTTTCGTTGTTGCCGGCTACGCGCTTTCACCGATCGACCTGATCCCGGACTTCATCCCGGTTCTTGGGTATCTCGACGACGTGATCCTGGTTCCTCTAGGCATCCTGCTCGTCTTGCGCATGATCCCACCGCACCTCCTGCAGGAGCACCGCCAGCGCGCCGCAGCGGCAACAGAGCGTCCTGCGAACCGGACCGCGGCCGCAGTGATCGTCAGCACCTGGGTCGCTGGTTTCGCGCTCTGCGCCTGGTTCATTTCAGCCCGTTTCGTTCGGTAAATCCCATTCCGGGGCAGAAATGGACCGCTTCTGGCGCTGGATTTGCTCAAGGTTTGCCTATATTTGGGCGGCATCCAGGGCCTTTCGATGAACGCGCCGCGCAAGCTGCATATCAAGTCATACGGCTGTCAGATGAATGTCTACGATGCACAACGCATGGTGGACACCCTGGCGCGCGAGAATTTCGTCGAGACGGACAATGCCGCCGACGCCGACCTTGTGATCCTCAACACCTGCCACATTCGCGAGAAGGCGTCCGAGAAGGTCTATTCCGAGCTCGGCCGGCTGCGCGAAGCGAAAGAAGATGCCGCGGGCGCGGGCCGCGACATGAAGATCGTCGTCGCCGGCTGCGTCGCCCAGGCCGAGGGCGCCGAGATCGTTCGCCGCGCGCCGGTGGTCGATGTCGTCGTCGGCCCGCAGAGCTATCATCACCTGCCCGACCTGCTGCGCCGCGCCGCGCGCGACGGCCGCGCGATCGAGACGGAGTTTCCGCTTCAGGACAAGTTCACGTCGCTTGCTCCGCCGCAGCCCGCAGCCATCCGCGCGCGCGGCATCACCTCGTTCGTCACCGTGCAGGAAGGCTGCGACAAGTTCTGCACATTCTGCGTGGTGCCTTATACGCGCGGCGCCGAAGTCTCGCGGCCGGTGGCAAAAATCGTCGACGATGTGCGCCGCCTCGCCGACAACGGCGTGCGCGAGATCACCTTGATCGGCCAGAACGTCAACGCCTTTCATGGCGAAGGCCCGGATGGAAAACCCTGGCCGCTCGGCAAGCTGCTGCATCACATCGCCGCCATCCAGGGTATCGCGCGCCTGCGCTACACGACCAGCCATCCTTGCGACGTCGACGACAGCCTGATCGCCGCGCACCGCGACCTTCCGGCGCTGATGCCCTATCTGCATCTGCCGGTGCAATCCGGCTCCGATCGCATCCTTGGCGGCATGAATCGCAAGCACACGGTCGCGGACTACCACCGCGTCATCGACAGATTCCGGGCCGTGCGCGCGGACATGGCGTTTTCGTCGGATTTCATCGTCGGATTTCCGGGTGAAACCGATCAGGACTTTGCGGCAACCCTCGCGCTGGTCGCGCAAATCGGCTACGCTTCGGCCTATTCGTTCAAGTATTCGCCGCGGCCAGGCACGCCGGCGGCGGATATGCAGGGGATGATCGACGCCGCGACGATGGACCAGCGTCTCGCGCAATTGCAGCAGCTCATCGACAGCCAGCAATCGGCGTTCAATGCCGGCTGCATCGGCAAGACTCTCGACGTGCTGTTCGAACAGGCGGGCCGTCGCGCCGGCCAGCTCGTTGGCCGCTCTGCCTACCTGCAGCCTGTGCACGTCATGGCCTCGCCCGACATCGTCGGCCAGGTGCTGCCGGTGACCCTGACCGGCCTCGAACGCTACAGCTTTTTTGGCGACCTTCCGGCGGAGCATGCGCCGGTGGCCGCGTCACATCGAGACCACGCTTCGTTGACTGCAACGACTGGAGCCTGAACCCACTTGCCCAAAAGCGCATCGGACTCGCCAACGCTCGCCCCCGGCCGCAAGCTCGACCGGGAACTGAAGACGCCCGATCAACACATCGAGCTCGCATTCGACGACAATCGCGCGGCGTCTTCGCTGGTCGGACAGTATGGACAGAACCTGGCCCTGATCGAGCGCCGGCTGAATGTGGTCGCCGACCAGCGCGGCAATCACGTCACGATCGCGGGCTCGCGCGACGGCTGTGAGGCGGCGCGACGTGTGCTCGAGGAACTTTATGAGCAGGTGCTGCAGGGACACGAACTGACGCAGGGCGACGTCGACGGCGCAATCCGCGCCGTGATCGCGCAAGGCTCGCTGTTCGACTTCGACCCGAAGGCTGCGCGATCCGCATTCGAGGAAATCAACCTGCGCAAGCGGCCGGTGCGTGCAAGGACTGCTGCCCAAGACGCTTATATTCGCGCGCTGAAACGCTACTCGCTGGTGTTCGGCGTCGGCCCCGCCGGCACCGGCAAGACCTGGCTTGCGGTTGCACATGCCGCCCAGCTGTTCGAGCGCAAGGAGGTCGACAAGATCATCCTGTCGCGCCCGGCGGTCGAAGCCGGCGAGCGCCTCGGCTTCCTGCCCGGCGACATGCGCGAGAAGGTCGATCCTTACCTGCGCCCGATTTACGATGCGCTCTATGACCTGATGGATGCGCGGGTGGTCGAGCGCGCGCTGCAGACCGGCGAGATCGAAATCGCGCCGCTCGCCTTCATGCGCGGCCGCACGCTGACCAATGCGGTGATCATCCTCGACGAAGCGCAGAACACCACGTCGATGCAGATGAAGATGTTCCTGACACGGCTCGGCGAAAACAGCCGCATGATCGTCACCGGCGACCCGAGCCAGGTCGACCTGCCGAACGGCCAGCCTTCGGGCCTCGCGGAAGCGGCGCGGCTGCTCGACGGCGTCGAGGGAATCGCCCAGGTGACTTTCGCCGCCGAGGATGTGATCCGCCACGAACTGGTGCAGCGGATCGTCTCGGCCTACGAGAAGGCTGCGGCCAAAGCCGCCGACAGGGCTGGGGACAGGACTCCTGGCCGGCCCTGACAAACGAGGTCAGGCGAACAACATGCCTTCCATCGCGCCCTTGACGGCCGATATCCTCGTGACCGCGGCCTGCTGGGAGGCGGAACCTGCGGCGGAGGCGCTTGTGCAGCGCGCCATCGAAGCTGCGGCACAACAGGCTTCCGCTTCAGCACGGGGCGCCGAAGTTGCTATTGTGCTGACCGATGATTCTGGAATCAGAACGCTCAACCGCGACTGGCGCGGGATCGACAAACCGACCAATGTGCTCTCATTTCCCGCAAGCCGCATCCCGGGCCACGACGCGCAGCCGCCGATGCTCGGCGACATTGCGATCGCCTATGAGACGACCCGCCGTGAGGCGGAGAGCGAACACAAGCCGTTTGCCCATCATCTCAGTCACCTTGCCGTGCACGGATTTCTCCATCTCGTCGGCTACGATCATGAGAACGACGCCGACGCCGAGACGATGGAAAATCTTGAACGGAAGATCCTTGCAACCCTCGGCGTACCTGATCCCTATGTGTGAGCGACGCCGTGTCATCTGACCCTGCCAGTAGCAACCGTGACGCCGCCGGTGAGCCGCATGAGCTGACGGCACCGGCGCGCGAGGCGGATACTGCAAAGTCTTCCGGCGACAACTGGCTGGCGCGGGCGATCCGCACCTTGCTCGGCTGGCGCTCCGGGTCGCTGCGCGCCGACCTCGAAACGGTGCTCGAGACATCGCCTCCCGACGAGATCGGCTTTACGACCGCCGAGCGCGCCATGCTGCGCAACGTGCTCGACCTGCGCGAGCGCCGCATCGCCGACGTGATGGTGCAACGCGCCGACATCATCGCGGTCAGAGAGGATATTTCGCTCGGCGACCTGATGAAGCTGTTCGAGAGTGCGGCGCTGTCGCGGCTGGTCGTCTATCGCGAAACCCTCGACGATCCGGAAGGGATGGTGCACATCCGCGACCTGCTCGCCTACATCACCTCGCGCTCCCAGGTCGACCCCGAAGCCAACACCCGGCGCAAGCGGCCGCTCCCCGCCAATCTCGACCTGCGCAGCATCGATCTTTCGATGCCGCTTGCCCACGCAGGTATCGTTCGCAAGCTGCTGTATGTGCCGCCGTCGATGCCGGCTATCGATCTGCTGGCGCAGATGCAGGCGACACGGGTGCACCTTGCGCTGGTGGTGGATGAATACGGCGGCACCGATGGTCTTGTATCGATCGAGGATCTGGTCGAGCAGATCGTAGGTCGAATCGACGACGAGCACGACGACGACACGCCGCCGTCGATCATCAAGCAGCCGGACAACTCGTTCATCGCCGACGCTCGGGCACCGATCGAGGACGTCATCGCGGTGATCGGGCCGATGTTCGATCCGGGTGAGGCGGCGAGCACAGTGGACACCATCGGCGGCTATCTGGTCGCGCAGGTCGGCCGGCTGCCGGTACGCGGCGAAATCATCTCCGGGCCGGACCCCTTCGAGATCGAGGTGCTGGACGCCGATCCGCGCCGGCTGAAACTGTTACGCATCAGCGTGCGCAAGGAGCTGCCGGTGCCCCGCGCCCGCACGCAACGCCGCCGAACCGCCTCGCCGAATCCTGCGCCGGGCTCATCGGACGACGCCACCGCGGCTGGCGACAGCAAACCGTCCAACGATGGCGCGGGCGAAACGTGACGCTCACGCGGATCGCCCATTCCATCATTCTGTCGTGGGGCTGGCGGCGCGCTTTGATCGCATTCGCGGCCGGCGCCGTGTCGGTGCTCGCCATGGCGCCGTTCAACCTGTGGCCGGTACTGTTCCTGACGCTGCCGGTGGCCGTCTGGCTGATCGACGGCGCGGGCGCGGGCAAGCTCGGCGGATGGCCTGCGGCTGCCGTGACCGGCTGGTGGTTCGGCTTCGGCTATTTTCTCGCAGGCCTCTACTGGATCGGCAACGCACTCCTCGTCGATGCGCCGACCTTCGGCTGGCTGCTGCCGTTTGCCGTGGCAGGCCTTCCCGCAGGTCTCGCCATCTTCATGGCGCTGGGCTTCCTGCTGGCGCGGCTGATCTGGACGACGGACGCCGCGCGCATTCTGGCCTTCGCCGGTGCGCTCACCGCCAGCGAGTGGGTGCGCGGGCACGTGCTCTCCGGTTTTCCCTGGAATGCGTTCGGCTACGCGCTGTCGAACCCGCTCGCGCTGGCGCAAACGGCTTCGCTGATCGGACTGTGGGGCCTGACGTTTCTGGCCGTGGCCATCTTCGCCAGTCCCGCCACGCTGATCGACGACAAGGCCATGGCTCGGCGCGCATGGCTCGCGCCGGTGCTCGGCCTGATCGCGCTGACGGCCATGGGCGCATATGGCAGCTTCCGCCTTGCGCGGGAGCCAACGCGTCTGGTCGAGTCCGTGAAGCTGCGCATCATGCAGCCGAACCTGCCGCAGGACGCGAAGTTCAACTACGGCGCCAAGGCCGACGTGATGCGCAAGTATCTGGCGCTGTCGGACCGCTCGACCGGCCCGCAATCCACGGGCGTGCGCGACGCGACCATACTTATCTGGCCCGAATCGGCGTTTCCGTTTTTCCTTGCACGCGAAGCCGACGCAATGGCGCAGATCGCCGGCCTGTTGCCGGAAGGCACGATCCTGATCACTGGTGCCGTGCGCCCGACGGACGCCGCGCCGCCCGGACGACCTGTGACTCGCGCCTACAATTCGATCTACGTGATTGATCACGACGGCACGATCCTGTCGGTCTACGACAAGCTGCACCTGGTGCCGTTCGGCGAATTCCTGCCGTTTCAATCGGCGATGGAGAAGCTCGGCTTCACGCAACTGACGAAGGTGCAAGGCGGATTCATCCCGGGCACGCGGCGCAGGCCGGTCGAATTGCCGCGCACCCCGCGTGTGCTGCCGCTGATCTGCTACGAGGTCGTGTTTCCCGGCGACATCGCCGCCCGCGACGAACGTCCGGCCTGGATCGTCAACGTGACCAACGATGGCTGGTTCGGCAACAGCGCGGGCCCTTACCAGCACCTGCAGCAAGCGCGCCTGCGCGCAATCGAGGAAGGACTGCCGATCGTGCGCGCGGCCAACACCGGCGTTTCGGCGGTCATAGATCCGTTGGGCCGGTTGGTCGCGCAACTCGGGCTCGGCACCGAAGGCGTTCTCGATGCCAGCCTGCCATCGGCGATCGGTCCGACGATCTACAGCCGCACCGGCGACATCCCGGCGGCCGTCCTGGTGGTGCTGGCCCTCGCAATCGTCTTGCGGCGACGCGGAAGCTCCAAGGCCTGACGAGGCCGCCGCGGCAGCGCGCAATCATAACTTGTTAAGAAGTCGGCCGGCGCCTCACGGGATCGGGGTGATTTGGCCAGCTTGAAGGTATTTTGGTAAGGTATATATTGCGATTATATCTCGCTAAGAACTTGTAACAATTGCATTTTTAGCGACACAGCCGGTCTATAGTACGGATTTGAAGTTCCCGCCCCAGGTGCAGTAAACTGGGTCCAAGAAACTTCGACATCAGAAGCAGCGCGGATCACATCTTCGGAAGCCGAGCGCCAGTGTTTGACCTGGCCTGTGCAATCCGCATAGTTGTATGTAGATTTTTTAAAACGGGTGATAGCCATGAACATAGCCAGCCCCGGGGAGAAGCCGATGTCGGTGAAAGCGCCCAATCCCGTCGACAAGTACGTCGGCAGCAGGATTCGCATGCGGCGCATTATGCTCGGCATGAGCCAGGAAAAGCTCGGCGAGTCGCTCGGGCTGACGTTTCAGCAAGTCCAGAAATATGAAAAAGGCACCAATCGCGTCGGCGCGAGCCGCTTGCAGCAGATCTCGGAAATCCTGCAGGTCCCGGTCTCGTTCCTGTTCGAAGGCGGCCCCGGCGGAGCGATCAATGCGAACGGCTTGAGCGAAGCGCCCTCGCCGGCCTACGTCTCCGATTTTCTCGCGACATCGGAAGGCCTCGCACTCACGCGCGCCTTCACGCGCATCAACGACTCAAAGCTTCGCCGCAGCATTGTCGACCTGGTCGAGCAGATCGCAGCACGCGAGCAGTCGGACCGGCGCTAGGGTCTGATCCAGCTTCGCTGGATCAGCTCGTCGCTGGGTAATTTGTTTGTGTTTTCGCTCGCGCTTGCGATCGTTACATCTCCACCTCCTGTAGTTTCGCGCCCGCATGATGGCGGGAGCAGCGATGATTTCTGAAGATCCCCACAAGATCCGCGCGCAAGGCTCATTCTTCGGCCGGCGCAAGGGACACAAGCTGCGTCATCATCAGGCCGACCTGATGACCTCGCTGTTGCCGCGGCTTGCCATCAACATCGATCAGCCGGCTCCCGAACGCTCCGAACGTCTGTTCGACGAGAGCGTCACGTCGGTGCGCCTGGAAATCGGCTTTGGCGGCGGCGAGCATCTGCTTGCCGAAGCCGACGCCTTTCCCACCACCGGCTTCATCGGCTGCGAGCCTTACGTCAACGGGATGGCGAAGATCCTGGCGCAGCTCGACGAGCGGCATCGGCCCAATGTGAAGCTGTACGCAGGCGACGCAACCGAGCTCGTCGCATGGCTGCCGCAGACGTCACTGCAGCGCATCGACCTGATCCATCCCGACCCATGGCCGAAGCGACGGCACTGGAAGCGCCGCTTCGTTCAGGACAAGACCATTGCGGCGATGGCGCGCGCGCTGACTGACGACGGCGAGTTTCGCTTCGTCAGCGACATCGACGACTACAATGCATGGACGCTGATGCACTTTCAGCACTCGGCGGAGTTTACCTGGACGGCTGAGCGCGCCGACGATTGGCTAAAGCCCTGGCCCGGCTACACGATGACGCGCTACGGCCGCAAAGCCGAACGCGAAGGCCGCCGCGCGACTTATTTGATTTTCCGGCGGCGCTAGCCAGAGCTTGATCCGGAAAAGCGGATGCCGGCTTTCCGAAAAGATCATGCTCGAAACAACAAAGCTCAGACCTGCGCGCGGTCTTTCCAGAATTTCAGCATCCGCTGCGCGGTCGAGAGCGCAAGGCGCTCAAAGCTGACGCGGGCCTCTTCCACATCGGTCGCCGACGGGTTGCGGCCCAGCGCCAGGCGCAGCGCCAGCAGCGGGCGAACGGTCGCCCATTCCAGTCCGAGAGCGCGGCCGAGAATCAGAATCGTATCGCGCTTGCCGCCGGACAAGATTTGATCCACCGCATCGACCGTCAAGCCGGAGATCGCTGCGAGTGCTGCGACCGTCTCCTCGAACTTGCGCTCTCTGGCAAACTTCGCGAGCGCTTCCTGATTGAGGCCACCGGTCGTGTGCAGCTCGACGATCGTCTTCTGTGCCGGCGCAAAGTCGCGGTGCGCGCTTTGCGTGTCGCCGTCCGCCACCATCTCCACCATCGTCCGCGCAAGCTTGGCCTTGCGCGCGGGGCTTGCGGCCTGAAACATCTTGCGGCGAACCAGATCGACCGACTCGCTCATGAGCTGCTGCAGCAGCGGCGCCGGCAAATCTTCCCGCTGCCCCATGGCTACGGCGAGCATGCCGTCGTCGGCCGAACGCTGCACGAGACTCGAATAGCCGTGCAGCGAGAACGCTGCGGTCAGGTTGCGCGCCACGCTGCGCACCACCTCGCGCTCGCCGCGGCGCAGGATCACGTCGGTGACATGTTCGGAGATCGCCGCACGCTGCGAAATCGCCAGCAGATGCGGCTGTCCCTTCATGCGCGCAATCTCGATCAGCATGTGCTCATCGACCAGCGGCGAGACCCTCAACAGCGGCCCAGACACCCTGATCGCATCGTCATTGACCAGCTCGCGCACAATGGACGGTGGCGCATTGACGAGGGAGGCGAGACGGTTGGCAAGGTCGGCGCGAACCTCACTGTCGGTCTGCGGCAGCAGGCCTTTGAGGATTCCGTCGAACACCGCGACATGTTGCGCGTTGAAATTCTCTGCGCCTGCCGCAAACAGCGCGCCGAGCTTGCGGACAGCGTCCGCCCGCCGCTCGGGACTGACGTCCCTGACGAGCTCATCCAGGTCTGGAAGCGGCAAATTGGCGGCGAGCATCGGGTTTGTTGCAGACGTCGTTCGCGTTCGGCCAGCACGTTAGAGACAGGCAATGAAGGAACGGTTAGCCGTCGGCACGAGCCGCCGGCAGCCCCCTCCTATCCCCTTGAAATTGCTTCACCCCTGCCACTTGCTGGAGCGGGCTTAAACGGCTATATTGGCTTTACTGATGGTTTCTCATATCGGTCAGTTCAAGCTGATCGCCGATTGAGAGTGGCCCCTCCCGGAGCCGCTCTTTTTTATTACTTAAACCACCGGGGCTCATGACCTGAAGTATTGGGTCTGAAGCAGCCGGGGCAGCGGACCGGGAGACCTGACACCGGGAAGACGCAACTGCAGACGGACATCGCGACAGCTTTGATGAACGACGAAGCCACTGGCAGCTCGACTGCCGACCTGCTGCATGAACCACGGCTCGTGGTCGAGCCGGGGCTGGCCGCGCGCGTGTCCGCGGTCGCGGAACCCGTGCTCAACGGCATGGGCTATCGGCTTGTTCGCGTGCGGATTTCGGGCGAGGCCGGCACCACGGTACAGGTGATGGCGGAACGGCCGGACGGGACGATGCTGATCGAGGACTGCGAGGCGGTCTCGCGCGCGCTGTCGCCGGTCATGGACGTGGCCGATCCGATCGAGCGTGCCTATCGGCTGGAAATCTCGTCGCCGGGGATCGACCGCCCGCTGGTTCGCCGCTCCGACTTCGAGCGGCACACCGGGCATCTCCTGAAGGTCGAGATGGCAGTGATGCACGAAGGCCGCAAGCGGTTCCGCGGTACGCTGCTCGGCGTTGACGGTGACCGCGCGCATCTGCGCCGCGACGACGTCAAGGGCGGCGAGCCGGCCGACGTGCTACTGACGATCGAGGATATCGCCGAGGCGCGGCTGGTCCTGACCGACGCGCTGATCGCCGAATCCATGCGGCGCGGCAAGGCGGCCGAGCGCGCGCTGCGCCAGGAACTGGGGCTCGAGAAGGCGCCGCCGCCGCACGCCAACAAAAATCCGAAGAAAACCACGCATAAGACCAAGCAACACCGCCTCGCTGCCGGAAACGACGGCAGCAGCAGAGGTCACAAAGGAGACTGAAGATGGCCGCTGTCAGCGCCAACAAGCTCGAACTGCTGCAGATCGCCGACGCCGTCGCGCGCGAAAAGTCCATCGACCGCAGCATCGTCATCGCCGCGATGGAAGACGCGATCGCGAAGGCGGCGCGCGCCCGCTACGGCAGCGAGACCGACGTGCATGCGGAGATCGATGCCAAGAAGGGCGAGCTTCGCCTGTCGCGGCACATGCTGGTGGTCGAGCTGGTCGAGAACCCGTCGAACCAGATTTCGGTGGACGACGCCCGCCGGCTCAATCCGGGCGCGCAGATCGGCGACACCATCGCCGACACGCTGCCGCCGCTCGAATACGGGCGCATCGCCGCGCAATCCGCCAAGCAGGTGATCGTGCAGAAGGTGCGCGAGGCCGAGCGTGACCGGCAGTATCAGGAATTCAAGGACCGCATCGGCGACATCGTCAACGGCACCGTCAAGCGCGTCGAGTATGGCAGCGTGATCGTCGATCTCGGACGCGGCGAAGCCATCATCCGCCGCGACGAGATGCTGCCGCGCGAGGTGTTCCGCAACGGCGACCGCGTGCGTGCCTTCGTGTTCGACGTCCGCCGCGAAACGCGCGGGCCACAGATCTTCCTCTCCCGCACGCATCCGCAGTTCATGGCAAAGCTGTTCGCGCAGGAAGTGCCGGAAATCTATGACGGCATCGTCGAGATCAAGGCGGTCGCGCGCGACCCGGGCTCACGGGCCAAGATCGGCGTGATCTCGCGCGATTCCTCGGTCGACCCGGTCGGTGCCTGCGTCGGCATGCGCGGTTCGCGCGTGCAGGCGGTGGTCAACGAGCTGCAGGGCGAGAAGATCGACATCATTCCGTGGTCGCAGGACATCGCCACCTTCGTCGTCAACGCGCTGGCGCCTGCCGAAGTCGCCAAGGTCGTGCTCGATGAAGACCGCGAGCGTATTGAAGTTGTCGTTCCGGATTCCCAACTGTCGCTTGCGATCGGCCGGCGCGGCCAGAACGTGCGGTTGGCGTCGCAGCTGACCGGATGGGACATCGACATCCTCACCGAGCAGGAGGAATCGGAGCGCCGCCAGGCCGACTTCGAGAACTCCACGCGCGTGTTCATGGAAGCGCTGAACGTCGACGAGGTGGTCGGTCAATTGCTGGCGTCGGAAGGCTTCTCGTCGGTTGAGGAGCTTGCGCTGGTGGACATCCGCGACCTCGCCGGGATCGAGGGTTTCGACGAAGAGACAGCGGGCGAACTTCAGGCGCGCGCGAAAGAATATCTCGACCAGATCGAGGCCGAGATCGAAGCCCGCCGCAAGGAGCTGGGCGTCGAGGACGCGGTGAAGGACGTGCCGGGCGTGACCTCGAAGATGCTGGTGAAATTCGGCGAGAACGACATCAAGACCGTCGAGGATCTGGCCGGCTGCGCCACCGACGACCTGCTCGGCTGGACCGAGCGCAAGGACGGCGAGAACGTGCGCCAGGCGGGCTTCCTGGATGGGTTCGAGCTGTCGCGCGAGGACGCGGAAGCGCTGATCATGCAGGCGCGGCTGGCGGCAGGCTGGATCACCGAGGCCGATCTCGCCAAGCCCGAGGCGCCTGCGGATGCGGAAGCATCCGAAGCAACGGCGTAAGGAGATGCCACACGAATGCTTGCCAGCGTGGACGACGCAAATCTCGACGACGGCCCCCGGACTGCAAAGCCCGGGACCGCGCGGATGTGCGCGCTCACGCGGCAGGTGCGCCCGATCGACGAACTGATCCGCTTTGTCGTCGCGCCGTCCGGCGAGGTCGCCCCCGATCTGAAGCGTAAGCTTCCGGGCCGCGGTCTATGGATTTCGGCGTCGCGCGCGGCCCTTGCCGAGGCCGTCAAACGCGGAACTTTCAGCAAGGGATTCAAGCGCCAGGTCCGGCTTTCGCCGACATTTGCCGACGATACCGAGCGGCTGATGGTGCAAGGCGCAATCGAGGCGCTGGCGATGGCCGCCAAGGCCAGGCAAGTGGTCTCCGGCTTCTCCAAGGTCGAAGGCGCCTTGCGGCGGGGGGAGGCGACGGCTCTGATCCACGCCTCGGACGGCGCAGCCGACGGCATCCGCAAGCTCGACAGCCAGACCGGACGGACGGGGTTAACGCCATCGGACGGAATTCAGGGGGATTTTCCGATTTTGACGGCCCTGACCTCGGCCGAATTGGATTTGGCACTCACTAGGGCAAATGTGATACATGCAGCGCTGCTTGCTGGCCCGGCCGGCAAGACTTTCCTGTCGCGCTGCCATGCCCTCGCCCGGTTTCGGGCCAATGCGCCCGGCGAGACGGTAAGCGAAAACTCAGGTAGCAAGACGCGGGCGACCGCGCCCGATAAGGATTTAGGACTTCTGGATGGCTGAAACGAAAACTCCCGGCGACAAGACGCTCAGCGTCGGCTCGAAAACTCTGTCGCTCAAGCCGCGGGCGGAGACGGGCACCGTGCGCCAAAGCTTCAGCCACGGCCGCACCAAGCAGGTTGTGGTCGAGAAGAAGCCAAAGCGTCGCATGCCCGGCGATCCACCGGTCGCCGTCGAGACGAAGCCCGCTCCCGCAGCGGCGCGGCCTGCGCCTGCCGCACCGCAGGCCCCCGCCGCACCGGCGAAGCCGGCCGCGCAACGCGGCGCCGGCGTGCTGTTGCGCACCCTGACCGATGAGGAGCGCAACGCGCGCGCGAGCGCACTTGCCGACTCCAAGGTTCGCGAAGTCGAAGAGCGGCGGATCGCCGAAGAGGAAGCCGCGCGCAGGGCCAGCCGGGAAGGCATCGAGAAGGCCGAACGCGAAGCCGCGGAAGCACGCAAGAAGGCCGAAGACGAGCGCCGCCGTCACGACGACGAGACGAAGAAGAAGGCCGAGCAGGAAGCCAAGAAGCGCTTCGGCGACGATGAGACGAAGGCCGCGCAGGCCCGCACCACCACCACCACGCCTGCCGTCGCGCCGCGCGCTGCCGTCGCCGCCACCGAGGCCGACGAAGACGAAGGTCCGCGTCAGATCCGCCGCCCCGGCAGCCCGGCACGTCCTGCAGTGGCCCCGAAGGTCGCGACGCGCCCGACAGCGGAAAAGCGCCGCGGCCGCCTGACCCTCGTGACCGCGCTGACCGCCGACGAAGTCCGTGAGCGTTCGGTTGCCTCGTTCCGCCGCCGCACGCAGCGCCTCAAGGGCCATCACAGCGACGAGCCGAAGGAAAAGCTGATCCGCGAAGTCACGATCCCGGAAGCGATCACCATCCAGGAACTCGCCAACCGCATGTCGGAACGCGCGGTCGACGTCATTCGCCTGCTGATGAAGCAGGGCCAGATGGTGAAGATCACCGACGTGATCGACGCCGACACGGCGCAGCTGGTCGCCGAGGAGCTCGGCCACACGGTGCGGCGCGTCGCCGAATCCGACGTGGAAGAAGGCCTGTTCGACGTCGCCGACGATCATGTGACCGACACCGTGCAGCGCTCGCCGGTCGTCACCGTGATGGGTCACGTCGACCACGGCAAGACCTCGCTGCTTGATGCGCTGCGGTCGGCCAACGTCGTCAGCGGCGAAGCCGGCGGCATCACCCAGCATATCGGCGCGTATCAGGTGACGTCGCCGCAGGGCGGCCAGATCACCTTCATCGACACGCCCGGCCACGCCGCGTTCACCGCGATGCGCGCGCGCGGCGCCAAGGTCACCGACATCGTCGTGCTGGTGGTGGCCGCCGATGACGGCGTCATGCCGCAGACGATCGAAGCGATCAATCACGCCAAGGCGGCGAAAGTGCCGATGATCGTTGCGATCAACAAGATCGACAAGGCCGACGCAAAGCCCGACCGGGTGCGCACCGACCTGCTGCAGCATGAGGTTCAGGTCGAATCGATGGGCGGCGAAGTCGTCGACGTCGAAGTTTCGGCCAAGAACAAGACCAACCTCGACAAGCTGCTCGAGATGATCTCGCTGCAGGCCGAACTGCTCGACCTCAAGACTAATCCCGATCGTCCGGCCGAAGGCACGGTGATCGAAGCCAAGCTCGATCGCGGCCGCGGACCGGTCGCCACCGTGCTGGTGCAGCGCGGCACGCTGCGCGTCGGCGACATCATCGTCGCAGGCGCTGAAATGGGCCGCGTTCGCGCACTGATCTCCGATCAGGGCGAAACCGTCACCGAGGCGGGGCCGGCTGTGCCGGTCGAAGTGCTCGGTTTCAACGGTCCGCCGGAAGCGGGTGACCGCCTCGCGGTGGTCGAGAACGAAGCCCGTGCGCGCCAGGTGACGGATTATCGCGCGCACCAGCGGCGCGAGAAGCAGGCCGCACGCGCCACCGGCATGCGTGGATCGCTCGAGCAGATGATGAGCCAGCTCAAGACCGCTGGCCGCAAGGACTTCCCGCTCGTCATCAAGGCCGACGTGCAGGGCTCGCTCGAGGCGATCATCGGCTCGCTGGAGAAACTCGGCACCGAGGAAGTCGGTGCACGCATTCTGCATGCGGGCGTCGGCGGCATCAGCGAGTCCGACGTGACGCTCGCCGGCGGCTTCACTGCGGCGATCATCGGCTTCAATGTCCGCGCGCACAAGGAAGCCGCGGATCTGGCGAAGCGCGACGGCATCGAAATCCGCTACTACAACATCATCTACGACCTCGTGGACGACGTGAAGAAGGCGATGAGCGGCCTGCTCACGCCGGAACGCCGCGAGACCATGCTCGGCAATGCGCAGATCCTGGAGATCTTCAACATCTCCAAGGTCGGCAAGATCGCCGGCTGCCGCGTCACCGACGGCACCGTCGAGCGCGGCGCGAATGTGCGCCTGATCCGCGACAATGTCGTCATTCACGAGGGCAAGCTGTCGCAGCTCAAGCGGTTCAAGGACGACGCGAAGGAAGTCACTGCCGGACAGGAGTGCGGCATGTCCTTCGAGACCTACCAGGATATGCGCGCCGGCGACGTGATCGAGTGCTATCGCGTGGAGACCATTCAGCGCTCGCTGTGAGTCCAAGTCTCACAAGAACGCTTTCTCCGAAGTAGTCGTCATGGCCGGGCTTGTCCCGGCCATCCACGGCCAAGTTCCCGCAATGTAAGACGTGGATGCCCGGCACCATAGGCAAGCGAAGCGACGCCGTTCTTCGAACGACTATGGGCCGGGCATGACGAAGACTTCAAGGGTTCACATGCCCCGCCATCAACGCGGCAAGACATCTGCATCATCGCCGAACGGCTCGCAGCGACAGCTGCGCGTCGGCGAGCTCGTGCGCCATGCGATTTCCGACATTCTTTCCCAGGGCAGCGTGCACGATCCCGTTCTCGAAGGGCATCTGGTCACGGTGCCGGAAGTGCGCATGAGCCCCGATCTCAAGCTCGCGACCATCTACGTCATGCCGCTAGGCGGGCGCGACGTCGGCGAGGTGGTGGCGGCGCTCGCGCGCAACAAGAAATTCCTGCGCGGCGAGATCGCGCACAGGGTCAACCTGAAGTTCGCACCCGACCTCCGCTTCCGCGCCGATGAGCGGTTCGAGGAAGCGGAGCGCATCGAGAAGCTGCTGCGCACACCCGCAGTACAGAGAGATTTGGACAAGCCTGAATGATCGACGACGACACCGAAAGCCTCACGCGCCCGCCTGCCGAGCGCGGCGTGCGGCAACGCCAGCACCAGAAGAAGCGCGACAAGCGCGACGTGCACGGCTGGGTCATCCTGGACAAGCCGGTCGGCATGACGTCGACCCATGCGGTCGCGGTGGTGAAGCGGCTGTTTTCGGCCAAGCGCGCCGGGCACGCCGGCACCCTCGATCCGCTCGCCTCCGGCGGGTTGCCGATCGCGCTTGGCGAGGCGACCAAGACCGTGCCGTTCGTGATGGACGGCCGCAAGCGCTACCGCTTCACGGTGCGCTGGGGCGAGGAGCGCGATACCGACGATTCGGAGGGGCGCCCGGTCGCGACCAGCGACGATCGTCCCTCGGCCGACGCCATCCAGGCCCTGCTGCCCGGCTTCATCGGGCGGATCGAGCAGGTTCCACCGCAGTACTCCGCCATCAAGATTCAAGGTGAGCGGGCCTACGACCTGGCGCGCGAGGGCGAGGTCGTGCCGCTGCCGCCGCGCCCGGTCGAGATTCACGAATTAGTTCTTACAAAACAAGAAGATAACGATCACTCGGTGTTCGAGGCCGAATGCGGCAAGGGAACCTATGTGCGCTCGCTGGCGCGCGATCTCGGCCGCCTGCTTGGCTGTTTCGGCCATGTCAGTGCGCTGCGCCGGACGGCTTGCGGTCCTTTCGACGAGCGGGACATGATTCCGCTGGAAGAACTGGAGGCGGTGTGTCATAGAGCCGCGTCCGGCGAGGGGAACCTCGCCGACGCGCTATTGCCCGTTGAGACCGCGCTGGACGACATCCCGGCACTGGCCGTCACACGGGCTGATGCGGCAAGGCTCCACAGGGGCCAGGCCGTCTTGTTGCGCGGACGGGATGCGCCCAATTCGAGCGGCACAGTCTATGTCACAGTCGGCGGCCGGCTTCTGGCCCTCGCCGAACTCGGCAATGGCGAACTCATCCCCAAGCGCGTGTTCAACCTGAACGGGCTGGTCGCCAGTCCGCTCCGACATGAAGGTGTTTGACGATGTCGATTACCGCGAATCGCAAAGCGGAAGTCATCAAGACGAATGCTACCAAGGCCAACGATACCGGCTCGCCTGAGGTTCAGGTCGCGATCCTTTCGGAACGCATCAATAACCTCACCGAGCACTTCAAGACCCACGTGAAGGACAACCATTCGCGGCGCGGCTTGCTGAAGCTGGTGTCGACGCGGCGCTCGCTGCTCGACTACCTGAAGAAGACTGACGAAAAGCGCTACAAGGCGCTGATCGAGCGGCTCAACATCCGCCGCTGACGCATGGCGCGCGAGCGTCACGCTTCGCGCGGAACGCGCGTATTCTGCAGAAATCAGACTACGCGCAACGAGGATCCGGGCACGATCCTAGAACTGCGAGCAAAGGCCTCGCATGCGATCACACCCGGATCAGGAGTGAAGCGGGCTGTTTGTTGCCCGCTGGCTGCGCCCGATGGCAATCCGGCAATCGGGCGGTGACGGGAGGAAACCCGTCTTGCGCGGACCAACACTGTCCGCATTTCCCGCGAGGGAAAGAGGGCCATGGCAGGATCGCTAAATTCTGATCTGACGAGCAAGCCGTCTGGATCAGCATTTTGCCGTCTTGCACATGGCCTTCATTGTTTTCGCGGGTCCATGAAAGAAAGACGCTATGTTCAATATTCAAACCGTAGAACTCGACTGGGGTGGACGTCCCCTCAAACTTGAAACAGGAAAAATCGCGCGCCAGGCAGACGGCGCAGTCATGGCGACCTATGGCGAGACCGTTGTGCTCGCAACCGTGGTCGCAGCGAAGACGCCGCGCGAAGGCGTCGATTTTCTTCCCCTGACCGTCGATTATCAGGAAAAGACCTACGCAGCGGGCCGCATACCAGGCGGCTATTTCAAGCGCGAAGGCCGCCCCACCGAAAAGGAAACGCTGGTTTCCCGCCTGATCGACCGGCCGATCCGCCCCCTGTTCGCGGATGGCTGGCGCAACGAGACGCAGGTGATCATCACCGTGCTCTCTCATGACATGGAAAACGACCCGGACGTTCTGGCGATGGTCGCAACCTCCGCCGCGCTGACGCTTTCCGGCGCGCCGTTCATGGGCCCGATCGGTGCCGCCCGCGTCGGCTTCATCAACAACGAGTTCGTTCTGAACCCAACTCTCGACGAGATGACCGAGACGCAACTCGATCTCGTCGTCGCCGGCACCAACAATGCCGTGCTGATGGTCGAGTCCGAGGCGAAGGAATTGCCGGAAGAGGTGATGCTCGGCGCAGTGATGTTCGGCCACCGGCATTTCCAGCCGGTGATCGACGCGATCATCAAGCTGGCCGAGAAGGCGGCGAAGGAGCCGCGCGAGCTCAAGACCGTCGACAACGCAGCGATCGAAAAGGAAATGCTCGGCCTTGCCGAGCAGGAGCTGCGCGCAGCTTATGCCTTGACGGTCAAGCAGGAGCGTTATGCAGCGGTCGACGCTGTCAAGGCCAAGGTCATGGCGCAATTTTTCCCCGAAGGCGCGGACGCGAAATACGACAAGCTGCGCGTCGCGGACGTGTTCAAGGAGCTCCAGGCCAAGATCGTTCGCTGGAACATCCTCGACACCGGCAAGCGCATCGACGGACGCGATCTCAAGACCGTCCGCAACATTGTCGCCGAGGCAGGCGTTCTGCCGCGCGCGCACGGCTCGGCGCTGTTCACCCGGGGCGAAACCCAGGCGCTGGTCGTCACCACGCTCGGCACCGGCGAAGACGAGCAGTATGTCGACTCGCTGTCGGGGACGTACAAGGAAACGTTCCTGCTGCACTACAACTTCCCTCCCTACTCGGTCGGCGAAACAGGTCGTCTCGGCGGTCCGAGGCGGCGCGACATCGGTCACGGCAAGCTGGCATGGCGCGCGCTGCGGCCGGTACTGCCGCCGCACCATGAGTTTCCCTATACGCTGCGCGTCGTTTCCGAGATCACCGAGTCGAACGGCTCGTCGTCGATGGCGACGGTGTGCGGATCGTCGCTCGCGTTGATGGACGCCGGCGTGCCGTTGAAGCGGCCGACCGCGGGCATCGCCATGGGCCTGATCCTCGAAGGCAGCCGCTATGCGGTGCTCTCCGACATCCTCGGCGACGAGGATCATCTCGGCGACATGGACTTCAAGGTGGCCGGCACCGAGGTGGGCATCACCTCGCTGCAGATGGACATCAAGATCGCCGGTATCACCGAGGAGATCATGAAGGTCGCGCTCGGCCAGGCGAAGGACGGACGCATCCACATCCTTGGCGAAATGTCCAAGGCACTGACCTCCGCGCGTGCGGAGCTCGGCGAATACGCGCCGCGCATCGAGACCTTCAAGATCGCCACCGACAAGATCCGCGAAGTGATCGGCACCGGCGGCAAGGTGATCCGCGAGATCGTCGAGAAGACCGGCGCCAAGGTCAACATCGAAGACGACGGCACGGTGAAGGTCGCCTCCTCGGACGGCGAGTCGATCCGCGCCGCGATCAACTGGATCAAGTCGATCGCTTCCGATCCGGAAGTCGGCCAGATCTACGAAGGCACCGTCGTCAAGGTGATGGAGTTCGGCGCTTTCGTGAACTTCTTCGGCGCCAAGGACGGTCTGGTGCACATCAGCCAGCTCGCGTCGAACCGCGTGCAGAAGACCTCTGACGTCGTCAAGGAAGGCGACAAGGTGAAGGTCAAGCTGCTCGGCTTCGACGATCGCGGCAAGACCCGGCTGTCGATGAAGGCAGTCGACCAGACCACCGGCGAGGACCTCGAGGCCAAGCCGAAGGTCGAGCCCGCGGCCGAGTAAACCCGGCCGATACGAAGTTCTTCGAAAGGGCGGCTCCCATGGGGCCGCCCTTTTTGCTGCACCGGAGGCTGCAAACGAAACCGTGAGATGCCTTCGAACGTAATCTGGTGGCAACCTTCCGGTGCCAGTTTGCCCGGCGCCGCGGCTGATCGGGCATCTCACGGTTTTCCACGGTCCCGACGACAGCCGCAGACCACCGATCAACCGAACCCAAGGATGATTTCGATGTCCCCGATCTCCCGCCGCCATCTGCTTGGCGCCGCCGCAAGCCTCGCCGCGGCCGCCGCCGCGCCGCGCCTCGTGTTCGCCCAGGCCGCCCCGGCCCCCGCCCCTGCTGCGGCTCCGGCCGCGCCGGCCGGTCCGTTCAAGCTTCCGGCGCTCGGCTACCCGTTCAATGCGCTGGAGCCGCACATCGATGCCCGGACCATGGAAATCCACAGCACCCGGCATCATCAGGCCTACGTCACGAACCTGAACAATCTCGCCAAGGACACGCCACAGATCGCCGACAAGCCGGTCACGGACGTGCTCGGCAATCTCAACGCGGTGCCGGAAGCGATCCGCACCGGCGTGCGCAACAATCTGGGTGGGCACGCGAACCACACGATGTTCTGGGAAATCATGGGCCCGAGCGGCGGCAAGCCGGAGAGCGATGTGCTCGCGGCGATCGAGCGCGACCTTGGGGGCGTCGACAAGATGAAGAGCGACGTCAATGCCGCGGGCCTGCGCGTGTTCGGCTCTGGCTGGGTGTTCGTCACCGTCGCCAAGGATGGCAAGCTCGCGATCGAGACGCGACCCAATCAGGACAACCCGATCATGGACGGCAAGCGCGCGCTGTTCGGCAACGACGTGTGGGAGCACGCCTACTATCTCAACTATCAGAACCGGCGCGGCGACTATCTCAATGCGTGGTGGAACACGGTGAACTGGACCAAGATCACCGAACGTTACGCCGCAGCCAAGGCCGGCACGCTCGGCGTCTGATCAAGCCACAACGACCGAGGCGGGTGGGGTACCGCGTATCCCCCCGCAGAACGACGGCTCACATCGCGGAAGCACGCGACGAGGCTCCGCGGACATGCTGTTCGCGCAGCGCGTCTGCCGAAAGACAGACCGCTTCGGAAATCTGCAGAAGCTGTTTTGTCAGTGGGCTCGTCTTGCGCCAGACCATGCCGATGGTTCGCGAGGGCTGCGGGTCTTTGAAGCGAGCGACCGACACCGACGCCGCGCGCGTCTCCACCGCCACCGCCATTTCCGGGATCAAGGTGACGCCAATGCCGGCGCTGACCATTTGAACAAGCGTCGACAGGGAGTTCGCATCCAGCGTCTCGCGTGGCGGCGAAGATTGCAAACCGCAGAATGACAGGGCCTGAGCGCGAAAGCAGTGCCCCTCCTCCAGCAGAAGCAGCTTCATCTCGCGCAGCATTTCGCTGCTGGGCACCGGCTTTCCCTCATCCTCGCCTGGCCGGACCAGCAGAAAGTCCTCCGTGAACAGGGCGATCTCGGTCAACGAAGGCTCCGACACCGGCAGGGCGACGATTGCCGTATCGAGGCGGCCTTCGGCGAGCTCCTGTATCAATTTCGGCGTCAGCGTCTCCCGCACATGAATGTCGAGTTCGGGATGCATTCGCGTGAGGTTTCCGATCACCGTCGGCAGCAGATAGGGCGCAATGGTCGGGATCATGCCGATGCGCAGCCGGCCCACGAGCCGATCCCGCGAGGCGCGCGCGAAGTCTGCCAGTTCGTCGACCGAGCGCAGGATGTCGCGGGCGCGCCGGGCAACCTCTTCGCCGAACTTCGTCAGCCCGACCTGTCGCGCGCTTCTTTCGAGCAGCGCACCGCCCAGGACGCCCTCCAGTTCCTTGATCTGCATCGACAAGGCCGGCTGCGAGATCGCACAGGTCGCTGCCGCGCGCCCGAAGTGCTTATGACGCGCCAGCGCATCGAAATAGAGAAGCTGCTTGAACGTGACATTGATCATCAGAATATCTTATTGCAGCGATCATCAGAGTCAATTTTACCTGATAGAACACATCGCGTTAGAGTGCTTCTAACCGGATCCAGACGACCCAGAGGAGACAGTGATGGATGACAAAACCAAGTGCCCGTTCACGGGCGGCAGCCGCGGACACGCGAATCGCGATTGGTGGCCGACCACGCTGGATATTTCAGTTCTCCATCGGAACTCCACTTTGTCCGATCCGATGGACGAGGCGTTCGACTACGCCAAGGAATTCAAGAGCCTCGACCTCAACGCCGTGATCAAGGACCTCCATGCCTTGATGACGGACTCGCAGGAGTGGTGGCCGGCCGACTTTGGCCACTACGGTGGACTGATGATCCGCCTGGCCTGGCACGCCGCGGGAACCTACCGCATCACGGACGGCCGCGGTGGCGCCGGCACCGGCCAGCAGCGCTTCGCGCCGCTCAACTCCTGGCCGGACAACGCGAACCTCGACAAGGCCCGCCGGCTGTTGTGGCCGATCAAGCAGAAGTACGGCCGTAAGATCTCCTGGGCCGACCTGATGGTCCTCGCCGGCAACGTCGCGCTCGAGTCGATGGACTTCAAGACGTTCGGCTTCGCAGGCGGCCGCGCCGACGTCTGGGAGCCCGAAGAGCTCTATTGGGGTCCCGAAGGCACGTGGCTGGGTGACGAACGTTACAGCGGCGAGCGCCAGCTTTCGGAGCCGCTGGGTGCCGTGCAGATGGGCCTGATCTACGTCAATCCGGAGGGCCCGAACGGCAATCCGGACCCGCTTGCAGCGGCCAAGGATATCCGAGAGACGTTCTTCCGCATGGCGATGAACGATGAAGAGACCGTTGCGCTGATTGCCGGGGGCCACACCTTCGGCAAGACCCACGGCGCCGGCGATCCGTCGCTGGTCGGTGCGGAGCCGGAAGGCGCGGCGATCGAGGATCAGGGCCTCGGCTGGAAGAGCAAGCACGGCACCGGCTTCGGCGCCGACGCGATCACCGGCGGCCCGGAGGTCACCTGGACGCAGACGCCGACGAAGTGGAGCAACCACTTCTTCAAGAACCTGTTCGAAAACGAATGGGAGCTGACGAAGAGCCCGGCGGGGGCAAAGCAGTGGCGGGCCAAAAATGCGCAGGCCACGATCCCGGACGCCTTCGACAAGTCGAAGAAGCACCTGCCGACCATGCTGACCACCGACCTGTCGCTGCGGTTCGACCCGGCCTACGAAAAGATATCGCGGCGCTTCTATGAGCATCCTGACCAGTTCGCGGACGCGTTCGCCCGCGCGTGGTTCAAGCTCACCCACCGCGACATGGGTCCGATCCAGCGCTATCTCGGCCCGCTCGTGCCGAAGGAAACGCTGATCTGGCAGGACCCGGTCCCCGCAGTGGATCACCCGCTGATCGGCGAGGCTGACGTCACCGCGCTCAAGGCCAAGATCCTGTCGTCAGGGCTGACGGTACCTCAGCTTGTGTCGGCCGCCTGGGCGTCGGCGTCGACGTTCCGCGGCTCCGACAAGCGCGGCGGAGCGAACGGCGCCCGCATTCGCCTTAGCCCGCAGAAGGACTGGGAGGTCAACCAGCCGGCCCAGCTCAAGACCGTTCTCTCGAGCCTCGAAGCGATCCAGAAGGGCTTCGGCAAGAAGGTTTCGCTCGCCGACCTGATCGTTCTCGGCGGCAGCGCGGCGATCGAAAAGGCTGCAAAGGACGCCGGCGTCGACGTGAAGGTCCCCTTCACACCGGGACGCACGGACGCTTCGCAGGAGCAGACCGACGTCGAATCCTTCGCGCCACTCGAGCCGCGGGCCGACGGCTTCCGCAACTATATCAGCGGCAAGCACCAGTTCATGCTGCCCGAAGAGGCATTGGTAGATCGTGCACAGCTGCTGAGGTTGACGGCGCCGGAGATGACTGCCCTCGTCGGCGGTCTGCGCGTGCTCGGCGCCAACGCCGGGCAATCCAAGCACGGCGTCTTCACCAAGCAGCCTGGAGCGCTGACGAACGACTTCTTCGTCAACCTGCTCGACATGAGCACGTATTGGCAGGCGGCCTCTGGTTCCGACGGTGTGTATGAGGGGCGCGACCGCAAGACGAACGCGGTCAAGTGGACCGGCACCCGCGCCGATCTGATCTTCGGCTCGCACTCGCAGCTTCGCGCCTTCGCGGAGGTCTACGCGTGCAGCGACGCGAAGGAGAAGTTCGTGAAGGACTTCGTCGCGGCGTGGACCAAGGTGATGAACCTGGGCCGCTACGACCTCGCCTGACCGAGAGGTGCGCCATCGATACGAAAATCAGGGCGGCGTTCCAGACACCTGGAACGCCGCCCTTTTTTGCTCGCTAATCTGCTCTCAGACGCGCTGCTATTTGCCTGTAACGGCGCTGGACGGTTCCTCGCTGAGCCATCGATAGATGATGCCGCCGAGCGCGCCACCGATCAGCGGTGCAACCCAGAAGAGCCAGAGCTGGCTGATGGCCCATCCACCGACGAACAACGCCGGGCCCGTGCTGCGCGCAGGATTGACCGATGTGTTGGTGACGGGAATGCTGACCAGATGAATCATGACCAGCGCAAGTCCGATCGCCAGCGGCGCAAAGCCCGTCGGGGCCTTGCCATGCGTCGCGCCCATGATGATGAAGAGGAACATCGTCGTCATCACAATTTCCATGATAAGGCACGCAAGCAGGCTGTACTTGCCCGGCGAATGCTCGCCAAAGCCGTTCGATGCAAAACCTTTGCTGACATCGAAGCCAGGGGCGCCGCTCGCGATCACATAGAGCAGCGCGGCAGCCGCAACGGCTCCAACCACTTGCGCGATGACGTACGGCGCTATCTGCCCCGCCGGGAAGCGACCGCCCGCAGCCAGGCCAACGGTCACCGCAGGATTGAGGTGACAACCGGATATGTGTCCGATCGCATAGGCCATCGTCACGACACTCAGTCCAAACGCCAATGACACGCCGACGAGGCCGATGCCGACTTGCGGAAAACCCGCAGCGATAACCGCGCTGCCGCAGCCCGCGAACGTCAGCCAGAACGTCCCTATCGCTTCCGCAGCGTATTTCTTTGCATTCATGTCGTTGCTCCCCATGACCGATGAGTTCGGCGAAGAACGAGAGACCAAACGGTAGAGGAGATGGATGTTGTCGGGGACAACGCCCCGCTGTCGGCAGGTGCGCTGAACCCTCGTTGCAGCATTTCCGCTTCCGCTTGGCCTCGACTTCGCGCGGCGGTATTATGCGGCCACTATTCAATGACTGACAATCGCATGAGCACGCGCATCAACAGGCGTTGCTGGCTTCGCTGCACTGCGATCACTCCGCATTGAGACTCCTTCGACGACTTTAACAGCCTGCTGTGCAAGCAAATTCGTTCGCGACCCGACATTCGATCGCATTTGAGGAATTCAAGACATGGCAGGCATGTGTTGAGGACTGCAATGGACGCACTGACGATTCGACCGGCTGAGAAAAGCGAGTATGACGAGATCGCCCGCGTCTGGATGCAGAGCTGGGTCTCTGTCGGTCTCGAAGGCGCGAGCGAAGCGATGCGCGAGCGCGAGGGCTTCGTGTTCGAGAAGGAAGCGCCGCATCCGCACGGACTGATGATGCGACACTATCGCTGGAAGAAAGGAACTGCGGGATGATGAAGCTCTACTGGTCGCCGCGCACGCGCTCGTTCACCGCGCTCTGGATGATGGAAGAGACGGGCAAGCCCTATGAGCGGGTTTTGACCGACATCGACAGCGGCGCGCAGAAGACACCGGAATATCTCGCGATCAATCCGATGGGCAAGGTTCCCGCACTGAAGGACGGCGAGGCAACGCTCGCCGAGCAGGCGGCGATCTGCGCCTACGTCGCCGAGCGATATCCCGATGCCGGGCTTGCGCCGCCGCTCGGCGATCCCCGCCGCGCAAAATATCTCTATTGGCTGTTCTTCTCGCCGGGCTGCATCGAGCCCGCGATCGTGCAGATCTTCACCAAGATCCAGATTCCGGCCCGCACCGCCGGCTGGGGCGACTCGACGCAGGTGTTCGACATCCTGGACAAGGCGCTCGAGAAAGGACCCTGGATCCTCGGCGAGACGTTTTCGGCCGCCGACGTCATGACCGGCTCCGAGCTGCACTTCGCCGTGCGCATGTTCAAGATGGTGCCGTCGCGGCCGTCGTTCGAGCGCTACATCGACCGTTGCGAACAGCGGCCGGCGTTCCAGCGCGCGCTGAAGCTCGCCAACGGCTAGCTACTCGTCCCGCTTCTCCGCGCTCTCTGTGGCCGCCTCGGCCTCGTCGATCAGCTTCAGCGCCTCGGCGCGCGGCATCGAGATGATGTTGTAGCCCGAATCGACGAAGTGAACCTCGCCGGTGACGCCGCTCGACAGGTCCGACAGAAGATAGAGCGCGGAATTGCCGACCTCATCGATGGTCACAGTCCTCCGCAGCGGCGTGTGCCGCCGCTGAAACGAGAACATGTAGCGGGCGTCGGAAATGCCGGCGCCGGCCAGGGTGCGCACCGGGCCGGCCGAAATCGCGTTGACGCGAATGCCGTGCGGCCCGAAGTCGTTGGCGAGGTAGCGCACCGAGGCTTCCAGCGCCGCCTTCGCCAGGCCCATGACGTTATAGTTCGGCATCACGCGCATCGAGCCGCCATAGGTCAGCGTCAGCATCGCGCCGCCACTCGAGGGCATCATCTCCGCCGCACGCTTGGCGAGCTCGGTGAACGAGAAGCACGAGATCACCATGGTGCGCGAAAAATTCTGCCGCGTCGTATCGGCGTAGCGGCCCTTCAGCTCGTTGCGGTCGGAAAAGCCGATCGCGTGCACGAGGAAGTCGAGCGTTCCCCACGCGCCACGCAGCTGCTCGAACACCGCATCGACGGAGGCCAGGTCCTCGACGTCGCAGGGCAGGATCAGGCTCGATCCGACCGACTGCGCCAGCGGCTTGACGCGCTTGCCGAGCGCGTCGCCCTGATAGGTGAAGGCGAGCTCGGCGCCATGCGCGGCAAGCGTCTTGGCGATCCCCCAGGCGATGGAATGATCATTGGCGACGCCCATGATCAACCCGCGCTTGCCCTGCATCAGCTTGGTCATGAATTCAATTCCATCGGCGTGAACGTTACGGCTTCGGCTTCAGGCATGCCGCCGAACTCCGCAAACTGCAGATCGACGAGAACACCGTCGTGCCAGTTGAAGTCGTCGTCGACAAGCCGCGTCACGCGTCAGGCATCGAGCCGCTTGAACACCAGCGTCGCGTTGGTGCCGCCGAAGCCGAACGAATTGGACAGCACCGCGCCGATCTTCGCATTGTCGATGCGCTTGCGCACGATCGGCATGTCGGCGAACGCCGGATCGAGCTCCTCGATGTGGGCGCTCTCGCAGATGAAGCCGTTGTTCATCATCAGCAGTGAATAGATCGCTTCCTGCACGCCGGTCGCGCCGAGCGAATGGCCGGTCAGCGACTTCGTCGCCGAGATCGGCGGGCACTTGTTCTCGTTGCCGAAGATGTTGCGGATCGCACCAATTTCCGGCGGATCGCCGGCCGGCGTCGAGGTCGCATGTGGATTGATGTAGTCGATCGGCGCCTTCACCGTGGAGAGCGCCATCTTCATGCAGCGCTCGGCACCCTCGCCTGACGGCGCGACCATGTCGAAGCCGTCGGAGGTCGCTCCATAGCCGACCACCTCACCGTAGATCCGCGCACCGCGCGCCTTCGCATGCTCGAGCTCTTCCAGCACCAGCACGCCGGCACCGCCGGCGATGACGAAGCCGTCGCGGTTCACGTCATAGGCGCGTGACGCGGTCGCCGGCGTCGCGTTGAACTTCGACGACATCGCGCCCATCGCGTCGAACAGCACCGACATGGTCCAGTCGAGATCCTCGCAGCCGCCGGCGAAGATGATGTCCTGCTTGCCGACCTGAATGGTCTCGTAGGCATTGCCGATGCAGTGATTGGAGGTCGCGCACGCCGACGAGATCGAATAGTTCACGCCCTTGATCTTGAACCAGGTGGCGAGCGTGGCCGAAGCTGTGGACGACATCGCCTTCGGCACGGCGAACGGGCCCACGCGTTTGGGTCCCTTGGACCGGGCGATATCGGCGGAATCGACGATGGCGCGCGCCGAGGGGCCGCCCGAGCCCATGATGATGCCAGTGCGCTCGTTGGAGACGTCCTTCTCCTCAAGCGCCGCGTCGCGGATCGCCTGCTCCATCGCCACGTGATTCCACGCGGCGCCCTCGCCGAGAAAGCGCATGGCGCGGCGATCGACGACTTCCGCGGGCTTCAGCGTCGGTGCGCCATAGACCTGCGAGCGGAAGCCGAGCTTGGTGTATTCTTCCGCATGACTGATGCCGGATTTCGCCTCATAGAGGCTGGCAAGAACTTCCTGAGTATTGTTGCCGATCGATGAGACGATGCCCATCCCGGTGACGACAACCCGTTTCATGCTCGCCTCGCCATGATTATCGAATTCAGAAACCGGCCGCCCGCTTGGCGGACGCCGCCGGGACCAACCGAAACGGGTCGGTCACGTTCCCGCCTGTACCGCCGCTTCTTGCCGAACAAGGGCGACCTTCAGGTCGCTCGCGCGATAGATAATCTCGCCATCCGCCGAAAGCCAGCCGTCGGCGATGCCAAGCACAAGCTTCGAGCGCATCACCCGCTTGAAGTCCACATTGTAGACGATCTTGCGCATGTTCGGCAGAACCTGGCCGGAGAACTTCAGCTCGCCAAGGCCAAGCGCACGGCCGCGGCCGGGTGAACCAAGCCAGCCCAGGAAAAAACCGACCATCTGCCAGAGCGCATCAAGGCCGAGACAGCCAGGCATTACGGGGTCACCCTTGAAGTGACAGCCGAAAAACCAGAGTTCCGGTGTCACGTCGAGCTCGGCGCGAATAAAACCCTTGCCGAATTCGCCGCCCGTTTCGGACACCTGGCTGATCCGGTCGAACATCAGCATGGGAGGCAGCGGCAACTGGGCGTTTCCGGCACCGAACAACTCGCCGCGGCCGCACGCCAGCAGGTCTTCATATTCGAAACTGCTGCGCCGCTCGGTCATCTCGTCCAGTTCCCATTGCCGGCCCCGCCGGCCGAATTGAAGCGGTCTGTATCACAAAGCCCGCGCGGCGGGCAAAATCGCCGCTGCCATACCCTCAGGACATGGGGCCCTGCCGGAAGCGCCCCAGTTGCGAAATACTTGCATCTATCCCATTGAGTTTCTATAGTGAAATGTGAAAAGGCCCCGAATTGAAGGGCGGGCTCGGCCCGCAGTCAGTGTCGCATGAGTGAACAAATCGCCCCGCGAAAGAGCGATGAAGATACCATCAGCCACGGCCGCGCCCCGCTGCTGACCGGTTGCCCATGGCATGACGTCAACGAAATGCTGCAATCGGTGGGCCTGCGCCCGACCCGGCAGCGGATGGCGCTGGGCTGGCTCCTGTTCGGCAAAGGGGAGCGTCACCTCACCGCCGAAATGCTCTACGAGGAAGCGACGCTCGCCAAGGTCCCGGTGTCGCTTGCGACCGTCTACAACACCCTCAACCAGCTCACCGAGGCGGGCCTGCTGCGCCAGGTCAGCGTTGACGGCACCAAGACCTATTTCGACACCAACGTCACCGCGCACCATCATTTCTACATCGAAGGCAAGCACGAGCTCGTCGATATTCCGAACTCGAACCTCGTCGTGCAGAACATGCCGCAGGCGCCGGAAGGCTACGAGATCGCCCGCATCGATATGGTCGTACGTCTGCGCAAGAAGCGCTGATCGGCCCTGCAAGAATTTCGCGTTTTGCAAATGCCCGCTTTTCAGCGGGCATTTTTTTGCTTCCGCCGCTGTAACGGCCTACTCGATCTTCTCGTCGGGATAGACGCCCCACAGCCGCTGCTGCTCGATCCATCCATCGAAGCCGGAACCTGAAATCCGGCACCATCCGCTGACGCAGCGGCGAACCGTCGCCAGCACGCCAGGCTCGAGTTTCGCTGCTACAGCGCTCGTCGCATCGGCGCGGTCATAGAGCGGCGTCAGATTGTCTTTCGCCTTGGCGGTGATCACCGCAGTGCGGCGCCCCGACAGGAGCGAATGATAGACCCAGCCTTCCGAGCCTTCGGAATCGCGGATGCGCCGCCAGTTCTCGAATTCGGCGGTGATTTCCACCGGCAGGCTGGAGCGGGTGTAGATCCAGCTCACGTCGTTGTCCTTGGTGGGACCGACGCGCACGTTCACATGATCTGATTTCAGGCTGACGTACCGTGGCACAGGCAGGCCACTGGTGATCGGATTGCCGTCTTTTGCCGACACCTGCCCCAGCGGCAGGATCAAAGTGGTTCCGGCCAGAATGGCCGCGGCGAAGTAGCGGACGAAACGCATCGATACTGACCCCCGGCCCGTCGCTTGTTTCATAGGCGAGCGAAGCGACGCCGTTCTTCGAACGGCTATGACCCTGTTTGACGCGGGCCGGCTTCTTGTCTTGGCCCGGCCTTCTGCTAGAGAGGGCTGAAAGAGGCCTAAAACCTGCCGCCGGCTGCGGTGAAGCGGCAGTTTCATTCAGCCGGGTTAATGAGGTCTGAACAATCCTACTGATTAACGCTAACGCCTTGCGGATTGGCTCGATCAAGGTTTTGAGAAGCTAAACATGACCGTTCGCAGGAAACCTCTGGTCGTCGTCACGCGGAAGCTGCCCGACAGCATCGAGACGCGGATGCGCGAACTGTTCGATGCCCGGCTCAACCTCGACGACCGGCCGATGACGCCTGAAAATCTTGCCGACGCCATGCGCATGGCGGACGTGCTGGTGCCGACCGTGACCGACGAGATCACCGAGGCGATCATCAATCAGCCCGACGTGAAGGTGAAGCTGATCGCCCACTTCGGCAACGGCGTCGACAACATCGATGTCGAGGCGGCGCACAAGCGCGGCATCATGGTTACCAACACGCCGAAGGTGCTGACCGAGGACACCGCCGACATGACCATGGCGCTGATCCTTTCCGTGCCGCGGCGGCTGATCGAAGGCGCCGCGATCCTGACCGACGGCAAGGACTGGCAGGGCTGGGCACCGATGTGGATGCTGGGTCATCGCATCGGCGGCAAGCGGCTCGGCATCATCGGCATGGGCCGGATCGGCCAGGCGGTGGCCCGTCGCGCGCACGCGTTCGGCCTGCAGATCCACTACCACAACCGCAAACCGGTCGCGCCGAGCATCGAGGAGGAATTGGGGGCCACCTACTGGGAGAGCCTCGACCAGATGCTGGCGCGGATGGATATCATCTCGGTGAACTGCCCGCATACGCCGGCGACCTTCCACCTGTTGTCGGCGCGGCGGCTGAAACTCCTGAAGAAGGACGCCTACATCGTCAACACCGCGCGCGGCGAGGTGATCGACGAGGCGATGCTGACAAAACTGATCGAAAGCGGCGACATCGCCGGCGCTGGCCTCGATGTCTACGAGCACGAGCCGGCCGTGAGCCCGAAACTGCTGCGGCTCGCCAAGACCGGCAAGGTGACGCTGCTGCCGCACATGGGCTCGGCAACGATCGAGGGCCGCGTCGAGATGGGCGAGAAGGTGATGATCAACATCCGCACCTTCCTCGACGGACACAAGCCGCCGGATCGTGTGTTGCCGGGGTTTGGTTAGGGCATGATCCCGAAAAGTGGATACCGGTTTTCGGACCAGATCATGCCCAAACTGTAAGAGGCAAAGAGCATGGAAGGCGGATGCACATGCCGGCATATCCGCTACAGGCTGAACGGCCTGCCGCTCATTGTACATGCCTGCCATTGCCGCTGGTGCCAGCGCGAGACAGGAACGGCATTCGCTCATAACGCCATGTACGAGGCCGAGCGCGTCGAGCACCTCGCGGCCGAGCCCGAAATCGTCGTGACGCCGTCCGCAAGCGGCAAGGGCCAGCGGATCGCCCGCTGTCCGAAATGCCACGTGGCCGTCTGGAGCAATTACTCCGGCGCAGGCGAAGCCGTCCGTTTCGTTCGGGTCGGCACGCTCGACGAGCCGGACCGCCTGCCGCCGGATATCCACATCTTCACGTCGTCCAAGCAGCCGTGGTTCACGTTGCCGGCCGGCACAAAGGCCGTTCCTGAATATTACGAGACGGCCAGCGTCTGGTCGCCGGAAAGCCTCGAGCGCCGCCGCATACTGCGTGAGCGGGCGAAGGGTGCCAAGTCCTGAATTGCACGAACCTCAGGCGTGGGCACTCAAATCCTTGATCGTCGGCTCGTCGCCGTTCAGCGGGTTTGATGGATCGCGTGCGTAGCTCAGCGTCTCGAAGCGCATGGCGCGCGCGTCGATCATCAACAGCCGCCCGACCAGCGGATCGCCGAACCCGACGATGTCGCGGATGACTTCCAGCGCCATCATCGAGCCGAGCACGCCGGCAAGCGCGCCGAGCACACCGGCCTCCGCGCAGGTCGGCACGGTGCCCGCCGGCGGCGGCTCCGGGAAGAGACAGCGATAAGTCGGGTTGGCTTCGCCCTTGGCATTCCTGTCATGCGCGCGGATGGTCGTCAGCGAGGCGTCGAACACGCCAAGCGCACCGGTCACCAGCGTCTTCCTTGCGAGATAGCACGCGTCCGACAAGAGGTAGCGCGTGGCGAAATTGTCGGAGCCGTCGGCGATGACATCGTAGCCGGCCAGCAGCGCCAGCGCGTTGTTTGCACCCAGGCGTTCTTGGTGGGTGCGGACCACGACATGCGGATTGATCGCGGCGATCCGCTCGCGCGCGCTGTCGGTCTTGGCGCGGCCGACATCGGCGGTGGCGTGGATCACCTGCCGCTGCAGGTTAGACAGCGACACGGTGTCGTCGTCGATGACGCCGAGGGTGCCGACGCCGGCGGCGGCCAGATACATCAACGCCGGCGCGCCAAGCCCGCCCGCGCCGACCACCAGCACGCGCGCGGCCTTCAGCTTCGCCTGCCCCGGCCCGCCAACCTCGCGCATGACGATGTGGCGGGCGTAGCGCTCGAGTTCTTCCGAATTCAGCATCAGTTCCTCGTTTTCGCGCACCATCACGCGCCGCGGCCGCCGTCCGGTCAAGCCCCGGACGCTGAACCTGTTGGCCGCTTTTTCTGACCAACCATCTATGGTTATCTGCTCCCCAAATCCACGCCGGGATTGCCCCATGAAATCGCTGGCCGTCGCCCCGTTGCTGCTTGCCACGCTGCTTGGCCCTGCATTCGCGCAGAATGCCCCTGACGCACCGAAAGCGGTGAAGACCATTCCCGTCAGGCCCGCCGCGCCGCAGACGCCGGCCGACACCGCCAAGGCGATGGCGCAGGCTGAGCGCACCGCGATCCAGTCCGATCTCGCCTGGGTCGGCGCCTACAACGGCGCCATCACGGGTGAGGTCAGCGAGCGCATGATCAATGCGATCAAGGCCTACCAGAAGGACATCGCCGCCAAGCAGACCGGTGTGCTCAACCCGCAGGAGCGCACGACGCTCACCGCCGCGGCAAGGAAGCTGCAGAGCGATGTCGGCTGGAAGATCGCCACCGATCCGATCAATGGCATCCGGCTCGGCGTCCCGACCAAGCTCGTGCCGCAGATGAGCTCGATCGGCAATGTCAGCGGATCGAAGTGGCAATCCGCACAGGGCCAGATCCAGATCGAGACCTGGCGGCTGCGCGCCCAGACGCTCGCCGCTGTCGCCGAGCGCGAGAAGAACGAGCCGGCCGGCCGCAAGATCGACTACAGCGTGGTGCGGCAGGAATTCTTCGTGCTGTCGGGCCTGCAGGGCCTGAAGAAATTCTATGTGCGCGGGCAGATCAGCGGCAACGAGGTCCGTGGGCTAACCATCCTCTACGATCAGGCGACCGAAGGCACCATGGCGCCGGTCGTCATTGCCATGTCGAGCGCGTTTACTCCGTTCCCGACAAATGCGGCGCAGGCGGACACGCCGCCGCCGCGCAAGAAGGTGGAGTATGCGACCGGGATCGTCGTCAGCGCCGACGGCGCGATCGTCACCGACCGGCAGGCCGTCGACGGTTGTCAGTTCATCGTCGTGCCGGGCCACGGCAATGCCGACCGCATCGCCGAGAACAAGACCCGCGACCTGGCACTGCTGCGCATTTACGGTGCGCGCGATCTGAAACCGATCGCGTTCGCCGGTGCGCCTTCGAAACAAAGCCTCGTGCTCACCGGCATTGCCGATCCGCAGAATCAAGGGGGCGGCGCGACGGTAACGACGACGAATGCAACCCTGGCGGCGACAGCGCTGTCGCCGGCGCCCGGGATCGGCTTTGCCGGAGCGGCCGCCACGGACACCGACGGCGCGTTTGCCGGCGTGACCTTGCTGAAGCCTGCGGTCGTGGCGACGACCGCTCCGGCCGCGGGCAACGAAGCCGCTCTCGTTCCCGCCGATCAGGTGATGGAGTTTCTGAAAGCCAACAACGTGGCAGCGACGTCCGGTCAGAAGGCTGACGCCAAGACGTCCGTGCTACGCGTCGTCTGCGTGCGGAAGTAGCTCCTTCGTCGCTACGAGCGAAGCGAAGGCATCACTTCTGGCACTTGGGGCACCAGAACGTCGAGCGCCCGCCTTGCGTAAAACGCTTGATGATGCCACCGCACTTTGGTGTCGGGCACTTCTGCTTTTCCCGGTCGTAGACGCGGAACGAGTGCTGGAAGTAACCGAGCTCGCCGTCGGTGCGCCGATGATCGCGCAATGACGATCCACCGGCCTCGATCGCGGCGTTGAGCACGGTGTGGATCGCGCCGACCAGCCGCTTGGCGTGATCGGTCGGCGCCAGGCTGCGCTGCGCCAGCGTCGACGCCGCGCGCTTCGGCGACAGATGCGAGCGGTGCAGCGCCTCGCACACATAGATGTTGCCGAGACCGGCGACCACGCGCTGATCCAGCAGCGCCGCCTTCAGGTTCGCCTTCTTGCCGGCACAGGCGCGCGCCAGCATGGCTGCGTCGAATTCATTGCCGAGCGGCTCGGGGCCGAGACCTTTAAGGAACGGCTCCTGCTCCATCTCCGTCCGCCGCACGATCTTCATGTAGCCGAAGCGGCGCGGATCGTTGAACGACACGGTCGCGCCGCTCGCCATGTGAAAGACGATGTGGTCGTGCGTGCGATCTTCGCTGCGTGGATAATGGAAAGCGCCCGGCTGCTGGCCATTCGCACCCTCGGCCACCCGAAACGATCCGGACATGCCGAGATGCATCAACAGCACGTCGCCGGAGGACAGATCAGCGAGGATGTATTTCGCCCGGCGGCCGAGCCCGGTGACGATCTGGCCGTCGAGCCGGGCGAGAAAATCCTTCTGCAGCGGAAAGCGAAGGTCACCGCGCCGCGCTTCCACGCGGGCGATCTTCTCTCCTTCCATCACCGGCTGCAGGCCGCGCCGGACGGTCTCGACTTCGGGAAGTTCAGGCACGGCACGTGCCCTAGCACAGAATGCTGCCGGATTGTGTCAGCTATCACCCGCCTTTTTTTGATCGGGCTGGCTGAAAGTGATCCGGTTCATGAACGGATCGGTGACTGTCAGCGTGGTGCCCCAGGGCGCCTTCTCCAGGCCGGGCCGAAGGTAATGGTAGTTCTTGGCCTTCAGTTCGGCATGAAACTCGGCGACGCCGGTCGTCTCGACGAACACTTTTGAGCCGGGCGTGCAGTCGCCGTGATGCTCGGTCAGGTGCAGTGCGAGCCCACCGCGCGAGACTTGCATGTAGAGCGGCAGCGACGGCTCGAACCGGTGTTCCCAATCCACCTTGAAACCGAGGTAGCCGATGTAGAACTCCTGCGCCTTCTCGACCGAGAAAATCCGCAAGAGAGGGATCGTCTTGACGAAATTGATTGCCATTGCCGGCCTCGCATCCGCGGATTAACCATCGTCCACGGCGAGCGGTTTCATCGCTTTTGCCGCGGGTTCGGCTTGTAGCGCGGTGCGGTGCGGCAGGCTATGGTCAGCCCCGTTCGGAGAAATTGGAATGGCTCAAGAGAGCCCGGATACGTCACATTTCGGTTTCCGCGACGTGCCGCTTGGCGACAAGCAGGCGATGGTCGACGACGTCTTTCACAGCGTGGCGCGCCGCTACGACCTGATGAACGACCTGATGTCGGCTGGCGTGCATCGTGCCTGGAAGGCGGCGATGATCGCCAAGCTCAATCCGCCGCGCGGCGAGACTACTTTCAAGCTGCTCGATCTCGCGGGCGGTACCGGCGATATCGCCTTTCGCGCGGCCGGGGCCGCCGGAACCGGCTTTCAGGCGATCGTCTGCGACATCAATGCGCAGATGCTCGAAGTCGGCCGCGAGCGCGCGGCGAAGAAACATCTCAACGACCGCGTCAGCTTCGTCGAAGGCAACGCCGAGCAGCTCTCCTTCGCGGACAAGAGTTTTGATGCCTGCACGATCGCCTTCGGTATCCGCAACGTGCCGCGGATCGACGCAGCACTGCGCGAGATCCATCGCGTGCTGAGGCCCGGCGGACGCTTCCTGTGTCTCGAGTTTTCCAGCGTCGACACGCCGGGACTGGACCGCCTGTACGAGCTCTACTCCTTCAACGTCATCCCCGAGCTCGGGCGGATGGTGACGGGCGATGCCGAATCCTACCGCTACCTCGTCGAATCGATCCGCCAGTTCCCGCGTCCCAATGCGTTCGCCGGCATGATGCGCGAGGCCGGATTTGCGCGGGCGTCGTGGGATGTCATGAGCGGCGGCATCGTCGCGCTGCATTCGGGCTGGCGTTTGTGATCTCACAGGTGATCCATCTGGTCCGGCTGACGCGCGCAGGCTACGTGTTCGCGCGCGCAGGCGTGTTCGGCATCGTCGATCCGATAGGGCTACCGTCCGGCGCGCAGTTCGCGATACGGCTTGGACGGCTGATCGAGGTGCCGCAGACCGACAAATCGATCGGCCGCATTTCGGCGGCACTCCGCCACCTCGGCCCGAGCTATGTGAAGCTCGGCCAGTTCCTGGCGACTCGTCCCGACGTGGTCGGCATGACGCTTGCCCGCGACCTGGAGAGCCTGCAGGACCGCATGCCGCCGTTCCCGCAGGCGGAAGCGGAAGCTGCGATCGTAGCTGCGTTCGATCGTCCCCTGAACGAGACTTATGCGAGCTTCGGCCCGGCAATGGCCGCGGCCTCGATCGCCCAGGTGCATCGCGCCGAGATCGAGAGCAACGGCGTTCGCCGCGTCGTCGCGGTCAAGGTGCTGCGGCCGAACGTGGCGCACAGCTTCAAGGTCGATCTCGATGCGTTCATGTTCGCCGCCCGGCAGATGGAGGCGATGTCCGCCGACGCGCGCCGGCTGCGGCCGACCGAGATCGCCCGCACCCTCGCCCGCTCGGTCGCCATGGAGATGGACCTGCGGCTGGAGGCCGCTGCGCTGTCGGAGATGGCGGAGAACACCCGCGGCGATCCGGATTTTCACGTGCCGCAGGTCGAGTGGGACCTGACCGCGCATGACGTGCTGACGATGGAGTGGATCGACGGCATCTCGCTGAACGACCACGCGCGGCTCGCCGCGTCGCATGTCGACCTGCCCGATCTCGGACGCAAGATCATCCAGAGTTTCCTGCGCCACGCGCTGCGCGACGGCTTTTTCCATGCGGACATGCATCCAGGAAATCTGTTCGTCGACAACACAGGCAGGCTGGTCGCGGTCGATTTCGGCATCATGGGCCGGCTCGGGGCGAGCGAGCGCCGCTTCCTCGCCGAGATTCTGTATGGCTTCATCACCCGCAACTATCTGCGCGTGGCCGAAGTGCACTTCGAGGCCGGCTATGTGCCGCCGCACCATTCGGTCGAGAATTTCGCGCAGGCGATCCGCGCCATCGGCGAGCCGATCCATAAGCGCACCGCCCAGGAAATCTCGATGGCGAAGCTGTTGACCCTGCTGTTCGAGGTCACGAGCCTGTTCGACATGGAGACGCGGCCCGAGTTGCTGCTTTTGCAAAAGACCATGGTGGTGGTTGAGGGCGTCGCGCGCTCGTTCGACCCCAAGCTCGACATCTGGACCACCGCGGAGCCGGTGGTGCGGGAATGGATCGAGCGCAATCTCGGACCGGTCGGCCGCATCGAAGGCGTGGTCACTGGCGCCGGCGACCTCGGCAAGATCGTCTCCGGCCTGCCCGGCATCGCCGCCCGCAGCGTCGCACTGCTGGAGCGCTCGGAAGTCATCACCCGCAATGGCCTGCTGCTGGCACCGGAGACCGTGGAAGCCATCGGCCGGGCGGAGGGGCAGCAGAGCCGTTGGCTGACCGCCGGCATCTGGGCGATCGCCATCGCCCTTTTCGCCGCTGTCTGGATCCTTCGCTAGGTGATGTAGATTTGATTGCAATGACATCACTCGAGTGATATCATTGCAATCATCGCCACTCACTTCCCGTGAATGCCATGGCAAGCCTGACAATCCGCAAGCTCGACGAGGCGCTGAAGGCCCAACTCCGGCTGCGCGCGGCACGAAGCGGCCGCTCCGTCGAGGACGAGGTCCGCTTCATCCTGCGCGACGCGGCGTCGGACGCAAAGCAGGACCTGGCCGCACCCGAACTCTCCGCCCCACTCCGGCAGATCGTGCGCGCGTCTACAGGCGCGAGCCACCGCGTCACACTGATCATCGGCGGCGGCATCGCCGCTTACAAGGCCCTCGATCTGATCCGCCGCCTGAAGGACCGGCGCATGCACGTGCGCTGCGTGCTGACCCGCGCCGCGCAGCAGTTCGTGACGCCGCTGGCTGCGAGCGCACTTGCCGATGAGCGCTGCTATACCGACCTTTTCGATCCGCAGAGCGAGTTCGACGCCGGCCATATTCGTCTCGCTCGCGATTGCGACCTGATCGTCGTCGCGCCCGCGACAGCAGACCTGATGGCGAAGATGGCCAACGGCCATGCCGACGATCTCGCCTCCGCCATCCTGCTTGCGACCGACCGGCCGATCATGCTGGCGCCTGCGATGAACCCGCTGATGTGGTCGAACGCCGCGACCCGCCGCAACGTGGCGCTGCTGGCCGAGCGCGGCGCACATATCGTGGGCCCGAATTCGGGCGCGATGGCAGAGGCCGGCGAAGCCGGTGTCGGGCGCATGTCGGAGGCTTTGGAGATCGCGGCAGCGGCGGAGCAGCTGCTCGATCCGAAGGTCGTGGGCCCGCTGCGCAACGCGCGGCTGCTGGTGACCGCAGGACCGACCCACGAGCCGATCGATCCGGTGCGCTACATCGCCAACCGCTCGTCGGGCAAGCAGGGTTTTGCCATCGCCGCGGCGGCTGCAGCGGCGGGCGCTGAGGTGAAACTGATTTCAGGACCGGTCGATCTGCCTGACCCGGCGGGCGTCCAGGTCACGCGCGTTGAAAGCGCGCGCGACATGCTGGCCGAGGTGCAGGCGTCGCTGCCGGCCGACTGCGCAATCTTCGCCGCGGCCGTCGCTGACTGGCGCGTTGCCGATGCGGGCGCGCAGAAGATCAAGAAGCAGTCCGGCGCGACCCCATCGCTGACGCTGGTGGAGAACCCCGACCTGCTGGCGACGGTCGCGCATCTGTCCGACCGGCGTCCGCGCCTCGTCGTCGGCTTCGCCGCCGAAACCGAAAACCTGATCGCCAACGCGCAGTCCAAGCTCAAGCGAAAAGGCTGCGACTGGATCGTCGCCAACGACGTATCGCCGGAGAGCGGCGTGATGGGTGGCGATCGCAACACCGTGCACATCGTCACCCGCGAGGGTGTGGAATCGTGGCCGGCGATGGACAAGGACGACGTCGCCGTGGCGCTCGTGGCGCGCATCGCCGGCGCGTTGACGGGGACGCAGCCATGAGCGCCGATGTAGTGGTCGAAGTACGCCGCCTGCCGCACGGAGAGGGGCTCGCGCTACCGGCCTATCAAACCGAGCACGCCGCGGGGCTCGACCTGCTGGCAGCAGTGGCCGAGGCCGCGCCGCTTACGCTCGCGCCCGGCCAGCGCGCACTGGTGCCGACCGGCCTTGCGATCGCGCTGCCGCCGGGCTTCGAGGGACAGGTGCGTCCGCGCTCGGGCCTGGCGCTAAAACACGGAATTACGGTGTTGAATTCACCCGGCACCATCGATGCGGACTATCGCGGCGAGGTCAGCGTCATCCTCATCAATCACAGCGCTGAGCCGTTCGTGATCCGCCGGGGCGAGCGGATCGCTCAACTCATTGTGGCGCCGGTCTCCCGCGCTCAACTTAGCATCGCGGCAGCGCTGGCCGAGACCGGGCGCAGCTCAGGCGGGTTCGGCTCGACCGGTAGATAAAAATTCTCCAGACGAAGGGAGTGTCCACTCGACGACACAAGAGTACCTTATTAGGTTACCGCCGCCAATGATGGCAAAAGTTCGGTAGCCTTGAGCAGCTTTGAAATGTCCTTCGTTCCCCCGCGTGGCCTCCTGGCCGTCCTCGCCGTCGTCGACATCGCCACCCACACCAACCAACGTCCCCTCTCCGCAAAGCTGCTTGCCACGCGCTACAATCTCGCGCCGCGCTATCTCGAGCCCATGCTGCAGATGCTGGTGCAGGTCGGCATCCTGCGCGGAATTCGCGGTCCACACGGTGGCTACCGCCTGGCGAAGCCGCCGTCCGAACTGACCGTCGAAGAAATCTTCCGTGTCGCAGTTGCAAGCACGACTGATTCGCATCCGTTCCTCGGCAAGAACGCAGTGGTCACCAAGGTCATCATGCCCAGCCTCGATCCGGCCGAACGCACGCTTGCGGGTGCGTTGCGCTCGGTCACCGTGGAAGCTCTCGCCAACCGCGCGACCACACTCGGCCTCGCTCGGAACTGAGGCTGCTCCACCTCAGTCGCGGCGACACGTCCGCGGTCGCGGCAATTTCGATTCCGCGCGCAGCCCCGTTCACGATCTGGACTCTTACCGGCTGAGTCCTGTTGGGGATACTCTGGGTTGATTCGCGATGAGCGAAGGGCGCGCGGGGTGCGCCGACGAATCCGGACCGTCGCGCGTCATCCGGAATGTCCGAATTTCTGCATGAAGTCGCGCCCGCCGGCCGCGGGCGGTGGCTGTTGGGATTCGCGGCATGGCAGAGCAAGTGTTGGGGTGCAAGCCATGGGGGGCATGATCCATGCGATGCGTCGGACGTTCACGTCCTGCATCAGCCCCCGCCATATCGCGCCGGCGCTCTCAGTCCTGATCCCGACGACACTCAGTCCAAGCCGCGCCAGCGCGCAGGACAACTTCGATCTCGACCGCATGCTTGCGTCGCTCGGCGGCCTCGACCGCCAGGAATTCGTCGCGCTCGCGGTGGCTCTGGCGATCCTCGGCTTTTCGGTCGTCGCGGCGATCCTGTTGATGCGCACGCGCACCCGCGCTGCCGAGAACGAGCAGCACCTGCACGCCGAAATCCAGATGCTGCAGGCCGAGAACGATCGCAGCAACGCGCTGCTGTTGAGCGAGCCGCAGGTGGTCGTGTCCTGGCGCGCCGGCGACGACCGCCCGCAGGTTGCCGGCGACACGTCGCTGCTGCTGGCGGCGGGCCAGCCGCAGCGCGTGCTGGCGTTCGGAACCTGGCTCGCGCCCGAGCCGTCGCTGCGGCTCGAACGCGCCGTCGAAGCGCTGCGCAACGACGCCGAAAGCTTCGTTTTGAACCTCGCGACCTCGACCGGTCGCGGGATCGAGGCGGTGGGCCGGGTGGTCGGCGGCCAGGCGATCGTGCGCTTTCGCGAGCTGAGCGGCCTGCGCCGCGAGCTCGCCGAGATGACGCTGCGCTACAACACGCTGATGGAAGAAACCGAGATCCTGCGGGGTTTCGCCACCGCCATCCCTGCACCGGTGTGGGCGCGCCGCGCCAACGGCACGCTGGCGTTTGCCAATCCCGCCTACGCGGTAGCGACGGAAGCCACCTCCAGCGCCGACGCGATCAGCCGCAACCTCGACCTGCTCGACAGCCCCGACCGGAACGAAATGGCGCGCGCCCTGTCCGAGCAGGCGGCGTTCGTCAAGCGGTTGCCGGTGGTGGTTCGCGGTGAGCGCAAGATCTTCGACGTGCAGGCGATCGCGCTGCGCTCGGGCAGCGCCGGCATCGCCATCGACGCCAGCGAAGCCGCGAGCCTGCGTGCGAGCCTGTCGCGCATGGCGGATGCGCACCGGCGAACCCTCGACCAGTTGTCGTCCGCCGTGGCGGTGTTCGACACCAAGCAGCGGCTGACATTCTACAACGAATCCTATCGGCGGCTGTGGAACCTGGACGTGGCGTTTCTCGAAACCAGCCCGAGCGATTCGGCGATCCTCGACCAGTTGCGCGCGACGCGGAAAATTCCGGAGCAGAGCGACTTCCGGCAATGGAAATCTCGCCTGCACGAGGCCTACCGCGCCACCGAGGCCCGCAGCGACGAATGGCATCTGCCGGACGGACGCACGCTGCGCGTCATCTCGACGCCCAATCTCGAAGGCGGCGTCACCTATCTGTTTGACGACGCGACCGAAAGCCTCGATCTCGAGCGGCAGTTCGACGCCTTGATCCGCGTTCAACGCGCAACCCTCGACAACCTTGCCGAGGCCGTTGCGGTGTTTGCCAGCAACGGCCGCGCGCGCCTGTTCAATCCGGCATTCGCGAAGATGTGGCAGTTGTCACCGGACGCGCTCGAACAGCAGCCGCACATCAAGACAGTGCAGGAATGGTGCGCCCCGCTGTTCGAAGACGAGCGCGCGTGGGACCAGCTTCGCGCAACGATCACGGGCATCGACAACCGCAACTCGGTGATGATGCAGATCGAGCGCAAGGACGGCAGCGTCCTCAACTGCATGACCATGCCGCTGCCCGACGGCGCCACATTGCTGACGTTCCAGGATGTCACCGATACGGTGAATGTGGAGCGCGTGCTGCGCGAACGCAACGAAGCGCTGGAGGCTGCCGACCGGATGAAGGTGAACTTCGTCCACCACGTGTCCTACGAACTGCGCTCGCCGCTGACGACCATCATCGGCTTTGCGCATTTCCTCAGCGATCCGTCCACGGGACCGCTGACCCTGAAGCAAAGCGAGTACCTGTCCTACATCACGTCGTCGACCAATGCGCTGCTGGCAATCATCAACAACATCCTCGATCTCGCCACCATCGATGCCGGGGCGATGTCGCTCAGCCTCGGCCCGGTCGACGTGCGCAAAGCGATCGAGCAGGCTACGGCCGGCGTGCAGGATCGCCTCGCCACCGACAACATCCACCTCGATATCGAGATGTCGGGCGCGATTGCGCCGTTCATTGCGGACGAGCGACGCGTCGTGCAGGTGCTGTATAATCTGCTCGCCAATGCCGTCGGCTTTTCTCCACAGGGCGGAACCGTCACCTTGACCACGACCCAGCGGGACAACCAGACGATCTTCGCGGTGACCGATCATGGCCCGGGCATTCCGCCCGAAAGCCAGGGCAAGGTGTTCGACTGGTTCGAAGCCAACGCCAACGGCTCGCGCCACCGCGGCGCAGGGCTCGGCCTCTCGCTGGTCCGCTCGTTCGTCGAAATGCATGGCGGCACGATTGCGATCGAATCGGCTGTGGGCAGCGGCACCACCGTCACCTGCGAGTTCCCCGCCGAGCCGCCGGTGCGCAGCGCTCAAGAATGACGGCCTCCTGGTCCTTCACCGCCGATCTCGCCGACGAGGGGGCGACGTCCGCGCTGATGGCCGACCTCGCCCTCCTTATCGGCGCCCGCGACATCATCACGCTTTCGGGGGACCTTGGCGCGGGCAAGACCACGGCGGCGCGGGCTCTGATCCGTTATCTCGCTGACGACGAGACGCTCGAAGTGCCGAGCCCGACCTTCACGCTCGCACAGGCTTACGACCTTGCGCTGCCCGTGCTGCATGTCGACCTCTACCGCGTCAACGACGCGAGCGAACTCGACGAGCTTGGCCTCGTTCCGTTTCCCGACGACACGCTGGTGCTGATCGAGTGGCCCGACCGCGCCGGCGATTTGCTTCCGGCGAACCGCATCGACATCGCGCTTAGCCCGAACCCGAACGGCGACGCCGACGCACGCGTTGCGACCATGACCGGACATGGCGCGGCGCAAGCGACTGTGAAACGCCTGTCGGCGCTGCGCGCCTTCCTCGAACGCTCCGGGGCGATGCAGGCGACGCGCAAGCGCATGGCGGGCGACGCATCGACGCGCTCTTACGCGCGGCTCGTCGCCGACGGACGCTCGACGATCCTGATGAACTCGCCGGCGAGGGCCGACACACAGCTGATCTACGGCGGCAAGTCCTACCTCGCCGCCGTGCACCTCGCCGACGACATCGTGCCGTTCGTCGCCATCGGCCGGGGCTTGCACGGCCGCGGCCTCTCGGTTCCTGTCATTCATCAAACCGATCTCGATGAAGGATTCCTCATTTGCGAGGATCTCGGCAGCGAAGGCGTCCTGAGCGGGACGCCGCCGACTCCGATCGAAGAGCGCTATCACGCAGCGGCCGACGTGCTGGTGGCGCTGCACAAGGAGCCTTTGCCGACAACCTTGCCGGTCGAAGGCCGGCAGGACTACGCCATCCCCGCCTTCGATACCGGCGCGATGCTGATCGAGGTCAGCCTGCTGCTCGACTGGTATCTGCCCGATCGCGGCGTCACGGTGACGGCGGCGATGCGCGACGAATTCTTTGCGCTATGGCGGCAGCATCTCGACCGCGCGCTGGCCGTGCCGACGACCTGGGTGATTCGCGACTTTCATTCGCCGAACCTGATCTGGCTTGCCGAACGGCAAGGCAGGGCGCGGGTCGGCATCATCGATTTTCAGGACGCAGTGCTGGGCCCGCCAGCCTACGACGTGGTGTCGCTGGCGCAGGATGCCCGGGTGGATATGCCGGAAGCACTCGAGATCGCGCTGGTCTCCCGCTATGCACGCGGCCGCAGGGGCGACGATCCAGCGTTCGACCCGGCGGCCTTCGCCGGATCCTATGCCATCATGTCGGCGCAGCGGAATACGCGGCTGCTCGGCGTGTTTTCACGGCTCAACCGGCGCGACGGCAAGCCGCACTACCTGCGGCACCAGCCGCGTATCTGGGGCTATCTGCAGCGGAGCCTGGCCCACCCCTCCCTTGCTGATGTCGGAGCCTGGTTTGAGGCCAATGTGCCGCCACCCATATAATTTCGGCATGCGCGTCTTTACGGCTTGTTAGCCAGACCCCGAATAATCTGAACTTGGATTTTGTCGATTGCCCGGATCGCCGCCCGAAGGCCGCGGTCCTTGTTCGATGACGGGTGAAGCGGGAGCACAGCATGGCCTCGGAACGCCGGAAGGGTGAGCGCATCAGCTTCGAGCGCGGCATCACTGCGCACATGATGGGAATCGACGGCACCTGGCGCCGCAACTGCATCATGGAGGATATCTCCGAGACCGGCGCGCGACTGACCGTCGAAGGCTCGGTCGAGGGGCTGAACCTGAAGGAATTCTTCCTGCTGTTGTCGTCGACGGGCCTCGCCTATCGCCGCTGCGAGCTCGCCTGGGTCAATGGCGACCAGGTCGGCGCGACGTTCCTGAAACACACCGACAAGAAGAAGGGCCGCCGTTCGACCGGCGCACAGACGATCGACGCGTGAAACCCGCCGTTCGGGCCTGCTTTTGCCGCTGGAATGTGTGTCTTGGGCCTGTAATGTTGAGGGACTATCCGGGCACGTTATGAGTCGTTCGTAGGAACCCGGATGCTGCAACTGAACTCGCAAGCCTTCGAGACCGCTCCCTTCATGCCGGTGAAGCCCAAGACCGCCATGGTGCTTGCCGCAGGCCTCGGCCTGCGCATGCGCCCGATCACGAACACCATTCCAAAACCGCTGGTGCAGGTCGCGGGAAAGACCCTGCTCGATCACGTGCTCGACAAGCTGGCCGAGGCCGGCGTCGAGAAGGCGGTGGTCAACGTTCACTACCTTCCGGACCAGATCATCCGCCACGTCGCTGATCGTCAGCATCCGCACATCGTCGTCTCCGACGAGCGCAACGAAATCCTCGGCACCGGCGGCGGCGTGGTCAAGGCGCTGCCGCAACTTGGCGCCGAGCCGTTTTTTCACATGAACGCCGACACCATGTGGATCGACGGCGTGCGCTCCAACCTCGCCCGGCTCGCCGAAGCTTTCGACCCGGCGCACATGGACATGCTGATGCTGATGGCGCCGACGGCTTCAAGCATCGGCTACGACGGACGCGGCGACTACACCATGGCGGCCGACGGCACCCTGCAGCGACGCAAGGAAAAGCAGATCGCGCCTTTCGTCTACGCCGGCGCCGCCATCATGTCGCCGCACCTGTTCGACGCAGCTCCACACGGCGAGTTCGGCCTGCCGAAACTGTTCGATGCCGCCGAGGAAGCGGGCCGGCTGTTCGGAATGCGCCTCGAAGGCACGTGGATGCATGTCGGAACGCCCGACGCTATTGCCGAGGCCGAACGCGCGGTGTTGGAAAGCGTCGCCTGAGCCTGTTGCTGCACCATCATGTCGTGATAAGCCCGCCTTCCAAGCGGGCCAAGCATGCACGTTTTCAATGTTCCAGCTTCTGCGCCTTTCCTGCGCACGGTCATAGCCGCGCTGGTTGACGGCCGACTTGTCGACGGATTCCAGGCAAGGGAACGGTCTGAAAATCTCGCCACGGCGACCATCTACCTGCCGACCCGACGCGCCATGCGGTTGGCGCGCGACGTGTTCCTCGATGTGCTGAACAGCGAGGCGGCGATCCTGCCGCGGCTGGTGGCGCTGGGCGACATCGACGAAGACGAGCTGATTTTTGCGCATGCGGCGTCGAACGCGGCCGCGCTCGAGCTGCTGCCGGCCATCGATGGGCTCGAACGGCGCCTGACGCTTGCGCAGTTGATTGCCGCCTGGGCGGCGCGGCTGAAGCCGGGCGATCCGACGGCGTCTCCACTGGTCATCAGCGGCCCGGCGTCGGCCTTGGCGCTCGCCGACGATCTCGCGCGTCTGATGGACGACATGCAGACGCGCAACGTGCCCTGGGATGCGCTCGATTCGCTGGTTCCCGAAGAGCACGACAAGTATTGGCAGCTCACCCTCGACTTCCTGAAGGTCGCACGTGAAGCCTGGCCGGCACACCTGCGCGAAATCCGCAAGATCGATCCGTCGGCGCGCCGCGACCTGTTGATCGCAGCCGAAGCCGAACGCCTGGCCACGCATCACGCAGGCCCGGTGATCGCCGCGGGCTCCACCGGATCGATGCCGTCCACCGCGGCGCTGCTGCATGCGATCGCGAAACTGCCGCGGGGTGCGGTCGTGCTCCCGGGGCTCGACACGGAGCTCGACGACGACTCCTGGGCGATGATCGGCGGCGTCAAAAACGGCGCAGGCGGTTTCACCGCCTCGCCAGCCTCCGGGCATCCGCAATTCGCCATGCATGCACTGCTCGGCAGGTTCGGTATATCGCGCCGGTCCGTGACATCCCTCGCGCCGGAATTGCCGCGCGACCGCGAGGTGCTGACGTCCGAAACCATGCGCCCGTCGGATTCGACCGCACTCTGGCGCGAACGGCTGAACGCCACCGGCGTTTCCAGGCGCATCACCCGGGGCATGCAAGGCCTCACCGTGATCGAAGCCGCGAATGTCGAAATGGAAGCGCTGGCGATCGCGGTTGCGATGCGCGAGGCCCAGCACAAGGACACGACGACTGCGCTGGTGACTCCGGATCGCGCACTGGCGCGGCGCGTGCTGGCCGCGCTGGAACGCTGGAACCTGGTCTGCAACGACTCCGGTGGCGATTCCCTGATGGATACGCGCGCCGGCCTGTTCGCGCGCCTGCTCGCGACCGTTGTCGCCGAGCAACTGGCGCCGGCGGCACTGCTGGCGCTGCTAAAGCATCCGTTGTTCCGGCTCGGCCGACCCGAGGGGAGCCTGCGAAGAGCGGTCGCCGATCTGGAGCTGACGCTGTTGCGCGGGACGCGCCCCGCGCCCGGCCTCGATGGCCTGCGACGGGCCTTCGACAGCTTTCGCGTCGAACTCGGCAAGCTGCGAGGAAAAGAAGCGTCGCTGCTGCATCGCTCGGAACGGCGCACATGGATATCCGACCCGCGGCTCGACGCGGTCGACGCGCTGCTTGCAGACGTCAGCCGCGCACTCGCGCCGCTGGCCAATCTCGACGGCAAAGCAGCGCACGATTTCGGCGCGCTGACGCGGCTTCATCGCAGCACCCTCGAGCAACTGTCGGCGGACGAGCACGGCATCGTGCTTGCGTTCGATGGCCCCGACGGCGAAGCCCTGCTCGCAGCCTTCGACGACGACGCGCTGGCGGAGGATGCACCAAAAAGCCTGCAGGTCCGCCTCGAGGAGTACGGCGAGCTGCTCGAAACCGCATTCGCCAGCCGCGCCGTCAGGCGCGCGGAAAAGCCACATGCCCTGCTGCACATCTACGGACAGCTCGAGGCGCGTCTGTCGCATTGCGACCGGGTGATCCTCGGCGGGCTGACCGAAGGCGTGTGGCCGCCCGATACGCGCAGCGACCCGTGGCTGAGCCGGCCGATGCGGCGCGAAATCGGCCTCGACCTGCCCGAGCGGCGCATCGGCCTGTCTGCGCACGACTTCGCGCAGCTGCTGGGCGCGCGCGAGGTGATACTGACCCACTCAGCCAAGGTCGGCGGCGCCCCCGCGGTCGCCTCGCGCTTCCTGCACCGGCTGAAGGCCGTCGCCGGCGACGAGCGCTGGGACGACGCGCTCAAGGCCGGCCATGACTACCTGCGCTTTGCCGAGGAACTCGACCGGCCGTCCGCGGCGGCGAAGCCGGTCGAGCAGCCTGCGCCGAAGCCGCCGCGCAGCGTTCGCCCGCTAGCCTTGTCAGTCACCGAGATCGAGGACTGGCTGCGCGACCCCTATACGATCTACGCGCGACACATCCTGAATCTGGCGCCACTCGACCCGGTCGACATGCCGTTGTCGGCCGCGGATCGCGGCTCGGCCATCCACGGCGCGGTCGGCGACTTCACCCAGGCGTTTCCGCAGGCCCTGCCCGCCGACGCCGAAAGGCTGCTGCGCGAGATCGGCGCGCAGCGGTTCGCGCCGCTGATGGATCGCCCCGAGGCGCGGGCGCTGTGGTGGCCGCGCTTCCTGCGCATCGCCGCGTGGTTTGCCAACTGGGAGCAGTCGCGACGCGACGGGCTCCTGCGCATCCTGGCCGAGGAGCGCGGTTCCCTGTCGATACCCCTGGAGGACGGTCGCGCGTTCCGCCTGTCCACCCGCGCCGACCGCATCGAGGAGCGCGCGGACGGCTTCGCCGTGCTCGACTACAAGACCGGCGCTCCGCCGACCGACAAGCAGGTGCGCATCGGCCTCGCGCCGCAGCTGACCCTGACCGCCGCCATTCTTCGCGCAGGCGGATTCGATACGGTCGATGCAGGCTCGTCCGTTTCCGAGCTCACCTATGTCAGGCTCAGCGGCAACACGCCGCCGGGTGAACCGCGACGGCTCGAGCTGCGTGACAAGCGGACCGACCCGCCGATCTCGCCTGACGAAGCCGCGCGCGAAGCGCGCGAGAAGCTCGAGCAGCTCGTCCGCCGGTTCGAGGACGAGGGCCAGCCCTACAACTCGTTGAACCTCTCGATGTGGCGCACGCGCTACGGCGACTATGACGATCTCGCACGCATCAAGGAGTGGTCGGCGACGCAGGGGACGATCGAGGAGATCCCATGAAGGCGCTCCGCACCGTCCCCGACGTCGTCCGCGCCCCGCAGTTGCGCGCATCGGATCCGCACACATCGGCGTTCGTCTCGGCCAACGCCGGCGCCGGCAAGACCCACGTGCTCGTCAACCGGGTCATTCGCCTGCTGCTCGCGGGCACGCCGCCGGAAAAGATCCTCTGCATCACCTTCACCAAGGCGGCCGCAGCCAACATGGCCGAGCGCGTGTTCGACACGCTCGGCCACTGGATCACGCTGGACGACGCGCAGCTGGATCAGCAGCTTGCGCTGTCCGGGGTGGCGCATGTGGATACGAAGCTGCGGGCGCGGGCGCGCGAATTGTTTTCGTGCGCACTGGAGACGCCGGGCGGGTTGAAGGTGCAGACCATCCACGCGCTCTGCACGCGGCTGCTGCAGCAGTTCCCGTTCGAAGCCAATGTGCCGGCGCGCTTCACGGTGCTCGACGACCGCGACCAGTTCGAGATCATCGAACGCGCGATCCTCAACGTGCTGCTCGATGCCGCATCGAAGCCGGAGAGCGCCATCGGCAAGGCGCTCACCACCGCGATCACCAGTTCGGCCGACCGGACGTTTCGCGATGTCGTGCAGGATGCCTGTCTCGGCAACACGGGTTTCCTGGAATGGATCGGCCGCGACGCCGGGCAGGCGCTGGCGCAGATGCATGCGACGCTGGGCCTCACCGGCGACGAACAGCTCGCCACGGTCGAACGCGAGATTGTCGATGGACCGCACCTGCCGCTTGCGCGGTGGCCGGCGGTCGCCGCCATGCTCGACGGTGGCAGCAAGAGCGACCAGCAGCAGGCGGACACGCTGCGCACAGCGCTGACGCTCACCGGCCCCGCGCAAGTTGAAGAGTACCTGTCGCTGTTCCTGACCCAGGCCCGGGATTTTCGGAAATCGTTCGTCACCAAGAGCATCGCCAAGCTCCGACCCGACATCGCCGCGTCATTCGACCGCGAGGCGGACAGGCTTGCCGCGCTGATCGAGCGGCGCCGCGCCGTCACGATCGCCGAGCGGAGCCGCGCGCTGATCCATATCGCGTCGGCGGTGGCGACGAACTATCGCCGCGAGAAGCAGGAACGCGGCCTGCTCGATTACGACGACCTGATCGACAAGACGCTCGACATGCTGCGGCGCACGGCGTCGGGCTGGGTTCACTACAAGCTCGATCAAGGTGTCGATCACATCCTGGTCGACGAAGCGCAGGACACGAGCCCACGACAGTGGGAGATCGTCTCACACATCGCCGAGGATTTTGCGACAGGCGCCGGCGCCCGCGGCAGCGTGACCCGCACGATCTTTGCCGTCGGTGACGAGAAGCAGTCGATCTTCTCGTTTCAGGGCGCAGCGCCACACGAGTTCGACCGTTGGCATCGGCAGTTCCGCCGCGCCTTCGAAAAGGCGAATCTCGCATGGGACAAGGACATCCGGCTCAGCTTCTCGTTTCGCTCAGGCCTCGCGATCCTGAACGCGGTCGATCGGGTCTTCGAGAAGGAGACGATCTATCAAAGCATCCACACCGCCGAGAACGGCAAGCCAATTCACGAAGCGCTGGCCGACGCTGCTCCCGGTATCGTCGATCTCTGGGATCTTGCTGAATCCGATGAACGCCAGGACATCGAGGGCTGGTCCGCGCCGTTCGACGCAGTTTCGGAAACGGGCGCAGAGGCCAAGCTCGCGGCGCGCATCACCCACGCGATCAGGGAGCTGATCGATCGGCAGGAACCGACGGGCCGCGCCGACAAGCGGCGGCCGCTGCGGCCCGGAGATATTCTCGTACTGGTGCGGCGTCGCGGAAAGCTGTTCGACGCCGTGCTGCAGGCGCTGAAGCGCGCGCATATTCCGGTTGCCGGCGCCGATCGGCTGAAGCTGACCGAGCACATCGCCATCATCGACCTGATGAACCTTGCTGACGCGATCCTGCTGCCGGCGGACGATCTTGCGCTGGCGGTCGCCTTGAAGAGCCCACTGCTCGAGATCACCGAAGAGCAACTGTTCACGCTGGCGCAGGGACGAAAAGGCACGCTGCGCGCGGCGCTGACCGAGCATGCGGCAGCGGACACAGCGTTCAAGGCCGCTCACGACCGGTTTCGCGCCTGCGAAACCATGGCCGCCAGCGCGTCGCCCTTTGCATTCTATTCGTGGCTGCTCGGCAGCGACCGTGGCCGCTCGCGCATTCTCGGCCGCCTCAGCCACGAGGCCAATGACGCACTCGACGAGTTCCTGGAGCTTGCGCTGCGCTACGAGCAGCGCGAGCCGGCGACCCTGCAGGGCTTCATGGCCTGGCTGCGCGCCACCGACATCGAGATCAAGCGCGACATGGAAATCTCGCGCGACGAGGTCCGCGTGATGACGGTGCACGGCGCCAAGGGACTCGAGGCGCCCGTCGTGTTCCTGATGGACACGACGTCGACGCCGCTCGACAACGTGCGTCTCAGCCTGATCCGCTTTCAGTCCGGCGCCGACACCACGGCCCCGCCCGACTGTGTCGTCTGGGCGGGACGCAAGGCCGACGATCCCCTGCCCGTCCGGCAGGCGCGCCAGCGCATGGTCGACGACATTGAGCATGAGTACCGGCGCCTGCTCTATGTGGCGATGACGCGCGCGGCGGAGCGGTTGATCATCGGCGGCGTGCAGCCCGGCAATCGCAACGATGTGCCGCCTGGTTCCTGGTACAAGCTGGTCCTCGACGGCCTCCAGGATTCGGCACTCGCCGAACGCGCGATCGAAACCCGCGATGGCGCGGTGCGCCGCTTCACGCGGCCTGAGGACGTGTTTGCACCGGCCGATGCCGCACAGGCGCCGACCCAGACGCAACTGCTGCTTCCACCACCCTGGCTGCACGCGAAAGCCGCGCCGGTTGCACCGCGGTTCGAGCTGCGGCGGCCGTCGGACAGCGCCGATACCGGCCATCGCCTTGCGCGAGGCGAATCCGCACAGGATCGGCAGCGCGCCCTGCGTCGCGGCGTGCTCGTGCATCGCCTGTTGCAATCGCTGCCGGACATCGCGGCCGATCGACGACGCGATGCTGCGGCCCGCTACCTTGCCCGCAACGCCGCCGACTGGACTGAAGCCGATCGCGACGCGCTGATGTCGCAGACGATGGCGCTGATCGCCGACCCGCGATTTGCGGAGCTGTTTGCCTCAGGCAGCCGCGCCGAGGTGCCGCTGGTTGGCCGCATCGCGCGGCCAGGCCGTACACCGCTCAATGTCTCCGGCCAGATCGACCGGCTGATCATGACGGACGGCAAAATCCTGATCGCCGACTACAAGACCAATCACGGGCCGCCGCGCGAGCTTGCCGGCGTGCCTCCCGCCTACCGGCAGCAGCTCGCCCTCTACCGCGCCCTGCTGCAGCGGCTCTATCCGGAAATGACGGTGCGGGCGGCTCTGGTCTGGACCGAAACGCCTGAAGTCATGGAGATTCCGGCTGCCATGCTCGACGGTGAGATGACCAGGATCATCTCAGCGTGATGGCGGCTTGACCGGGCAAGGCGACGTTCATAGTTTCGTCCTAGATTTCTTTCGCGATTCCCGCGCAAGTTCCGCAGCACATGAGGTTTGACCATGAGTGTCGGCAAGGTTTCAGACGCCAATTTCGAGGCAGAAGTTCTCAAAGCCGACGGGCCGGTTGTGGTCGACTTCTGGGCGGAATGGTGCGGCCCCTGCCGGATGATTGCGCCTGCCCTCGATGAGATCTCCGGCGCGATGGGCGACAAGGTCAAGATCGTCAAGCTCAACGTCGACGAGAACCCGGAGACCGCCTCGCGCTACGGCGTGATGTCGATCCCGACGCTGATGATCTTCAAGGGCGGCGAGATGGCCTCGCGCCAGGTCGGCGCAGCGCCGAAGCAGAAGCTGCAGCAGTGGATCAACACGGCGGTCTGACCGCTGACCTGATCGTTATTGCGATTTGCAAAGCCGGCGACGAGATCGCCGGCTTTTTGCTGCGCTCTGAGATCACCAGGACTCTTTCGAGGTCCTGACGTCGAGTTCGAATGACCATGCGTTGCGCGGCTGCTTGTGCAGGAAGGCGAAGGCGTCGACGATCCCTTCGATCTCGATCAGCTGGCCCTGCTCCATCCGGCTGGCGAAGTCGGTCAGGCGGCGGCTGATCTTCTCGCCGCCAATCGCGCCATCGACGACGACATGGCCGACATGAATGCCATCCGCCGCATATTCCTTGGCCATGGCCTGAGCCAGCGTGCGCAGGCCGGCCTTCGATGAATTGAAGGCGCCGTACCCTGAGCGCCCACGTAGCGAGGCGCTCGCGCCGGTGAACAGCAGGCTTCCGCCCCCGCTCTTGATCATCCGCCGCACGGCTTCGCGCCCGAACAGGAAGCCGCCGAAACAGACGGTGCGCCAGCTCTGCTCAAAATAGCTCGCCTCCATGTCGATGATCCGACCGGGTGTGTTGTTGCCGGCATTGTAGATCGCAAGCTCGAGCCCATCGCCGGCGGAATCGAACAGCGACACGATGTCGGCTTCACTCGTCGCATCGGCAACGATGGGCACGGCATTCCCGCCAGCCGCCTTGATGCTGCCAGCGACCGCCTCCAGCGCGGATCGCGTTCGGCCGGCGACATAGACCTGCATCCCTTCCGCGGCGAATCGCCTGCACAGCTGTGCACCAAGGCCACGGTCAGGGCCGACACCGATAACGATCGCCTTGCGCATGTCTCGCTCCTCATAGTTGGCGTCAGCCGGTCACACCGCTGGCGGCAGCCGTCCCGTCTCGAGCGCGCTCGCCCAGTCCGCTTGTTGCTTCTCCCGCGCGAGTTTCGCCATGGCGCGGTGATCGTAGGGAACCTGCCTGAACGTCGCCCGCCACTGGCCCGCCTCGAACGCGAGAATAGCGTAACAGGCGTCCGGCGTTCCGGCCTCCATCACATGCGGATAGGGATCCACGTCGCGATAGGCCGGCGAGCCGACACTGCCCGGATTGACGATCATCCGCCCGTCGGCGAGCCGAACCGCACGGGCACGATGCGTATGGCCGCAGAGAATGAGTTTCTGTGCGATCCCTTCGGCCGTCCGCAGGATGGCGTCGGTTGATGCAAGCTGCACATGTCCATCGGGCAGCACCGTCTCGAGCCAGTAGGTCTCGTCGCTTGCCGGCGTGCCGTGGCAGAGAAAGGCGCGATCGAGGAAGACCTGCGTCGGCGGTAGCGCGCGCAGCCAGGCGAAGTGACGATCTTCGAGCTGCTCGTAGGCTGGCCTGTCCCAGGAGCCCATCGTGTCAGGAGCGCGGTCGATCAGGTAGCGGTCGTGATTGCCGCGGATGCTGACAGCGCCGCAGGCAATCAGGAGATCGATGGTGCGGGCTGCGTCCATCGGACCGCTGGCGGCGTCACCAAGATTGACGATGCTGGAAATACCCTGCGCGCGAATGTCGTCCAGCACCGCTTCGAGCGCGAGATGATTTCCATGCACATCGGCGATCGCCGCGAATCTCATGGGACTAGCGGCCTCCACCAATCAGCTCGGGAACGTCCCGTTCTCGCGCAGCACCTCGCCCGCAAGATAGAGCGAACCGGTGATCAGGATGCGCGGCGCCGTTTCATAGGAGAGGCGCGCGATGGAGCCGAGCGCGTCCGCGACGCTGGGTGCGGTCTCGATCCGCATGCCGAGATGTCGCCCGGCATCGGCGAGCGCGGTCGGCGTATAGGCGTTCTCGTGATCGGGAATCGGGACGGCGATGATGTGGCGGGTCATGCCGGCAAAATTGGCGAGGAAGGCGCCCGCGTCCTTGTTCGCCATCATGCCGATGATCACGACGAGTTGCCGCGACACCCGCTCCTCCAGATCGCCGAGCGCAGCGGCAACCACGCGGCCGCAATCCGCGTTATGCCCGCCGTCGAGCCAGACTTCGGATTGCGCGGGCGCGAGCTTCACCAGCGCGCCCGAGCCGAGCCGCTGCATGCGCGCAGGCCATTCGGCCTTGGTGATGCCGGTCTCATAGGCGTCGACGGGAATCTTCAGGCTGTCGATCGCGCGCAGGGTTGCGATCGCCAGCGCCGCATTGTCGAACTGATGCCGCCCGAACAGGCGTGGCGCCGGCAGATCGAGCAGGCCGCGCTCATCCTGGAACACCAGCCGTCCGCGCTCCACGCTCACCTGCCAGTGCTGGCCGCCGACATGCATCGGCGCCCGCAGCTGTTTCGCACGCGCTTCGATGACGGCTTCGGCCTCCGCCTGCTGCAGCGCGGAGATCAGCGGCACGTCGCGCTTGATGATGCCGGCCTTCTCCGCGGCAATCTTGCCAAGCGTATCGCCCAGCATATCCATGTGATCCATCGCCACCGGCGTGATCACTGCCGCCAGCGGCTTCTCGATCACGTTGGTGGAATCGCCGCGACCGCCGAGGCCGACTTCCAGCAGCACGACATCGGCCGGATGTTTTGCGAACAGATGGAAAGCCGCCGCCGTCTCCATTTCGAAGACCGTGATCGGCTCACCGGCGTTCAGCCGTTCGCAATGCTCCAGCGCATCAAGCAGCTCGGCATCGGACACCAGGGTGCCGGCGAGGCGGTAGCGCTCGTTGATACGGACCAGATGCGGCGACGTGAATACGTGCACGCGCAAGCCCGCAGCTTCCAGGATCGCGCGCAGGTAGGCGACCGTCGATCCCTTGCCGTTGGTGCCCGCGACATGGATCACCGGGCCCATCCGCTTTTCGGGATGATCGAGCAGCTTCAGGATGCGCAGCATGCGGTCGAGCGTCAGGTCGATCTTGCGCTGATGCAGCGCCATCAGCCGCTCCTGGATCGCGGCCAATGGCTCCACTTTCCTGGCGGAGGACGCCGTCATGCCGGCGACTGAGATGCCGGCTCTTCGGCCGCGTCCGGCAGTATGGGTGCCGGGAGTTCGGCAGACACGGCTTCAACAGGCTTGATCGCCTCGGCCTTGGTCAGGATCCGGCACAGCCGCGCCAGTGTCGCGCGCATCTCGTGGCGGTGGACGACCATGTCGACCATGCCGTGCTCCTTAAGATATTCGGCGCGCTGGAACCCTTCCGGCAGCTTTTCGCGGATGGTCTGCTCGATCACCCGCGCGCCGGCAAAGCCGATCAGCGCGCCCGGCTCGGCGATGTGGATGTCGCCGAGCATCGCGTAGGAGGCCGTGACGCCGCCGGTGGTCGGGTTGGTCAGCACGACGATGTAAGGCTTCTTGATCTCGCGCAGCATCTGCACCGCCACGATGGAGCGCGGCATCTGCATCAGCGACAGCACGCCTTCCTGCATGCGCGCGCCGCCGGAGGCGGCGAACATGATGAACGGCGTCTGCTTCTCCACCGCAAGCTCGAGCCCCTTCACCACCGCCTCGCCGGCGGCCATGCCGAGCGAGCCGCCCATGAAGTCAAAATCCTGCACGCCAACGACGACCGGGGCGCCCTCGAGCTTGCCGTAACCGACCTTGACCGAGTCGTTCATGCCGGTCTTGGTGCGCGCATCCTTGATGCGATCAACATATTTCCGCTCGTCGCGGAATTTCAGCGGATCGGCGGCAACCGCCGGCACCGCGACGTCGTACCAGGTCTCATTGTCGAAGATCGATTTCAGGCGCGCGGCCGCGCTCATGCGCATGTGATAGTTCGAGTTGGGGATCACGAACTGGTTGGCTTCGACATCCTTGAAGAAAACCAGCTGACCCGTATCGGGACACTTGATCCACAGGTTCTCCGGCGTCTCGCGGCGATTGAGGATGCTGCGAATCTTCGGCCGGACGACGTTTGAGATCCAGTTCATGCAAGGCTCCTTCGGCTGCCGGACGGCTGCCGACCTAAGGGAATACCCGAGCGTTTATATGGCCGCCCCGGCGCAGCGGGGCAATGCCGCCTAAAGCAAACTTTGCGCTTGCAAACGCGCTACTCTGCCGCTTGCCGTGCGCCGCGTACGCCTTCGGCCAGCGACGCGACCATGTCGGCCACGGCAGCGACTGTCTTCGGCGTCGCGCGGTTCTCGGCATCGAGGCTGTTGCGGATCGCATCGACCAGCGCGGTGCCGACCACCACGCCGTCGGCGTGCGACGCGATCGTCTGCGCCGCCTCAGGCGTGCGGATACCGAAGCCGACACACACAGGCAGTGCCGTGTGGCGCTTGATGCGGCTGACCGCCTGCGACACTTTCGCCGAGTCCGCGGAGGCGCTGCCGGTGATGCCGGTGATCGACACGTAGTAGACGAAGCCCGAGGTGTTCGCGAGCACCGCCGGCAGGCGCTTGTCATCGGTCGTCGGCGTCGCCAGACGAATGAAATTGAGCCCGGCCTTCAGCGCGGGGATACAGAGCTCGTGGTCCTCTTCCGGCGGCATGTCGACGAGAATCAATCCATCGACCCCGGCGGTCTTCGCGTCACTCAGGAATTTGTCGACGCCGTGGATAAAGATCGGGTTGTAGTAGCCCATCAGGATGATCGGCGTCGCGCTGTCGCCTTCGCGGAAGCGGCGCACCACGTCCAGGGTCTTCTTCAGCGTCGTGCCGGCCTTCAGCGCACGCAAGCCGGCCGCCTGGATCGACGGGCCGTCGGCCATCGGATCGGTGAACGGCATGCCGATCTCGATCACGTCGGCGCCTGCGCTTGGCAAGGCCTTGATGATCGCGAGCGAGGTCTCGATGTCGGGATCGCCGCACATCACGAAGGTGACGAAGGCGGCGCGGCCTTCGCGCTTCAGGTCGGCGAAGCGGGTGTCGATACGAGTGCTCACGGCTTGCCCTTCAGGATTTCGGCGACCTGCGGGATGTCCTTGTCACCGCGGCCGGACAGATTGACCACCATCAGGTGCTCCCTGGGCCGCTTCGGCGCGAGCTCGGTCACCTTGGCAATCGCGTGCGCCGACTCCAGCGCCGGGATGATGCCTTCCAGCCGCGTCAGCAGCTGAAACGCGTCGAGCGCCTCCTTGTCGGTCGCCGACAGGTAGGTCACGCGGCCGGTCTCGTGCAGCCACGAGTGCTCAGGGCCGATGCCGGGATAGTCGAGACCCGCGGAGATCGAATGCGCGTCCTGGATCTGGCCGTCGTCGTCCATCAGCAAATACGTGCGGTTGCCGTGCAGCACGCCCGGCCGGCCGCCGGTCAGCGACGCCGCATGCAGCTTGTCGAGCCCGTGGCCGGCGGCTTCCACGCCGAAAATCTCCACGCTGGGATCGTCGAGGAAGGGATGGAACAGTCCCATCGCATTCGAGCCGCCGCCGATGCAGGCAATCAGCGAGTCCGGCAGGCGGCCTTCGGCTGCGAGCATCTGCTCACGCGTCTCACGGCCGATCACGCACTGAAAGTCGCGCACCATCATCGGATAGGGATGCGGGCCGGCAATGGTGCCGATGCAGTAATAGGTGCTGTCGACATTGGTCACCCAGTCGCGCAGCGCCTCGTTCATCGCGTCCTTCAAGGTGCGCGTGCCGGACTGCACGGGGACGACTTTTGCGCCGAGCATCTGCATGCGGAACACGTTCGGCTCCTGCCGCGCCACGTCCACTGCGCCCATATAGACGATGCATTCGAGACCGAAGCGCGCGCAGAGCGTTGCCGTGGCGACGCCGTGCTGGCCGGCGCCGGTCTCGGCGATGATGCGCTTCTTGCCCATCCGCTGTGCGACCAGGATCTGGCCGAGCACGTTGTTCACCTTGTGCGAGCCGGTGTGATTGAGCTCCTCGCGCTTCAGATAGATCTTGGCGCCACCGAGATGCTGCGACAGCCGCTCGGCGTAATAGAGCGGCGACGGACGGCCGACATAGTCCTTCAGATGCGCGTCCATCTCGTTGCGGAACGCCGGATCGACCTTGGCCTCCGCATACGCCTTCTCGAGATCGAGGATCAGCGGCATCAGCGTCTCGGCGACGAAGCGCCCGCCAAACGTGCCAAAGTGCCCGCGCTCGTCCGGGCCGGTACGGAATGAATTTGGTTTGGGCAACGCCATCAGCTACTCGCCATTCGTGCTTGCGCGGTCTCCTCGGCCGCGCGCGCGGCGCGAACGAACTCGCGGATTTTGTCCGGATCCTTCACCCCGGGCGCGCTTTCGACGCCGGAGGACACATCGACGCCACCGCCGGTGATACGCACTGCATCGGCGACGTTGGCCGCGTCGAGGCCGCCTGAGACCATGAAGGGAACTTTCAGGTCAAGTCCCTCGAGCAGATGCCAATCGAATGGTACGCCCAGGCCGCCTGGCCGTGTCGCATCCTTCGGCGCGCGCGCATCGAACAGGATGCGATCCGCCACCGCGGCATAGCCAGGAAGCCCGGCAAGGTCGGCCTTGGTCGCAACCGGGATCACCTTCATCACCGGCAGCCTGAACCTCGCCTTGATGTCGCGTACGCGCGCCACGCTCTCATTGCCGTGCAACTGCAGCATGTCCGGCCGCAGCGCCTCGATGATGTTTTCCAGCGCCGCATCATCGGCATCGACCGACACGGCCACTTTCAGCGCACGGCCCCGCACCTGCCGGCCAAGATCCTCCGCCGTGCCCAGCGCGATGTGGCGGGGCGAGGCAGGGAAGAACATGAAGCCGATCATGTCTGCGCCCGCGTCGAGCGCTGCATCGAGCGTCTCGCGCGTGGACAGGCCGCAAATTTTGACGATCAGGGACATGGCCTCAAACGCAGTCGGATTTTGATCGGGGGTATGGGCGGCTTCTACAACGCCGGGAGGCCCTTGTCTCCCCATCCAGACCCCGGAAATCCGGTCAGCCCGGGGGCCGCAGCAGGGCGTTCGACGACGGTAGCGGAGAGCCAAATCGCATGCCCTTGCGGTCACCAAACTGGCTGCGGGCCTCGCGCGCATCCGCCTCGTGCCGGCGGGCTGCGCGTCGCCAGCGGCGCTGCCGGAACCAGGTCGCCGAGCCACCGGCCGCAACCCCGGCAATCGCCGCCAGCAGGATCACGACAAACAGCGGTACGTTCAGGCTCAGGGCCGGGTCGGCGGCATTGAAGGGATCGAACGACAACCGCACCATGTGCCGGTTGGCAACGGCAAAGGTGACGAACACGATCGCCAGCGGCAGCAGCACCAGACCGTTGAAGATTTTTCGGAGCATCGGCAAGTCTCCCGAGGCAAGCCGGCGAGCAATCCCGCTCTAGTGCGAGGAGTCCTCGCCGTTGGCCTTGTTCAGCCGCTCGCGCATTTCCTTGCCTGTCTTGAAGAACGGGACGCTCTTCTGGTCGACCGGCACATGCTCGCCTGTGCGGGGATTGCGGCCCGAACGTGCAGGGCGGTGCTTGACGGAAAACGCTCCAAAACCGCGCAACTCGACCCGGTCACCACGCGCCAGCGCCGCGACAATCTCATCGAGAATGGCGTTCACGATGTTCTCGACGTCTCTCTGATAGAGATGCGGATTGTGCTCGGAGATGCGTTGAACGAGCTCAGACTTGATCATCGGGGCGCGTGCCTGTGAATGATTGAACCCATTTCTGTGAAAAGATGCTGCACTGTCAAGACGATAAATCGAAGCCCAAGGCTCCTGAGGGCACGTAACAAGGCGACCGGAACAGGCTTGGGCCAGCCTGCCGTCGAACGCACGCGTTTCGCACAGTGATACTAGAGCCCTATTCGGTCACGGACGGACGCCACAACGCGAGAAGGCCTTGCAGGCCAAGCTGATCGACGGCCTGAATGCCACCCGCCTCTTCGAAATGGCGCGCGATGGTCGTCAGCCCGACCGCATCGAGCGTCATACTCAGCGCAAGACGAATGAAGCTCATGTCGCCGAAGCGCGGCGACATCCGGAAATCCCGCACCGGCAGCTCGCGGTCGATCTTCTTTTGCGCAACGAGCCAGGCAACTGCCGTCTTCTCGTCACCCAGCTGATCGACGAGCTTCAGGGCTATCGCCTGCCGGCCGGTAAAAACCCGGCCATCAGCGGCCTGCTCCAGCGTCGCTTCGTCCAAGCTGCGCCGGGTTTTCACGAGGTCGCGGAACCACGCGTAGGAATCCTTCACCAGCGAATCGAGCGCTGCACGCGCTTCCGGGCTGGTCGGCTCAAAGCCGCTCGGCGCAGCCTTCAGCGGCGACGACTTGATCTCCTCGACCTTGACGCCGACGGTCTTCATCAGCTCCGAGAAGTTCGGGAACTGCACCAGCACGCCGATCGATCCGACCAGCGACGTCCCTTGCGAAATAATGTGGTCGGAAGCGAGCGCGGCGATGTAGCCGCCGGACGCACACAGGCCGTCGACCACCACCACCAGCGGCTTCTTCTCCTTCAGCCGCGTCAGCGAATCATAAAGCTGCTCGGCGCCGGCGGTGGTGCCGCCGGGCGAGTTGATGTGCACGATCACCGCCTTCACCGGGGAGCGCCCGAGCCGCTCCAGCGCCGCAACACGGTCATTGTCGCTGCGGATCAGGCCTTCGATCTTGACGCGGGCGATCGCCTGTTCGCCGGCGATCGAGCGCCGCCCGGCCGGGGTCGCCAGGAAGGCGACGCCGACGATCGCCACAATCGCGATCAAGGCTGCGGCTACCCGCCAGAACGTCAGCTTGCGACGCATGCGGCGGCGATCGACGATCAGATCGGCATCGGAGGGCATCTCAAGAATCCTCTTGCAGGCGCTGGTGCAGCGATTGGCGCGGTGTGGTGGCCCGCTCGGCCTTTATAGGCCGTAACTCCCCGCCGCTCATTACAATTCAATATGTACAAAACAAGGACAAGCCGCCGGATAAGGAAAAGGCCCCGGAAAACCGGGGCCTTTGTTGTCGTGCTGGCCGGAAGGCCTGAGTTTTGAAGGCCTGCGGTTACTTGTCGCCGCTGCGCTGCTTGAGCGCGGTGCCGAGAATATCGCCCAGCGTCGCGCCCGAATCGGACGAGCCGTACTGTGCGATGGCCTCCTTCTCCTCAGCGACTTCCAGCGCCTTGATCGAGACCTGCACCTTGCGGGCCTTCTTGTCGAACTGGATGACGCGTGCGTCGACCTTCTCGCCGACCGCGAAGCGTTCCGAGCGCTGCTCGGAGCGATCGCGCGCGAGTTCGGAGCGCTTGATGAAGGTGGTGAAGTCGGTGCCGGCGATCTTCACCTCGATGCCGCCTTCCTTCACTTCGAGCACTTCGCAGGTCACGACCGCGCCCTTCTTGACGTCACCCGGTTCGGCGAACGGGTCGCCTTCGAGCTGCTTGATGCCGAGCGAGATACGCTCCTTCTCGACATCGACGTCGAGCACCACGGCCTTGACCATGTCGCCCTTCTTGAAGTTGTCGATCACCTGCTCGCCCGGGAGCTTCCAGTCGAGATCGGAGAGATGGACCATGCCGTCCACATCGCCGTCGAGCCCGAGGAACAGGCCGAACTCGGTCTTGTTCTTGACCTCGCCCTCGATGACCGCGCCGACCGGATACCGCTCGACGAACAGTTCCCACGGATTGCGCATGGTCTGCTTGAGGCCGAGCGAGATACGGCGCTTGACCGAATCCACCTCGAGCACCTGCACCTCGACCTCCTGCGACGTCGAGACGATCTTGCCGGGATGCATGTTCTTCTTGGTCCACGACATCTCCGACACGTGGATCAGGCCTTCGATGCCCGGCTCCAGCTCGACGAACGCGCCGTAGTCGGTGATGTTGGTGACGCGGCCGATGATCTTGGACTGAAGCGGATACTTCGCCTCGATGCCCTGCCACGGATCGTCCAGCAGCTGCTTCATGCCGAGCGAGATGCGGTGCGTCTCGTGGTTGATCTTGATGATCTTCACCTTGACGGTCTGGCCGATGGCCAGGACTTCGCTCGGGTGATTGACGCGGCGCCAGGCGATGTCGGTGACATGCAGCAGGCCGTCGATGCCGCCGAGGTCGACGAACGCACCGTAGTCGGTGATGTTCTTGACGACGCCGTCGATGACCTGACCCTCTTCGAGGTTCTGCACCAGCTCCTGACGCTGCTCGGCGCGGGTCTCCTCAAGCACCGTACGGCGCGACACGACGATGTTGCCGCGGCGGCGGTCCATCTTCAGGATCTGGAACGGCTGCGAGTTGTTCATCAGCGGGCCGACGTCGCGCACCGGGCGGATGTCCACCTGCGAGCGTGGCAGGAACGCCACTGCACCGTCGAGGTCGACAGTAAAGCCGCCCTTGACCTGGTTGAAGATGACGCCGTTGACCTTTTCGTTGTTCTGGAACGCCTTCTCGAGCTTGCCCCAGCTCTCCTCGCGGCGCGCCTTGTCGCGCGACAGCACGGCTTCGCCGAGTGCGTTCTCGATGCGGTCGAGGAACACCTCGACCTCGTCACCAACCTTGAGCTGGCTCTCGCGGCCCGGGCCGGTAAATTCGCGCAGGGCCACACGGCCCTCGGTCTTCAGGCCGACGTCGATGACGGCCATGTCCTTCTCGATCGCAACCACCGTGCCCTTGATGACGGAGCTTTCCTGCAGGTTGCCGCCGGCGAAGGACTCGTCGAGCATCGCCGCGAAATCGTCGCGGGAGGGGTTGTAGGAATTCGCAGTCGTTGAAGCCATTTGTTCTCCAGTGATGCGGTGACGCCGGCATGTTGGGGTTGATGGCGTAACGGCCGTGCCGGGCGCAGGGTCCGCACACCCTGCGCGACTGCCGCGCAGAGAATGCGCAGCAGACCGGCGCGAAGCCGGCATGATCGTTACGATGATGATCTGTTGCCCGGAGCGTCTTCGAGACAGGGAGCGGGCTGATCCTCCAACGACGGCAGGGGCTGAACCCGCTACCGGCCCGCTCGGACGGCCTCGACAATGTCTTGGCGCCCGGACGGCGCGGATATACCGCCGGTCGGCATCACGAGCAAGTGTTTCAATGCGCGCCCCTAGCAGGCTCCGGCCGCGGGAACAGCGTAAATGCTTGATGAACGGCCAGAATTACCAGTCGTTGACCGCATTTCCAAGATTCCGCCCGGCCGGGCGCCGCATTGAACCGTCCTTAGTCGGCCATGCCTAAGGATGACGGCCATCAACGACAGGGAAGGGAATAGGCATGAAGAAGATCGTCATTTTTTCGGCTTTGGCCATGTTCGCCCTCGGAGCGGTGGTCGGCCGCGCATCGGTGCCTGCGCCAATGGCCTCGCGCACCGTTGCCGAGGCATTCTCGCCGGCGGCGATTATCCTGGTGAATCAGAACCTGCCGATCGAGAGCTTCGACGCAATCTGACAGGGCCTTGTGATCAAGCCCGCGCGCCGCCTAACGCCGCGCGCGGACCTTTTCGACGATCGCGATCGCGGCACGGACGGCACCTTCGACGTCGAGGGTCGACGTATCCAGCAAGTGCGCGTCCGCAGCAGCCTTTAGCGGCGCCGCAGCGCGATTTTTGTCCCGTTCATCACGCTTTTTGATGTCATCCAGCACGGCAGCTTCATCGACCGGCTCGCCTCTCCCCGCGATCTCCAGCGCTCGGCGGCGGGCGCGCACCTCGGGCGAGGCGACGACAAAGATCTTCACCTCGGCGTAGGGGCAGATCACGGTTCCAATGTCACGACCGTCGAGCACCGCCCCGGGCGGGTGGCTGGCAAAATCGCGCTGGAAATCGAACAGGGCAGCCCGCACGCCCGGATAGGCGGAAATCACCGACGCCGCCTGCCCCATGGCATCGGTCTTGAGCACGGGATTGCCCAACTGACCCACATCGAGCGCGGTCGCAGCCGCCACCGCACGCGCTTCGTCGGTCAACTGATGACCGGCATCCAGCACGGCGTTGGCCACCGCTCGGTAAATCAAGCCGGTGTCGAGATGGCGATAGCCGTAATGTGCGGCGAGGCGCTTGCCGAGTGTGCCTTTTCCGGACGCCGCGGGTCCGTCGATTGCGATGATCATGCTATCATCTGCGACAGGCCGCCCCGAGGGGTCAAGCGGCTTGCGAGAGGGAAGACTGTCGATCTTTTACGCAGGCCGCGCGCCGCAGAACTGAAACCTGGGAAATCAAATGGTCGCGGACAGGCACGCTACGGTCTTGCAGAAATTCCTTCGGCACGTGCGGGAAAAGCTGGCTCTCGATGTCGGATTCGTCCTCTGGGACGGCTCGACCGTTCCGGACGATCTCTCCCCGTCCGCGCTCGCCATCTCCTTCGCCGACCCGGGCACGGCCGCCTCCCTGCTCCGGCGGCCGAATATCCAGACGCTGCTAAATTTGTGGGTCACAGCGCGCATCGATCTGCGCAACGGCACGTTTTTCGACGTGGTCGCGCGAAGGCCGAAGGTCCGCACCAAGGATTTCCTTCGTCAACTGGACAAGCCGCTGGTGATGAAGACCGCTCTTGCCTTTCTGCTGGCGCCTGCCGGAGGGCCGCGACCGCTCGATCATTTCGAAAACGACAGTGCGCGCCGCGACGGCAACGCGGCGACCAACAAGCAGAACATCAGCCATCACTACGACGTTTCCAACAAGTTCTATTCGATGTTTCTCGATCCGGAGATGGTCTACAGCTGCGCCTACTTCACCGACTGGAGCAGCGACCTCGCCACCGCGCAACGCGCCAAGCTCGACATGATCTGCCGCAAGCTGCGCCTGCGGCCGGGCGAAAGCCTGCTCGACATCGGCTGTGGCTGGGGCGCGCTGATCTGCCATGCCGCGCAGCACTACGGCGTGCGCGCGCATGGCGTCACGCTGGCTGAGGAGCAATTCAGCCTCGCGCGCGAAAAGATCGCGCGGCTTGGCCTGCAGGACCAGGTCTCGGTCGAGCTGACCGACTATTCAACGCTGAACCGAACCTTCGACAAGATCGCCTCGATCGGCATGTTCGAGCATGTCGCGATCCCCAATCAATCCGCCTATTTCAGAACGATCGACCGCCTGCTGAACGCCGACGGGCTCTATCTGCACCACGCGATCACGCGGCCGGCGAAGGCCAGCGAGGCCGCGTTTCGTCGCAGGAAACCGGAATACCAGGCGATGACCCGCTACATCTTCCCTGGCGCCGAACTGGCCCATATCGGCATGTCGGTCGCCGATCTGGAACGTTACGGCTTCGAGGTGCACGACGTGGAAGACTGGCGCGAGCACTATCAGCGCACCTGCCGCCACTGGCATGATCGCCTGCAGGCGAATTTCCAGGCCGCCATCGACGAAGTCGGGAGCGTCAAGGCGCGGTTGTGGCTGATCTATCTGGCAGGCTGCTCGCTTGCGTTCGAACGAAACAGCATCAGGATCTACCAGACCGTGGCATCGAAGCGCCACCGCGGCGCCTCCGGCCTGCCACCGACGCGCGCCGACCTTTACGCGCAGCGTTGATCTGGAGATTCGATCGCAATCGCGGCGACGCTACGCGAACTCCGCGCCCATCCGCCGCATCATCGGCACGAAATCCGGGAAGCTCGTGCCGATGAAGCTCATGTCGTCGATGCGGACGGCAGCGTCCGACGCTAGCCCCATCATCAACGCCGACATCGCGATGCGATGATCCATGTGAGTTGCAACGGAGCCGCCGCCCGGCACGTAACCGCGGCCCTCGACGATCAAGTCGTCACCGACGATCTCGGTCTTCACACCGTTGACGCGCAGCATCGCCACCGTCGCCTCCAGCCGGTCCGACTCCTTCACGCGCAGCTCCTGCAAGCCGCGCATCGTCGTCCTGCCCTCGGCAAAGCTCGCCGCCACCGCGAGCACGAGATACTCGTCGATCATCGACGGCGCCCGCTCCGGCGGCACCTCGACGCCGCGCAGCTGCGAGCTCCGCACGCGGAATTCCGCCATCGGCTCGCCGGCATCGGCACGCGTCGCCAGCTCGTCGATCTGCGCGCCCATCTCGCGCAAAGTCTTGATCAGGCCGGTGCGCAGCGGATTGGTCATCACGTCGGACAGCACGATCTCGGAGTCCGGCACGATCAGCGCCGCGACCATCGGAAACGCGGCCGACGACGGATCGGCGGGAACCACCACCTGCGAACCCTTGAGCTCCGGCTGACCTTTGAGCGAAATCTTCCGCCCGTGGGCGCCGTCCGGCTCGGAGGAAACCTCGGCACCGAAATGCGCCAGCATCAATTCGGTGTGGTCGCGACTCCACTCCTTCTCGATCACGGTGGTGACGCCGGGTGCCGCCAGCCCTGCCAGCAGCACGGCGGACTTGATCTGCGCCGAGGCGACCGGCGTGCGATAGACGATCGGGATCGGGTCGCGCGCGCCTTCCAGCGTCAGCGGCAGGCGGCCGCCCTCCGCGCCGTTGCCACTGCGCGCACCCATCTGCTCCAGCGGATCGAGAATCCGCCGCATCGGTCGCGTGCGGAGGCTCGCATCGCCGTCGAACGTCGCCGCAATCGGCGAACCCGCAACAGCGCCCATCGCCAGGCGGCATCCGGTTCCGGAATTGCCAAAGTCGAGCGGTTTCTCCGGGGCGGCGAATCCCGCGACGCCGACGCCACGAACCGACCAGACGCCGTCGCCCTGCCGTTCGACCGTGGCGCCGAGGGCTTGCATGGCTTTGGCCGTGTTGAGGACGTCTTCGCCCTCCAAAAGGCCCGAAATCCGGGTCTCGCCGACCGCAAGCGCCCCCAGAATGAGCGCACGGTGGGAAATCGACTTGTCGCCAGGCACCCGGACGCGCCCGGACAGGCCCGCGCTCTTTCGGGCTTCTAACGGCGTTTTCAGCTCTGAATGGGACAAGATGGCAAATCTCCGTGCGCAGTCAGCGTCCTAGCAGCCCTGCCGGACCGCGTCACGAGCAGATATCCGGCTATGCAAACGCGCTATTGACAGCAGCGTTTCAACTAGCCAAGTGAAGCACCGCTTTTCAGAAAAATCCCAGGATTCCTGCACGTGGCCAAGTCCGAACTCGGAACCAAACGCATTTGCCCGACCACGGGCAAGAAATTTTACGACCTGAACAAGAGCCCGGTGATCTCTCCCTATACGGGCGAGGTCGTGCCGATTGCGCCGCCGGCGCCGTCGCGCGGTCGTGGCGCACCCGTAGCCGCGGCAGCCGCCGAGGAAGTTGCGCCCGAGGCCGCGGAGCTGGAGACGGTATCGCTGGAGGAAGCGGACGCCGAGGCCACAGGCAAGGCAAAGACCGATCTGCCGGAGACCGAAGACGATATCGAAGTCGATGAGACGCTCGATGACGAGGACGATGATTCGACCTTCATCGCCGAGGAAGAGGAAGGCGAAGACGACGTCACCGACATTATCGGCGACGTGTCGGACGACGAGGAAAGCTAAGAACGGCCTTGAGAACACGATAGAAGTGTGTTCTTGAGAGCCCGCCGCACCCCATAGCGGCGGAAACCGGTTGGGGCCATAGCTCAGTTGGGAGAGCGCGTGAATGGCATTCACGAGGTCGTCGGTTCGATCCCGTCTGGCTCCACCAGCCTTCGCTTGCTTCGCCAGCTACAGCTTGGCAAGCCGGCAGTGCCCTTTGTAGCGAAGCAAGCGAAGGCTACCGCACACGTCGAAGTTCAGACCGTGGCGAATAAACACCTGCATCAGCTTCAGCGATGAAACGCGTGCCGTTGAATTTGAACGATATCTAAAATCTCCGTCTGGCAGGGCATTTGCCAAGATGCGCCTCTGAGCCCTAAACACCAGCAGCAAACAAACAAAGGAAACGGCTAAGTTTCATGACGTCCCAATCGGCCTTCGGCGCCCTTGCCGGTCTGCGCGTGATCGATCTTACGCGCGTGCTTGGCGGGCCTTACTGCACCCAGATCCTCGGCGACCATGGTGCGGAGATCATCAAGCTCGAGCCGCCTGCGGGCGACGAGACGCGCGATTGGGCGCCGGTGACGGCGAATGAAGGCTCCGCCTACTTCAACGGCGCAAACCGCAACAAGCGATCGATCGGCCTCGACCTCACCAAGCCGCGCGGGCGCGAGGTGCTGATGACGCTGTTGAAGGACGCCGACGTGCTGATCGAGAACTTCAAGCCCGGCACCCTCGACAAGTGGGGTATCGGCAGCGCCTTCCTGCGCGAGAAGTTTCCGCGGCTGATCCATTGCCGGATTTCCGGCTTCGGCGCCGACGGTCCGCGCGGCGGCAATCCAGGCTACGACGCCATCGTGCAGGCGATGGCCGGCATGATCGCCGCCAACGGCTCGCCCGAGGGCGGCCCGACGCGTATCGGCATTCCGGTGGTCGATCTCACCACCGGCCTCTACGCGGCAGCGGGCATCCTGATGGCGCTGAACGAGCGGCAGAAGTCCGGCATCGGCCAGTTCCTCGAAACCACACTGTTCGAGACCGGCCTTGCGATCATGCATCCGCACGCGTCGAACTATTTCTTCACCGGCAAGACGCCGGTGCCGACGGGCAATCCGCATCCGAGCCTTGCGCCCTACGAATCATCCGAGACCCGCGACGGGCTGATCTTCATCGGCATCGGCAACGACGGCACCTTCCGAAAACTGTGCCAGGAGGTCGGCAAGCCGGAGCTCGGAACCGACAAGCGCTTTCTCCGCAACCAGGATCGCATCGCCAATCGCGAGGCGCTCCGCGCCGAGATGGAGGAAGTCTTCAGGAAGTTCGACCGCGATCCGCTCTGCGACCGCCTGCTGGCCGCTGGCCTGCCGGCCGGGCCGATCCAGTCCATCGACAAGGCGCTGGACAGCGAGCAGAGCAAGCACCGCGGCATCGTCGTGAAGAAGGACTGGTACAAGGGCGTCGCCTCGCCGATCCGGTTCGACCGCTCCAAGGCCAGCGTCCGGCATGCCCCACCGGCCTTCAGCCAGCATGCAGCCGAAATCCTGACCGAGGCCGGGCTGGCGCAGGCGGATATCGACGAGCTGGTTGCATCCGGGGTGGTCAGCTCGCCCAAGAAGGGCTGATCCTTCAGCCGGCACTGCCGCATTTGCAATGCACGCGCGCGCTGGCCTTGCGGCCAGCGGCATCACGAAGCATCGCCCTTCAACCAATTGGGGCTTTCCAGCCCATCGCGTCCCCCATACCATCCGCGCTACAAAACCGTCATCCGCCGCCGATAGAACCTCCGGCGGCAAAATTCAGCCGATGACGAACCGGGAGGGGTATTCATGATTCATTCGATCCGCCTGTTGGCGGCAGCAACCGCCATCGCCGTTGCCACACCCGCGCTTGCCCAGACGGAAATCCACTGGTGGCATGCGATGACCGGCGGCAACAACGACATCGTCAACCGTCTCTCGGACGAATTCAACGCGTCGCAGAAGGACTACAAGATCGTCCCGACGTTCAAGGGCCCCTACCCCGACACGATGAACGCTGGCATCGCCGCGTTCCGCGCCGGCACAGCTCCGCACATCATGCAGGTGTTCGAGGTCGGCACCGCGACCATGATGAGCGCCAAGGGCGCGATCAAGCCGGTGCACGAACTGATGAAGGACGCAAACGAGCCGTTCGATCCCAAGGCGTATCTGCCGGCGATCACCGGCTACTACTCCACCGCCAAGGGCGAGATGCTGTCGTTCCCGTTCAACTCCTCGTCGATGGTCATGTGGGTCAACAAGGATGCGCTGAAGAAGGCGAACATCGCCGAGATCCCGAAGACGTGGCCGGAAGTGTTCGATGCCGCGAAGAAGCTGAAGGCGGCGGGCTTCACCACCTGCGGCTTCTCCAATGCCTGGGCGACCTGGGCGCATATCGAGCAGTTCTCTGCCTGGCACAACGTGCCGATCGGCACCAAGGGCAACGGCCTCGACGGCTTCGACACCGAGCTGAAGTTCAACTCGCCGCTGCACATCAAGCACCTCGATACGCTGATCGAGCTGCAGAAGGACAAGACCTACGACTATTCGGGCCGCACCAGCGCCAGCGAAGGCCGCTTCAGTTCCGGTGAGTGTCCGATCTTCCTCACCTCGTCGGGCTACTACGCCACGGCCAAGAACAGCGCCAAGTTCGATTTCGTGTCGGTGCCGATGCCCTACTATCCGGACGTCGCAGGCGCGCCCCAGAACTCGATCATCGGCGGCGCGTCGCTCTGGGTGATGGGCGGAAAGAAGCCCGAGGAGTACAAGGGCGTCGCCAAGTTCTTCGCCTTCCTGTCGGATACCAATCGCCAGGCGAAGCTGCATCAGGAGTCGGGTTACCTGCCGATCACCAAGGCGGCCTACGCAAAGACCAAGGCAGACGGCTTCTACGAGAAGAACCCGATCCTCGAGACGCCGCTGAAGGAACTGACCAACAAGGAGCCGACGGAAAACTCCCGCGGTCTCCGCTTCGGCAACATGGTTCAGATGCGCGACATCTGGTCCGAGGAAATCGAGGCGGCGCTCGGCGGCAAGAAGTCCGCCAAGGAAGCGCTTGATGCCGCGGTGGCGCGCGGCAACCAGACCCTTCGCCAGTTCGAGCGGACCGTCAGCCGCTAGTTGTTACCACCGGCCCTGACCTCGTCAGGGCCGGCTCCTCATTCAGGTCCGATCACAGCGGAATGGAAAAGAGCACGACCTTCAACGGCAGATTTCTGCCGTACATGCTGCTGGCGCCGCAGCTCGCCATCACGTTCATCTTCTTCTATTGGCCGGCGACACAGGCGATGTGGCAGTCCTTCCTGCGGGAAGACGCGTTCGGCCTGTCATCCGAGTTTGTCGGCTTCGAAAACTATCAGACGCTGTTCGCGCAGCCCGAATACTACCATGCGATGGTGGTGACGGTGGTGTTTTCCGTCCTCGTGGCGGCATTCTCGCTCAGCATCGCGCTTTTGTTCGCCTCGCAGGCGGACAAGAACCTGAAGGCTGGGCAGGGCTACAAGACGCTGCTGATCTGGCCGTATGCGGTTGCGCCTGCGATCGCCGGCGTCCTCTGGATCTTCATGTTCCATCCTTCGCTCGGCACGCTGGCCCGGCCGGTTCGCGTCGCCGGGCTTGACTGGAACCCGATGCTCAACGGCAACCACGCGCTCGGGCTCGTGGTGATGGCGGCGGTGTGGAAGCAGATTTCCTACAATTTCCTGTTCTTTCTCGCAGGCCTGCAGTCGATCCCGCGCAGCGTCATCGAGGCCAGCGCAATCGACGGCGCCGGCCCCATGCGGCGCTTCTGGACCATCGTGTTCCCATTGCTGTCGCCGACGACGTTCTTCCTGCTGGTGGTGAACGTCGTCTATGTCTTCTTCGACACGTTCGGCATCATCGATGCCGTGACCGGCGGCGGCCCGGCCGGCGCAACCACGACGCTCGTCTACAAGGTCTATGCGGACGGACGCCTTGGCGGCGACCTCGGCGGCTCAGCGGCGCAATCGGTGATCCTCATGATCATCGTGATCGGATTGACGGCGATCCAATTCCGTTACATCGAGCGCAAGGTGCAATACTGATGGTCGAGCACCGCCCCTTCAGCGACTTCCTCGCCTATATCATCCTCACCATCGGCGTGCTGATCGTCGTCTTCCCGGTCTATCTCGCCTTCATCGCATCGACGCATGATGCGGCGACCGTCGCGAACGGTAACATGCCGTTGCTGCCGGGCGAGCACATGGCCGACAACTACTACCGGATCGTGGTCCAGGGCGCGGCGCGGCAGATTCGCGAGCCCGTCGCCTCGATGCTGTTCAATTCATTCGTCTCGGCGATCGGCATTGCGCTAGGCAAGATCTTCATCTCGATCCTTTCGGCGTACGCCGTCGTCTACTTCCGCTTTCCGTTCCGCAAGACCGCGTTCTGGATCATCTTCGTCACGCTGATGCTGCCGGTGGAAGTGCGAATCTATCCGACCTACAAGGTGGTCGCCGATTTGCGTCTGCTCGACACCTACACCGGCCTGATCCTGCCACTGATCGCATCGGCCACCGGCACGCTTCTGTTCCGGCAATTCTTCATGACCGTGCCGGATGAACTGCTGGAGGCATCGCGCATCGACGGCGCGGGCCCGTTCCGCTTCTTCAAGGATACGCTGTTGCCGCTGTCGATGACGACGATCGCCGCGCTGTTCGTCATTCAGTTCATCTACGGCTGGAATCAGTACCTCTGGCCGCTGCTGATCACGACGCAGGATTCGATGCAGACGATCGTCACCGGCATCAAGAAAATGCTGGTCACCACCGATGCGCTCGCCGAATGGCAGCTGGCGATGGCCACCGCGGTGCTGGCGATGCTGCCGCCGGTGGCAGTGGTGATCTTCATGCAACGGCTGTTCGTGCGCGGCCTGGTCGAGACGGAGAAGTAGACCCGCGATGGCAAATGTCACGCTTAGCGATGTACGCAAGACCTACTCGGGCGGGGTCGAAGCCATCAAGGGAATCAACCTCGATATCGGCGACGGGCAATTCTGTGTGCTGGTCGGCCCCTCCGGCTGCGGCAAGTCCACGCTGCTGCGCATGATCGCCGGCCTCGAGACGACGACCTCCGGTAAGATCGACATCGGCGGACGCATCGTCAACGACATCGAACCGGCCAAGCGCGACATCGCGATGGTGTTCCAGAACTACGCGCTCTATCCGCACATGACCGTCTACAACAACATGGCGTATGGCCTGCGCAACCGTTCGATGGCCGAGGATGAGATCAAGACGCGCGTGAACGAAGCCGCGCAGATCCTGGAAATCGGCCCGCTGCTCGATCGCAAGCCGCGACAGCTGTCCGGCGGCCAGCGCCAGCGCGTCGCCATGGGCCGCGCGATCGTCCGCCAACCGAAGGTGTTCCTGTTCGACGAGCCGTTGTCGAACCTCGATGCCAAGCTGCGCATCGCCATGCGCGTGGAAATCCGCAAGCTGCAGCGGCGGCTGCAGACGACATCCGTCTATGTCACTCACGATCAGCTCGAGGCCATGACGCTCGCCGACGTCCTGGTGGTGATGAACGGCGGCATGGTCGAACAGATCGGCAAGCCGATCGAGATCTACCGCCGGCCCGAGACGACGTTCGTTGCATCCTTCATCGGCGCCCCGCCAATGAATCTCCTGTCGCTGAAGCAGTCGCCCGAGATCGGCGGTAACTCGGGGCTGCCGGCGGATGCGGGCATCGTCGGCGTCCGCCCGGAGGATTTGACGTTCAGCACAGGCGGCAGGCCCGACGGCGGCCTGGCGCTCGATCTGAAGGTCGAAGCGGTGGAGCGCATCGGCGCGGAAACCTTCATCTACGGCCATCACGAGCAGGCCGGCGAAATCCTCGTCCGCGTGCCGGGAGAGAGCGCGCCGGCGATCGGCGAAGAGATCACCGCGGTCGCGTCCCGGGCAAAATTGCACGTGTTTGCCGGCGACGGACGGCGGCGGATCGACCTCTAGTTCAGACCGCCGATCGCAGTCGGTAATTTCCCCGCCATTAAGGCCAAAAAGCCGATTTTCTCCAACGGTTCCAGAAGGTTCTTGAAAGCCGGTTCCGTCTCCCCATATGATTCGCATCGTTCGGCGATGCGAATCGCCGGGCGGCAGGGGTGCCATCCCGGGCCCCGACCCAAAGTCGCTTCGAGAGGACTTTGAGAAAATGACTCGTGTTCCTTCGCTATCCAGCCCGTTCCTGCTGGGATTCGACGAAATCGAGCGCGTGCTCGATCGCGTCGTCAAAGGCGCCGACGGCTACCCGCCATACAACATCGAGCGCCTTGCCCGTAACAACGGGCAGCCGGAACGCCTGCGCATCACGCTCGCGGTCGCGGGTTTTACCCGTGATCAACTCGATGTGACGACTGAGGAAAATCAGCTCGTCATTCGTGGGCGGCAGCAGGACGACAAGACCCGGCAGTACATCCATCGCGGCATCGCCGCACGCCACTTCCAGCGCACGTTCGTGCTGGCGGAGGGCATGGAGGTACTGGGTGCGGATTTGCGAAATGGCTTGCTGTCGATCGATCTTGCCCGGCCGGAACCTGAGCGGATCGTTAAGACGATAGCCATCAATGAACACGAATAATGGAACAGTAGCGGACTCGACCGCTTGTAACCCTAGGAGTCGAGGACCATGACCGAAGACAATGTCTTGAACTCAGCCCCGCAGATGACGGCGGAGGCGCTGGCTCATCTGGGCGAAGGTCACATCGCCTATGTGAAGCAAATTCGTTCGGAAGATGTGCCCGGACTGTTTCCGTCGGCGCCGCAGATGTCGCCCGGCCTGAAGCTGTTCGCGCTGCATGCGGCGAACGGCATGCCAATCATGCTGACGGATAGCCTGGAAGCCGCGCTCGCCAATGCCTGGAGCAACGAGCTGCAGCCTGTCAGCGTGCACTGACGCTGAACAGCTTCCGCGCGGCGGTTAGTTAGGCCGCCGTCGCGGGAGGCAGCGCAAGCACCGCGTAGAGGGATTCTGCATCGCGCGAGGCGCGGAGCTTGTTGGCGACATCCTGATCGCGCAACAGGCGGGCCACGCGCGCCAGCGCCTTCAGGTGATCGGCGCCGGCACCTTCCGGCGCCAGCAGCAGGAACATCAGATCGACCGGCTGGCCGTCCATCGCCTCGAAATCGATGCCGCGCTCGAGCCGCGCGAACAGGCCGAACATCTTTTCCAGCTTGGGCAGCTTGCCGTGCGGAATCGCGACGCCGTAGCCGACGGCGGTGGTTCCGAGCTTTTCGCGTTGCAGCAGCACTTCGAAGATCGACCGTTCGTTCTGTCCGGTCAGCGCGGCGGCGCGTGCAGCCAGTTCCTGCAGCGCCTGCTTCTTGCTGTTGACCTTCAACGCGGGAATGATCGCCTCGGGTGCGACGAGATCCGTAATCGTCATTTAGCGTACCGAGGGTGAAAGGTTGGAACCGTCAGGGTTGCAATATGGGGGCATGGCCGCCGGGCGCCAAGCGCGCACCGGGCGAGGCCCCCAAGCCTCAAAGGCGGCGGACCATAGGGAGGAGGCCTCATGGCGTCAATGCCGAACCTTCAGCTATTAACCGCCGGCGGATCGACCCAGCCGATGTTGCCGTCCGCCCGTCGGTAGATGAGGTTAACCCGGCCGCTGGTGCCGTGCAGGAAAACCACCACCGGCGCCCCGGTCAGGTCCAATTCCATCACCGCCTCGCTGACCGACAGCCGCCGCAGCGACTTCGTCGCCTCCGCAATAATGACAGGATTGAAGGCGTCCACCTCCTCGTCGTCGACGATGGCCGGCGCCTCGATCACGTAGCTTGGAACGTCGAGGGTTGCGAGCGCCGCATTCGCCGCATGCGACTTGCGGGCGGAGCGGTCCTTCAGGCGGCTCTTGTAGCGCTTGAGCCGCTTTTCGATCTGGATCAGCGCCTGGTCGGCGCTGGCATAGGCATCGGTCGCGGTCGAATCGGCTTCCAGCGTCGTGCCGGAATCCAGATGCAGCATGCAATCGGTGCGAAAGCCGGACTTGTCCTTGCCGATCGTCACATGGCCGGAGAAGTTGCCGTCGAAGTATTTGCGAAGGACGTCGTCGGTGCGATCGCTGATACGGTCGCGAAGCGCCTCGCTGACACTGATGCCTTTACCCGACACCCGGATCGTCATGTCGTTCCTCGCGCTCTGTCTGGTGAGACTTGATCTGGTGAGACTGAAGATGTTCCGGACTGCCGGCTGCTAGCCTGCAGCAACTGCTGCAGCGACCGCTTCGTTCCCCGGCAAGCACTTCTTGTCACGACGTCGCTGCACCGATGACGGAATACGCATGGCTTCGCGATACTTTGCCACCGTACGCCGGGCAATGTCGATACCCGCCGCTCTCAGCATTTCGACGATGGCATCGTCGGAGAGAATTTCGTTAGCATTTTCGCCATCGATCAGCTGTTTGATGCGATGCCGCACGGCTTCCGCGGAATGCGCGTCGCCGCCGTCCGCCGACGCAATCGCTGCGGTAAAGAAGTATTTCAGCTCGACGATACCGCGCGGCGTCGCCATGTACTTGTTGGCCGTGACCCGCGAGACGGTCGACTCATGCATCTGGATCGCGTCTGCCACCACCTTCAGATTGAGCGGACGAAGATGGGCAACGCCGTGCTGGAAGAAGCCGTCCTGCTGACGCACGATCTCGGTCGAGACCTTCAGGATCGTGCGGGCGCGCTGGTCGAGCGCGCGCACCAGCCAGGTGGCGTTCTGCAGGCAGTCGGCAAAATACGATTTGTCATCACCTTTACGCAGATTACCGGCGAGTTCGCTGTAATAGGTCTGATTGACCAGAACCTTCGGCAGCGTGTCGCTGTTGAGCTCGACCAGCCAGCCGCCGTCCGGCCCTGAGCGAACGAACACGTCGGGCACCACGGTCTGCATCCGCGCGGACGAGAATTTCAATCCCGGCTTCGGATCAAGCTGACGTATCTCGGTAATCATCTCGGCGAGATCCTCGTCATCGACGCCGCAGATCCTGCGCAGCGAAGCGATATCGCGTCGCGCCAGGCAATCGAGATTCTCGACCAGGGCGCGCATCGCCGGATCGTAACGATCACGTTCGCGCAGTTGAATGGCGAGACACTCGCTCAAAGAGCGCGCGCAGATTCCCGGTGGATCGAATTTCTGCAGAACCGCCAGAATGTCCTCGACAACGGCTGGCGCGGCACCAAGTAGTTCAGCGACATGGCTGAGGTCGGCCGGCAGATAGCCTGCCTCGTCGACGAGATCGATGAGATACTGACCGATGAAGCGCTGCACCGGATCGGTGATCGCAAGCGCAAGCTGCTCGGCAAGATGATCCGCAAGGCTGGTCTCTGCTGCGACGAAGGATTCCAGATTGTAGTCGCCGTCGCCCGACGCACTGCCGCCCCATTCGGTATACGACGTCGGCGCGGCGTCCTGCGCCGCGCGCGAGGCTGCCTCTGCGGGCTCCTCGGAGAACACGTTCTCGAGGCCAGTGTCGAACGTCTGCTCCATCTCGGCGCGGCTGCCGAGATCGCGATCCATCCACTGCTCGGCGCCAGCGTCGAAGTCGCTGCCACCATCGCGCGCCTCCTGCGCGTTGGAGCCTGCGTCGTCAGAGAAGCTGCCTTCGTCGCCACCGTCGGACGTTTCGCTGGGTTCGTTCCGCTCCGGCGCATCGCCGTCATCGCCCCCGCGCTCGAGCAGCGGATTGCGCTCGAGCTCTTCCTCGACGAACGCCACGAGATCGAGATTGGACAGCTGCAGCAGCTTGATCGCCTGCATCAGCTGCGGCGTCATCACCAGCGACTGCGTCTGCCGAAACTCGAGGCGTTGTGTCAGCGCCATTTGGGCAAGAACCGATCCCGTGTATTTTGGTCCGATTCTTGCTTAGCACTTTGGGAGCACTTGTACAGGCTTGACTTGTGCAGCGCACAAGCTAAGGGCCGGCTTTTCTGCCTCAGCACGATCTTTCGGAGAACCGGCATCCACCGCCGGTCGCATCCGGGGCAGGCTTTTCTAGAGCCGGAACTCCTCACCGAGGTAAAGGCGGCGAACGTCCTGATCGTTGACGATGTCCTCGGGATGCCCCTCGGTCAGCACCTCACCCGCGTAGACGATATAGGCACGGTCGGTCAGGCCCAGCGTCTCGCGCACATTGTGGTCGGTGATCAGGACGCCGATGCCGCGGTTGGTCAGGTGGCGCACCAGCTCCTGGATATCTCCCACGGCGATCGGATCGATGCCGGCGAACGGCTCGTCCAGCAGCATGTAGTTGGGGCGCGTCGCCAGCGCCCGGGCGATTTCGACGCGCCGCCGCTCGCCGCCTGACAGTGCGATCGACGGCGACTTGCGAAGCCGCGTGATGTTGAATTCGTCGAGCAGCGAATCGAGCTCCATCTCCCGCTTCTTGCGGCTGGGCTCGATCACCTCGAGCACGGCGCGGATATTCTGTTCGACCGTCAGCCCGCGAAAGATCGATGCTTCCTGCGGCAGATAGCCGATGCCGAGCCGCGCGCGCTGATACATCGGCAGCTGGGTGACGTCGTGACCGTCAAGCTCGATCCGGCCGCTGTCGGCCTTGATGAGCCCGGTAATCATGTAGAAGACCGTGGTCTTGCCGGCGCCGTTCGGCCCCAACAGCCCGACCGCCTCGCCGCGGCGGACATAGATGCTGACCCCGCGCACCACCTTGCGCGAGCCGAAGCTCTTTTCCACCGAGTGGGCGGCGAGGAAACCCGCCCGCGACGGGGCGCTTGCCGGCCGCCTTGCCGGACTGGCCGGGGCCGGACGGGGAGCCGCCGCAGTAAGCGCAGGCGGCGTGAAGGGTGGCGCCAGCGGCGGCGCGTCGATGCGCTCGGCCGCCACGGGTGGCTTGTCGCGCAGCTGCATTCCCAGAAGGCTGCCGATGCGGCCGCCGAGCGAGTCGATATTCATCGGCTCGCGCGCGAAGCCGCGGCGCTTCGGGCCGTTCCGCCGCCGGAACATATTCAGGAAATCCACCATCCCCGCGTCGAACAATCCTCTTGGCCGCGAAGCGGGCCCCCGCCCCGTCACGCCGATTCACCCCGCGCCGTCCTTAGCACAACCGGTCCCTGGAAGGCGAAAACGGCGCCGCGGAGGCCGTTTAGGGCCCAATCCCGCGGCAGTTTTCGGGCTAGATCATGCCAAACAACGGCGGGCGAGGGGTCAAATCCGGGCGAACGGGGTCTGACCCTAGCGGCTGCCGCTGAGTGGAAGCGGGCCTTTTGGCGCGCTTGGGGCCTGTTTGGCCGGTCCGGGCGCGGGCGCCGGCGGGGTAGCCGCACTCCCGCAGCCGGTCTTGGACTGGAGCAGCAGGCCCTGGACGCGGCCCCCGTCGACCTTCGAAACGCCGGTCGTCAGGTCGACCACCAGCCGGTCGCCCTTCAGCACGTTGTCGCACTGGGTCATGATCACGCTGCCGGTCATGGTGACGGTGTTGGACTTCATGTCGAACAGCCCGTTCTCGCCGGTGACGGTCTGATCCTTCTGGGTGACGACGACGTTGCCCTTCGCCTCCAGCCGCTTGATCTGCGAGCTGCCGCCGGGGCCCGGCGCCGCGGCCTTGGCCGTCTTGGCTGCTCCTGCTTTGGCCGGCTCGTCCTGCTCGTAGAACACAACCAGGACCTTCGAGCGCATGGTGACGTCGCCCTGGATAACCTTCACGTCGGCCTTGGCGTCACCGAAGAAGGTCGCGACCTTGTCCTTGTCGCGCACCTCGAGCCGCGCGGCATCGATCTGGATCGGCTTGTCGCGGTTCTGCGAAAACCCCTGCAGCGCATTCGGCGGACCCGTCACCGTCGACGACGACGTTGTGCTGTCTTTTGGCGGCGCGCCTTGCGCCTGCGCGGTCGCGTGGCCACCGAGCGCGCAAGCGATCACAACAGCAAGATACAGCCGGCGAATCATCCGCGACGCGCTCATCGTTTGGCGGCGGGCTGGGCGGACTGGTCGACAGGCCTCAAGTGCATCGTCACGCCGCCATAGAAGATCATCAACTCGCCGCGCCCGGTGATTTCGAGCCGTTGCGCATCGAGCGTGCCGTCGGCCATCTGCACATTCACCGGCTTGTCGGACACCACCGTCCCCTTCGCCATGTCGACGGTCGCCTCCGACAGCCGCGCCACATAGCTGGTCGACTTCAGGATCACGTCCTCATGCAGGTCGAGCACCTGCTCGCGGTTCTTGAAGTAGCCCCTGCGCGCATCCATCAGCACGACCGACTTGTCTTCCATTTCGACCTTGGCCTTCAGCGTCTCGAGCTCGATAAAATTCGGATTGGTGACGTCCTGCGCCGCTGTGCGCGCCGTCACCTCGTAGGGCCGACGATCCGGCGTGAAACCAGCCATGTGCGGCGATTGCATGGTGATCTTTGTTCCCGAGACGACGACATTGCCGATGTCAAACGGCAGCTTTGAGAGCATTCGAAACGGATTGAAGACCGAGACGCCGACGATCAACAGCATCGACACGGCGATTGCCGCCGGCACGGCCTTGCGCAGGACGCGCACCAGCTTCGAGTGCCGGTCCGCAGCCGCAAAGCGCGCCTCGGGCGCCGCAAGATAAGCCGGGTCGCGAACCGAGTGCACCCGCTACTCCGTAAGGTTGAAACGACACAACATCGTTTGCCTGGTACCGCCCCCAAAGTCCCGATCAAGGCCCGTCACCAGGGCCATCATACCGCACCGTCCCCGGGGCAAAAGGGACCAATCAGTGTGACCGAAACAGGGCGGCCCGCTGCGCTGAATAACCGCTGCTGTCCGGTCCGCTCACGAATGCGCGAAAATATCCTGCTCGCCCCAGCCGAGCAGGTCGAGCTTCGCGCGCGTCGGCAGGAAGGTAAAGCACGCCGCCGCGAGATCGGTGCGGCCGTCCCGCGCCAGCATTGTGTCGAGCTGCTCGCGCAGCCCATGCAGATGCAGAACATCGGAGGCGGCGTAGGCGACCTGCGCCTCGCTCAAGTTTTCCGCGCCCCAGTCGCTCGATTGCTGCTGCTTCGACAGGTTCACGTTGAGCACTTCGGACACGAGGTCCTTCAGGCCATGACGATCCGTATACGTGCGCGTCAGCCGCGATGCGATCTTCGTGCAATAAACCGGCTGCGGCATGACGCCAAGCCGGTGATAGAGCACGGCAAGATCGAAGCGCGCGAAATGGAAGATCTTGGTGATGCTCGCATCGGCGAGCAGCTTCGTGAGATTCGGCGCGCTGACCGGGCCCGGCGGAATCTGCACGACATCCGCCGAGCCGTCGCCGGAGGACAGCTGCACCACACAGAGCCGGTCGCGATGCGGGTTGAGGCCCATGGTCTCGGTGTCGATGGCGACCGAGCCCTTGAAGTGGGACAGGTCCGGCAGATCACCGCGATGCAGGCGAATGGTCATGGGGCAGAAATATCCTCAAAGCCTAACGGAATTTCCGAATCGGGCCCAAATATCGCTCAAACCTTAACGGGAGGCGAGGTCATAACGCTCAGGTCAGCCCGTCTTCGCTCTTCGAGCCACGCCGGGCACACTTCGTCTTCAGCCACTGTGTGGCTGCGCCACGCGTAGCCGAAGGCGGAGCGTGGTGCCCAGGAAAGGACTCGAACCTTCACGGCTTGCACCACTGGTACCTGAAACCAGCGCGTCTACCAATTCCGCCACCTGGGCAACGGGCGACACATAGAGGGTCGGCTTTCGCCTTGTCAACCGGCGGAATGCGATTGATTTCCGTCAGGAATCGGCAACCCGGCGCTTCAGGTCGCTCAAAGGCCGGTCATTGGCGATATCGGCCATCAACGCCGCCGCGCGCTCAGCGAACGGTTTCTTGTCCGGTTGCGTGAAGATGACACCCATCCGTTCGGCGGCCGCGCGGGCCTCACCCTGGAAGGCGCTCCACAGTTCGTTCATCCGGTCATACGACGCACGCGCCGCTTCGCGCACGATGGTCTGATGCATCGGCGTCAGTGATTGCCAGCGCTGCGCGCTCATCAGGAACACGTCCGGCACCATGGTGTGCTCGTTCAGCGAATAGTGCGTGACCACCTCGCCGTGCCGGCCGACCACGAGCGCGGAGACGTTGTTCTCCGCGCCGTCGACGAGCCCGAGCTTCAGTGCGGTGTAGACCTGGTCCCATGCCATCTCGACGCCCTGGGCGCCGAACAGCCGCATCATCCGCGCCATGGTCGGTGACTGCTGGATGCGGATCTTCAGCCCCTTCAGGTCGTCGGGATGGCTGATCGCCTTGCGGCCATAGAAGCTGCGCGCGCCCGCATCGTAGTAGGTCAGGCCGATCAGGCCGATCGAAGCCGTCGACGCCAGGATGCTCTCGCCGACCGAATTGGTGGTGACGCGCGTCCAGTGACCGTGGTCGCGGAACACGAACGGCAGGCTGAACACGCGATAGGCCGACGCGGCTCGCTCCAGCACGCTGGCGCTGGCCTTCATGAAATCCAGCTTGCCAGCCTGCACCTGCGCCAGCAGGTTCGCCTCCTGGCCTATCTGTCCGTCGGGAAAGATTGTGATCTCGAGCGCGCCGGCTGTGCGGTCGCGCACGATGTCGGCGAAATGCTGCATCGAGTCGTGGACCGGATGCGTGGGCGGCAAACCGTGGCCGATCCGCATTCGCGTCGGCGCCGCCCGCAGGACGGCCGGTGTCGCCAGCAGGGCGATGCCCGCAAGAAGGGCTTCTCGTCGCGACCGGATGCTCATGTCCCGTTCAATTCGTACGCGCGAAGAAAATGGACCCGCGCAAGTCTCGCCCAACAAGTCTCGGCCAAAATTGCGCCCATAGCGCCGAGGGCTCCATTTTACAGGCCAACGGCCGCCTGCACCATAGGCGGGGCCGGCCACCGTGCAATTGCGACACAGGGTGGATTTGCATTTTCTTATCAATGTCATGAGCGGGTGGCCTGCGCCCGGAAAGGGCCTGTCGGCCGGCTAAATCCGCTGTACAGAAAACGCCCTTTGGCGTATCGCCAGATCATCCTTCTTCGCCTGCGGAGCTTCGACAAGAAATGCCGTCCAACATCGACACCCTCGTCACTGTCTTTGGCGGATCCGGCTTTATCGGGCGGCACACGATCCGGGCGCTGGCGAAGCGCGACTTCCGCATCCGCGTCGCGGTGCGCCGGCCCGATCTTGCAGGCCATCTGCAGCCGCTCGGCCGCGTCGGCCAGATCATGCCGGTGCAGGCAAACCTGCGCTACCCGGACTCGGTTGCGGCCGCCGCCCGCGACGCGCAGGTCGTCGTCAACCTGGTCGGCATTCTCGCCGAGAGCGGTGCACAGACATTCAATGCGGTGCAGGCCGAAGGCGCTGCGGTGGTCGCAAAGGCGGCGGCCGTGGAAGGCGCGCGCCTTGTGCACATGTCGGCGATCGGCGCCGACGAGAGTTCCGAATCCGGCTATGCGCGCACCAAGGCCGCCGGCGAGCAGGCGGTCTTCGCCGCCGTTCCGTCGGCCACGGTCTTTCGCCCGTCAGTGGTGTTCGGTCCCGAAGACCAGTTCACCAATCGCTTTGCGGCGCTCGCGCGCGCATTGCCGGTGCTGCCGCTCATCGGTGGCGGGGAAACGAAGCTGCAGCCGGTATTCGTCGGCGATGTGGCAACGGCCCTTGCCGATGCGGTCGAGGGCAAGGCGCGGCCTGGCTCAACCTACGAGCTCGGCGGACCTGAGGTGCTGACCTTGCGTCAGGTGCAGGAGTACGTGCTGAAGACGATCGAGCGCAGACGGCTGCTCGCGCCGCTGCCGTTTTCGCTGGCGAAGGTCCAGGCCATGTTCCTGCAATTTGCGCCGGGTCCCTTGAAGCTGACGCCCGACCAGGTCGAACTGCTGCGCAGCGACAACATCGTCTCGCAGGCAGCCAAGGACGTCGGATTGACGCTGCAAGGGCTCGGCATCGCGCCGGCCTCGCTCGAGAAGTTGGCGCCTTCCTGGCTCTGGCGCTTCCGCCGCACCGGGCAGTTCCGCACCAAGGCGGTCTGAAAGGGTTCAAAACCCCAGCGCGAGCGCGATCAGGCCGACCGTGCCGACGATCACGCGCCACCACGCGAACAGCGCAAAACCCCTGCTCGACACGTAGTCGAGCAGCGTTCGCACGACGATCAGCGCCGCCACAAAGGCCGTGATGAAGCCGACGGCGACGATCGTGAAGTTGTCGACCGTCATCAGTTTGTAGTTCTTGAGCAGGTCGTAGGTGAACGCGCCGGCCATGGTCGGCATCGCCAGGAAGAACGAGAATTCCGCCGCCGACCGCTTGTCGGAGCCGAACAGCATCGCCGACACGATGGTCGCACCGGAGCGCGAGACGCCCGGAATCATCGCCACGCACTGGGCAAGGCCGATGCCAAGATACATCGGCAGCGGAAACGCCGTCGCATCATGGTAGCGCGGCTTGAGGTCGAGTTGGTCCACCCACAACAGGATCGCTCCGCCGACGATCAGCGTGAAGCAGACGACCCAAGGGTTGAACAGAATGTCCTTGATGAAACCGCCGGCAGCCGCACCGATCACCGCCGCAGGCAGGAAGGCGACGAGCACGCCGATCACGAAGCGACGCGCGGCGGGATCGGAGAACATGCCGACGGCGATGCGCCACAACCGCGCGAAGTAGACAGAGAGGATCGCCAGGATCGCACCGAGCTGGATCAGCACGACGAAGGTCTTGCCGAACGCATCGTCGTCGAAGCCGAAGAAGCGCTCGACCAGCAGCAGGTGCCCGGTCGAGGACACGGGAATGAACTCGGTCAGTCCTTCGACGACGCCGAGAACGAAAGCCTTGAAGAGATCGAAGGACATTGCGTGCGGTCCGGTGTGGCTAGTGCATGATTCCGAAAAAGCTTGCCCTCGACTTGATCGCGGGCGTGAAGCGGTTTTCGGACAAGATCATGCGCAAACTAAGAGCTGGGGGGCGCGCCCTTGTGACCCATTAGCTCCCCTGCCGCAATGCCAAAAAACTCGCAGGAGACGTTGCCTCCGCCACACTTATGAGTAGTTTGGCGCATAGCGAGGACGTTTTGGATTCGCTGTACATCTTCGCTGCACATCGGGTCGTCATGCTCACCCTGTTTCATCATCCCTTCTGCCCGCACTCGCGCTTCATCCGCCTTGCTGTCGCCGAGCATGGCGTCGAGGTGCGACTGGTGGAAGAGCGGCCGTGGGCGCGGCGAGAAGAATTCCTCTTGATGAATCCGGCCGGAACGACGCCGGTGCTGGTGACCGACGGCGCACCGGCCATTCCCGGCGCTTCGGTGATCTGCGAGTTTCTCGATGAAACCCTTGGCCGCGAGATGGGCGAGCGCCGCCTGCTTGCGCAGGACATCAACGACCGCATCGAGGTACGGCGGCTGCTGGCGTGGTTCAACGGCAAGTTCTTCGATGAGGTGTCGAGCCCGCTCGTCACCGAGCGCATCTACAAGCGCTTCATGTCCTCCAATGAAGGCGGCGGCTCGCCGGACATGGATTCAATCCGTGCCGCCAAGGCAAATGTCCGCTATCATCTGCAGTACATCGGCTGGCTGGTCGGCACGCGAAACTTCCTTGCCGGCGAGCGATTGACCTATGCCGACCTTGCCGCCGCGGCGCACCTGTCGGCAATCGATTACCTGGGCGACGTGCCATGGAACGAGGACGAAGCAGCAAAGGCGTGGTACGCGCGGATCAAGTCGCGACCGTCGTTCCGGCAGCTGCTGGCGGAATGGCTGGCGGGCGTGCCGGCGTCGCCGACCTACGTGGACCTCGACTTCTGAGCGAGACGACCGAGCTCCGCGAGGCGATTGCGCACGAAGCGGACAAGCTCGGATTCGGTGCATTCGGCATCGTCGTGCCGGACGCCATTCCCAATGCGCTGCCACGGCTGCAGGAGTTCCTGAACGACGGCGCGCATGGCGACATGGAGTGGCTGGCGACAAACCCTGCGCGTCGCGCCGACCCGCGCACGCTGTGGGGCGACGTGCGCTCCATCGTCATGCTCGGCGTCAACTACGGCGGCGACGAAGACCCGCTGCAAATCCTCTCGCAGCGCGACCGCGGCGCGATCTCGACCTATGCGCGCGGCGACGACTATCACGACTTGATTAAGAGTCGGCTGAAGACATTGGCGCGGTGGATGGTGGCGCACGCGGGCGGCGACGTAAAAGTGTTCGTCGACACCGCCGCCGTCATGGAGAAGCCGTTGTCGGAGGCCGCGGGCCTCGGCTGGCAGGGCAAGCACACCAATCTCGTGTCCCGCGAGTTCGGCTCATGGCTGTTTCTCGGCTCGATCTTCACGACGCTCGATCTGCCGCGGGACGCACCTGACGAGAACCGCTGCGGCTCGTGCCGTGCCTGTCTCGACGCGTGCCCGACCGAGGCGTTTCCGCAACCTTACCGACTCGATGCGCGGCGCTGCATCTCGTACCTGACCATCGAGCACAAGGGACCGATCCCACACGAATTCCGCAAAGCGATCGGCAATCGCATCTATGGCTGCGATGATTGCCTCGCGGTCTGTCCGTGGAACAAGTTCGCGCAAGCGGGCCGGGAGATGAAGCTGAAGGCCCGCGAAGAGCTGCGCGCGCCTTCGCTCGCCGACTTGTCGCAGCTGGATGATCCGGCCTTTCGTGCGCTGTTCTCGAAATCGCCGGTCAAGCGCATCGGCCGCGATCGCTTCGTCCGCAATGTGCTGATCGCCATCGGCAACTCGGGCGAAGCCGACCTGGCGCCGCATGCCCGGCGCCTGCTCGACGACGAGAGCGCGCTGGTGCGGGGCGCCGCCGCATGGGCGTTGGCGCAATTGATGCCGCAGGATGCCTTCGGCGATATCTCGCGATCCCGGCTTGTGCGGGAAACCGATCCGGCAGTCCGCGAAGAGCTGACGCTCGCGCGCTAATCCGCCCAGGCACTCCGCAACGTCATGCCTCACATGCGCGGCCGGCCACGGCGCGACCACTGGATTTTTGACGACCGTTCCAGCATGGTCCGCGGCCATGAAAAACGAACCCTTCTTCACCAGAGATGGTGACCGCTACCTTCCCACCTCCGCCGGCCGCAGCCCGTGGGATCCGAAATTCATGCACGGCCGGATCGTCATCGGGCTTTTGGGTCAGGAGATCGAGCGCCGGCACGGCGGGACCGACTACATGCCGTCGCGGCTGACGGTCGACATGTACCGCCTGCCCGACTTCTCGCCGGTCGAGGTAACGACGCGGATCGTGCGCGACGGCAAGCGCATCAAGGTGATCGATGCGGAATTCTTTTCCAATGGCGTCAGCATGGCGCGCGCCACATCGCAGCTGCTGTTGCGCACGGAGAATCCGCCTGGAAGAGTCTGGTCGCGGCCGGACTGGAATGCGCCGCGGCCCGCGGACCTGCCTGCGCCGGACAAGCCGCAGGCCGGATTGAACGGCATGTGGTCGGTGCGGCCGATCGAGGGCACGATGGGCGCGCTCGGACCGCGCAAGATCTGGATGAGCGAGGTGCGCGAACTGGTCGAGGGCATTCCGCTGACGCCGTTTGCCCGCGTTGCCGTGTCGTCTGATTTCGCGAGCCCGTTCGCGAATGCCGGCGATGCGGGGCTCCGCTACATCAACAGCGACGTGACCGTCTACCTGCACCGCCAGCCGGTAACGGAGTGGATCGGCTACGAAGTCACCGACCACGGCGCGACCGACGGCGTAGCGATCGCCGAATGCCGCCTCTACGACGAACAGGGCCACATCGGAAGCTCGAGCGTCACCGCGCTGGCCCAGCGCACCACGACGAGCGCGGTGCCGCCGCCGAAGACGCCTGCGATGTCGAAGTAAGGTTACAACTCTTCAACCGCCGCAATCAGCCGCGCGATGTCCTGCGGCCGCGACAGGCGGTGGTCGCCGTCCTGGATCAGCGTCAGCACCACGTCGTCGCTCGGCAGCTGCGACGTCAGCGCGAACGCATGCTGCCAGGGCACGTCGGCATCCTGCGCGCCCTGCAGGATGCGAACCGGACAGCCGACGTTGATCGAGCTCCCAAGCACGAGATGCTTGCGGCCATCCTCGATCAGCGCCCGTGTGATCGGATAGGGATCGCCGTAGCTCGACGGCCGCAGCCAAAGCCCTTTCGTCTCGATCTCCTCGCGCACTTTTGCGGGAAAACCCTTCCACATCAGCTCTTCGGTAAAATCCGGCGCCGGCGCGATCAGCACCAGCCCCGCGAGTCCCGGTCCGCCAGATCCGTCCCCGGCCTTGCGTTTTGCAACCTGTCGCGCCAGCAGCAGCGCAAGCCAGCCGCCCATGGAGGAGCCCACCACGACCTGCGGCCCGACGCAAAAGCGGTCGAACACGGCAAGGCTTTCCTCCAACCAGCGGCTGATGGTGCCGTCCACGAAAGCGCCCCCGGATTCACCGTGGCCGGAGTAGTCGAACCGCACGCAGGCGCGCCCTTTCTCGCCGGCCCACCCGTCGAGCGCCTGCGCCTTTGTGCCGCGCATGTCGGAATTAAACCCGGACAGCCAGAACACCCCGGGGCCCGCGCCGGACCTTGCGCGGACCGCGATGCGTCGTGGCGCATCGGCCGGTCCAACCTCTGCGAAGACGACCTCCCCTTCGGTGGAAGCGGTCATGGTACCGTCACCTCATTCCTTTGCTGCATTTACTGCAGCGTTGCCGTGCGCCTTGCGGAACCGGGGTTCTACCTTTATTTGTGCAAAGCACGAAAGCGGCCAAAGTTAGCGCGCATTTGAGCGTTTTCGTTGGTGACGATTTGCGTGCTTGCCGTTGCACGGCAAATCCTTCAAACTAGCTCTATCATCAACAATTTAGGAGACTGCACCCATTCGTCGACCTTCCAGAGCGCCAATGCCCGTTCAGAAAGACGGGCCCCGCGTCAACGAGGACATCCGCAACCTCGAAATCCAATTGATCGATCAGAACGGAGCGAACCTTGGAGTCGTGAAGACTCAGGCCGCGATCCAGATGGCCGCTGAGGCCGGTTTTGATCTTGTCGAAATTTCTCCGAACACCAATCCGCCGGTCTGCAAGTTTCTCGACTACGGGAAGTTCAAGTATTCCGCGCAGAAGAAAGCCGCCGAAGCGCGCAAGCGCCAGAAGGTCGTCGAGATCAAGGAGATCAAGCTCCGGCCGATGATCGACGATCACGACTATGATGTGAAGATGAAGGCCATGCAGCGCTTCTTCGAGGAAGGCGACAAGGTGAAGATCACCTTGCGCTATCGCGGACGCGAAATGGCGCACCAGGAGATCGGCACCCGACTGCTCGATCGCGTCAAAGCCGACGTCGCGGCACTCGCGAAGGTCGAGCAGGATGCGCGCTTCGAAGGCCGTCAGGTCGTGATGGTGCTGGCGCCGAAGTAATCTACCGGCATGATCCCGAAAAGCTTGCCCTCGACGTGATCGGGGGTGGGCACCGGTTTTCGGATTGGATCATGCCGAAACAAAGAAAAGAGCACCGAGTCTGATTCAACGAAGTTGAATCAGACTCTAGGGTTTACTCTCCGATATCGGAATGCTGCTTCGCCGCGCGATGGCTCGCGACGATTTTCCGGCTGGTCCGGCCGGACGCAGCAACGTGGCCGAACACGTCGATCAGCCTTGTCCGCAACTGCTGCCGGCGCTCTTTCGGCGTCAGCGTCGTGCGCCAGCGCGGTGAGGCCAGATCGAGCGGCTGATCGTAGGCCGCAATACGCTCGCGCATGGGTGCGGGATGGCTGCCGCGAAACCGTGCCAGGAAGCCGCGCGGAATCTTCTGATAGTAGTCCGCCGGCTTCGCCTCATCGGTCCAGAACTTGTTCTTCTCGTCCTGGAACTGCGCGGAGACCGACGGCGGCCTGACATCGCAATAGTGAAAGACGTCGAGCCCGGTGTCGACGACACGGATACGATGACCGTGTTCCTTGTATTTCGGATGCACGGTGAAGCCTGCGGCATCGCCGCGCGACAGCACGAAGCGATGCGGCTTCACCAAGCGGCACGCCAGGTCGTTCTTGAACGGATGCACGTCGAGCACCGTGTCGTAGTCACCGAAGAAGCTGATGCGCTGCATCAGCATGCCTTCGATGCGATCGTCCTCGCGGTATTGCGTCATCAGCTCGACCAGGCGCGCATGGTCACGCTCATGGATCGCCTCGTCCGCCTGCAGGTAGATCGCCCATTCGCCGGTGCAGTTGAGCAGCGCCACGTTGGTCTGCTGCGCCAGCACGTAGCCGCCGCTCCGCACATTCGGATTCCACTGCGAATCGATGATGCGGATCTTCGGGCTGCCGATGCTGCGGATCAGCCCGGCCGTGTCGTCGTCGCCCTGGCCGACGGCGATGACGAACTCATCGACGATCGGCAGGATCGAACGGATGCTTTCGACGATCGGATACTGCAGCTTGACCGCGTTGCGCACGAAGGTGAAGCCGGAAATCTTCAAGCGGCGGGGTTCCCATAGGACTGGTTCAGCTCTGCTGAGCCAGTCCGTACTTAGGCCAAATCGAGGACTGGTTCAGCTCTGCTGAACCGGTCCGTACTTCAAATCGAAGCCGTCGCTCTACAGCAATCCCCGCAGATTACCAGTCGAGGAGTGTCAGCCGCGCTGTGCGGTCCAGCGGCCGCTGCAGGACGCGCCGGTGGCGCTGCCGCTCCAGCGGCCCGAGCCGGAATTGCCGGTCAGCCGGCCGCTCGCCGTGCCGCGGCGCTCGCCGCCACCCATCAGGACGTTGACGCCGCCCTTGTTGTTGACCGTGCCGAGCAGCGCGCCGTTGGCGCCATCAAGGCGGCCATCGACGATGCTGACCGCAAAGCTGTAGGACCGGTCGCACGCGCCCGACTGGGTCATGATCGAGACGTTCCAGTAGCCGTCGAAGGGCGTGGCGGCGAATGTCTTGCCGGGGATCATTGCCGCCAGCAACGCCAATGCTGCCAAGGGCGCCGCAAAACGCAGCTTCGAGGTGAGCGGGAGGGAGGCTGATTGGGTCATCGTGGGTCTCTGGGCAAGAGCGGCTGACGAGGAGTTCCTCTCGCAAAGTCGCGACGGGGCGATGAAAAGTTCAAAAGCTGCAACCGTTGCCTTTCCGCCGTTCCTCTGTCATAAGCCCGACCTTCGTCGCCCGGGCTGAATAAGGGCTGCCGTGGCGGCGACCATGCCGACAGTTTCGATTTCGAAATAGTCGAGCAATTTCAACGCTCTAACGAGCATTTACCGGCCGGACGCCCGCTTGCGGGCGCCATCTGCGTGCCGGCATTAGGAGAGCCAAATGCCCAAGCTGAAGACCAAGTCGGGCGCTAAAAAGCGCTTCAAAGTAACCGCCGGGGGTAAAGTGAAATACGCCCAGCGCGGCAAACGCCACGGCATGATCAAGCGGACGCCGAAGCAGATTCGTCAGCTCCGCGGCACCAACGTGCTGTTCAAGACCGACGGCGACAACATCAAGAAGTATTTCTTGCCAAACGGCTGATCGCGCCGCTCACACGGCGCATCCAACCCTCAATTCGCATTCTTTTTGAAGGAGATCAGTCATGGCTCGCGTTAAACGCGGTGTGACCTCACACGCCAAGCACAAGAAAGTCTACAAGGCCGCCAAGGGCTATTACGGCCGCCGCAAGAACACCATCCGCGCCGCCAAGCAGGCGGTGGAGAAGGCCGGCCAATACGCCTTCCGCGATCGCAAGCGCAAGAAGCGGACGTTCCGCGCGCTCTGGATCCAGCGCCTGAACGCGGCGGTGCGCCCGTTCGGTCTCACCTACAGCCGATTTATCGACGGCCTTGCGAAGTCCGGCCTGGTGGTCGATCGCAAGGTGCTGTCGGATCTCGCCATCCACGAGCCCGCAGCGTTTCAGGCTATCGTCGAGAAGGCGAAGGCGGCCCTGCCGAAGGTGGCCGAGGCAGCCTAAGGCTGCACCGCGCTGCTTCGCTGGCGTCGCAGGGACCTTCAGGGAAAACTGCTTCGCGATGCGATGCGCCGCCTGCGCGTAGCAGAACGCTTCGAAGGACCGGTACATCGTGCCGTCTTCCTCTTCGTATTTCGTCTCGCAGACGGTCTTCGCGCGGCTGTAGGCACGGTCCTGGGCAGCGGAAAGCTTGCCTGCGAACACGGCCTCACATTTCCCGGTGACGACGCTGCCGAGGCTGACGTCGCCGCTGGCGGCGGAGCCGCAGCGCTGAAACAACGCCAGGGACGCGTCACATGTCGGCGCGTCGTTAATGGCCTTCTCGATGTCGTCCTGTGCCAGCGACTGGACCGGACATTCGAGATCGGCAGCGGTGGCGAGCGATGGGGCGCAGAACGCAAGGACCGCGAGGGCGGCGATGACGGGCAGTTTCATGGTGCATTCCGGGAGCAGCAAGGCGATCACGCTTGGTCGCCGTAGCCACCGTATTGGTTCGGCGAGACCCACTTGACCTGTCGCATGGCTCCGGTGACAACCGGCGGCCTTGAAATTTAAGGATTTTCGCGTGTCGGAACTGATCCAGCTCGAAACCGAAATTTTGGCAGCCGTTACCGCGGCAGCAGACGAAGCCGCGCTCGAAAATGTCCGCGTCGGGGCTCTTGGCAAGAAGGGCTCGATCTCGGCGTTGCTGGCGACGCTCGGCAAGATGGCGCCCGAGGAACGCAAGACCAAGGGCGCCTCGATCAACGCGGTCAAGGACAAGGTCACCGAGGCGCTCGCGGCCCGGCGCGAGGTGCTGAAATCGGCAGCGCTCGATGCGCGGCTCAACTCCGAGACGGTCGACGTCACGCTCCCCGTGCGCGAGAGCGCAGCCGAACAGGGGCGCATCCATCCCCTGAGCCAGGTGATGGACGAGTTGACGGCGATCTTCGCCGACATGGGATTTGCCATTGCCGAAGGTCCGGACATCGAGACTGACGACAACAACTTCACCAAGCTGAATTTCCCGGAAGGCCATCCGGCGCGCGACATGCACGACACGTTCTTCTTCAATCCGAAGCCGGACGGTTCGCGCCTGTTGCTGCGCACGCACACGTCGCCGGTACAGGTGCGCGCGATGCTGGCGCAGAAGCCGCCGATCCGCATCATCGTGCCCGGACGCACCTATCGCATCGATTCCGACGCGACGCACACGCCGCAATTCCATCAGGTCGAAGGCCTGGTGATCGACAAGGGCTCGCACCTCGGTCACCTGAAATGGATTCTCGCGGAATTCTGCAAGGCGTTCTTCGAGGTCGATAACGTCAACATGCGTTTCCGCCCGTCGTTCTTCCCCTTCACCGAGCCGTCGCTGGAGGTCGATATCCAGTGCCGCCGCGACAAGGGCGAGATCCGTTTCGGCGAAGGCGAGGACTGGCTGGAGATTCTCGGCTGCGGCATGGTGCACCCGAACGTGCTGCGCAACTGCGGCATCGATCCCGACGTCTACCAGGGTTTTGCCTGGGGCATGGGAATCGACCGCATCGCCATGCTGAAATACGGCATCGCCGACCTGCGGCAGATGTTCGAATCCGACGTGCGCTGGCTGAACCACTATGGCTTCAAGCCGCTGGAGATCCCGACGCTGGCCGGAGGGTTGTCGTCGTGACCGACGAAGCCGTGCCCGAAAAATATCGGCACCTGCCTTCGTTCGCGTTCGGCGATAGTCCGGCGCTGGCGGACGAATTGCTCGACCTTGTGCTGAAGGGCCTCAAGACCGCGACCTGCAGCACGGAGGACGAGCCGAACACCCCGACGCCAGGTGAAAAGTGGATCGTTCGCGACGGCCGCGGCACACCGTGCTGCGTGATCGAGACGCTCGAGGTGACCTATCGCCGCTTTCCGGAGGTGGACGCCGCGTTCGCCTATGAGGAAGGCGAAGGCGACCGTAGCCTTGCCTACTGGCGCTCGGCGCACGGCAATATTTCTCCCGTCTGGGCAAATTCAGCGAAGACATGATGCTGATGTGTGAGCGCTTCCGCCTCATCGACGTCTTCGCAGCTTCGGAAACCGTGTCATGAAGTTCACCCTGTCCTGGCTGAAGGACCATCTCGACACCGACGAGCCGCTGGAAAAGCTCGCCGAGAAGTTGACCATGATCGGGCTCGAGGTCGAGCACATCGACGACAAGGCGAAGGCGCTTTCCGCCTTCACCATCGCCAGTGTGATTTCCGCCGAGCAGCATCCGAACGCCGATCGCCTCCGGGTCTGCATGGTCAACACCGGCAGCGGCGCGCCGGTGCAGGTGGTGTGCGGCGCGCCGAATGCGCGTGCAGGCATGAAGAGCGTGTTCTCGCCGCCGGGCACTTTCATTCCGGGCAAGAACATCACGCTCGGCATCGGCACCATTCGCGGCGTCGAGAGCCGCGGCATGCTGTGCTCGCCAGCGGAGCTTGAGCTGTCGAACGATCACGACGGCATTATCGACCTGCCGGCGGATGCGCCGGTCGGCGTGCAATATACCGAATGGGCGAAGCTCGGCGATCCGGTGATCGAGATCAACCTGACACCGAACCGTGCCGACTGCACGTCCATCCACGGCATCGCCCGCGATCTCTCCGCCGCCGACATGGGCACGCTGAAGGAGCCGGCGATCAAGCCGGTCAAGGGCGAATTCCCCTCGCCTGTGAAGGTGACAGTGGAAGACGCGAAGCTATGTCCGGGCTTTGCGCTCCGCCTGGTGCGCGGCGTCAAGAACGGCCCTTCGCCGGAATGGATGCAGAAGCGGCTGACGGCCATCGGCCTGCGCCCGATCAACGCGCTGGTCGATATCACCAACTACATGACCTACGACCGCGGCCGGCCACTGCACGTGTTCGATGCGGCCAAGGTCAAGGGCGACCTGACCGTTCGCCGCGCCAAGCCCGGCGAGACCTTGCTCGCGCTCGACGGCAAGACCTACACCCTCGACGAGACCATCTGCGTTATCGCCGACAGCCACGGTGTCGAATCGCTGGCCGGCATCATGGGCGGCGAAGCCTCCGGTTGTTCGGAGACGACCACGGATGTGCTGATCGAGTCCGCGCTCTGGAACGAGATCAACATTGCGCACACGGGGCGCAAGCTCGGCATCAATTCGGACGCACGCTACCGTTTTGAACGCGGCGTCGATCCGGCCTTCATGGTGCCGGGTCTCGAGCTCGCAACAAAACTGGTGATGGACATCTGCGGCGGCGCGCCGTCGGAAGCCGTCGTCGTCGGCAAGACCTATGGCGACGACCGCATCATCGATTTTCCGCTCGACGAGGTGAAACGCCTTGCGGGCATCGAGGTGCCGCTGGTCGAGATGCGGCGCATCCTCGGCCATCTCGGCTTCACCGTTGCGGGCAACGGCCCGGTCATCAAGGTCGCGGCGCCGTCGTGGCGCGCGGACGTCGAGGGCAAGGCCGATATCGTCGAAGAGATCGTGCGGATCGTCGGCGTCGACCGCGTTCCGCTAGCGCCGTTCGATCGCGGCGACGCGCCGCGCAAGCCAATCCTCACGCCGATCCAGGTGCGCACCCGCCGCGCCAAGCGCGCGCTCGCTGCGCGCGGCCTGGTCGAGGCGGTGACCTGGTCGTTCGTCGCCAAGCCGCAGGCCGAGCTGTTCGGCGGCGGACAAGCCGAGCTTGCGCTCGCCAATCCGATCGCTTCCGATCTCTCCGACATGCGGCCGAGCCTGATCCCCGGGCTCGTTGCGGCGAGCCAGCGCAATGCGGACCGCGGCTTCGTCGACAGCGAACTGTTCGAGGTCGGCCAGATCTTCAAGGGCGACCGGCCGGAAGACCAGTTCATCGCCGCCAGCGGCGTGCGGCGTGGCCTCGCGTCATTGAACGGTCTTGGCCGGCACTGGTCGGGTTCGGCAGAGGCCACCGCTCTGGACGCCAAGGCGGATGCAATGGCCGTGCTGGCCGCCGCAGGCGCGTCCGTGCAGGCGTTGCAGGTCGTCGCCGGCGGCCCCTCGTGGCTGCATCCGGGCCGGTCCGGCACGATCCAGATGGGGCCGCAGAACATTCTCGGCTATTTCGGCGAAATGCATCCCAAGGCGCTCGAGGCGCTGGGCGCCGAAGGGCCGATCGTCGCCTTCGAAGTCATCCTCGATCGCATTCCGGACGCGAAGGCCAAGCCGACGCGCGCAAAACCGTTGCTCGAGCTCTCGGCCTTCCAGCCGGTGTCACGCGACTTCGCCTTCATCGTCGACCGCAACGTGAAGGCCGGCGATATCGTCCGTCTCGCGCAAGGCGCCGACCGCAAATTGATCTCCGGCGTCACGGTGTTTGACGTGTACGAAGGCAAGGGCATCGATCCCGACAAGAAGTCGATCGCCATCGCCGTCACCCTGCAGCCGCGCGAGAAGACGCTGACCGATCAAGAGATCGACGCGGTCGGCGCGAAGATCATCGCCGAGGTCACGAAGAAGACTGGCGGCACGTTGCGGGGATGAACAGCCTCGCCAGTCTGCTGCCGTCCGGCGTCAGCGCCTTTGCGCTGGCCGCGCTGATGGCGGTCGCGCTGGTGGCGAGCATTGCGCGCGGCTTCTCCGGATTCGGCGCCGCGCTGATTTTCATGCCGCTGGCGAGCACTGTCGCAGCCCCGCGTACCGTCGCGGCGCTGCTCCTGCTCATCGATCTGATCGCCGCCGCACCGTTTGCACCGAACGCCTGGAAGCAAGCGGACCGGAAGGCTACGGCGCTCATGGCCTTTGGCGCTCTCGTGACCGTACCGATCGGCACCTACGCGCTGACGCAGTTCGATTCCGTCACCACACGATGGATCATCTCGGCGTTCGTCGCAGCGTTATTGGTGCTACTCGTCTCGGGCTGGCGCTATCACGGCAAAGCGCATCCGGCCGCGACCGTCGGCGTCGGCGGTCTCGCCGGCTTCTGCAGCGGCCTGGCACAGACCGGCGGGCCGCCTGTGGTAGCCTACTGGCTGGGCCAGCCGATCGTGGGCGCGATCGCACGCGCCAACATCATTCTCTACTTCGCGATGACCGACGTGATCTCGTTCGTGACCTACTCGGCCAGCGGCATCCTGACTTTCGAGATCGTCAAGCTGGCGCTGTTCGTCGGACCGGTCTACGGGCTCGGCATGTTCATCGGCGCGCAAATGTTCGGCATTGCCAGCGAGACATTGTTCCGGCGCATCTGCTACAGCCTGATCGCGCTTGCAGCACTCGTCAGCCTGCCCGCGCTCGATCCGCTGCTGGGGCGCTAAGCAGAAGATCGCAGTAGGCGTAACCGTCGCGCTCGACGCGTTCGCCGGGAATGACCGGCAACGCCTGCCTGAACATCGGTCCACCGGTGACGCAGGTGTGGAACTCGCCGTTCTCGCCGCAGGGATCGACGCCCGCGGGAAGGTCGGCGAGCAACTGGGCGTCAAAGCGCCGGCCGGCGAACGCCGCCGGCATCTTCTTGAGATCGACCGTGGCGATGTAAGTCTGAAGGCCACTTGCGATCATGTCGCGTGCGAGCTGCGGCGTCGGCCGCAGCCAGAGTGGAAACACCGGCGTGATGCCCGTGCCGCGCAGTTTCTCTTCGCGATATTTGCGGATGTCTTCGAGAAACAGGTCGCCGAAGATCATGTGGGTGATCCCATCTGCTCTTGCGCGCGCGATCGCCTCGCCCATCCGTGCTTCGTAGACGTCGTTCGGGCACGGATAGGGAATCGGCACGACGGTCGGCGGCAAGCCCGCGGCCCGGAGTTGCGCGTGGAGAATCTCCTCGCGCACGCCATGGATCGACACCCGGCCGAAATTCTCCGTCACCGTCGTCAGCGCGCCGACAACGTCGAACTCGCCGGCGCGGCGGACCTCGTGAAGCGAGAACGCGCTGTCCTTGCCGCTCGACCAGGAGATCAGCGCCTTCGGTCGAGTTGTCACTGTTTCTTTCGCTTCGATTTGGTCGCCGGTTGTTCCTTCGGCTCCGGCGCCAATGCGCCGATGCGGCGCAGCGCCGCCTCTGCAGCACGTTCGCCGGATTCCCATGCGCCACCGACGGTGCCCCACATCGTCTCGTGCGCCGCTTCGCCGGCGAAGAACAAGCCGCCCAGCGGCTCCATCAGGATCTTCCGCGAGCCTTGCGCGCCCGGCGCTGCAGCCGACACCGCGCCGAGCACGAATGGCGACGCATTCCAGCGCGTCACCGCCGACCGTTTCACCGCAGCCTTGACGTCGCTGCCATAGAGCTTCGTCAGCCACTCGACCGCAAAGGCCACCATCGCCGCCTCGCCCTGGGCGCTCAGGTCACGTCCAAAGCTGCCGCCGACGTCGACGACACAGAGCGGCGAGTTGGCGACATTGGCCAGCAGCAGCGCCGTCCTGTTGGAGCCGCTCTTCTCGACGATGACGTCATCGCGTTGCAGGCCGAGCGGGTTGCTCGGCAGCTCCAGCGCGATGTGATCGTAGCTGCCGAGCGTGAGTTTTGCTGCCGCATCCGAGTGCCGCTTGGGCAAATCGGGTGCGAACCGGATCTTTCCGGACAGCAGCACGTTCGTCGACACGGTGACGATGATGGCGCGCGTGGCGATGCGACCGCTCGCGGTTTCGACGGCAAGATCGCGCCCGCCCCAGACGATGCGCGCGGCGGGTTGGCCGACCACGATCGGCACAGGCTCTGCGAGCTTCGCCACCAGCGCGCCAAGTCCCTGCCGGCAGAACGCGCCGGCATCGCGCGGCTCGAGGCGCGACAGATCCAGCGCCGAAACCTCCCTCAGGTCCTTCGATGCGGTCGCAGGGCCAAAGTTGAACTCCAGCGTCTTCGCCCAGTCGCCGATGTCCTTCGGCATAGCGTCCAGCGCCGGCAGGTCAGCCCTGCGCGTGGGGTCGCCGAGCGCCCGATTGGTGCGCACAAGCGTCGCGAGAAAATCCTCGGTCTCGCCGGCGCGCGCGTTGCGCCGCCCGACCCTGATCTTCTGCGCCTGCGGCGCGGCGTAGACATCCATCGCCACCGAACGCGCCAACCGCGCCACCGGATTGGCGTTCTGTGAATAGATCCAGCGTGCGCCGCGGTCGAACGGCACGCCGAAGGTCTCGGTATCGGTCCAGCAGCGCCCGCCGATCCGGTTGGAAGCCTCGATGATCACAACCTTGCGGTTGGCGCCGAGCACCCGTCGCGCCGCAGCGATGCCGGCCGCGCCCGCGCCCACCACCACGATCTCGGCCTCCTTCGGCAGCGGGACCGCTGCGGCACGCGCGGCGCCCGGGAATGCCATGGCGGCGACCGACGCGGCCAGGAAGTCGCGGCGCGAAAATGTCATCTCATGGTTTCCGAAAAATCTGCGCAGAAGCGGGAAGGAGCGGTTAAAACGAGAACATCGCGCGAACTTGCCCCAACATGGGCGTTGCGGCAACGCCTCATGGTGAATGTTTGATTATTTTGCTCAGGTCTTGCATGAACTAAATTGAAAACCGTTTAGACGACCATATCAGGGGGAAAAGCGGCCAGAACGAGTCGCTTGGGGAACGATCATGGGCTTCGTGCTCGACACGGTCGGAAAGTTGATCGCCCGGTATCTTCAGCACGAAGCTATCGGTTTCGAACCGTTTACGCCGAGCGATCCGGAACATCTGCGCGCCGTCATTCAGCCGGGCGACGTGCTGCTTGTCGAAGGCAACAACCGCATCTCCGGTGTCATCAAGTATCTGACCCAATCGACCTGGTCGCATGCCGCGCTGTTTGTCGGCCCGATCGACGGCGCGTTCGAGCCGAACGGCGAGCAGCACGTGATGATCGAGGCGAATATCGGCGAAGGCGTCGTCACGGCGCCGCTGTCGAAGTATTTTGCCTATCACACCCGTCTCTGCCGGCCCGTGGGCCTGTCCTACGAGGACCGCACGACCGTGTGCCGCTACGCTATCAACCGCGTCGGCTTCGGTTACGACACCAAGAATATCGTCGACCTGATGCGCTATCTCATTCCGATGCCGGTGCCGCAGAAGTGGCGGCGGCAGATGATCGCCATGGGCTCCGGCGATCCGACCCGGATCATCTGTTCGGCGCTGATTGCGCAGGCCTTCGAGGCGGTGCGCTATCCGATCCTGCCGAAGGTCACCCAGGCCGGCAGCCGCAAGGCACGCCGCGCGATCCTGCACATCCGCGACTCGTCGCTGTATATGCCGCGCGATTTCGACATCTCGCCCTACTTCGCGGTGGTCAAGCCGACCATCGAGGAAGGATTCGACTACACCGCCCTGCACTGGGCCGACAAGCCGAAGCCGCTCGAGGAGGTGGCGGGCACTTTCGACCCGTTTCCATGTCCGATCGAAGCGCCGCCGCTGGTTCCTGAAACGCTTGACGAGGCGGAAGAAGCGTTTGGTTTTACGGAAGTGACCGAGGTCGTGTCGCCGGTCGAGCAGATGAAGGCGCGCGCGATGCTGTCGCGGCGCATCCGCTTCCACAGCCGGACGTCAGAGCTCGCGCACTAGCTCTACCCGTCTTTCCTTGCACCCCTTGCAGCCGCTCCACGGCATGGCTACCTCTGCGCAGGTTTTTGCTGGAGGGCCACTCGCCATGTTCGACGCTGCCGCCAAGGCGCTGTCGCAAATCCTGTCGCCGCCGATGCGCCGCATTTTGTGGCGATCCGTCGCGCTTGCGCTCGGGCTGGTCGCCGTGGTGGCGATCGGCTTGCAGCGCCTGTTGAGCTGGCTCACCTCGTCCGGCGAGCAGTGGGCCGGCACGGTGCTGGGTCCGACCTACGATACGCCCGTCGACATCCTGGCCTGGATCCTCTCGATCGCCGCAGCGGTCGGCATTGTCATCGGCGCCGTCTTCCTGATGCCTGCGGTGACCGCGTTGATTGCTTCGATCTTCGTCGACGAGGTCGCCGACGAGGTTGAGCGCGTGCACTATCCGGCGGAACGGCCGGGCACCGCGCTGCCGCTGACGCGCGCGCTGGTCGAAGGCATCAAGACGGCGCTGCTCGCGGTCCTGCTGTATCTCGTGGCGCTGCCGTTCTTCTTCTTCGCAGGCGTCGGCGTGATCGTGTTCTTCGTCATCGCCGCCTACCTGCTCGGCCGCGAATACTTTTTGCTGGCGGCGATGCGATTCCGCTCGGTCGAGGAGGCGAAGGCGTTCCGCAAGCAGCATGCCTCAACGGTGTTCGCGTCCGGCTGCGTGATTGCGGCATTCGTGTCGATCCCGATCGTCAATCTCGCGACGCCGCTGTTCGGCACGGCCTTCATGGTCCACATGCACAAGCGGCTGTCGGGTCCGAGGCCGGAATTGCTGGAGCCCGTGCGCACGCCGCCGACTGCGGCCTAAGCCTGCACCGTCTTCTCCGGCCAGCGGCAGAGGTCGTTGATCAGGCACACCTCGCAGCGCGGTTTTCGTGCGACGCAGGTGTAGCGGCCGTGCAGGATCAGCCAGTGGTGGGCGTGCAGCATGAATTCCGCAGGGATCACGCGTTCGAGCGCGAGCTCCACCTCGAGCGGGTCTTTTCCCGGAGCCAGCCCGGTGCGGTTGCCGACGCGGAACACATGCGTATCGACCGCCATGGTCCGTTCTCCGAACGCCATGTTCAGCACAACGTTCGCCGTTTTCCGTCCGACGCCCGGCAATGATTGAAGCTCCTCGCGCGTACGCGGCACTTCGCTGCCAAACTCGTCGATCAGCTTCTGTGACAGCGCGATCACGTTCTTCGCCTTGTTGCGATAGAGGCCGATGGTCTTGATGTAGTCGCGCAGCTTCTCTTCACCGAGCGCCAGCATCTTCTGCGGCGTGTCGGCGACCGGAAAGAGATTGCGCGTCGCCTTGTTGACGCCCGCATCGGTCGCTTGCGCTGAGAGCGCAACGGCAACCACAAGCGTGAACGGGTTGAGATGTTCGAGCTCACCGCGCGGGTCGGGGTTGGCCTTTTGAAAGCGCTGGAACGCCTCCCGGACCTCTTCAGCCGTCCAGGGTCTCGGTTTCTTCGGCTTTGGGGTTTTCGCCGTGGGCTTGAGCGGCAATTTTGCAGGGCGGACCTTCGCCCTTGTCGCTGCTGAAATCGTCTTTTTGGCCATGACCCGGTATAGTGAAGGGCCATGACCGCAGGCAATTCCTTTGACGACGAGCCGGCGCTGTTTTCCGCGTTGCTCACACCGCATCGCTCACTGAACAGGACCGGTTTTGTCCTGCTGATGGCATTCGTCATCATCGTCAGCTTTGTTGCCGGGCTCGTCTTCCTCTCGATGGGTGCGTGGCCGGTGTTCGGCTTCTTCGGCCTCGACGTGCTGGCGATCTACTGGGCCTTCAAGGTGAATTTTCATCGCGCCGCGGCCTACGAGGAGATCTCGGTAACGCCCTCGGCGCTGCATGTGCGACGGGTGACGCATCTGGGGGCCGTGTCCGAATGGACGTTCAATCCGCTCTGGGTGCGGCTCGACGTTGAGGCCGACGACGAATTCGGCGTGGAGCGGCTGGCGCTGGTGTCGCACGGGCACAGCCTCGCCATCGCGAGCTTTCTCGGGCCTGATGAAAAAGATAGCTTTGCCAAGGCTTTAACAGCTGCGCTCAACTCGGCGAAACGCGGCATCGACCGGAACCCGGCTTAAGTCCACACAGTCTGAAATCGGGTGGTTCGCATGGCATCAAAGCCCTACATCGATCCCATGATGATGAACCTCGCCATGACCAATCACCGCCCGGCCAAGCCGGGCCCCTATAACGCAGCGCTGCGCGACTACGACAGCGTCCGCCGCGCGATTGCCTTCATCTCGGAGAACTGGCGCAGCCAGCCCGAGATCGAAGCGATCGCCGACGCCGCCTCGGTGACGCCGGACGAACTGCACCACCTGTTCCGCCGCTGGGCGGGGCTGACGCCGAAGGCGTTCATGCAGGCACTGACGCTGGATCACGCCAAAAACCTGCTGCGCGACTCGGCGAGCGTGCTCGATGCCGCGCTCGACAGCGGCCTCTCGGGGCCGGGTCGGCTGCACGATCTTTTCGTCACGCACGAGGCGATGTCGCCCGGCGAATGGAAGGCCGGCGGCGCCGGCATGACGCTGCGCTACGGCTTCCACCCCTCGCCATTCGGCACGGCCATCGTGATCGCGACAGATCGCGGCCTCGCCGGCCTCGCCTTCGCCGATCCGGGTGACGAGCACGCAGCGTTAGCCGACATGCAGCGGCGCTGGCTGCGCGCCACCTATGTCGAGGATCACGCCGGCACCACCGGCCTCGCGCAACGCATCTTCGATCCAAAGCTATGGCAGCAGGATCAGCCCTTGCGCGTCGTGCTGATCGGCACAGACTTCGAAGTGCGGGTCTGGGAGACGCTCCTGAGAATCCCGATGGGACGCGCGACCACCTATTCCGACATCGCCGGCTGTCTCGACAGCCCGAAGGCGTCGCGCGCGGTAGGAGCTGCGGTCGGCAAGAACCCGGTCTCGTTCGTGGTGCCCTGCCATCGCGTGCTCGGAAAAAGCGGCGCGCTCACCGGCTATCACTGGGGCATCACCCGCAAGCAGGCGATGCTCGGCTGGGAAGCCGGACATGTCCAAAATGTAACATGACTGCCGCCATCCGGACTTTTATCGTCGCCGAGCAACGATAGCGATCCGGATGGGGCACCAATGAGCACGCGGTCGGTACGGCTGTCTTCCCTCGCCCTTTGTATCTTTGCGTCCGCGCTGATTACTGGTTTCTTCTACGCATACTTCTGTTCGGTGATGCCGGGCCTGGCCGCCGCCGACCCGGAAACCGCGATCAAGGCCATGCAGGGCATCAACGCGGTGGTGCGCAACGGCACCTTCGCCTTTTCCTTCTTCGGAACGCTGGCCTTCGGCGCCATCGCCATATTCGTGCTGATCGGCGCCGGCGGCTGGCCGCTGGCGTTTGCGCTGGCGGGCACCGCCATCTACGGCATTGGCGCATTCATGGTGACGCTGCTGTTGAGCGTGCCGCTGAACGAGGGCCTCGCCACCGTCACACCAACACCGGAGAACGCCGGGCAGATCTGGCGGGACTACTACGAGCCGTGGGTGATGTGGAACGCGCTGCGGACGCTGATGTCCGCTCTGGCCCTTGCAGCGTTCACCGCAAGCTTTGTCGCATTGTTCGTGCAGCCATACACAGCCATCCGCGCAAACGCGCGGATGAGCCCGCAGGCGGCGTGACCGCGGAAGTTACGCCGCAAGGTCGAGCTTGGACGACACCGTCGCATCGGCATTGAGCCGGTAGATGATCGGCACGCCGGTCGCGATCTCGCGCTTGAGAATGCCCTCCGGCGATAGCCGCTCAAGCACCATCACCAGCGCGCGCAGCGAGTTGCCGTGGGCGGCGACGATCGTGCGCTGGCCGCGCAGCACGCTCGGGAGAATTTCCTGCACATAGTATGGCAGCGTGCGCGCCAGTGTATCCTTCAGGCTCTCGCCACCCGGCGGAGCGATGTCATAGGAGCGGCGCCAGATGAGCACCTGCTCCTCGCCCCACTTCTTGCGCGCGTCGTCCTTGTTCAGGCCCGACAAGTCGCCATAGTCGCGCTCGTTCAACGCCAGGTCCTTCGCCGTTGGCAGGTTGCTCGCGCCCATCTCCTCCAGCACCAGGCTGAGCGTGCGCTGCGCGCGCTTCAACGCCGAGGTGTAGGCGAGGTCGAAAGTGATCCCCTGCGCCTTCAGCTTGCGGCCAGCCTCGCGCGCCTCATTCACACCCTGCTCGGTGAGATCGACGTCGCGCCAGCCGGTGAAGAGGTTTTTCAGATTCCATTCGCTCTGGCCGTGACGCACCAGCACGAGAAGACGCTCGCTCATTCCAGGTTACTCCAGATCGGATCCTAAAAGTCTTTGAGGCCGAGCACGTCGGCCATGGTGTAGAAGCCTGGCGTCTGATTGCGCGCCCACAGCGCGGCCTTGATCGCGCCGCTGGCGAACAACGCACGATCGCCGGACTTATGGCTGAGCTCGATCCGCTCGTCGGCGCCGGCGAAGATCACCGTGTGATCGCCGACCACGGTGCCGCCGCGCAGCGTGGCAAAGCCGATGTCGCCCGGCCGCCGCTCACCCGTATGACCATCGCGCGAGCGCACCGCGCGCGCACCGAGCTTCACGCCGCGCCCTTGGGCCGCCGCCTCTCCCAGCATCAGCGCCGTGCCGGAAGGTGCGTCGATCTTCTTGTTGTGGTGCATTTCCAGCACCTCGATATCGAAATCCTCGTCGAGCGATTGCGCCACGCGCCTGACCAGCGCCTGCAGCAGGTTGACGCCGAGGCTCATATTGCCGGACTGCACGACGATGGCGCGCGAGGTAACGCTTTTGATCACCGCGTGGTCGGAGTCCGACAGGCCGGTGGTGCCGATCACGTGCACGAGACCACGTTGCGCGGCGATGGCGACGTTGGCGATGGTCGCCGCGGGTACGGTGAAATCGACCACGCCGTCGGCATCCTTCGACAGTTCCCAGAGATCTGCGGACAGTTTGACGCCGTTGGCCGGAAGCCCGGCCAGCACGCCGGCATCCTGCCCCAACAGCGGCGACGTCGGCGCTTCCAGCGCGCCGGTCAGCACCGCGCCCTTGGTCTGCGAGATGGTCTTCACCAGCACGCGGCCCATACGGCCGCCGGCACCGGCCACAATCAAGCGCATGTCGGACATGCCTTTGGTCCTCCGTAGCGCTTGCGGTATAGCTGCGCCCGCCCCGCGCGGCAACTCGGCAGCCCGGCCCTCGAGCCTGGGCAATCGGGCGACATCGGGCGTTTCAGGGCAGAGCAGCCTCAGTCCGGCGGACGCCTCGAGGAACCCGCAATAGCCTTACGGCTGCGGGCCGTCGTAGCCTTCGATGATGACGATGTCGGCGGTCGAATGGGGGCTGCGGATCGCGACCAGCTTCTGATATTCCGGCGAGTTGTAGCAGGCCAGCGCGGTGGCGTAGTCCTTGAACTCGATGATGACGTTGCGCCCGCGCGACGTTCCTTCCCGCGTCTCGTGCTGGCCGCCGCGCACGATGAACTTCGCGCCGTAATTTCGAAACACTTCCGCGTTTCCCTCGATGTAAGCGCGGTAGCCATCCATGTTGTGAATGTCGACGCGGCCGATCCAGTAGCCCTTTGCCATCCTCAACTCCAATCAACGCTTCTTGTTGGTCTTGCCGACGATCGCGCGAGCGGACGCGATGTCGGCGACGATCTGCTCGGCGACTGCCACCGGATCGGCCGCCTCGGTCACCGGGCGGCCGACGACGATGTGGTCGGCACCGCCGGCTATCGCCAGCGCCGGCGTCATGATCCGCTTCTGATCGCCGATCGCAGTCCCGGCAGGGCGTATGCCCGGTGTCACCAGGCTCATGCCAGGTCCGACCAACGCGCGGACGGTTTCGACCTCTTCGGGAGAGAGGACGATCCCGTGAATGCCTAGCTCTCTCGCCTGCAGCGCCCGCCGCGCGACAAGGTCCTTCACGCTGAACGCGTATCCGGCAGCAACCAGATCGGCGTCGTCGTAGGAGGTCATGACGGTCACCGCGAGCAGATTCAGGCTTGAGCCCGCCGCTCCCGCGAGCGCGGCCTTCAAGCTCTGCGGATAGGCATGCACGGTCAGGAAGGTCGCGCCGAGCTTGGCGATCTGCCGCGCGGCCCGCTCCACGGTGTTGGGGATGTCATGCAGCTTCAGGTCGACGAAAACCTTCTTGCCGTCACCAACCAGCCGCTCGACCAGCGGCAGGCCGCCGGCGTAGGTCAGCTCCATACCGATCTTGTAGAAGGAGACGCTGTCACCGAGGCGGGCGACCATCGCCTCGGCCTCGGCCAGTGACGGCAGATCGAGCGCGACGATCAGGCGATCGCGGGGGCTGACCTCGTCATCCATCTCGCTTCCCTCGACAATCCTCGCGTGAGCTTTCGCCGCCATCATGCGCCCCTCGTCATGTGCTGTGCAACATCGATCAGTTGTGTGACCATTGCCCGCAGCGCGTCGGCGTCGGCCTTGAGCTTCAGCTTTTCCGCATCGTCATAGGCCTCGCTGGCGAACGACAACGCGAGCTGGTTCGGAATGACAGTCGCGCGGCAGCTGGACAGGATCAGCCGCAGCGCCGCGAGACATCGCGAGCCGCCGAAGCGCCCTTCGGACGCCGAGGCGATGGCGAACGCGCGCTCGCGGAACACCTGGCCCCGTGTTCGCCCGCGCTCCTCGACGCGCGTCACCCAGTCGATCGCATTCTTCAACAATGGCGGCAGCGAGGAATTGTATTCCGGCGTCACGAACACGATGCCGTGGTGAGTGCTCATCATCCGCTCGAGATTGAGCGCGCTCTTGGGAACACCCGACTTCACTTCTACGTCGCCGTCATAGATCGGCAGCGGATAGTCGTCGAGCGACAGCCGCGTCACGTCGACATTGGCGAGCGCAAATTCCTTGGCGACGACCGCGGCGAGCCTCGCATTGAGCGAGCCGGTTCTGAGCGAGCCCGGGATGATAAGGATTTTGACGGTGGCCATCGGTGCGTCGAAAGAGTTCCCGGCGGGTGCAAATCAGCCCGCCGCGCCTCTATCGCACGACAGGCTAGCCCTTGCGATACACCCAGACCCGCGCGGGCGGAATGTTCAACCAGATTCGTTCCGAGGCGCGCGTCGTCACACCCGAGAGTGATTTCGGGATCGGCGGCGCGACGGAATAGGTGAATTGTATGAAGGGCGCGCCCGGATCGGACAGCGCCAGCGCCTCGCGCAGGAGCCTCACGCGCTGGCGCATCGGCTTGGTCACCAGCGGCAGGCCGGAGACCACTGCGGACGCGGGCGTCTTCAACGACTGCCACAGCGACTCGCGCAGCGAGTAGGCATCGCCCTGGACAACTGTGGCCGTCGGATAGCGATCGCGCAGCAGCGCGCAGAAACCGGGATTGTATTCGACCAGAACGAGCTGCGCCGGATCGACGCCGCGCTCGATCAGCGCGTTGGTGATTGCGCCAGTGCCGGGACCAAGCTCGATGATCGGGCCGCTCGCATTGGGATCGACGAATTGCGCCATCGTCCGCGCGAGCATTTTGCTCGAGGGCATGACAGCCCCCATGTGCAGCGGCTTCTCAATCCATGAACGGAGAAAGCGAACCTCGTCGTCGAGACGCAGTGGCTTTTTTTGAACGCGCAAGGAGGACTGCAAAGGCATTTCGCACCAGACGGGTGTCACAGACCCGTCATAGACGTATAGAGCCGGGGCAAATCGGTCAAGCAGATGAGTCAGTTAGCGGCAAGTGCCGTCGATAGGAATTTCAAGATCGAAAAGCGGCACTAGAATCATATATTTGGCTTATTACCCTGTTTTCGAAGTTCGTAGAAGGTGTGCCGCACTGTGGGACGAACTTCGAAAACAGGGTACTAGGCACGCGCGCCAAAGAAGTCCTTGACGCGCGCAAAGAAGCCATCCGCCTCGGGCTGGGTCTCACCGGACGACAGCTTGTCGAACTCGGCAAGCAGATCTTTTTGCTTTTTCGTGAGATTTTGCGGCGTTTCGACCACGACCTGCACGTACATATCGCCAACCTGGCGCGAACGAAGCACCGGCATGCCTTTTGATGCAATGCGGAATCGACGGCCGGATTGTGTCCCGCCGGGCACTTTCACCTTCGTCTTGGTGCGCTCGATGGTCGGCACGTCGAACTCGCCGCCAAGTGCGGCGGTCACCATCGAGATCGGCACGCGGCAATGCAGGTCCGCGCCGTCGCGCTGGAAGAAGTCATGCGGCGCGAGCGACAGGAAGATGTAGAGGTCGCCCGGCGGTCCGCCACGCACGCCCGCCTCGCCTTCGCCCGAGAGACGAATGCGCGTGCCATCCTCCACGCCGGCAGGAATATTCACCGACAGGGCCCGTTCGCGCATCACGCGGCCCGAGCCAGTACATGAGGTGCAAGGATCCTCGATCATCTGGCCGCGGCCATGACAGGTCGGGCAAGTGCGCTCCACCTGGAAGAAGCCCTGCGCCTGGCGAATGCGGCCCGCACCGCCGCACATGCCGCAGTTCTTCGGCTTCGAGCCGGCCTTCGCGCCCGTTCCTGAACAGGCCTCGCAGGTCACCGAGGTCGGAATGTGCACCTGTGCAGTCTTGCCGGAGAACGCCTCCTCGAGCGTGATCTCCATATTGTAGCGAAGGTCCGCGCCGCGCTCGCGGCCGCCGGAGCGCCGCCCGCCGGCCATTCCGAAGATGCCTTCGAAGATGTCGCTGAAGGCCGAGCCGAAGTCGTTACCGAAGCCGTGCGCCGCGCCGCCGCCCATGCCCTGCTCGAACGCCGCATGGCCGAAGCGATCGTAGGCCGCGCGCTTCTGCGGGTCCTTCAGGATCTCGTAGGCTTCGTTGATTTCCTTGAAACGGACTTCGCTGGTTTGATCGCCCGGGTTCTTGTCCGGGTGCCACTTCATCGCGAGCTTGCGGAATGCCGACTTCAGGCCCGGCTCGTCCGCGGAACGTTCGACTTCCAGCGTCTCGTAGTAACAGCGCTTGGTGGACATCCGTCAAAACCCGCCCGGTCCTCAAGCCCCATCCTTCGAGGAGCATTCCTGAAAGAATGCATCTGAAAAGATGCGGCCCGTTCGCTTAAAGAAAATGACCCCCCATCCTCATCAGAAGCGCTGACCACGCGTCTTGAAAGGATGAGAGGTCATCGTGTCCCTCGCTTAAGCAGACTTCTTGTTGTTCTTGTCGTCGTTGACTTCGGTGAACTCCGCGTCGACGACATCGTCCTTCTTCTCAGCACCGGCGGCGGCGCCTTCGGCCTCCGCCTGCTGCTGCTTGTACATCGCTTCGCCGAGCTTCATCGAAGCCTGCGCCAGCGTATTGGTCTTGGCCTTGATCGCCTCCGCGTCGTCGCCCTTCAGCGCTTCCTTCAGATCGCTGACGGCATCCTCGATCGCGCGGCGCTCGGGTTCGCCGACCTTCGAGCCGTGTTCAGCGAGCGCCTTCTCGGTCGAATGCACCAGCGCATCGGCGTGGTTCTTCGCCTCGACGGCCTCCTTCCGCTTCTTGTCCTCGGTGGCGTGCGCCTCGGCGTCCTTGACCATCTTGTCGATGTCGCCTTCCGACAAACCGCCGGACGCCTGGATACGGATCTGCTGCTCCTTGCCCGTCGCCTTGTCCTTGGCGGACACGTTGACGATACCGTTGGCGTCGATGTCGAAGGTCACCTCGATCTGCGGCATGCCGCGCGGAGCCGGCGGAATGCCCATCAGGTCGAACTGGCCGAGGACCTTGTTGTCCGCCGCCATCTCGCGCTCGCCCTGGAAGACGCGGATGGTGACCGCGCTCTGGCTGTCTTCGGCCGTCGAGAACACCTGGCTCTTCTTGGTCGGGATCGTCGTGTTGCGCTCGATGATGCGGGTGAACACGCCACCCAGCGTCTCGATGCCGAGCGACAGCGGCGTCACGTCGAGCAGCAGCACGTCCTTGACGTCACCCTGCAGCACGCCTGCCTGGATCGCGGCGCCGATGGCCACGACCTCATCCGGGTTGACGCCCTTGTGCGGCTCCTTGCCGAAGAACTGCTTCACCACTTCCTGGATCTTCGGCATGCGGGTCATGCCGCCGACCAGGACAACTTCGGTGATTTCGCCGGCCGACAGGCCGGCGTCCTTCAGCGCCTTGCGGCACGGCTCGATGGTCTTGTCGACGAAGTCCTGCACCAGCGCCTCGAACTTCGCGCGGGTCAGCTTCATCGTCAGGTGCTTCGGACCCGACTGGTCCGCCGTGATAAACGGCAGGTTGATCTCGGTCTGCGTCGTCGACGACAGCTCGATCTTCGCCTTTTCGGCGGCTTCCTTCAGCCGCTGCAGCGCGAGCTTGTCGTTGCGCAGGTTGATGCCCTGCTCCTTCTGGAATTCATCCGCGAGATAGCTGACGAGGCGCATGTCGAAGTCTTCACCGCCGAGGAACGTGTCGCCATTGGTCGACTTCACCTCGAACACGCCGTCGCCGATCTCCAGGATCGAGATGTCGAACGTGCCGCCGCCGAGATCGTACACGGCGATGGTGCCGGTCTTCGACTTGTCGAGACCGTAGGCGAGCGCAGCCGCCGTCGGCTCGTTGATGATGCGCAGAACCTCAAGGCCCGCGATCTTGCCCGCGTCCTTGGTGGCCTGACGTTGCGCGTCGTTGAAGTAGGCAGGAACGGTGATGACGGCCTGCTCGACCTTCTGGCCGAGATGGGCTTCCGCCGTCTCCTTCATCTTCTGCAGGATGAATGCCGAGATCTGCGAGGGCGAATAGGTCTTGCCATCGGCCTCGACCCAGGCATCGCCGTTGCTTGCCTTGGTGATCTTGTAGGGGACGAGCCCCTTGTCCTTCTCCACCATCGGATCGTCGTAGCGGCGCCCGATCAGGCGCTTCACGGCGAAGAAGGTTTTTTCCGGATTGGTGACCGCCTGGCGCTTTGCAGGCTGGCCAACAAGGCGTTCGCCGTCATCGGTGAAGGCGACGATCGAAGGTGTCGTCCGCACGCCTTCGGAGTTCTCAATGACTTTCGGCGTTTTGCCATCCATAACGGCAACGCACGAATTCGTGGTGCCGAGGTCGATACCAATGACCTTTCCCATGTCTTCTAACCCTTTCTCTGCGGCGAGCCAGCCGGGCCCTGTCTAGGCACCCGAGGTCCAAGGCAGGCCATTTGCCCGCTCAAAGACCCGTACGGCCCCCAAATACGTTTGCGCCCCAACCTCTTGGGGCGTCCGCGGGAGATATAAGACAGCGACACCCCGCCGCAAGACATTTGGTCACGAATCCGCGACGGCACTTTCATGATTTTACCGGCCCGGTTAAGGCTGAAGCCAATCTCGACCCCGAGCCAACGCCAAGCATCGGCGTTCTTCCTGTGAAGAACGGCGGCCGGAGGCCGCCTATGGCGGGCGATGGCCTGCGGGTAACATCAAACGGCCCAAAAGCGGACCCAGAACACCCCTATGCGCATCGGACCGACCGCCTTGCGATCCATTCTGGCCGCACCGCTGGCTCTTCTCATCCTCTTCGCCGGCTCAGCCTCCGCCAATGACGTGGTCTACCCGCCCGGCTCCCGGATCGGGCTTGTACCGCTGAACGGAATTATTCCGCTCAAGAGCGGCGCAGGCTTCGAGAACCCGGACAACAATCTGGTCGTCTCCTTTCGGGAAATGCCGGCGTCGGCCTACGAGGCGATCGAGACGGCGCTGAAAGAACGCAAGCCGCTGCCGACGGCGATGGACAACCCCGAGACCATCACGACGGCCGCCGGAAAGGCCTATCTCAGCCGCGCCGGCGGACCGAACAGCGGGCCGAAAAACAACCGGATCGCGATCATCGTCTCGGACGGAAAGATCGCCGGCTATGTTGCTGTCGACGTGCCCGAGGCCGCGGCAAAAGACTATTCCGACCAGGCCATACGCCAGATGCTGGCCTCGACGACCCTGCGCACCGAGGTGCCGGCCGAGGAGCAACTCGCACTCCTGCCCTTCAAGGTCTCCGAGCTGTCCGGTTTCAAGAAGGTTCGGACCCTCGTGCCTGGACAAGCGGTGATGCTGATGGACGGCGACGAGGAGGAGGCGCTGTCGGGTGCACCCTACGTGCTGATCGCGGTCGCGCGCATTTCCGCGGACCAGGCGGATGGCCGGGAGCGGATCGCCCGCCAGCTTGCAACCACGATCCCCGGTATAGTCGACGGGCGAATCACCAATTCCGAACCGATGCGGATCGGCGGCACTGCCGGCTACGAAACGCGTGTCGAGGCCACCAGCGTCAAGGACAACAAGCCGGTCACCGTGGTGCAGTGGCTGCGTTTCGGTGGCGGCGCCACGCTGCGAATCATCGCAGCTTCCACGCGCGAGGAATGGCCGGAGATGTTCACGCGCTTCCGCGCCGTGCGCGACGGCATCGACCGTCGTTAGTAAGAGGCGAATAGTGAGTGGCGAATAGCGAATGGATCGCTGCCCGCCGTTACTGTCTACTTACTATTCGCTACTCCCTACTCCCTATTCGCTATTCGCTGCTGTTGCCGCTGTCGGCATCCGCCTGCTGCGCGACCGGCGCGGGCTTCGCACCACCCTTCGCCACACCGACCAGCGCCGGGCGCAGAATGCGCTCGCCGATCTTGTAGCCGGCCTGCACCACCTGCACGACCGTGCCGGCGGGCACCGACGGATCGGGAACCTCGTACATCGCCTGCTGGAAATTCGGATCGAAGCGTTCGCCCATGGGGTTGAACGTCGTCACGCCGTTCTTTTCCAGCGTGTTGAGCAGCGAACGCTCCGTGAGCTCCACGCCTTCGATCAGCGCCTTCAGGCCGGGATCGGCTGCCGCCTTCGCCTCGGCGGGAACCGCGTCGAGCGCGCGCTGCAGGTTGTCGGCGATGTCGAGCACGTCGCGCGCAAACCCGGTGATGCCGTAGGTCCGCGCATCAGCGACTTCACGCGTCGTCCGCTTGCGCAGGTTCTCCATCTCGGCAAGCGTGCGCAGCGTCCGATCGCGCGCATCGGCAAGCTCTTTGGCGAGAGCCTCGACTGAACCTTCTTCCGGATCGTCGGGCATGATGTAGGGCTTGGACACCTTCGGCTCGTTGTCCTGTGCCGGCGTCTCAAGCCCGTTCTTTTGCCCGTTGTTATCGGCCATTCGAAAGCAACCTTCACTAAAATCTGATAGCCGGCATATCGGGGCTTTGGCCCGGAAAATCAAGGCATTTAAGCGGGGTCGGCCCTTTGTTGGCGCATGATCTTGCCCGTAAACCGGTTCGCACTTTTCGGGATCATGCGCTACCCGCCCAGCATCCGGCTGACGATGCGCGCCGCATAGTCCACGGTCGGGATGACCCGCGCGTAATTCAGCCGCGTTGGGCCGATCACGCCGAGCACACCGACGATATGGCCGGCACTGTCGCGATATGGCGCGACGATGGTCGAGGAACCGGACAGCGAGAACAGCTTGTTCTCCGAACCGATGAAGATGCGGACGCCGTCGGCGCGCTCGGCGCGGCCGAGCAGGTCGATCACGCCGCGCTTGGCCTCGAGATCGTCGAACAACAGCCGCACGCGCTCGAGATCCTCCATGGCGTGCAGGTCATCGAGCAGGTTGGCGTGGCCACGCACGATCAGCTGGCGATCGTCGCTTTCGCCACCCGACCAGCTGGCAAGCCCGGCTGCGATCACCTTCTGCGTCAGCTGATCGAGCTCGGTCCGGCTTTGTGTCATCGCCTGCTCGAGCTCGGCGCGCGCCTCGGCGAGCGTGCGGCCGCGGATGCGTGCATTGAGGAAGTTCGACGCTTCGGTCAGCGCCGACATCGGCACACCCGGCGGCAGCGGCAGCACACGATTTTCGATCTGGCCGTCTTCCGCCACCAGCACCACCAGCGCGCGCTCAGGCTCAAGTCGCACGAATTCGATGTGCTTCAGCCGCACGTTGGCTTTCGCCGTGAGCACCACGGCGGCCGCCCGCGTCAGACCCGACAGGCGCGTCATCGCCTCGCTGAGGGCCGCTTCGACCGATTGCGCGCGACCGACGGACGTGAGCTGCGTCTGGATCGACTGGCGTTCGGCTTCGGTCAGATCGCCGACCTGCATCAGCGCGTCGACGAAGAACCGCAGGCCGAGCTCCGTCGGCAGCCGACCCGCCGACGTGTGTGGCGCATAGATCAGGCCGAGCTGCTCGAGATCGGACATCACGTTGCGCACCGAGGCCGGCGACAGCGGTACGGTGATCAGGCGCGAAATGTTGCGCGAGCCGACCGGTTCACCGGTCGCCAGATAACTCTCGACAATTTGTCGGAAAATATCGCGCGAGCGCTCGTTGAGCTGCGCAAGCCCTGCGTGCGGCGTGATCAGATGTGCTTTCGGATCGCTTCCAGCCAAATCGGCCTCCGTCCGCATGAGAATTGTCCATCTTGGGGGGTCGTTTCAAGCAGCTTGCGACAATGCAGGGCTCCAAGCCCTTGCCGCAGTGGTACTCGCCGCCTAAAAGCACCCGCGACAATCCTGTTAATTGCGGAGACTACCCCATGCGGCCAAGCCGCCGTGCGCCCGATGAATTGCGCGCCGTCACGCTCGAACGCGGCGTCGTCAAATATGCCGAAGGCTCGTGCCTCGTGAAATTCGGCGACACCCACGTGCTGGTGACGGCGACGCTGGAAGAGCGGCTGCCGCCCTGGCTGAAGGGTCAGGGCCGTGGCTGGGTCACCGCCGAATACGGCATGCTGCCGCGCGCGACGCTGGAGCGGACGCGACGCGAGGCCTCGGCCGGCAAGCAGAACGGACGCACAGTGGAGATCCAGCGCCTGATCGGCCGCGCGCTGCGCACTACGGTCGATCTGGTTGCGCTCGGTGAGCGGCAGATCACGGTCGACTGCGACGTGCTGCAGGCCGACGGCGGCACGCGCACCGCGTCCATCACCGGTGCCTGGGTGGCACTGGCCGACTGCCTGAACTGGATGAAGGCGCGCAACATGCTGAAGGGCAACAATGTGCTGCGCGACCACGTCGCCGCCATCTCCTGCGGCATCTACAACGGCACGCCGGTGCTGGACCTCGACTATGCCGAGGACTCGGAGGCCCAGACCGACGCCAATTTCGTCATGACCGGTGACGGCCGCCTCATCGAGGTGCAGGGCACCGCCGAGCGGGAACCGTTCTCGCAGGAGGAGTTCCTGGCGCTGATGGGGCTGGCCAAGAAGGGCATCGGGCGGCTTTGCGAGCTGCAGAAGATCGCGGTGGCTTAAGGCCAGAATCTGATAGAAGAGCCGGAATGACCCTGCACCGCCGAATCGAAGGCCGGCTCGTGATCGCGACCCACAATCCCGGCAAGCTGACCGAGATGCGCGAGCTGCTCGCGCCCTACGGCATCGATGCGGTCTCGGCGGGCGAACTCGGCTTGGGCGAACCGGAAGAGACCGGCACCACCTTTCAGGCCAATGCCCGGATCAAGGCTGAGGCCGCGGCCCAGGCCACGAAGCTTCCCGCCTTCGCCGACGACTCAGGCCTTGTCGTCGATGCATTGGCCGGTCAGCCAGGCATCCACTCGGCACGCTGGGCGGGACCGACCAAGGATTTCAACGGCGCAATGGCGCGGATCGAGCGGCTATTGCAGGAGCGCGGCGCGACCGAACCAGCAAAACGCGGTGCCCACTTCGTGTCGGCGCTCTGCGTTGCCTGGCCGGACGGACATTGCGAGGAGGTCGAGGCGCGGGTCGACGGCACGCTGGTATGGCCGCCGCGCGGCACTGCAGGCTTCGGCTACGATCCTGTCTTCCTGCCGAACGGTCATGCGCAGACCTTCGGCGAGATGCCCGCCGAAGAGAAGCACGGGCTGCCGCCGCACGGAAAAGGCCTGTCGCATCGTGCCCGCGCATTCGTGAAGCTTGCGGAGAGATGCCTTGTCCGCACCTGAGACCGCGGCATTCGGCGTCTACGTGCACTGGCCCTTCTGCCTGTCGAAGTGCCCGTACTGCGATTTCAACAGCCATGTGCGACATGCGGCGATCGACGAGGAGCGCTTTGTCCGCGCCTTCGCCCGCGAGATCGAAACCACCGCGGCGCGGACACCCGGCCGCACCGTCTCGTCGGTCTTTCTCGGCGGCGGCACGCCCTCGCTGATGCAGCCGCAGACAGTCGGTGCCGTCCTCGATGCCATCGGCAAGCACTGGAGCGTCGCCCGCGACGTCGAGGTGACGCTGGAAGCCAATCCGACCAGTGTCGAAGCCACGCGCTTTCACGGCTATCGCAAGGCCGGCGTCAATCGCGTCTCGCTCGGCGTGCAGGCGCTGGACGACGCTTCGCTGAAGGCGCTCGGACGCATGCACACCGCGCGCGAGGCGCTTGACGCGGTGGCGATCGCGCGCAGCGCTTTCGAGCGCTACTCGTTCGACCTGATCTATGCGCGGCCGGACCAGACGGTCGAGGCGTGGAGCAAGGAGCTGCGGCTTGCGATCACCGAGGCTGCCGAGCACCTCTCGCTTTACCAGCTCACCATCGAGCCCGAGACGCCGTTCGCAGGCCTTTACGCCGCCGGCAAGCTTGTCATCCCCGATGAAGGCCGCGCGCGCGCGCTCTACGATACGACACAGGAGATCTGTGCGGCACTTGGGCTTCCGGCCTACGAAATCTCCAACCACGCCCGGCCCGGCGCGGAATGCCGGCACAACCTCGTCTACTGGCGCGGCGACGAATACGCCGGCATCGGCCCTGGCGCGCACGGCCGGATCGATATCGATGGGACGCGCCGTGCGACGGCAACCGAAAAGCGGCCCGAGGCCTGGCTGATGCGCGTCGAGCAGCTCGGCCACGGCGTCGTCACCGACGATGCGCTGACCAGCGAAGAGCGCGCCGACGAATACCTGCTGATGGGTCTTCGGTTGCGCGAAGGCATCGACCCGCAGCGCTATCGCGCGCTGGCCGGCCGCACCCTCGACCAGGGCCGCATCGATCTGCTCGCCCAGGAAGGCGCGATCACCGTCGACGGCGACGGCCGCCTGCGCGTCACGCAAGAGGGTTTTCCGGTGCTCGACGCCGTGGTCGCCGACCTCGCGGCTTAAGAAATTCGCGCGCGCTAAACGCCAAAACTCCGTGGCGCCGCGGCGGCGACCTGCGCGCCGTTCGAACCGACCCGCATGATGGCAAGGCCGCGCTCGTTGGTGCCGTCGCCCTTGAAGCGGAACAGCCCGTCGATGCCGGCAAAGCCCGACGGGTTCTGCAGCACCTCCGGCGAGAAACGCTGCGGTCCTTGCGTCTTCGCCAGCGCCGCGACCAGCGCCACCGAGTCGTAGGCAAGCGTCGCGGTGCGCACCGGCTCCTGGCCGTATTTGGCGCGATAGCGCCCTGCGAACGCGCGGTAGCCGGCCGGATCAGGCGCGGCGAACAGGCCGCCCTGCAGGGCAGGATTGGAAAAGACCCGTGGATTGTCCCACAGCCCGGTGCCGAGCAGTTGCACGTTGCGCAGGTTGGCGCCCGCAGCCGCGAGCGACTCGGTCAGTGCCGCCAGCGCCTCGCCGTCGTCGGCAAGCAGCAGCGCGTCCGCCTGCGGCAAGGCCTGCGCGATGTTGCGCGCCGGGCCCTGCAGCTGCGCGCGATCCGGCCCGTAACGCTCGAAGGCGACGACGCGCGCGCCGCGCCGCGCAGCCGCCTGCTTGAACGAGGCCTCGACGACGTTGCCGTAGGCATTTTCCGGCAGCATGGCGGCGATCGATCGCTTGCCGGCGCTCACCGCATGGCTGACGATGCGCTCGACGTCGGTCTCCGGCAGGAAGCTCAACAGATAGACACCGCGGCCGGCGACGCTCGAATCCGTCGAGAAGGCGATCACCGAGATATTGCGGCCGCGCGCGACCTGCGCAGCACCCGGCACCGAAAGACCGAACAGCGGCCCGAGGACGATTTCAGCGCCTTCTTCGATCGCCTGCTGGGCTGCCGCCTGCGCGCCTTGCGGGCTGCTGCCGTCGTCCTTGACCAGGAGCTGGATGTTCGGGCTCTGGAACTCGATCAGCGCCAGTTCGGCGGCGTTGCGCATCGACTGCGCCGCAACCCCCGCATTGCCCGCGCCCGACAGCGGCAGGAGCAGCCCGACGCGGATCGCGCCAGTGCCGACCGCGGACGGCTCCTGAGGCGGACCGGCGGGCCCTGGTGCCGGACCCCCACCCTGACCTGGCAGGTAGGTGGAGAAATTAGAGATGGTCGACTGCACGGACGCGCAGCCAGCCGCAGGCGCAGCAAGGATCAGCCCGAGCGCCGCGCGGCGGGTGGTCCCAGTACGCTGGGGCAACAACTCTAACGGACCAACCATCGCGGCTCTTTCGCTGGACCGGACTCGTTATTCGCCAGTCCCCTGGTCATGCTCGAGCATGAGCATCTTGATATCAATTCGGGCATGCTGTCGTCCAATGGTTAACCGAGCCAGAAACAGCATTTTGGCGGCGGAGTTGCGGCGCGGCACCAGGAACGAAACCGTGATGCAGCGTCATGACGTTCGCTGCGCAAGTCGCTAGATTGCACCGATGCGCGCCAATCCCGGATCCGTTCACAAACCAGTTCCTGCGTCTGCCAGCGAACGCTCCCGCACGTTCACGGTCGCGCAAAGCACCGTCGCCGTGTCCCGCCCCTCGCCCGGCCTCTATCTCGTGGCGACGCCAATCGGGAACCTGGGCGACATCACGCTGCGCGCGCTCGAGACGCTCGCCGGCTGCGACCTGATCGCCTGCGAGGACTCCAGAGTTACGCGCCGCCTCACCGAGAAGTTTCTGATCGCAACGCCGCTGACACCCTATCACGAGCACAACGCCCAGTCCGCCCGGCCGAAGCTTCTGGACAAGCTGGCGCTAGGTGGAACGATCGCGCTGGTGTCCGATGCCGGCACGCCGCTGATTTCCGATCCCGGCTTCAAGCTGGTGCGCGAGGCCGCAGGCGCCGGGTACTCCGTCACGGCGATCCCGGGTCCCTCCGCCGTGCTTGCCGCACTAAGTGTCGCGGGCCTGCCGACCGATCGCTTCTATTTCGAAGGGTTCCTGCCGCCGAAGCAGGGCGCACGGCGCTCCCGTATCGCCGAGCTTGCGCGCATCGATGCGACGCTGGTGTTGTTCGAGGGCGGCTCGCGCATTGCCGATGCGCTGCGTGATCTCGCAGAGACGCTCGGCGAACGCGACGGTGCGGTCTGCCGCGAGCTGACCAAGCTGCACGAGGACATCCGCCGCGCGCCATTGCGCGTGCTGGCAGCGGAGGCGCCAGCTCTCGAAACGCGCGGCGAGTTCGTGATCGTCATCGCGCCACCCGCAGCCGACGCCGGCCGCCTCAGCACCGCCGAGATCGACGACATTCTCAAAGCCGCGATGCAGACGCAGAGTGTGAAGGACGCGGTCGCGCACGCCGTCGAACTGTCGGGCCGGCCGAAGCGCGAAGTGTATGCCCGCGCGCTCGACCTTGCGAGGCAGTCGTCAGGGGCGGACGATGAAGAAGGCTGATCCGCCGCGCGAGGCCGCGCCCGAACGCATCGCCGCGTTCGAAACCGGCCTGTCGGCCGAGAGCCGCTGCGCGGCGTGGCTGATCGCCAAGGGCTATCGCATCATCGCGCGCCGGTTTCGCTCGAGCGCCGGCGAGATCGACATCATCGCGCGCCGCCGCGGCGTCACCGCTTTCATCGAGGTCAAGGCCCGCCCGACACTGGACGATGCAGCCTATGCCATCACGCCTTACCAGCAGCAGCGCATCATCGCCGCCGCCGAAGCCTGGCTCGCGCGTTATCCGCAATATGGCGACGACGACCTGCGTTTCGACGCGATGCTGATCGCACCCGGCCACCTGCCACGGCACCTCATGGGCGCGTTCGATGCGACACAATCGTGATGCTCGCGGGCCTGCCCTTCCTGAAATGCCGCTGGAAAGATTGGGCCGGATCGCCCAGATTGCCGCTCCGCAATTAGCCCTCAGCCTGGGAATCCGATGAGCCTGAAGATCGCCGTCCAGATGGACCCCATCGCCCGCATCAACATCCGCGGCGATTCCACCTTTGCGATGCTGCTGGAAGCGCAAAAGCGCGGGCATGCCATCGGCTACTACACGCCGGACCGGCTTGCACAGCGTGGCCGCGACGTCTTCGCGACCGTGCAGCCGCTCAGCGTTCGCGACACCGAAGGCGATCACTTCACGCTGGGTGAGGCAAAGCGCGAAAACCTCGCGTCGTTCGATGTGATCCTGCTGCGGCAGGATCCGCCGTTCGACATGGCCTACATCACCACCACGCACATGCTCGAGCGCATTCATCCGAAGACGCTGGTCGTCAACGATCCGGCGCATGTGCGCAACGCACCGGAGAAGGTGCTGGTGATGGAGTTCTCCGACCTGATGCCGCCGACGCTGATCTCGCGCGATCTCGCCGAGATCAAGGCGTTCCGCGCCGAGCACGGCGACGTGGTGATGAAGCCGCTCTACGGCCACGGCGGCGGCGCGGTATTCCGCATCACGACTGACGACCTCAATTTCGGCTCGCTCTATGACATGTTCTCCGTCACGTTCCGCGAGCCGTGGGTGACGCAGCGGTTTCTCCCCGCCGTGAAGCATGGCGACAAGCGCATCATGCTGGTCGACGGCGAGTTCGCCGGCGCGGTCAACCGCGTGCCTGCGGCCGACGACCTGCGCTCGAACATGGTGCGCGGGGGAGCAGCACAATCGACCGAGCTTTCACCGCGCGAGCGCGAGATCTGCGAACGCCTCGGTCCGACGCTGCGCCAGCGCGGCCTGCTGTTGGTCGGTATCGATGTGATCGACGGCAACCTGACCGAGATCAACGTCACCTCTCCCACGGGCATCCGCGCCATCGCCCGGCTCGGCGGACCCGACATCGCCGCCAAGATGTGGGATTCGATCGAGGCCAAGCGAAAATAGCGCTTGATCCCGAAAAGCTTGCTCTCGACGTGATCGGGGGTGTGCAGCGGTTTTCGGGCAAGATCATGCGCAAGCTATAGACTCTCTCCCAATTAACGGCGCGGTTACCACAGGCCGATACTGTGGTTAGCGACCGGCAGGACTAGCCGGCGTCACGGCCGTTTTTTGGCCTGAAGAAGAAATCTGCCAGGCCGGATTATTGATGGCGATCGAGGTTTTCCAGGGCGGATCGATTCCCCGCGAGCTCTCAAGCGGGGCAATGGAATTCCTGTGGGCGAAGTGGAAGACGCTCAACGCCACCAACGGCATGTCGCTGCAGCGTCTGACGGAAGAGTCAGCTCACCCGCTCCGCGCCAACTCGACCTACATGCTCTCGGCCGGCGACGACTTCGTCTACATGTATGTGGGCGACGCGATCCAGGCGATCATCCGCTTCAATCCCACCGGCCGCCTGCTGTCGACGTCGGAAAGCCCGGTCGCCCGCGACCTGCTTGGCGTCTACCGCCAGGCCGCCAGGACGCTGATGCCGTCCTTTGTCCGCTTCTCAAGCGCCCGCAACACCCGGCAGATCTGGCAGGGGCTGGTGCTGCCGGTAAAGCTCGCGCCCGGCACGGTGCTTCTCGTCTGCTACACCGAACTGATCAGCCACCAGTCGGAAGTCTGCGAGCACCTGTTCCAGACCTCACGCGAGGCCATGCTGATCGCGTCACCGATCGCCAACGAGATGGGCGAGGTGACCGACGGCTGGGTCGTGATGATGAACGATGCGGCGCGCGATCTTCTCGATTTCCGCGACAGCACCGGCAACCTCCGCCTGAAGCAGCTGCAACGGCTCCAGGGGCTCGAGCTGCGGTTCAAGCTGCATCCGCCGGCTCCCAACGGCACCGTGACGCGGCTGGCCGGGGCCCAGGACATCGAGGCCGAGATCGTCCGCTTCGCCAACGTTTTCGCGCTGCGGCTGGACGGGCGGAGGGCTCTCGGCCCCAGCGACGCCAGCATCGACGCGCCCGAGCTGGCGCCGGCGTAACTCTCGCTATGTTCACTTAATGTTCTTGCTTCGGGAACCTGTTCACGGTATCGTTACGCCCGGAAAGAGGGCGGAATGGTTCAGCGCGTCTCCACGGTTGCATTCGAAGGCATCGAGGCGCGCGCCGTCGATGTCCAGGTTCAGGTCGCACCCGGGCTGCCACGCTTCAACCTGGTCGGCCTTGCCGACAAGGCGGTGTCCGAGGCGCGGGAGCGGGTGCGCTCGGCGCTGACCGCCTCCGGTCTCGCTCTTCCAGCCCGCCGCATCACCGTCAACCTGGCCCCTGCTGACCTGCCGAAGGAGGGCAGCCACTACGACCTGCCGATCGCGCTTGGCTTGATGGCCGCCATCGGCGCCATCCCGCCGGATGCACTGGCCAACTTCACCGTGCTCGGCGAGCTCGGCCTCGACGGCTCGATTGCCCCGGTGGCCGGCGTGCTGCCGGCGGCCATCGCCGCCAACGGCCGCGAGGAGGGATTGATCTGCCCGGCCGCATGCGGCTCCGAGGCCGCCTGGGCCAGCCCCGACATACCGATTGTCGCCGCGTCCTCGCTGATCCAGCTCGCCAACCATTTCAAAGGCACGCAGGTGTTGTCGCGGCCGAAGCCACAGGTGCGCGAGGCCGAGGCCTCGTCGCTCGACCTGCGCGACATCAAGGGCCAGGAGAGCGCCAAGCGCGCGCTCGAAATTGCCGCGGCCGGCGGCCATCACCTGCTGATGATCGGCAGCCCCGGTTCAGGCAAGTCCATGCTCGCGGCGCGACTGCCGTCGATCCTGCCGCCGCTGTCGCCGCCAGAGCTGCTCGAAATCTCGATGATCGCGTCGGTCGCGGGCGAGCTCGACGGCGGCGCGCTGACCAACGCCCGTCCGTTCCGCTCACCGCATCATTCAGCGAGCATGGCTGCGCTCACCGGCGGCGGCATCCGCGCAAAGCCCGGCGAGATATCGCTGGCGCACAACGGCGTGCTGTTCCTCGACGAGCTGCCGGAGTTCGAGCCGCGGGTGATCGATGCGCTGCGCCAACCGCTGGAGAACGGCGAGGTCTCGGTCTCGCGCGCCAACCACCGCGTCACCTATCCGGCGCGCTTCATGCTGGTCGCAGCGATGAACCCCTGCCGCTGCGGTCACGCCTACGACCCGGGCTATACCTGCAAGCGCTCGCGCAACGACCGCTGCATCGCCGACTACCAGACGCGCATCTCGGGTCCCCTGCTCGACCGCATCGATCTGCGGATCGAGGTCGCAGCCGTCACCGCCGCCGACCTGATCCTGCCCCCGCCGTCGGAAGGCTCAGCCGAAGTCGCAGCCCGCGTCGCCGCTGCCCGCGCGATTCAGGGCCGGCGCTACACAGAGCTGGGCATACCGCACGTCCGCACCAATTCGGAGGCGCCCGCTTCCGTGCTCGAAGACGTCGCCAAGCCGGACAACACCGGCCTGAAGCTCCTGCGCGACGCCGCCGAGACCATGAAGCTCACGGCGCGCGGCTATCACCGCGTGCTGCGTGTCGCGCGGACGCTCGCGGATCTCGACGAGGCGGAGAGGGTCGGACGGCTGCATCTTGCGGAAGCGCTGTCGTATCGGGCGCTGGCCGAGGGCGGGCTGCAGGCGGCGTGAGCGCGGGGAGCCATGCAGGACCTAGGCTCGACTGCTCGCGCGACCTGACGCTACACTGAGCAGAGATCAGTGAAGAGAAGGTCGTGGTTCAACGCGAGGACCTCATGAGCGAAGGGACGGCGGAAAAGGCTGCAGGAGAGCCACGGTCGGGTGATGCCGCACGCCAGTATGCGAGCATGGTCTGGCAGTACCGGCAGGCCGAGACGGTGGCTGCGATGATCCATGTCGGGGACACGCTGGGGCTCTTCACAGCCATGGCCGACGCCGGGCCCCTGACGGCCGAGCAACTTGCGGGAAGGACCGGATTGCATCCGCGCTGGCTGCTGGAATGGATGAGGCTGCAGGCGGCAGCGAGGGTCCTTGTTTATCGTGGAGAGGATCGCTTTGAGTTGCCGCCGGAAGCAAACAATCTGCTCGTTAACAGCGAGGCGTCCGGATTTGCCGCCAGCAGCTTCATGGGTGGACATCCACCAGAGCAACTCGCCGGCATGATGGAGTCATTCAGGACGGGCATCGGCAAGACCTACGAATCCGAAGGCGCGGCCGCTATTACCAAGAGCGAGGAGCGTCATCGCGTCGCGGCCGAAAGATCCGTCGTGCCGAAAATGATTCCGGCGCTCGATGGTGTTGCTGCCAAGCTCGAAAAGGGTGCGCTGGTTGCCGACGTCGGCTGTGGCGACGGCGCGCTCGCGATCGCCATGGCAAAGGCTTACCCACGCTCGACCTTTCATGCGATGGACCCGAGCCGGTTTGCGGCCGAGCACGTGAACCGCCGGGTGGACGAGAACGAGCTGAAGAACGTCAACGTGTTCGTCGCGCGTGCCGAACGCTTTCCGACGCGCCAGACCTATGACCTGATCATCACGTTCGACTGCATGCATGATATGACGCAGCCCAAGGCGGCGATCGAGGAGTTCTACAGCCACCTCGCCCACGACGGAACTTGGTTCATCAAGGACATCCGCAGCAAGCCGAGATTTGAGGACAACCTCCGCAACCCTATGCTCGCCATGATGTATGGCTTCTCGCTGTTCTCCTGCATGGCGTCGGCAATGTCGGAGCCGGGCGGAGCCGGGCTCGGCACGCTCGGATTCAACCCCGAGGTGGCCGAGCGAATGAGCCGTGAGGCCGGCTTCACGCGCTTCAGGCTGCACGATTTCCGCGACCCCGGAAATCTCTACTACGAAGTGAGGCCGTGAGGAGGTCCGATGAGCGCCGACAAGGTGCATCTTCAGGTCGCCGAAGCACGCACGGCTCACCCGTGCTCGAAGACGTCACCAAACCCGACAACGCCGGCCTGAAGCTCCTGCGCGACGCCGCCGAGACCATGAAGCTCACGGCGCGCGGCTATCACCGCGTGCTGCGCGTCGCGCGGACGCTTGCGGACCTCGACGAGGCGGAACGAGTCGGCCGACTACATCTTGCGGAAGCGCTGTCGTATCGGGCGCTGGCGGAGGGCGGGCTGCAGGCGGCGTGAGCAACGAGGCGCGCGACGAACCTCACGCCTTCGCCGTACCGCGCAACCATAAACCACCCGGTAACTCCTTTCCTTTACGCTTTGCGAACCATAAGCGCGGGCCGTTGTGGGTCCGTTCGAGTTCGTGGTGCGTATCATGTTGCGTTTGTCGATTTTGTCGTCGGTGGTTCCGCTCGTGCTTGCGGGCGGAGTCGCCCATGACTGGAGCGCGGTCTCGGCCCGGCAGTGCGCTGCCGCGGGCATCATCGCTCCAGCAAGCCGCTCCGTCGCCTTCACCGACGATCCGCTGGCCGCCACCGTCAGAGTGCAGATCGTCGAGAGCGCGGAGCTTGCCGATCTCGCGATCGCCGACGATGTCGACGCAGCCGAGGCGCCGGCGTGCAGCATCCATGACGTGGCGCGGCTCGTCACCATCAGCGCGGAGCCTGTTCCCGGCGAGCCGGTCATACACCTGACCCGCGAGAGCGCTGCGGACTATCGCATCTACGTGGACTCGGCGAGGATTTCGGTGCAGACGGCTGCTGCCCTGCTCGTCAGCGCGCGTGGCGGGCACACGACGCTGGCCGCGTCCGGCGACGCCCTTCACACCGGCTCGATACGTTAAGACTTTCTCAACCCTGTTTGCAGCGCAAAGCCGGCCGCCGGCTTTCCTCAAGCAGTTCGCAACAGCGCTGCGCGATCCTTCGCGCGAATCTTTGTCTGTCCGGGAAGCAAGCGCAATGACGCCAGGCCTTCGCGTGAGGTTGCTGCTGCGCCGCTTTACCCGACGGTATCCGCGGCTGAACGCGGCCGTCCGTGCGTTCCTCTACTTCTCCGTCGCCTTCGGCTCAGCATTCGGTTTCATCACCGGCGCTCGCTCGCAAGACTACAACCCGCACACCTTTGCCGTCGGCGCGTCGTTCCTGTTCGCGGTCGCCTGTACCGCGCTCGCCGTCCAGCACATGCGCTACCGCTGGCTGCGCCGGCAGGTGCGCAAGATCGCTGCGCAGAACGAGGCGCTCGCCGACCGGAACTGGGAGTTGAAGGACTCCGAGGAGCGCGCCCGCCACCTGTTCGAGACGCAGGGCGATTTCGTCGTCCGTCGGGATAGCGACGATCGGATCACCTTCGTCAACGATGCCTGGTGCGAACTCGCCGGCGAGGCGCGCGAACGGCTGATCGGCAGCGACTTCCAGCTCGAGACGCTCGAGCAGGGCCCGACGTCGATGGATGCCAACGGCACGCGGGCGCACGACCAGAAGATCGCAAGCGCGCTTGGGCCGCGCTGGATCGCCTGGCACGAAAGCCTGGTGCGGCTCGACGCCGACGCGCCGGCTGAATTGCAGTGTGTCGGCCGCGACGTGACCGAGCGTGCCGAGACCGAACAGGCGCTGGCGCTGGCGCGCGATCAGGCCGACGCGGCCAACCGTGCAAAGTCCCGCTTCCTGGCGATGACGAGCCACGAGATCCGCACGCCGCTGAACGGCATCATCGGCATGAGCGGGCTCCTGCTCGACTCGCAGCTTTCGCCCGAGCAGACGACCTACACCCGCGCTATCAAGACCTCCGGCGATGCACTGCTCGGACTGATCGAGGAAATTCTCGACTTCTCCAAGATAGAGGCCGGCCGCATCGATCTCGAAAACCGCCCGTTCGCGCTGCGGCCGCTGATCGAGGAGATTGTCGAACTGCTGGCGCCCCGTGCGCAGGCAAAACAGCTCGAGATCGCGGCCTATGTCGACGACGCGCTGCCGGCGATGGTCACCGGTGACGCGGCGCGGCTGCGCCAGGTGCTGCTGAATCTCGCCGGCAACGCCATCAAGTTCACCGCGCAAGGCGGCGCGGCGCTGATTGTCCAGCCAGGCAGCTGGCCGGATGCAATCGACTTCATCATCCGCGACACCGGCATCGGCATCGCCGAGGACGCTCAGCTGCGAATCTTCCGCGAGTTCGAGCAGGCGGACAACCGCACGGCGCGCAACTTCGGCGGCACGGGTCTCGGCCTCAGCATCAGCGAACGTATCGTCCGCCACATGGGAGGACGGATCACGCTGGAGAGCACGCCGGGCGTGGGTTCGACTTTCATCGTGTCGGCGGCGCTTACTGCGGCCGCAGACGCGGCGCCGGGCTTTATCGCGCCCGACCTGCACGGCCGGCCAGTCATGCTGGTGTCGCGCCAGGAGATCGAGGCCTCGTTGATCGCACGCCGGCTCGGCGAATGGGGCGCGCAGACCTGTGCCGTGTCAGATGTGGACGCAGCGCTTGCACTAGTGCCGGAGCGCATGTGGCACGCGGTGATCGTCGACCACGATATCGGCGCCGTCGGCATGCAGCGCCTTGCCGACGCCGCGAAACATCATGCAAGCCGCAGCATCGTCATGATCGCACCCGCGGACCGTCACGAGCTCGCGGCGCTGAAGCAGCTCGGCTATGGCGACTACCTCGTCAAGCCGCTACGCCCGGCCTCGCTTGCCGCACGCCTCGGCGCCGAGCAGTCATTGTTCTCGATCGTCCCCGACGAGGCCGCCGCGCTCGCGCCCGCCGCCGCCGAGCGAAAGCCGGAACAATCGCTGTCGGTGCTTATCGCCGAAGACAATGAGATCAACGCGCTATTGACCCGATCGCTGCTTGCTCGCCTCGGACATCAGCCCGTCGTCGTCACCGATGGCGCCAAGGCCGTGGAATCCTGGATCGCCGCCGAGAGCGCCGGCACGCCCTATGATGTGGTGCTGATGGACGTGCAGATGCCGGAGGTCGACGGGATCGAAGCGACCAGGCGCATCCGCGCCCACGAAGCCGCACGCAACGGCCGCCGCACCCCCATCATGGCGCTGACGGCGAACACGCTGGTCGAAGACCGTGACGCCTGCTTTGCGGCCGGCATGGACGGACACCTGATCAAGCCGCTGGATCGCGAACGGCTGGCCGAGGCGCTTGCCGGCGTCGTAGTCGCTGCGCATGTCGTTGCTTGACGCTGTCCACGCCGTGTCATTATCCCTTGGATCGGCTGTCACAATTCCGTAGACACAGCATGTTTATTGGCTCGGTTTGCAAAGCGTCGCAGATTCGTTCGTGCCGCTTTTCGATCGAGAGCTTCCCTTCGCCAGATGCGGTGCGGGAGCTTGAAATCGGCGGCACCATGAGCCGTCGCAGGGGATTTAATGCAAAACCGTGATCAGCTTGGGACACCGCTCCGCTTAGAGCATGATCCGGAAAAGTGGAAACCGGTTTTCCGAAAAGATCATGCTCAAAAAAGGAATGTAGAGCGTGATGGCGATTCGAAGAATCGCTACCGCGCTCTAATGGACCGGTTGAAGCCGTTTACCGTCACCGAACCGGCAGCCTGGCTGAAACCCAGGTGGGAGGCCGCCAGCAGCATCCTGTTGCCGCAGTCGCGTCCAGCACCCACGCTCGGCCGCATCGGCGCGCTCGAGGTCCGCCTCGCCTGTGCGCGCAAGGAGATCAAGCACGCGCAGAAACTTCGCTACAGGGTGTTCTATCGCGACGGCAATGCAATCGCCGATGCCGCGACGATGCTGGCGCGGCGCGACAAGGATGCGTTCGACAAGGTCTGCGATCATCTGTTGGTGATCGACCACGCCGCCACCAACCCGGTGCAGGCGCGGCTGCGGCGCAAGCCTCCCGTCGTCGGCACCTATCGCCTGCTTCCCCAGGAAGCGGCAGAACAGCACGGCGGCTTCTACACCGAGAGCGAGTTCGACGTCACCAGCCTGGTCGAGCGCCACCGGAGCTTGCGCTTTCTCGAGCTCGGCCGCTCCTGCGTACTTCCGCCCTACCGCAACAAGCGCACCGTCGAGCTGTTGTGGCACGGCATCTGGAGCTATGTGCGGCAGAACAAGTTCGACGTGATGATCGGCTGCGCCAGCCTCGAAGGCACCGATCCGAACCGCCTGGCGCTGCCGCTCTCCTTCCTGCATCATTTCGCGCGCGCCGGCGACGACTGGCGCGCGGATGCGCTGCCGCACCGGCGCGTCGACATGAACCGGATGGCGAAAGACGCCATCGACCCGAAGACGGCGCTGCGTGAGCTGCCGCCGCTGATCAAGGGTTACCTGCGGCTCGGCGCAGTCGTCGGCAACGGCGCGGTGATCGATCACCAGTTCGGCACGACGGATGTTCTGATGATCCTGCCCGTGTCGGCCATCTCGGCGCGCTACATCGAGCATTTCGGCGCCGATGCGACGAGGCACGCGGCATAGCGCGTAGCCCGAATGAAGCGAAGCGCAATCCGGGATTTCCAATCGCAGAGTCAGCCCCGGATTTCGCTGCGCTTCATCCGGGCTACATGCTGTGCGTGCGGCTGCTTACAACCGCCGCAGCGACACCGTCTCGATCACGTGATCTCCGCCCTTCTTCAGGATCAGCGTCGCGCGCGGGCGGGTCGGCAGGATGTTCTCGTGCAGGTTCTTCAGGTTGATCGCCGTCCAGATCCCTAGCGCGACTTCCGTCGCCTCTTCGTCCGAGAGGTTGGCGTAGCGGCGGAAGTAGGATCGCGGATCATGGAACGCAGTGTCGCGGAGCGCGAGGAAGCGCTCGACATACCACTTGCGCAGCACCGGCTCGTCGGCGTCGATGTAGACCGAGAAGTCGAAGAAGTCCGACACGTAGGGGATCGCCTTGCCGTCGCGCGGCAGCCGGCCGGCCTGCAGCACGTTCAACCCTTCGACGATCAGGATGTCCGGGCGGTCGATCTCCACCCATTCGTTCGGCACGATGTCGTAGGTGATGTGCGAATAGATCGGCGCGCGCACCGGACGGCGTCCGGCCTTGATGTCGCTCAGGAACGACAGCAGCGTCGGCAGGTCATAGCTTTCGGGAAAGCCCTTCTTCTGCATCAGCCCTTCGCGCTCGAGCACAGCGGTCGGATACAGAAACCCGTCGGTCGTCACCAGGTCGACCTTCGGCTTCGGCGGCCAGCGCTTCAGCAGCGCCTGCAGCACGCGCGCGGTGGTCGACTTGCCGACTGCGGGCGAGCCCGCGACGCCGATGATGTAGGGCATCTTCGGCTCGTTCGAATGCAGGAACTCTTTTTGTGCGACGAACAGCTCCTGCGTCGCCTCTACATAAAGCGACAGCAGGCGCGACAGCGGCAGGTAGATTTCCTCGACCTCGCGAATGTCGAGGCGGTCGTGCAGCGAGCGCAGCGCCGCGACTTCGCTGGCGGCCAGCGTCATCGGCGTGTCGTCGCGTTTGGCCGCCCACTCGTTGCGCGGGAAGATGCGGTACGGCGTAAAATCCTGTTGAGCTCTCACATCCATGAGTGCGTCACTTCTCTTTAGCGCTGCCGCGCTGCTTTCTCTTCGAGGCCCGACGTGCCGGTTCGCTTCGCCAACGCTGCCTCGACATCGGCGAGCGTGACGCCGCGCGACTTCAGCAGCACCAACAGGTGGTAGATAAGGTCGGCACTTTCGGCGACAAGCGCATCCCTGTCGCCCTCGACCGCCGCGATGACGGTCTCCACCGCCTCCTCGCCAAGCTTCCGCGCGCAGTACGCCGGGCCCTTGTCGAGCAGCTTGCGCGTATACGACGCGTCGCCGCCCGCAGCGGCACGCGCGTCGATGGTCGCGACAAGATCGTGGATCGTGAACTTTGTCATCGGAATGTCTTTATCATTCCGGCGCCTCGGCGGGGAGCGCAAAGTCCGGACAGGATTAAAGAATCTGGGCTGGGTCGCAGAAAGTGGGGACCGGGCTTCAGATTAGATCCTCTCCAGGCAGATCTTAAGGGTCCAGCCGCATCGGCAGGCCGGCGCGCAGCATATGTTCCTTCGCCGCACGAACCGTGTACTCGCCGAAATGGAAGATCGACGCCGCAAGCACCGCCGTGGCGTGGCCGTCGCGGATGCCCTCTACCAGGTGATCGAGATTGCCGACACCGCCGGAGGCGATCACCGGTACGGAAACACTGTCCGCGATGGCGCGGGTCAGTGGAATGTCGAAACCCTGGCGGGTGCCGTCGCGGTCCATCGACGTCAGCAGGATTTCGCCGGCGCCGAGCGACACGACCTCCTCGGCATACTCGATCGCATCGATGCCGGTGGCGTTGCGGCCGCCATGGGTAAAGATCTCCCAGCGGTCCGACCCGCCGGCGCGTTTCACCCGCTTGGCGTCGATGGCGACGACGACACACTGGTCGCCGAATTTCTCGGCCGCTTCCTTGACGAACTCGCGCCGATGCACAGCCGCGGTGTTGATCGAGACCTTGTCGGCGCCCGAGCTCAGCAGCACGCGGATGTCCTCGGTGGTCCGCACCCCGCCACCGACGGTCAGCGGCATGAAGCAGGCTTCGGCCGTACGCTTCACGACATTCAGCATGGTGCCGCGATTTTCATGGCTGGCGGTGATGTCGAGGAAGGTCAGCTCGTCGGCGCCTGCGGCGTCATAGGCGATCGCCGCCTCGACCGGATCGCCGGCGTCGCGCAGATCAACGAAGTTGACGCCCTTGACGACGCGGCCGTCCTTGACGTCGAGGCAGGGAATGACACGGACCTTGAACATTCTCAGCTCTCGCGCGCTAGTGCGGTGGATTTGACGTTCGTTTCAGCCTTGCCGCAACTCATCGATACGAACGTCAAATCCATCGCACTAGCAATCATAGATATTGCTAGTGTCCTTTCGGTTCTAACGTTCGTACCAGCGGTGCGGCAAGCTCATACGAACGTTAGAACCGGGACACTAGCCCTTGTGAACCAGAACCAGCAAATACGCACAGATCGCAACGACGATCGGCAGGCAGCCGAGGCCGAGCAGCGTCGCGGAAAAGACGTAGGTCTCCTTGAACACCCACGCCGCCGTCCAGCAGACCACCGCGCTCGCGAGCGCGAACACGAAGATCGGCGTCATCGCCTGGCGGAACGTCAGTGCCAGCCGGTCCACCCGGTTATTTTGCCGGGCCGCCATCACGACACGCCGGTCCGGCGCGCCGCCTTGATCAGGGCGATGGCCTGTGCCGGGTCGAGGCGGCCGTCATACAGCGCACGGCCGGAAATGGCGCCGGCAAGCTTGTGCGCCCGCGGAGTCAGCAGCGCCACGACGTCGTCCAGCGACGCCAGTCCTCCGGACGCGATCACCGGAATGGAAATGCCGTCGGCCAGCGCAATCGTCGCGTCGAGATTGAGCCCCTTCAAAAGCCCGTCGCGGGCGATGTCGGTGAAGACGATCGCCGCGACCCCTGCATCCTCGAACCGCTGCGCGATCTCCAGCGCCATGACCTGCGAGGTCTCGGCCCAGCCTTCGACCGCCACCTTGCCGTCGCGCGCATCGAGCCCGACGGCAACGCGGCCCGGAAACGTCTTCGCCGCCTGCTTCACGAACGCCGGATCGCGCACCGCCGCAGTCCCGATGATGACGCGGGCGATGCCCTTGGCGAGCCAGCCTTCGACCGTCTTCATGTCGCGGATGCCGCCGCCGAGCTGCACCGGCATCGACACCACCTGCAGCATCGCCTCGACCGCATGTGCATTGACCGGCTTGCCGGCGAAGGCGCCGTCGAGGTCGACCACGTGCAGGTATTCGAAGCCTTGAGTCTGGAACGCCAGCGCCTGCGCGGCCGGATTGGTGTTGAACACGGTCGCGCGCGCCATGTCGCCCTGCTCCAGCCGGACGCATTCGCCGTTCTTCAGATCGATGGCGGGAAAAAGGATCACGGCTTCCACTTCAGAAAGTTCGCGATCAGCGCCAGGCCGAGGCGCTGGCTCTTCTCCGGGTGGAACTGCGTGCCGACCGCGGTGTCCTTGGCGACGATCGCGGTCACCGGCCCGCCATAGCTCGCGCGCGCCACCACGTCGGCTTCGTTCGCGGCCTTCAGGTGATAGGAGTGCACGAAATAGGCGTGACGGCCCTTGTCGCCGAGCGGCAGCTTCTCCAGCAGCGGATGCTCGCGCAAGGGATCGAGCGTATTCCAGCCCATGTGCGGGATCTTCAGGTGTTCGTCGTTCGGCGTGATCTTCTCGACGTCGCCGGCGATCCAGCCGAGGCCCTCGGTGACCGTGTATTCACGTCCGCGCTCGGCCATCAGCTGCATGCCGACACAGATGCCAAAGAAGGGCCGCGCTTTGTCGCGCACCACCTCGTTCAGCGCCTGTACCATACCGTCGAGGGAATCGAGGCCCTTCTTGCAGTCGGCAAAGGCGCCGACGCCCGGCAAGACCACGCGGTCGGCGCGCCAGACCCGCTCCGGATCGCGCGTCACCAGGATAGGTTCAGGCTGCTCCATGCTGCGCGCGGCGCGCTCGAACGCCTTCGCCGCCGAGTGCAGGTTGCCGGACCCGTAGTCGATGATGGCGACCGTCATCGCGACCCTCCCGGTTCCGGAAACAGGCCAATGATGCCTTGCGGTGCAGCCGTGGTTGCGCGCGCCTGATAGGGCGTCGTCGGCACCTCGTGGGACGATACCTCGCGGTGTTCGGTCCAGCGATCGAAGAAGCGACGCTCGGCCGCCTCCTCGTCGTCGGCGACGACGAAATCGATCTGCCGCCAGCGGCCGCGCGAGTAGCTCCAGCGCCGAAGGGTCGCCGCTTCCAGGCCCATCAGGATCGCCAGCAGCAGGAGCACCAGCATGCGCACGTTCGACGATGCGCCGAGCAGCGCCAGGCTGACGCCGGCCACGGCACCGACCGCGACATAGCCGAGCAGCACAAGCCACAGCCGATGCCAGATCAGCCAGAGCGGGCCGAACAGCATCGCCCAGAAGTGAAACCCGTCGCGCAGGAAGACGAACTTGTCGGTGTCCTCACGCGAGGACGGATCGGCGGGTGCATGAACTGTGTAGACCGGCATGGGCTTGGCCTTCAAAAACGGGGCACGACCGAACGGGGTTCGGATTTAGTGCTAACCCCTCGTCGGGGCAACTGGCCCGCAGCAATCTAGTTGCCGAGCGAGCCTTTGGTCGAAGGGACTTCGCCGGCGGCCTTCGGATCGATCGCGACCGCCGTCCGCAGCGCCCGCGCCAATCCCTTGAAGCACGACTCGGCGATATGATGGCCGTTGTCGCCGTACAGCGTCTCCACATGCAGGGTGATGCCGGCATTCATTGCGAACGCCTGGAACCACTCGCGCACCAGGTCGGTGTCGAATTCGCCGATCTTGTCGCGGGCGAAATCCACCTTGAACACCAGCACCGGCCGTCCGGAGATGTCGATCACCACGCGTGACAGCGTTTCGTCCATCGGCATATGCACGCTGGCGTAGCGGGTGATACCCTTCATGTCGCCGAGCGCCTGCTTCACGGCCTGGCCGAGCGCAATGCCGACGTCTTCGGTGGTGTGATGATGATCCACGTGCAGGTCGCCGTCAGCCTTGACAGTGATATCGATGCGCGAATGGCGGGCGAGCAGGTCGAGCATATGATCGAAGAAGCCGATACCGGTCGCGGCAGAAGACACGCCGGTGCCGTCGAGGTTCACGCTGACCTCGATGTCCGTCTCTTTCGTCTTGCGCTTGATCGTCGCCTTGCGCATGAAAACTCGCTTGCTGGGGCCGAAAACGCGGCCCTTGTAACAGGCGAAACCGGCTTTCGCCACAGCCGCCGGCCGCATTTTGCGACCCATTTCGCGCTATGGTGACCGGATTCTGGTGCACGCCTTGCGATTGAAACTGCCGGCGCATCGCCTAGATTGGCCGCACAGAAGAGGACCCTCCATGCAGGCATCGAATTCAGGCCCATCCGAGCTGTGGCACGGCACCACCATCCTGACGGTCCGCAAGGGCGGCAGGGTCGTGATCGGCGGCGACGGACAGGTGTCGATCGGCCAGACCGTGATCAAATCCAACGCCAAGAAGGTGCGCAAGCTCGGCAAGGGCGACGTGATCGGCGGCTTTGCCGGCGCGACCGCCGACGCATTTACCCTGTTCGAGCGGCTGGAGAGCAAGCTGGAGCAGTATCCGGGGCAATTGACCCGCGCGGCGGTCGAACTCGCCAAGGACTGGCGCACCGATCGCTACCTGCGGCGGCTGGAGGCGATGATGATCGTCGCCGACAAGGATGTGTCGCTGGTCCTGACCGGCACCGGCGACGTGCTCGAGCCCGAGGGCGGCGTGATGGCGATCGGCTCCGGCGGGAACTATGCCCTCGCAGCCGCCCGCGCGCTGGCCGACAGCGACAAGGACGCGGAGGCGATCGTGCGCCGGGCGCTGGATATCGCCGCCGACATCTGCGTCTACACCAACCGCAATCTCACCATCGAAATGCTGTCGGCAGAATAGACCGTGGCGAATTCAACCACGATCGACGCGCCCGCACGTGAACCGAACCTGGCGCAAACGGCTGTTGCCGTCGTGGCGTTGCTCGTGCTGCAGGCGGTGCTGCTGTACGCCATGGGCCGGCTGCCGATCTGCGCCTGCGGCACCGTAAAGCTGTGGCACGGCGTCGTGCAGTCGTCGGAAAACTCCCAGCACCTTGCCGACTGGTACACATTCTCGCATGTGATCCACGGCTTCCTGTTCTACGCGGCAACACGCTTCGTGCTGCCGCGCTCCGCCTGGACCACGCGGCTCCTGATCGCGATGGTGATCGAAGGTGGCTGGGAGCTGGTCGAGAATTCGAGCTTCATCATCGACCGCTACCGCGCAGCAACCGTGTCGCTCGACTATTACGGCGACAGCATCGTCAACTCGGTGGCCGACATGGTGTTCATGATGATCGGCTTCCTGCTGGCGATGAAGCTGCCGGTTGTCGTCACCGTCGCACTCGCGCTGATCTTCGAGATCGCCGTCGGCTTGCACATCCGCGACAACCTGCTCCTGAACATCATCATGCTGATCTACCCGAACGACGCCATCCGCCAATGGCAGAGCGGGCCGCCGATCATCTAGCTGCTTCATCTGGCCGCTTGCAGAAGCGGCGTCCGGACAATACCTAGGCCGATATGACCGACTTCTCTCCCCGTGAAATCGTCTCCGAGCTCGACCGCTTCATCGTCGGGCAGTCCGATGCCAAGCGCGCGGTCTCGATTGCGCTGCGCAACCGCTGGCGCAGGCTGCAGCTCGAAGGCGCGTTGCGCGAAGAGGTGCTACCGAAGAACATCCTGATGATCGGGCCGACCGGGGTCGGCAAGACCGAGATCTCGCGCCGCCTCGCCAAGCTTGCCGGCGCTCCCTTCATCAAGGTCGAGGCGACGAAATTCACCGAGGTCGGCTATGTCGGCCGCGACGTCGAGCAGATCGTGCGCGATCTGGTCGAGGTGGCGATTACGCTGACGCGCGAGCGCAAGCGCAAGGACGTGAAGGCGCGCGCGGAAGTCGCCGCGGAAGAGCGGGTGCTCGACGCGCTGGTCGGCGCGAATTCAAGCGCTGCGACACGCGACTCGTTCCGCCGCAAGCTGCGCAGCGGCGAGCTCGACGACAAGGAGATCGAGGTCGAGATGCAGGCCGGAGGCGGCGGCATGCCGACCTTCGAGATTCCGGGCATGCCCGGCGCGCAGATCGGCGCGATTTCCATCGGCGACATCTTCGGCAAGCTCGGCGGCGGCCGTACCAAGACGCGGCGGATCACCGTTGCGGAGTCGCATGAGATCCTTGTGGCCGAGGAATCCGACAAGCTGCTCGACACCGATCAGCTGGTGCAGGAAGCCATTAACGCGGTCGAGAATAACGGTATCGTCTTCCTCGACGAGATCGACAAGATTTGTGCCCGCGACGGCCGCATCGGCGGCGACGTCTCGCGCGAAGGCGTGCAGCGAGATCTGCTGCCGCTGATCGAGGGAACGACCGTCTCCACCAAGCACGGCTCGGTGAAGACCGACCACATCCTCTTCATAGCGTCGGGCGCGTTCCACATCGCCAAGCCATCCGACCTGCTGCCGGAGTTGCAGGGCCGCCTGCCGATCCGCGTCGAGCTGCAGGCGCTGACCCGCGACGATTTCCGCCGCATCCTCACCGAGCCGGAAGCCTCGCTGATCAAGCAGTATGTGGCGCTGATGCAGACCGAGGGCGTCAAGCTGGAATTCGCCGACGATGCCATCGACGCGATTGCCGACGTCGCCGTCAGCGTCAACTCGACGGTCGAGAACATCGGCGCGCGGCGGCTGCAGACCGTGATGGAGCGTGTCCTGGACGAAATCTCATTCGCCGCCCCCGACCGCAACGGCGACACCATCCGCATCGACGCCGCCTACGTGAACAAGCACGTCGGCGACCTTGCGAAGAACGCGGATTTGAGCCGGTTTATTCTTTAGTCTCCGTCATTGCGCGCTACCGCGCCCTTCTCAACCGCACATACAGCGCGCCCTCGCCGCCGTGGCCGATGTGCGCTTCTTCGAAGCCGACCACCAGGCCGCGCAGGTCCGGCAGCGCCAGCCACAGCGGCACCTGGCGGCGCAGCACGCCGCGCTCGTGCTCGGCTGCAGACGCGCGGCCCTTGCCGGTGATGACGAGGACGAACGTGGCGCCGTCGGCATGCGCGCCGTGCAGGAACGCGATCAGCCGGCGATGCGCGCGCGCCTGCGTCATGCCGTGCAGGTCGAGCCTGGCGTCGATCGCGTTGCGTCCTTTCGCAAGCCGCGACCGCTCCCGCCGACCCAGCGGCGCAAGCGGCGGCGGGGTTTTCGCAGCAGCCGGCGCGGCGGTCAGGTGCGGCTGCTTGATCTTGACGGCATCGACCTGCGGCACATCCACATCTTCGCGATGATCGTCCGCGGCAACGACACGCTTGCGCCGGCGCAATGGCTTGGTTGATTTCGCAACCTCATGCCAAAGCGCCTTTTCTTCCTCGCTGAGCGCGCGCTTGCGGACCGATAGCGGCAGAACCTTCTTCATCGGCGGTAGCGGCGGTACTTCTTGCGCCGCGGAACGTCGGGGCGTGCGTGCGGCAGCGGGACAACCACCGGCGTTGACGTTGCCGCCGTGCTTTTGTCCTTCGCCTTCTCGTCCGTCGGCTTGTCGGTTGAAGGCTTATCGGTTGAAGGCTTGGCCTCACCTTTCGGCGGAGCATCCTTCGCCCCCTCCTTCGGCGCCAACTTGGCCGGCGGAAACAGTTTTGCAATCTTCGCCGACGGCCGCGCGTCCGGAAGAATCATCCGCTTCCCCGCCGCCACGGGATCGAGGCTCTTCGGCACCAGCATCACGAAGCGCGCGCCGTGCTTGAGCCGGCCCGAGATACGGCCGGCCTCGGCGCCGGCGCCGAAATAGATGTCCGCCCGTGCCGGACCGATGATCGCCGAGCCCGTATCCTGCGACACCATCAGCCGGCGGAACGGCGTCTGTGACCGCTCCGTTTCGATCGGCAGGCGGCCTTCGATGAAGAACGGCGTGCCATAGACATGCAGAATGCGATCGACGGCGATCGAGCGGCCCGCGGTCAGCGGAATGCCCTGTGCGCCGACGGCTTCGTCCTTGTCGGACAGCTGCACCTCGCGAAAGAAGACATAGGACTTGTTCTGCCGGCGCAGCTCTTTCGCGGCCTCGGCGTCGCTCGCCATGAAGTCGCGGATCCGCTGCATCGACATATCCTCACGCGCGACGAGATTGCGCTCGATCAGGATGCGGCCGACCGGCGTATAGGCCTGGCCGTTGTGGGCGTCGTAGTTGATGCGGATAGTCGAGCCATCCTCCAGCTTGACGCGCGCCGACCCCTGGATCTGCATGAACAGCAGCTCGGTGAAATTCCGCACATAGCAAATTTCGAGGGCGCGCCCGCTCAGGATGCCGTCCTCGATCTGCGCCCGGTCGTAGTAAGGCACGAGCTTGCGGCGGCCGATCTTGCGGAACACCTCGCCCTTGTTCGGCAGGCTCGCGTTCGCGGGCCGCACGCCACGCACAAACAGATTCGACGGCCGGCGCAGCACCGGCACCGGAAACTGCTCGCTGTAGGTGCGGGAGCCTTCCAGCACCGGCTCGTAGTAGCCGGTGACAAACCCCTCCGGCTCGCCAAGACGCGAAATACGGACCGGCGTGAAGTGCCGCTCGAAGAACGCGCGCGCCTGGGCGCTGTCGCTGGCCTTTGCCGCCTGCGCCGCCTGGCATGGCTCGCGCAGCGACAGGCCCAGCGCCTTCGGCTCCTTCGGCGGCTCGCGCTGCGCGACGATCGGCTTGCAGCTTGCGAGGAACGCACCAAAAGCCGCCAGGTGATCATCCTCGGCCCAGCCGGGGATGTCCGTCCATTTCACCGGTTCATACTGGCTATTGTTGATTTCAAGCGGCGTCGGCGCGCCGCCCCGCTTGGCGAGAGCGGCGGGAGATACGAAAAGCGAACCGCACAGGATCAGGCCGAGACAGCCGGCACGCAGCACGACTAAGAAGGCAGAGCGCTCACTGCGCGCCTTCGGTGCCAACCAGCCTCCAGTTCGGATCGCGCGAGGCCAGGTCGCGGGAGAACGTCCAGACATCGGTGACATCGGTGATCGTTTCAGGGCTGCCGTCGACGACCGCACCGGCCTTGTCGTGCGTCACCGAGATCATCTGCGAGACGAAGCGGACCGTCAGGCTCGCGACGCGGCCGCGCATTTCTGCGCCGACGATCTCCGCCTTCTCGATGCCGACGAACTTCCGCTCGATCCGCTCGCCGCGCTGCTCGCGGTCACGGATCGCGCCGTCGAAGCTGTCGAATACTTCGCCCGACAGCAGGTCCTTCAGCGTACGCCGGTCACCTTGCGCGAACGCCATCACGATCATTTCATAGGCGCTCTTCGCGCCGACGGCGAAATGCTTCGGATCGAACGAGGAGTCCTGCTTCGCGATGTCGTCGAGACCGCGCGCCAGCTCTGAGCCCGGCTCCGCCGTTCCCTTCCACCGCTCCGACGTCGGCGCCGGATCGGTCGGCGCCAGCGGCGCCTGGTCGATGATCGTGCCCGGCATCGGCACGACGTTATTGTCGCCACGGCCGGCATCGCCGCCACGGCCCTGCAGCACGTCACGCGCGGCGCGGTCATAGGGCGGCCGCTCGCTGCCCGTGCGCTGCCCGAGCACGCTGCGCAGCCTCAAGAAGATGAAGACGGCCAGCGCCAGAAAGATGATGGTGTAGATATCCACGTCGCGTGCACCTTCCACTCGGCATTGCGGGCCTTAAGCAGACAATGCGATCCGCTTCAGGCTATCCGCAGCACACCCATGTAAGCCCGAACTCTGACTGAGCCAACCCCGCAACCCGGCGATTGGTCCATGCCGGCTGCGCAAATTGACGCGTTTTCAATAGGCTCCGGCGGCGGCCGATGTTTCCCGTGAGCGTATGAGCGCCAAATCTGCCAAATTGTAGACCGATCCGGCGGTCAAGGCCAACGTTTTGGCGCTGATCTGGCCTGCATCCTTGTCCCCGACCCGAGCCCTATGTTAGCCACTCGCCGGAAATCAGGGGCGCTGGCCCGAGGAGACCATTTGATGACCGACGGCAACGGCACGCCCCCGACTGAAGCACCGCCGCCTCAGCTCAATGTCCTGGTGCAGTACACCAAGGATTTGTCGTTCGAGAACCCGAACGCGCCGCGCTCGCTGGGTCCGCAGCAGCAACAGCCGGCGATCAACATCCAGATCAATGTCGGCGCCAATGCCGTCGCCGACAACGACTACGAGGTCACCCTCTCGATCGAAGGCAAGGCCCAGATCGGCGACATGGTCCTGTTCAATTTCGAGTTGGCCTATGCTGGCGTGTTCCGCATCCAGAATGTTCCAGCGGATAACCTTCATCCGGTGGTCATGATCGAATGCCCGCGGCTGTTGTTCCCGTTCGCCCGCGAGATCATCGCAACGTCCGTGCGCGACGGCGGATTTCCGCCGCTGCTGCTCGACCCGGTGGATTTCGTCGGCCTCTATCGGCAGAACCTGGCGAACCAGACGACCCAGCAACAGCAGCAGCCGAGTTAGGGCCTGATCCCGAAAAGCTTGCCCTCGACGCAATCGGGGGTGGGCACCGGTTTTCGGACCAGATCATGCCCACGCTAAAGACTCTAACAACGACTTGGTTCAGGCTGGGGCGTACTCGCCCCAGAGCGCTTTATCCCCGAGCGTCGCGACGAAGGCCGCATGAGCTGCGAGCTCTGCCGCCGAAAGCCGCAGCACCAAGGGTTCCGTGCGCTGGCGGCGCGGCGCATCTGCGTGGCTCGCGACGTGAACCTGCACACTCTCCGCGAGGATCAGCTGCGACTGCCGCGCGCCGATCAGGTCGATATAGACCTCCGCGAGCAGCTCTGCGTCCAGCAATGCGCCGTGTTTGGTCCGGTGTGAGTTGTCGATCGCATAGCGCGAGCAAAGGTCGTCCAGCCGGTTGGAGACGCCGGGATGTTTGCGACGCGCCAGCAGCAGCGTGTCGACCAGCCGCTCGCGCGGGATCGGGGAACGCGCGACCTTCTCCAGCTCGGCGTTGATGAAGCCGATGTCGAACGACGCGTTGTGGATCACCAGCGGCGCGTCGCCGACGAACGCCAGGAAATCATCGGCGACGGTGGAGAACAGCGGCTTGTCGGCGAGGAATTCGGTCGAGAGGCCGTGCACCTCGTAGGCCTCCCGCGGCATGTCCCGTTCGGGATTGATGTAGCGGTGGAACGTCTGGCCGGTCGGCATCCGGTTGAAGATCTCGACGCAGCCGATCTCGACCAGGCGATCGCCGCGCAGCGGATCGAGCCCGGTCGTTTCCGTATCGAGAACTATTTCGCGCATCGCAGCTAGTGCCCGGTTTTCGAAGTTCGTGATACCGCGCAGCACCCTCCGACACGAACTTCGAAAACTAAGAGGGCACTAGCAAGCAGATGATTTTTTAGTGCCGCTTATCGATTTGAAATTCCTGAGACGAACTCGCGGCATATGCTGCAGGAATTTCAAATCGGCGGCACTAAGCCGAATCACTGCCGTTTGATCGGCATCTTAACGACTTCGGCGAGGATGTCGCGAATCCGCGCACGCACCGGATCGAGTCCGGCGGACGTATCCACGACAAAGTCGGCGCGCTTGCGCTTCTCGGCATCGGGCGTCTGCCGCGCCAGGATCGCGTCGAGCTTTTCCTGTGTCATGTTCTCGCGCGCCAGCACGCGGGCGCGCTGGATATCCGCCGGCGCCGACACCACGACGACCGCGTCGACGCGTTTTTCGCCGCCGGTCTCGAACAGCAGCGGCACATCGAGCACGGCCACCGGCGCACCGGATTTTTCCGCATCCTGAAGGAATTTCTGGCGGTGGGCGCCCAGCATCGGATGCACCATCTGCTCGAGCTGCTTCAACGCCTCCGGATTGCCCAACACTCTTGCCGACAGCTTCTGCCGGTCGACCTTGCCGTCGGCGGTGGTGCCTGGAAACGCGGCCTCCACCACCGGCACCGCTTCGCCGGCATAGATCGCATGCACCGCTGCGTCCGCGTCATAGACCGGAACGCCTTGCTCGGCGAACAGCTGCATGGTGGTCGACTTGCCCATCCCGATCGACCCGGTCAGTCCGATGATCCGCATCAGCTTCTCGTGTTCTTGTTGTTTCGCTCAATTGTTTGAGCATGATCCCCGGATCAAGTCCGGGGACAAGCCTTTTCGGAAAACCGGCTCCCACTTTTCCGGATCATGCTTTATTCCGCAACCAGACCCAAGCCGCGCAGGCAACCCAAAAGCGGCAGCAGCGGCAGGCCGAGAATCGTGAAGTGGTCGCCCTCGATCGTCTCGAACAGATGCACGCCAAGCCCTTCGAGCTGGTACGCGCCGACACTGGTGGTCACCGCGGCCCCGGCGGCATCGAGGTATCGCGCGATTGTCGCATCGCTCATGCCGCGCATCGTCATTCGCGCCACCGATACGTGCTCGAACAGCACCTTGTCGCCCTTCGCCACGGCAATGGCAGAATGCAGTTCGTGCGTCTTGCCGGCAAGCGCGCGCAGCTGGCCGGCCGCCTGCTCGCGCCCAGCCGGCTTGCTGAAAAGCCTCTCCTGCAACGCAAGCGTTTGATCGGCACCGACCACGACGCGGCCCGGCTGTCGCTGCGCCACATGCAGCGCTTTCGATTTCGCCAACAGCGCGGCAATCGCCGCAGGATGCTTCAGCCCTGACGCCGCCTGGACACCGCGCTCGTCGATGTCGGCCGGGATGGCTTCAAAATCAATGCCGGCCGCTTGCAGCAGCGCCTGCCGTGACTTGCTTTGCGAGGCGAGGATGAGCGGCTTGTCGCCGACCCACAGCGTCATTGCGCGCTCCGCTGCCGTTGCCGGTCTGACAGAAGCTTCATGATGGCGGCTGCCGTCTCTTCGATCGAGCGGCGCGTCACATCGAGCTGCGCCCAGCCATGTCGGGCGCTCAGCTTGCGCGCGAACATCACCTCGTCCGTCACCGATTGCTTGTCAATGTAGGAATCCGCATCCATCTGGGCGCCAAGGCCAAGAAGCCGGTTCTGCCGTACCTGGATCAGTCGTTCCGGTGTCGCGTGCAGACTGACGATCAGCGGGCGCGTCAGCGTCGTCAGTTCCGGCGGAACCGGAATGTTCGGAACGAGCGGGATGTTCGCCGTGCGGACGCCGCGGTTGGCGAGATAGATCGACGTCGGCGTTTTCGACGTTCGCGACACGCCGACCAGCACCACATCGGCCTCTTCGAGCCCCTCGGTATGCTGGCCGTCGTCGTGCATCATCGTGTAGTTCAGTGCGTCGATGCGCTTGAAGTATTCCGCATTCAGCACGTGCTGAGCGCCGACGCGATGCGAAGTCTCCGCGCCGAGATAGGCCTGGAACAACTGCAGCACCGGGCCGATGATCGACAGGCTCGGCACATTGATCTCGGCGCACTTCTTCTGCAGCCGATCGACCAGCTCGTCATCCAGCAGCGTGAACAGCACGATGCCCGGCGATTCCTCGATCTCGGTCAGAACACGGTCGAGCTGCTTCTGGCTGCGAACCAGCGGATAGACATGCTCGATCGGCGTCACGTTGGCGTACTGAGCGGCGACAGCCCGCGCCACGGTGATCAGCGTCTCGCCGGTCGAATCCGACACCATATGCAAGTGGAAGTAACTGCCGGACGAGACGATCATGGAAGCAAGGCATCCATTTGCCGCCGATCGTCCCTCTGTATCGATTGTGGATTGGTGTTGAGCAAACGACGCAAATCCTCAAGCCGGACGTCAGCGGCGGGATAAGCGGCGACTTCGTACACAGACAGCCTCGCGGGATAGTTCTGGACCCTTGCAAGCATGATAGTGAGGTTATGTGGACTTGTCTCTTGATAATCAAATCCGGAAGCCAGACTTCGCCGGATAAAGCCGATGTTATTTGGCTGGTGACCGGCTTGTTGACTATGGGTACAACCCTGACCGGCTGTGGATGATCACTGGATAAGTCGCTGGCTTCGAGTCGTGAGTCAAATCCACGCTCAAGTAACTACTAACTAGAATCTAGAACTAGATAGTTTTAAGGGAAGAAGGATTGAGGATATCTCGGTGAGCAGTTCTTTCCTGACAGTGCTGGACGGACAGCGATCGGCAACGCCACCCGTATGGATGATGCGGCAGGCGGGCCGCTATCTGCCGGAGTATCGTGCGCTCAGGGAGAAGGCCGGCTCGTTCATGAAGCTTTGCTTCACGCCGGACCTTGCCGCCGAGATCACCCTGCAACCGATCCGCCGATTTGGTTTCGATGCGGCGATCCTGTTCTCCGACATCCTCGTCATTCCGCATGCGCTTGGCCAGACCGTGAGGTTCGAGGCCGGCGAAGGTCCGCGCCTCGATCCGCTGACGAGCGAAGCGGCGATCGATGCGCTGCCGAAGACGGTCGATCAGTCGATCCTAGCGCCGATCTATCAGACGGTGAGAGAGGTCAGGCCGCAGCTCGACAGCAAGACTGCGTTCATCGGATTTTGCGGAGCGCCGTGGACGGTCGCAACCTACATGATCGCCGGACAAGGCACGCCAGACCAGGCGCCGGCGCGGATGTTTGCCTACGAGCATCCGAAGGCCTTCGGCCGGCTTGTCGCTCGTTTGGTCGAAAACTCGGTGGCCTATCTGACGAAGCAGTTCGAGGCCGGTGTCGATGCCGTGCAATTGTTCGACACCTGGGCTGGTGTACTGCCGCCGGACGAGTTCGCGCGCTGGTGCATCGAGCCTGCGGCGCGCATCGTCGAGGGGCTTCGCGCAAAAGTGCCGAACGCGCGGGTGATCGGTTTTCCGCGCGGCGCCGGGCATCTGCTTGGCGATTATGTGGATCGCGTGCCGGTCAACGCCGTCAGCATCGACTGGACCGCCGATCGCAAATTCATTCGCGAGCGCGTGCAGAGCCGCGTCGCGGTTCAAGGCAATCTCGATCCGCTGGCGTTACTCGCCGGCGGCGACGCGCTCGACAGATCGATCGATGCGATCCTGCACGATTTTCGCGATGGCCGTTTCATTTTCAATCTCGGCCACGGCATCCTGCCGCCGACACCGATTGCGCATGTGGAACGCATGTTGAAGCGCGTGCGGGGCCAATAGGCGATGTACGAGTGGCTGAAGGCGTTCCACGTCATCGCCGTCATCTCCTGGATGGCGGGAATGCTCTATCTGCCGCGCCTGTTCGTCTACCACTGCGAGGCGGAGATCGGCTCGAAACAGTCCGAGACCTTCAAGGTCATGGAGCGGAAGCTGCTGCGGCTGATCATCAACCCGGCCATGATCCTGACCTGGGTGCTCGGATTGACGCTGGTCTGGCTCGGCCATTGGCACACCGCCGGCTGGATGCACGCCAAATTTGCGCTGGTGATCCTGCTTTCGGCCCTGCACGGCCTGTTGGTGCGCTACTGGCGGGATTTCGAAGCGGACCGGAATACCCGAAGCCAGAAATTCTACCGAATTATCAATGAGGTACCCGCCGTATTGATGGTCGGTATTGTCATTTTGGTGATCGTAAAGCCATTTTAGCGGCGATTCTTCGGATTCCCCCATCTTGCGTAAGTCGCACTGATTTAATATATTTTCCCGGTATCCCTCCGAACGCAGGCGGATGTGGCGCGGTCCCTCTTGGCGGACCGGCTGTTGCATCAGGTTCAAAGCCCTTCGGGACTGATCACCTAAGACCTGGTCTTGGAACTCCCAAAGCTCGACTGCATCCCGACTCTGCGACCCCTCCCTCCTCTCTTCCCGCGCCGCATCACCTCTCACCTCCCGGCGCCGAAAAAATCTCCACAGGACTACCCCCATGCCCGAAATGAAACTTCAGGACCTCAAGGCCAAAACCGCCGCCGAACTTGTGTCGTTCGCGGAAGAGTCAGGGGTCGAGAACGCGCCGACGATGCGCAAGCAGGAGCTGATGTTCGCGATCCTGAAGCAGCTCGCCATCCAGGAGACCGACATCATCGGCGAAGGCGTCGTGGAGGTGTTGCCCGACGGCTTCGGCTTCCTGCGCTCGCCCGATGCGAACTACCTGCCCGGTCCGGACGACATCTACGTCTCGCCATCGCAGATCCGCCGCTTCGGCCTGCGCACCGGTGACACCCTCGACGGACAGATTCGCTCGCCGAAGGAAGGCGAACGCTATTTCGCGCTGCTGAAGGTCAACTCGCTCAACTTCGAGGACCCCGAGAAGTCCAAGCACAAGGTCAACTTCGACAACCTGACGCCGCTCTATCCCGATGAGCGACTGAAGATGGAGCACGAGGATCCGACCAAGAAGGATCTGTCGGCACGCGTCATCGACATCGTCGCGCCGATCGGCAAGGGCCAGCGCGCGCTGATCGTCTCGCCGCCGCGCACCGGCAAGACCGTGCTGCTGCAGAACATCGCGCACGCGATCACCGCCAATCACCCGGAATGCTATCTGATCGTGCTGCTGATCGACGAGCGGCCGGAAGAAGTCACCGACATGCAGCGCTCGGTGAAGGGCGAGGTCGTGTCCTCGACCTTCGACGAGCCGGCAACGCGACACGTGGCCGTCGCCGAAATGGTCATCGAAAAGGCCAAGCGCCTGGTCGAGCATGGACGCGACGTCGTCATCCTGCTCGATTCGATCACGCGTCTGGGTCGCGCCTACAACACGGTTGTGCCGTCATCGGGCAAGGTGCTGACCGGTGGTGTCGACGCCAACGCGTTGCAGCGGCCGAAGCGCTTCTTCGGCGCCGCGCGCAACATCGAGGAAGGCGGATCGCTGACCATCATCGCCACCGCGCTGATCGACACCGGCAGCCGCATGGACGAAGTCATCTTCGAAGAGTTCAAGGGCACCGGCAACTCGGAACTGATCCTCGATCGCAAGGTCGCCGACAAGCGGACCTTCCCGGCGATCGACATCACCCGCTCCGGCACCCGCAAGGAAGAGCTGCTCACCGAAGCGCAGCAGCTCAAGAAGATGTACGTGCTGCGCCGTATCCTCAATCCGATGGGAACGATGGATGCGATCGACTTCCTGCTCGACAAGCTGCGCAACACCAAGACCAACGGCGAGTTCTTCGAGTCGATGAACACCTGACGCCAATGGCCAGGATGGCGAGAAACACCGGCTTCGGCCTTCTCGCAATCGGCCTCTTCCTGCTGTCCGTCGTTGCGTCGTTCGCGCAGCAGCCGGTCAAGGTCTACGGGCTGACGATTCCCGATTTCGTCGGTGGCTTCACCCGCGGACAATTGAATGACTACGAAGCGAGGTCGCCGGGCCTCGGCTACTCGATCCGCTTCCCGGCCCGGCACGGCTGGGTCGTCGATGCCTACATCTACGATTTCCAGCTGAAGTTCATTCCCGACGACATCGAATCGAGCGTCGTCAGGGAGCAGCTCACGCGCGCAAAGGGCGATATTTTCGAGCTCGGGCGGCGCGGCAGCTACGCCAACGTCCAGGAAGGCAGCGAGTTCACGATCGGCCGCAGCGGCAGGACCCGGTTCGTCTGCGCGACCTTCAGCTACTTGCGCGGCGAGAAGCGCGACCTGAATGTCGAGAGCTACCTGTGCCTGACGTCGTGGAATAACAAGTTCGTCAAGATCCGCATGACTGCGCCGAAGGGCGCGATGTCACGTGCCGACGCCGTTAATTTCGTCGAGGCATGGATTGCTCTGCTCTCACCGGCGTCGTGACCGCAATGAGCGCGCCATTCGATTTGAGGTTGGCGACGGTGCAGGATGCTCCGCTGCTGGCGCGCATTCATCGCGAGGCGCGCGTGGCGGCCATGCCGTGGTTTCCGGATCTCCACACCAGAGACCAGGACCAGGCCTGGATGACGAATGTCGTTCTGCCGCAGCAACAGGTCGTCATCGCCCTGCGCGATGATTTGCCGGTCGGCTTCATCGCTCTGACCGACGGCTGGGTCCAGCATCTCTATGTCGATCCGGCTTCATGGCGAACGGGCGCAGGTTCGACCCTGCTGAAGCATGCAAAGCAACATCTGCCGGATGGCTTTCGGTTGTGGACATTTCAGCGCAACGCCATAGCGCGCGCGTTTTACCGCAAGCACGGTCTGGCGGAGATACGGATGACCGACGGCTACGACAACGAGGAGAAAGAGCCGGACGTGCTGCTGGGCTGGAAGCTGACCAGCTGATGCAAGGAATCCGGCGTGGTCACCGGCAGCGAACAGCTCTGGCCGCGACAGACGAAGGCGGCAGTGCCTGAGACCGCGGCGAGCTTTGCCTTCGCCGGATGATTGTCGGACAGCGCCGCACCACCGCTCGCATGCAACACGATCCGGTTTGCGTGCGGCAGGCCGCGCGCCACGCTGAGCAGTGCATCGGCCTCACCGCCCTGCCCGACCACCACGATCTCCGACGCGGTCAAGTGCATGTCGAGCGCGTTCAGCAGTGAGAGATGCCCGAACAGATTGTCAGCTGCGCGCGGCAGGATCGCAGTGAACATGGCGTCGGCCTTGGCTCTCCAGGTATCGTCTCCGGTCAGCACCGCAAGGCGCACCAGGTTCTGCGCAATCAGGCCGTTGTGATTCGGGATTGCGTCGTCAACGGTTGCGTGCGGGCGGATGATCAGGCCTTCGGCATCGTCGGCGGTCAGGAAGTAGCCGCCATCTGCGTTCGCGTGATGGGCATCTAGCACGTGCTGCCATTTGACGGCCTGGGCGAGCCAGCCGCCCTCGCCCGTCGCTTCGTGCAGCGCGATGCCGGCGCGAATCATCGCCGCATAGTCCGATGCGAGGCCGGGAAACAGCAAAGCCCCTGCCCTGAATGAATGGCCGAGCCGCTCGTCCCGCGTCATCGCGCGCGCGATGAACGCAAACGCGGTCTTTGCGAGCGTCAGCCAGCCAGGCCGCTCGAACGCGACCGCGGCGTTGGCGAGAGCTGCGATCATCAACCCATTCCAGTCCGCCAGGACCTTGTCGTCGAGACCGGGCCCGACACGCGTGCTGCGCCTTTGCTGGAGCTTGTCTCGCAGCGGTGCGAGACGCGCGGCGTCTTCGGGCGTGTCGGTCGAGGCGTTGAGCCTATTCAGGATATTGTGGCCTTCGAAATTGCCGCCTGCAGTGACGTCGTATTTTGCAGCAAAGAACGCTGCATCGTCCGCGCCCAGCACCTCCTGAACCTCGGCGAGCGACCAGACATAGTACCTGCCCTCCTCGCCTTCCGAATCGGCATCAAGCGACGACGCGAAGCCGCCGCCTTCGACCAGCATCTCTTGCGACAGCCAGCCGACGGTTTCGATCGCGCGTCGGCGATACAGCGGGTTCTTCGTCAACGCGTAGTCGAGCGCGAGCAGGTCGAGGATCTGTGCGTTGTCGTAGAGCATCTTCTCGAAATGCGGCACCAGCCACTTCTCGTCGACCGAGTAGCGCGCGTAGCCGCCGCCGAGATGATCGTAAATGCCGCCCTGGCTCATCTGCGTGAGTGCGAGCTGCGCCGTCTTGAAAAAGCGCTCGTCGCCTGTGCGAAGGCCGGCGCGCCAGATGAACTCCAGCATCGTGCATTGAGGAAATTTCGGCGCGCCGCGCAGGCCGCCATGTACCGGATCGGTGGCGCGTGCGATCGATTCGGCAATGTTGTTGAGCTCGCTCGGGCCGATGGTCACGGCGCTTTTGGCCTCGCCGCGATCCTTCAGCCGCGCCACCAGCGCGCTGCGGTTCTGCGCGACCCGCGCGGGCTCGTCGCGAAAGACGCGGTTCACTTCGCGCAGCACGTCGACGAACGCCGCGCGGCCGAACTGTGCGGTCTTCGGAAAATACGTGCCGCCCCAGAACGGCTCGCCGTCGGAATTGAGGAACATCGTCAGCGGCCAGCCGCCCGGTTCGCCGAGATGATGCAAGGCGTTCATGTAGATCTGGTCGATGTCCGGACGTTCCTCGCGGTCGACTTTGATGTTCACGAACAGCTCGTTCATCACGGCTGCGGTCGCGTCGTCCTCAAAACTTTCGTGGGCCATGACGTGGCACCAGTGGCAGGCGGCATAGCCGATCGACAGCAGGATCGGCCGGTCGGTGCGCTTCGCCTCGGCGAGCGCTTGCGGGCCCCAGGGCCACCAGTCCACCGGATTGCCCTGGTGCTGTAGCAGGTAGGGGCTGGTTTCCGCGGCAAGCCGGTTGGTGCGCGCTGCAACATGGCTCATGAGGGCACTCCGGGAGCGGCCTGCTTCTGACGCTATCGTGCTGATTTGGTTCCAGAACCGAGTAGCTCATGTTTCCTGGCCCCGGACAATCGAGCGTCGGCCAAACCTCTCTTGACTATATAGTTGTCGATAGCGTTAAATATTATCGCACAACGAAAGGAGATCGCCATGGATGATCCATTCGGCCGCCCGGCCCTGATATCCGCCGTCTTCTACAAGGACCCGATGGCTGCGCTCGATTGGCTGGAGAAAGCGTTCGGGTTCGAGCGGACCATGCTGATCACCGACAAGGATGGAAACCTGGCCCACTCGGAGATGAGACTGGGCGGCGGCTACATCATGGTCGGATCGGAGTGGACCGATTATGTCGCAAGCCCGGCGTCCACCGGTGGCCGCAACACCCAGTCGATCCATATCCATCTCGCCGATGGCATCGACGCACACTGCAAGCGCGCGAAGGCTGCCGGCGCCGTTGTCGTCCGCGAGCTCGAGGATCAGTTCTATGGCGACCGAACCTATTCGGCGCGGGATCTTGAAGGCCATGTCTGGAGTTTTGGCCAGACCGTCCAGAAGGTCTCGCGCGAAGATGCCGAGAAGGCCAGCGGCTTGAAGATCGAGGGATGGCATTGACGCAGGCGCTTGCCATCGACCGCACGCTCGCGGCGCTGGCCGATCCGGCGCGACGACGTGTCGTCGACCTGCTGCGCGAGCGGCCGCATCGCGCCGGCGAGCTTGCAAGCGCGGCGGGCCTCAGCGCGCCGGCCATGAGCCGGCATCTGCGTGCGCTGCGCAGAACTGGCCTGGTCGAGGAATCGCATCCGGAGTTCGACGCGCGCGTGCGCATCTATAGGCTTCGGCCGGAGCCGATGGCACAGTTGAAGAGTTGGCTCGATGACACCGAAAGGCTCTGGACGCAGCAACTTGCTGCGTTCAAGGCGCATGTGGAAGCCTGAATGAATTCGCGCGTGATTGTCTCGCTGCGCGTCGCCGCAACACCGCTGCGGGCCTTTGATGTGTTCACGCGCGAGATCGGCGCGTGGTGGCAGCCGAACGAATTGTTTCGTTTCACGCCGCGATCGCCGGGACGGATCGCGCTGGAGGCGGGTGAGGGCGGTCGCTTCACCGAGACCCTCGACAACGGCAAGGTCTTTGAAATCGGCCGCGTCACCAGTTGGGAACCAGGCGAGCGTTTCGCTTTGACCTGGCGGCAGGCGACCTTCGCGCCGGACCAGATGACCCATGTAGAAGTCCTGTTCGAACCGGTCGGCGAAGAAACGCGGATCACCGTGACCCACACCGGCTGGGACAGCGTTCCGCAAGAGCACGTCGCGCGTCATTCGTTCCCGGACGGGATATTCCTGCGCCGGCATGCAGAGTGGTGGCAGCAATTGCTGGGCGCCTGCCGCTCGCAGCTTGGGCCTTGATATTTTCGCTGACGACGCCGATCGAAGTCGCCATACTTGATACTTGGCTGGCGATGCACGAAGAGGCGAGGGTGCGATGGCGGCGATCAGGTATCTCGTTCACAACGTCGACAGCGCCGTCGCTTTCTATCGCGATCATCTGGGCTTCAAGCTCGAGCAGCAGTTCGGTGCGGCGATGGCGATCATGGAACATGACGATTTGCGATTGTGGCTGGCAGGGCCGGGGGCCTCGGCGGCGCGTCCCATGCCGGACGGACGCAAGCCGGAAGCGGGCGGCTGGAACAGGTTCGTGCTCGAGGTCGATGATCTCGACGCCACAGTCGCCGAGCTGCGTCTGGCCGGCGTGAAGTTTCGCAACGACATCGTCGTCGGTCCGGGCGGCAAGCAGATCCTGTGCGAGGATCCGTCCGGCAACGCGATCGAACTGTTTCAGCCCGGCGGATAATTTTTGCGAAAGCCGATGGCTCGCGACACCATCTTTGCCCTGTCCACCGGACGTCCGCCGGCAGCGATCGCGGTTGTGCGAATATCCGGCCCGGCCGCGCGCGGGGCACTGGAAAGGCTCGTCGGAAAAATTCCCGCGCCGCGTGTCGCGACCTTCGCGACGCTGCGGAGCGCTGCAGGATCAGTGATCGACGACGCGGTCGTGCTCTATTTTCCGCAGCCCCATAGCGCGACGGGCGAAGACGTCACCGAGCTGCAGCTGCACGGCGGCCGCGCTGTGCTTGCCGCGCTCTTCGACGAGCTCGGCGGGATCGATGGCATGCGCCCGGCGGAAGCGGGCGAGTTCACCCGCCGTGCATTCGAGAACGGCAAGCTCGACTTGACCGAGGCGGAAGGCCTCGACGACCTGATCCATGCCGACACCGAAGCGCAGCGACGGCAGGCGCTACGGCAGTTCAAGGGACTCCTGGGCCAGCGCGCCGAAGACTGGCGGCGACAGATCATCGAGGCATCGGCGCTGGTGGAGGCGGGGATCGATTTCTCCGACGAGGGCGACGTGCCGGACGAACTGATCGCGCCGGCACGCGAGAAGATCGCGCGTCTGGCCGGCGAGATCGACGACACGCTGGTTGCGTCCGTGCGGAGCGAACGTCTGCGCGAAGGGCTAGTGGTTGCGATCGCCGGCCCGCCCAACGCGGGCAAGTCGACGCTGCTCAATCGTCTGGCGCGACGCGAGGCCGCAATCGTCTCGCCCTATGCCGGCACCACGCGCGACGTGATCGAAGTGCATCTCGACCTCGACGGCTACCCGGTGGTGCTGCTGGACACCGCAGGGATTCGCGACACCAGCGATCCGGTCGAGGAGGAGGGCGTCCGCCGCGCCCGCGAGCGCGCCGCCGATGCCGACCTCGTCCTCTGGCTGACTGAGCCAATGGCCGACAAGGGTCAGCCTGAGATGGCGGGAACTGTCTGGCAGGTGCTCAACAAGATCGACCTCGCAGGTCGTGAAGCGCTTCGCGGGCAGTTCACGTTCGGTGGACCGACATTCGAAATTTCTGCGAAGGCGGGGCAGGGCGTCGGCGAGCTGACGGACGCGCTCGGGCGATTCGCTGCCGCATATTTTGCCGACGGCGAATCGGCGCTGGTGACGCGGGCGCGTCAGAAGGCGCTGCTTGAAACCGCGGTGGCAGCACTTCGCCGGGCCGGGCAGGTACAGACAGGAGCCGATGAAATCCTGGCCGAGGAGCTTCGGCTGGCGGCCCATGCCTTGGGGCGGCTGCTCGGCAGGGTCGATGTCGAGGACATCCTGGACAAGATTTTCAAGGATTTCTGCATCGGCAAATAACCTGTAGGAATGGAGGTTAATTCATTTTTACCTCTGTTTCACGTGAAACAGATTCGGGCCAGGCGACCCGAATCAGCTTTGACCGTTGGCGGTCTGGGGTTAGAAGATCGCCCATCGCGAACAAGTGCGCAGATGAACCAGACATCCTTCGACGTCATCGTCATTGGCGGCGGCCACGCCGGCTCTGAGGCCGCAGCCGCGGCCGCGCGCATGGGCGCGCGCACGGCGCTGCTGACCCACAAGTCCGCGACCATCGGCGCCATGTCTTGCAACCCCGCCATCGGCGGACTCGGCAAGGGCCACCTCGTCCGCGAGGTCGACGCACTCGACGGCCTCATGGGCCGCGTCGCCGATCAGGGCGGCATCCAGTTTCGCCTGCTCAATCGCCGCAAGGGTCCGGCCGTCCGCGGTCCGCGCGCCCAGGCCGACCGCAAGCTCTACGCGTCCGCGATGCAGACGGCGATCCGCGAGACGGCGAACCTCACCGTGATCGAGGGTGAGGCCGACGATCTGTCCGTCGTGGATGGCAAGGTCGAAGGCGTGGTCCTGGCCGACGGCCGCAGGCTGACGGCGGGCGCCGTGGTCATCACGACCGGCACGTTTCTGCGCGGACTGATCCATCTCGGCGAAAAGAACTGGCCGGCGGGCAGGGTCGGGGAGGCGCCAGCGCTCGGGCTGTCGGCATCGTTTGAGCGGGCAGGGTTCGCGCTAGGACGTCTGAAGACCGGCACGCCGCCCCGGCTGGACGGCACCACCATCGACTGGGCCGCCGTCGAGATGCAGCCGGGCGACGATCCGCCCGAGCCGTTCTCGGTCCTGACGTCGAAGATCACGACACCGCAGATCCAGTGCGGCATCACCCGGACTACCGGGGCCACCCATGAGGTGATCCGCGCCAACGTCCATCGCTCGCCGATGTACTCCGGACAGATCCGCAGCACCGGGCCGCGCTACTGCCCGTCGATCGAGGACAAGATCGTCCGCTTCGGCGAGCGCGACGGCCACCAGATCTTCCTCGAGCCGGAAGGTCTCGACGACACGACGGTCTATCCGAACGGCATCTCCACCTCGCTGCCCGAGGAGGTCCAGCTGGCTATCCTCACGACGATCCCGGGCCTGGAGAAGGCCCGGATGGTCCGGCCGGGCTATGCCATCGAATACGACTATGTGGATCCACGTGAGCTGACGCCCGCGCTGGAGACCAAGCGTCTGTGCGGGCTCTTCCTGGCCGGCCAGATCAACGGCACCACGGGATACGAAGAGGCGGCGGCCCAGGGGATCGTTGCCGGCATCAACGCTGCCCGGCGCGCCTCCGGCGGCGAGACCGCGGTGTTCGACCGCGCCCACGGCTATCTCGGGGTGATGATCGACGACCTCGTTTCACGTGGCGTCGCCGAGCCGTACCGGATGTTCACCTCCCGGGCGGAGTTTCGGTTGTCGCTCCGCGCCGACAATGCAGACCAGCGGCTGACCGATCGGGGCATCGGACTCGGATGCGTGGGCGCTGATCGGGCCGCCTTCCACGCCCGCAAGATGGCCGCGCTCGGCGCCGCCAAGACCATGGCGCAAGAGCTGTCGGTGACCCCGAACGAGGCTGGGCGCCACGGGCTGGCGCTCAACCGCGACGGACAACGGCGCACGGCCTTCGAACTGCTCGCCTACCCCGACATCGCCCTCGCCGATCTCGTCAGGATCTGGCCGCAGCTCGGAGGTCTCGATCCTGCGATCGCGACCCATCTGGAGATCGAGGCCAAGTACGACGTCTATGTCTCGCGCCAGGTCGAGGACATCGCGGCACTCCGTCGGGACGAGAACCTGAAGCTCGGGGACGCGATCGACTATGCGGCCGTGAACGGCCTGTCGAACGAAGCCCGCCAGCGCCTGACGACGGCGCGTCCGGCCACCATCGGTCATGCCTCGCGCCTGGACGGCATCACACCGGCCGCGCTGACGCTGCTGATTGCCCATCTGCGGCGAAAGCCGCGAGGCACGCCAAGGCAAGCCGCGGGCTGAGGGCCGGCGAGGGAAGGGTTGCAATCTCCCATGGCGAAGGCGGCCGCAGATCGGAATCCGGGGCAGGCGGCTGCTGCCGGGCTCGCCGGCGACAAGGTCGCCGCCCTGAAGCTCTGTCCTGTTTCACGTGAAACAGAAGGACGGCTCGATCGCTACGTTGCCCTGCTGTTCGAATGGCAGGCCAAGACGAACCTCGTGGCGCCATCCACCCTCACCGCGATTTGGACCCGGCACATCGCCGACTCCCTGCAGCTTCTCGACATCGCACCAGCCGGAAAGACCTGGATCGATGTCGGCAGCGGCGGAGGCTTTCCCGGCATCGTGCTCGCCTGCGCACTCGCCGATCGGCCCGAGACGGTCGTCCACCTGGTCGAGCGCAACGCCAAGAAGGCCGCGTTTCTTCGCGAGGCACTACGGGTGACGGGTGCACGCGGCACGGTTCATCTCGCGGACATCGAGAATTTCGTGGATAGTGATCCGCCAGCGGCCGATTACGTCACCGCGCGCGCGCTGGCTCCGCTTAATGTCTTGTTAACCTTAACTGCGCCACTCATCTCCCGAGGAGCCAAGGCCTTGTTCCTCAAAGGTCAAGATGTAGAGGCTGAATTGACCGAAGCTACAAAATATTGGACTGTTGAGGCGACGCTTCATCCGAGCCGGACCAGCATGGACAGCCGGGTTGTCGAGATCGATCAAGTTTTCGCAAAAGGAGCGTCGGCGAGCGACCGGCGCAAGCGGCCATGACGGACGAAATTATCAAGAATCTTCAGATGCTCAACGATGAGCAGCCTCAGCCCCACCCGCGGCCGGTGCGACCGCGCATCATCGCGCTCGCCAATCAGAAAGGCGGCGTCGGCAAGACCACGACCGCGATCAATCTCGGCACGGCGCTCGCGGCGACCGGCGAGCACGTGCTGATCGTCGACCTCGATCCGCAAGGCAATGCCTCGACCGGCCTCGGCATCGACCGCAAGAATCGCGAATGCTCGACCTACGACGTGCTGATCGGCGAAGCGCGGCTGCGCGAGTCGGTGCTGCCGACGGCGGTGCCACGTCTGCATATCGCGTCGTCGACCATGGATTTGTCCGGACTCGAGCTTGAGCTCGGCACCGAACGCGATCGCGCCTATCGCCTGCGCAATGCGCTCGCGGTGTTGAACGGCAGCAACCCGAGTGAGCCGGCTTACACCTACGTGCTGATCGATTGTCCGCCGTCGCTCAACCTCATCACCGTCAACGCCATGGCGGCGTCAGATGCGATCCTCGTTCCGTTGCAGTGTGAGTTCTTCGCGCTCGAAGGCCTGTCGCAACTTCTGCAGACGGTCGAGCAGGTGCGCTCGACACTCAATCCGAACCTGACGATTCACGGCGTCGTGCTGACGATGTTCGATTCGCGCAACAACCTGTCCAACCAGGTGGTCGCCGATGTGCGGCAGTTCATGGGCAAGAAGGTCTACGACACCATGATCCCGCGCAACGTCCGCATTTCCGAAGCGCCGTCCTACGGCAAGCCGGTGCTGGTCTACGACCTGAAGTGCGTCGGCAGCGAAGCCTATCTCAAGCTTGCGACAGAAGTGATTCAGCGCGAGCGCGATCTGCGCAGCGCATGATCTCGAAAAGTTCCGGAAACGAATACGCGTACAGGAGTGCATGGTTTGAGTTCGAGGGAGGCTGCGATGGCGGAGGAAGCGCGATCGCGATTGGGCAGGGGTCTTGCAAGTCTGATCGGCGACGTCGGCGGCGAATCGGCGAAGGCGGAGCGTGCGCGCGCGCAACGTCGCGTGCCGATCGAATTCCTGAAACCCAATCCGCGCAATCCGCGCAAGAGTTTCATCGACTCCGAGCTCGACGAGCTCGCTGAATCGATCCGTCAGCATGGCGTGATCCAGCCGATCGTTGCGCGGCCGGTGCGCGGTGTGCCCGACAATTTCGAGATCATCGCCGGCGAACGGCGCTGGCGCGCAGCGCAGCGCGCGGGCCTGCACGACGTGCCGATCGTGCCGGTCGAAGTCAGCGACAACGACGCGCTGCAGATCATGATCGTCGAGAACGTCCAGCGCGAAGACCTCAACGCGATGGAAGAGGCGCGCGGCTATCACCTGCTGGTCGATGAATTCAAGCACAGCGTCGAGGATGTCGCGAAGGCCGTCGGCAAGAGCCGCAGTCATGTCGCCAACATGATGCGGCTGACGAAGCTGCCGAGCGACGTCCAGGATTTCATCTCATCGGGCAAGCTGTCCGCAGGTCATGCGCGCGCGCTGATCGGCGTCGGCGAGCCGTCGCATGCTGCCGCGCGCGTCATCGCCGAAGGCCTGAGCGTGCGCCAGACCGAAGCGCTCGCGCACGAGGCTGGCGTGCCGGTACGGAAGGCACGAACCGAGAAGTCGAAGGCCGATCCAAATATGCTGGCGCTGGAAAAGCGCCTGAGCGATGCGATGGGTTTGAAGGTCACCGTCGACCACCGCGATCCTGCCGGCACGGTGCACATCCACTACCGCACCCTCGAGCAGTTCGACGAGATCGTCCGTCGGATCGCGGGCAAGAGCGGGTAGGGGAATTTCAGAATTCGGCGTGACGGTGGCTTCCCTGCCAGGTTGGCCATGCTAGATTTTGAACCGTTCCAGGCAAGGGATCGCACATGGCGAACAGCTACAGCTATTCAGTTATCCTTGAACCCCAAGAGGGTGGCGGTTTTACTGTGCTTGTCCCCGCGCTTCCCGAAGTCGTGACGGAAGGCGAGAATGAGCAAGAGGCGCTCGCCAATGCGGAAGAAGCAATTCGGGCGATCCTCGAATATCGTCAAGAGCAGGGACTCGCGCCGCCGTCGGACGCCCATCCCGAGATTCGCAGCGTGACAGTGGCCGCCTGACCATGGGTGGCGGGAAGCTGCCCGTCGTCAGCGGCAATCGCGTCATTCAGGCACTCACGAAAGCAGGCTTCGAGGTCAATCGTATTGTCGGCAGCCATCATGTTCTGGTCTTGCCCGGAGACCCGACGCGGACGGTCACCGTTCCGGTGCACGCCGATCGAGATTTGAAGCCGGGAACGCTTCGATCAATCATTCGACAGGCCGGCTTCACCGTCGACGAGTTCGTCGACCTTCTCTAGCGCGCCTATCCCCGCCTCCGTGCATTCACCGCGATCGCCATCAGCGCGCGCTGCGCGGCCGCTTCCGCCAGCTGCGGCCGGCGTCGCACCTCGAGCGTCGCTTCACCGAGCTGGATGATCGCCTGCGCAAGCCGCTCGGCTGACAGATTGCGCAGCGCCGGTTCGATAAACGGCTTGCGTGAAAAATGCAGCCGCGGAAACGCGCGCTCGCTGGCCATCTCGATCGGCTGGCCCTCGTCCATCGAAAGCCGCGCCTTGTGCAGTTGTGATGCCTGACGCCCTGCTGCGAACATGATCGCGTTCGGATTGATGCCCGCCGCAATCGCCTTGGCGAACAGCGTCTCGAGCTCGGCCGGCTTGCCCGCGAACGCATTGTCGATGACCGGATCGAGCGCCAGGCTCGAGGCATCCGTCACCACGGCCGCGACATCGTCGATCGAAATCTCACCCGTGCCGTGCGCGTAAAGCGCGAGCTTGCGGATTTCGTTGCGTGACGCCAGCCGGTCGCCGCCGAGCAATTCGGTGAGAGCTGTGCGCGCGTCCGGCGTGATGCGCAGGTTCGCAAGCTTCAGCTCGTCGTCGATCAGGCGTCCAAGGTCCCGCGCCGTGTCGGCGTAGCAGGCGATTGCCGCCGCGCTCTTCGCCTTCTCGCACATCACCCGCAGCGGTGAATCGCGGCGCAGCTCGCCGGCCTCGATGACGATGCGGCAATCTTTCGGCGGCTCTTTCAGCAGCACGTCGACGCCGCTGGAAAAATTGCGCCCACCGGCGCGGACGCGGATCGCGCGGCGTCCGCCGAACAGCGGCACCGTCATCGCCTCGTCGACAAGCCGCGAGGGCTCGGAGGCGAGATCGTCACCCTCGAGTCGCACCAGCGAAAACGGATCGTTGACATCGTCGACTGCGGCGGCGATCAGCGTGTCGGCGCGTTCGCGCACCAGGCCGACGTCGGCACCGAACAGCAGGATGATCGCGTGCGCCGGGTTCGGCTTGGCGATGTAGGATTCGATCTCGCGCGCGGGGACCGCCACCACGATTAATAAGCCTGAGCTTCAGGTGCCCGCGACAAAGAATGCCGACAGGCGCTGGCTGATGTTCTCGGCGATCTGCTTGGTCGCCCGGCTCTCGGCGTCGCGCAGGCCGCGGATGCGCGCGAAGCGCTGCTCCTGTCCCGGAATATCGTACGACACCCGCGCAAAGGTCGTCGCGCGCATGACCGGCTTGTTGGTAGCGATCTCGCGCAATTCGTAACTGACGTCGATGCCGTAGTTCTCGATGTCGGGTCGCGACGTCGTGACGTCGACGATCGCCGACGTGCGCGAGGTCGACATCCGGACCACCAGCTTGTGCGTCGGTGGCGCCGGGCTGCTGCCGCCGGTGAAGCTGAAGAGCAGGCCGTTGCGCAGCTCGACGCCGAGCCGGGCATCCGCCACCGCCGCCGTCGTGATGTCAGTGACATCCACCGCCGACAGCTTCTCCCGCAGCGCCGGCTCGCCGGTCACCGTGCGTTCGGCATACATCGGCTGGAAGCAGCCGGCCGTCAGCGCGCCGAGAAAGGCAATCGCCAGCAGCCGTCCAACAATACGCCCCTTAACCAACGACATTCACGATCCTCTGCGGCACCACGATGATCTTTCGCGGCGGCTTGCCGTCGAGGGCCCGTTTTACCTCATCGAGCGCCAAAACGGCAGCCTCAATTTCCTTGGATTCGGCATCTCGGGCCACCGTCACTTCCGCCCTTTTCCGGCCGTTGACCTGAACGGGCAGGGTGATGCTGTCCTCTACCAGCAAATCGGGCTCAATTTGGGGCCAGTCGGCCAGCGAAACCAGTTCCTTGTGCCCGAGTGCGGCCCAGCTCTCCTCGGCCAGGTGCGGCATCATCGGCGAGATCAGCCGGATCAGGATGTCGAAAGCCTCCCGCACGGCGCCGGCAAAGACGGCGTCGTTGCCCAGCCGTTCCGGCTTGTCCGCAATCTCGGCCAGCGCGCCGACGAAAGTGTAGAGTTTGGCGATGGCCGTGTTGAAACGCAGGCGCTCGATGCCGTTCGACACGTCCGCCAGCGTCCGGTGCGCCAGCGCGCGCAGCGCCTTGGCTTCGGCATGCCCGTCCGCCTTCACGATGCTTCCCGGCGGCGGCAGGAACGGCGCGACAGCATTCACCAGCCGCCAGATCCGCTGCACGAAGCGGGTCGCGCCCTGCACGCCCTCCTCGCTCCAGATCACGTCGCGATCCGGCGGCGAGTCCGAGAGCATGAACCAGCGCGCGGTGTCGGCGCCGTAGGTCGTTATGATGTCATCGGGGTCGACGGTGTTGCGCTTCGACTTCGACATCTTCTCGATCGCGCCGATCTCGACCTCTTCGCCGCCGGCGAGCAGGACCGCCCGGCGCTTGTCGCCGACGGTCTCGATCTTCACCTCCGCCGGTGCCACGAACGTGCCGTCCTTCTTGCGATAGACCTCGTGCACCACCATGCCTTGCGTGAACATGCCCTCGAAAGGCTCGTCCAGGCCGGCATGTCCGGTCGCCTTCATCGCGCGGGTGAAGAAGCGACTGTACAACAGATGCAGGATCGCATGCTCGACGCCGCCGATGTACTGGTTGACCGGCAGCCAGGCGTCGACGTCGGCGCGGTTGGTCGGCGCATCCTCGATCCACGGATTGGTGAAGCGCGCGAAATACCACGACGAGTCGACGAACGTGTCCATCGTGTCGGTCTCGCGCTGCGCCTCGCCGCCGCACTTCGGGCACGTTACGTGCTTCCAGGTCGGGTGATGATCGAGCGCATTGCCGGGCTTGTCGAACGTCGCGTCGTTGGGCAGCGCGACCGGCAAGTCCTCGTCCGGCACCGGCACGACGTCGCATGTCGGGCAGTGGATCACCGGAATCGGGCAGCCCCAGTAGCGCTGGCGCGAAATGCCCCAGTCGCGCAGGCGGAAATTTACCTGCCGTTCGCCGACCGGTTCATTGCCGCGCCTCTCGCCTTCCAGGCGTTTGGCGACCTCTTCCTTCGCCGCTTCGATGGTCATGCCGTCGAGGAAACGTGAATTGATCATGCGGCCTTCGCCGTCATACGCCGTGTCGGTGATGACGAAGGTCTTCGGGTCCTGACCTTCCGGGCAGACCACGGGCACGTTGCCCAGGGCGTATTTGTTGACGAAGTCCAGGTCGCGCTGGTCGTGCGCGGGACAGCCGAAGATCGCGCCGGTGCCATACTCCATCAGGATGAAGTTCGCGACATAGACCGGCAGCTTCCAGTTCGGATCGAACGGATGGATCGCCTTGATGCCGGTGTCGAAGCCCTGCTTCTCCTGGGTGTCGATGATTTCCTGCGCGGTGCCGTGCCGCTTGGTCTCGGCGATGAATTCGGCCAGCTTCGGATTCTTCGCAGCCGCAGCCTGCGCCAGCGGATGATCCGGCGCGATCGCCATGAACTTCGCGCCGAACAGTGTGTCATGCCGCGTCGTGAAGATCTTCAGCTCGGCCTCGCCGTTCGGCGCCGTCGCAGGATCCAGCGCAAAGCGGATCAGCATGCCTTCGGAGCGGCCGATCCAGTTGCGCTGCATCAGCCGCACCTTGTCGGGCCAGCGATCCAGCGTGTCGAGCGCATCCAGCAGCTCCTGCGAGTACTTCGTGATCTTGAAGACCCACTGGCTCATGTCGCGCTGCTCGACCGGCGCGCCTGAACGCCAGCCGCGGCCGTCGATCACCTGCTCGTTGGCGAGCACGGTCATGTCGACGGGATCCCAGTTGACCTTGCGCTTCTCGCGCTCGGCCAGGCCCACCTTCATGAAGTCGAGAAACATCTTCTGCTGATGCTTGTAGTAGCTCGGATCGCAGGTCGCGATCTCGCGCGACCAGTCGAGCGACAGGCCCATCACCTGCAGCTGCGCCTTCATCGCGCTGATGTTCTGATAGGTCCAGGCGAGGGGATGGACCTTGCGTTCCATCGCCGCGTTTTCCGCCGGCAGGCCGAACGCGTCCCAGCCCATCGGGTGCAGGACGTTGAAGCCCTTGGCGCGCTTGTAGCGCGCAACCACGTCGCCCATCGTATAGTTGCGGACGTGGCCCATATGGATGCGGCCCGACGGATACGGGAACATCTCGAGCACATAGTGCTTTGGCCGCGGGTCGTCGTTCTTCGTGTTGAAGATCCCGCGCTGGTCCCAGATTTTCTGCCAGCGCGGCTCGGCGTCGCGGGCGTTGTAGCGTTCGGTTGTCATCGAATCGTCAGTTTGTCGCAGGTCAAAAAGGCGGCCGACTAGGCCACGAAATACCCGGCAGGGTCAACGTTTTGTGCTGCAAACAAGGCAGAACGCGGACCAGGCGCGCCGTTGCCGCCGCCGATTGAAATTCCTGCACCGCCTGCCGCGCGCTTCAGGAATTTTATATCGAAGAAGCTAGGGCATGATCCCGAAAAGTGGATACCGGTTTTCGGATAAGATCATGCCCAAACAAAAAGATAGGCGACGAGTCTGATTCAACGAAGTTGAGTCAGACTCTAGACGGCGAGCGCCATGAGCTGGTCGACCGAGCGGATATCGCCGTGCTCGACCACCGTGTTCCGGCCGCGGCGCTTGGCCATGTAGAGCCCGGCATCGGCGGCTTCGATCAGGTCGAGCGGGTTCTGGCCCGTGACCGGCGAGGTCGCGGCAATGCCGACGCTGACGGTGATGCGTCCGAGCGGTGCCCCGCTGTGCGGCATGGCGAGCGCTTCGATGCGGGCGCGGATCATTTCGCCCACGGCAGCCATCCGCGCGGCGTCGGCGCCGGGCAGCATCAGCGCGAACTCCTCGCCGCCATAGCGTGCGCCAAAACCCTTCACCTCGTTGGCAATCGTGCTCAGGACGTCGCCAACCTTGGTCAGGCAGGTGTCGCCGTCGACGTGGCCATAGGTGTCGTTGAAGGTCTTGAAGTGGTCGATGTCGATCATCGCCAGCGCGAGCTTGCCGTTTTCCTGTTCCGCCTTCAGCCATTCGAAGTTCAGACGGCTGTCGAATGCGCGGCGGTTGGCAAGACCCGACAGGGTGTCGACGGAGGCCAGCACGGACAGCTGGCTGTTCGCGTTCATCAGTTCGCGTTCGCGTTCGGCAAGCCGCGTGGCCATGCCGTTGAAGGCCTGCGCCAGCGGCGCGAATTCCGGCGGCAGGCCGCTCTGCACGCTGCGCGCCGTGAGGTCGCCCGCGCCAAATCGCGTCGCCGCGCTGGTGAGAAGGCGGATCGGCCGGATGATCAGCCGCTCGCTCATGAACCAGGCGCCGATCAGCACCAACAGCCCGCCGAGCGCAAGCTGGACGTAGGCGGCGCGAATCTCGCGGTTGATCGAAGCGAGCATGGCGTGTTCGTCGATGCTGACGATCAGCCGCGCGTTGGTCTCCGGCACGCGTGCCGAAGCGAACATGCGACCGTCGTCCGATTGACCTGTCTGGACGGAGCCAACGGTTTCGTCGCCGCCTTTGGCCATGGCCTGCGTGATCACCGCGCGGCTGATCGGAGAGCTGTCGGCCGGGGGTTTTGAGGCGAGCACGGCGCCGCCGCCGTCGACCAGCGTGAGTGTCATGCCGTCGGTGGCGGCAGTTCGGCCGATCAGTTCCTGGACCCAGCTCAGCGAGATCGAGGTGATGATGACGGCCTCGGTGTCGGCATTGATCGCCGAGGTCGGGAATGCAGCGATGATCATCGGATCGCCATAGGCTTTGCCGATCACGTAGTCGCTGAGCACGAACTGGCGCTTGGCCAGTGCGTCATGAAAATAGTGACGGTCGGTGACATCGACGCCGACAAGGTGCGGCAAGGTGGAGCAGAGCACGCGGCCGTTGGTGCCGGCCACCGAAATGTTGCCGATGCCACGCATGTTCACCCTGAAGCCGGACTCGAGCAGGGCGCAGGGCCGGCCGAGACGGTTGGCATGCACGTAAATGGAGGCTGCGGTCCGCAGCATGCCTTCGACGGACTTCACCATTTCGCGCTGCGCCTGGGCGCCGCGGCGCGCGATATCGGCCAGATCGGCCGAGGCCGCTTTGACTTGATGTGTGCGGGTGGTTTCGAGAATGTGCACCCGGTCGAACATCAGCGGAACGACCAGGATCAGCGCCAGCAGCACCAGGCGGGCGCGGACGTCGAAAATGGTCTTGAGTTTTGGCAGGTAGCGCCGGAGACTGATATCAGACATCGCAAATTCCCCTTCCCCGCGCTCACCATAGGGGCGACGCCTCAAGGAGGGTTTTTTGCTTTCGATAAAATTTGAATCGATCGGAACCTTCAGCCGAACATGGCCGACACAGCTTTAATCTCTGATTCACCATCCGGCCTTGTCGCGGTCGAGCACGAGATCGCGCGCGCCTGCAAGGATGCTGGTCGCGACCGCAGCTCGGTACAGTTGATCGCCGTCTCGAAAACCTTCGCCGCGGAAGCGATCCTGCCTGTTTTGCAAGCCGGACAGCATGTTTTCGGCGAGAATCGCGTGCAGGAGGCCAAGGCCAAGTGGCCGGCGATCATGGCAAGCGCGGGCGCGGTCGAGCTGCACCTGATTGGGCCGCTGCAGTCCAACAAGGCGAAGGAGGCCGTCGCGCTGTTCGACGCCATCCACTCGGTCGACCGTCCGAGCATTTGTGAAGCGTTAGCCAAGGAAATCGAAAAGCAGGGACGCTCGCCCACCCTGTTCGTTCAGATCAACACCGGCGAGGAGCCGCAAAAGGCCGGCATCGCGCCGGCCGAAGCCGACGCGTTCATCGCCAGATGCGCCAGCGATTTCGGCCTGAAGATTTCGGGGCTGATGTGCATTCCGCCTCTTGAGGATGCACCGGCGCCGCATTTCGCGCTGACGGCGAAGATCGCCGCGCGCAACGGTTTGAAGCTGCTGTCGATGGGAATGAGCGCCGATTTCCCCGCCGCCATCCAGATGGGCGCGACCCACATCCGGGTCGGCTCGGCGATCTTCGGCCACCGCACGCCGGCGTTGCACGGCGCGTAGGCCGCTGGCCGACTGCTACCCGACCACAATCCGCGTTCGCCGGCTCAGCCTCGCCAGCAGCCGAATCATCGAACCATGCGTCATTGCGATGCATCCGGCGGTCGGCGCAAAGCCTGGCCGCGCAAGATGCAGGAAGACTGCACTGCCGCGTCCTTTGACGCGCGGCCGCGCGTTATGATCGATCTCGACGATGAAGTCGTAGAGATGGTCCGCACGCATCAAGCGGTCGGCGTTGCTCTCAGCAGTGAGCCGGACCGGCTGATTGTAGCGCCGGTTCGCCGGCTCTTCGCACCAGCCGTCGCTCGGCTCGATCGCGCGCACCGGCAACATCGTCCTGGGTCGTGCATGCCGGTCCTTGCGCCACCACAGGCGAAGCGGGTGGAAGGTGCCGATCGGCGTTCCGCCATCGCCTTCGCGCTTGTTCGCCTTCAGGCCGCCGCGTCCTAGCGCCACCGGGACGGCCTGGCCATCCAGCATGAGGATGCCGCGGGTCGGTTCGCCGGCGCGCCGCCGGACCGTCAGCGCTGTCAGCCTTCCATCGGCCGGTCGCCGTTTGTAAGTCATTGGAAAATTGAGCTTTCTCATTAATTTGGCGTACCCGTGCTTGCGCTGCACTGGTGGAATGCTTTATTTCGCATTGCCACCGCCGTCCACCGGCGGACCGATTCTGCCCGCTAAACTGCTGTCACGCTGCATTTTTTTGGCAGGCCGGTGTTTACTTCCTCGGACCGTCGCAAGGACCCCAACTGATGGCTACCGCCCGCAAGATTCTGATCGTGGATGACGACGATGATCTGCGCGACACACTGGTCGAGCAGCTTGCGCTGCACGAAGAGTTCGAAGCGTCTGCGGTCGACACTGGCGCGAAGGGTGCCCAGGCGGCCAAGACCAACGCCCCCGATCTGATGATCATCGATGTGGGATTGCCGGATACCGACGGGCGGGAAGTCGTGCGCAGTCTGCGCAAGTCAGGCTTCAAGGCGCCGATCATCATGCTGACCGGCCACGACACCGATTCGGACACCATTCTCGGCCTCGAGTCGGGCGCGAACGATTACGTCACCAAGCCGTTCCGCTTCGCTGTGCTGCTGGCGCGCATTCGCGCACAGTTGCGTCAGCATGAGGCGAGCGAGGACGCGGTGTTTTCGGTTGGCCCCTACAGCTTTCGTCCCGGCTCCAAGATGCTGCTTGGCGCGAATGCCAAGAAGGTGCGGCTGACGGAGAAGGAGACCGCGATCCTGCGGTTCCTCTATCGCGCCGGCCAGTCGCCGGTTTCGCGTGAGACGTTGTTGCAGGAGGTGTGGGGTTACAACTCGGGCGTTACCACCCATACGCTCGAGACGCACATCTATCGCTTGCGCCAGAAGATCGAGCTCGATGCCGCCAGTCCCGCCATACTGGTGACGGAGTCCGGCGGTTACAAACTGGTGCCGTGATAGAGTTTGAGGATCGATTCGTGCTGGTGCATTTGCACCAGCTCATCCGTCGCGGTTTCGAATGTCGATTGAGGATGATGTCAAGCTGCTCGCAAGCGTGCCTACATTGAAGTTGTTGGGCATCGAAGCTTTGCGGGTACTCGCCATCGGCTCGGAAACACGCAGGGTGCGCCGCGACGAGGCGCTGTTTCATGCCGGCGATACGGCGGATGCTGGCTTTGTCGTGCAGGCCGGTTCAATCCGTGTGTCGAGTGAGGATGCAGGCGGCTACCGCGACGTTGTCGCCGGCCCCGGAGCGCTGATCGGCGAGCTCGCGCTGGTGGTCGAAATGCAGCGCCCATCGACTGCGGTGGCGCTGTCGGAATCGTCCGTGCTCCGCATTTCCCGCAGCATGTTCCAGCGCGTTCTCGAAGGTCATCCCGATGCTGCGCGCCGACTGCGCGATGATCTCGCCGGCCGCACCAGCCAGGCGGCGAGCGACATGATGATCGCGAGCGGCAAGCTCGCGCCGTAGTGGCATCGTAGCCCGGATGAGCGAAGCGACATCCGGGATTCTTCACGGAGTTAGTTCCCGCATATCGCTACGCTCATGCGGGCTACAATCTCGTAAACGAGTGGACATGGATCAAGAGACGATCACCTCGGTCGGGTTCGACAGCCAGTTGATGCGCGGCGCGCTTGATTTGCGCCGCGAGGTGTTTGTCGACGAGCAGGGCGTGCCTCCAGAGATCGAAGTCGACGATGAAGATGCAAAGGCCGTTCACCTGGTCGCCACGATCGGTGAGCGCGTTGTCGCGACGCTTCGCATCACGCCAATGGGGACTGCGGACAAGATCGGACGCGTAGCCGTGCGGCGCGAGCTTCGCGGCACTGGCATTGGAAGTCGGCTGGTCGAACGCGCTATGCGATTGATTTCCGAGAAGGGCGGCCGGGACATCGTGCTGCACGCGCAGATCCAGACCGTCGATTTCTATCGCCGTCTTGGGTATCGCGAGGAGGGCGAAGTCGAGATGGATGCGGGGATACCGCATATCTGGATGCGCAAGCGACTCGACCCACGTGGCTAATCCGTCGCGAGCGGGCGTTGGCCCCTCACACCTCCAGCGTCGCCGTCACCGGCACATGGTCTGATGGCTTTGCCCATCCCCGCGCGTCGCGCGCGATCGCAAAGTCGCTGACACGGTCGCCGAGCGCCTGCGACACCCAGATGTGATCGAGCCGGCGTCCACGGTCCGACAGCGTCCAGTCGGCGGCGCGATAGCTCCACCAGGTGTACACCTTCTCCGGTTCGGGGATGCGCGCGCGGGCGATGTCGATCCAGTTGCCACGCGCCTTCACCGCGAGCAGCTTCTCGCATTCGACCGGCGTGTGCGAGACGATGTTGAGCAACTGCTTGTGCGACCAGACGTCGTGTTCATGCGGCGCGACGTTGAGGTCGCCGACGAGGACATGCCGGTCGCTGCCATTCGGATGCAGCGGCTCGCAGGCCGCCATCTCGTCGAGGAAGGACAGCTTGTGCTCGAACTTCGCATTGAGCGACGGATCGGGAATGTCGCCGCCCGACGGCACATAGAAATTGTGCAGGATCACCGGCGCCTGCAGACCGGCCTTGTCGCCGAGCGACACCGAGATATGCCGAGCATCGATCTTGCCGCAGAAGGTGCGGATGTCGGTCTGATCGAAGGGAAGCCGGGAGACGATCGCAACCCCGTGGTGTCCCTTCTGTCCGTGCAGTGCGACATGCTCGTAGCCGAGCCGCTTCAACCGCTTCAGCGGGAAGGCGTCATCGGGACACTTCGTTTCCTGCAGGCAGAGAACGTCTGGTCTCACCGCCTTGATGAACTTCGAGACCAGATTGATGCGGAAGCGGACGGAGTTGATGTTCCAGGTGGTGAGCGTGAGGCGCATGCACCATCAATTGACCGGGACGCTGCCGCCGGTCAACCGCCGCGTCCGTCCTCGAACTTGGTGAAGTCGATCCTGAACAGATCCGGATCGGGTTTCTTCTGGGCGTTGAGATTGTAGATCGCGATGGTGGTGTCGTAGCCCTGCGGGTCTGTGATGGTCCACTGCTTGAGCTGATTGTCCTTCGTGCCGATCATCAGCATCAGCCGGCTGGTGCCGATCAGGGCCTGCTTCTCCTCGATCGTCACCGTGATGAAGACGTCGTCGGACGAAACCGACACGACGTTGGTGTCCTTCAGAAGATCGATCCGGTCGGACAACAGATAACGCAGCGGCGTCTGCGACAGCGGATAGACATCCTGCGTCGCGAGCTTGCGGTCGCGCACGACCATCGAAGAGCCGTCGGAAACGATGTCGATCGGGGTTGGCGGATCGTAGGCGAAGCGGACCTTGCCGGGCTTCTGCATGTAGAATTCGCCGGTGGTGCGAGCGCCGTTTGGGGCGACCTGCACGAAATTTCCGACCAGCGTCGAAAGCCCCGACAGGTAGCTCGAGATCTTCGACACCTGAGCGCGCTGGGTAGCATCGAAGGTGCCGTCGGTCACCGCACGCTGGCGCGGATCCGGCAGAATAGGCGTCGGCGGGGCCTGAAACGCGGGCGGGGGCGTGCCGACCAGCGGCGTTCCGGTGATGTCGGATTTTGCACCTGCGTCCCGTTCCTTCGGCGCCGGCCGCGGCAACGGAACCGTCTCGGCGATCGCCGGCGCCGCAGTCAGGCCCAGGACGGCCGCGACCGTGACCGCGGCGAGCGGCCGGTGCAAACCGGAGAGGCGACTTTCGTGGCGCATTCTCAACGTATTGCCGTCCCGTTCATCTGTTTGTCCAGCGGGGGTTAAGCCCGTTGGCCGTGTTCCCGCTTCCGAAGTCCGTGTGGCTATTTCGCGGCCCGTCCGATCGATTTCACGATCGTGATCAGAACCCCTCTTCCTCCGGCACCAGGATTTCGCGTTTGCCGGCGTGATTTGCCTGTCCGACGATCCCCTCGTCTTCCATACGTTCCATCAGCGAGGCGGCTTTATTGTAGCCGATTTGCAGCCGCCGCTGGATGTAACTTGTCGAGGCTTTGCGGTCGCGTTTGACGATGGCGACGGCCTGGGAGAACAGGTCGGGCTCGCCGCCCCCGCCCATGCCGGTCGAATCGAACACCGCGCCGTCCTCGTCGGTCTCTTCTTCCGCGGTGACCGCCTCGAGATATTCCGGCGTGCCCTGCGACTTCAGGTGACGGACGACCTTTTCGACCTCGTCGTCCGATACGAACGGGCCGTGCACACGGCTGATGCGGCCGCCGCCGGCCATGTAGAGCATGTCGCCCTGGCCGAGCAGCTGTTCCGCGCCCATCTCGCCGAGAATGGTGCGGCTGTCGATCTTCGAGGTGACCTGGAACGAGATGCGGGTCGGGAAGTTCGCCTTGATGGTGCCGGTGATGACGTCGACCGACGGCCGCTGCGTTGCGAGGATAACATGCAGGCCGGCGGCGCGCGCCATCTGCGCCAGCCGTTGCACCGTGCCTTCGATGTCCTTGCCGGCGACCATCATCAGGTCGGCCATTTCGTCGACGATGATGACGATGAACGGCAGCGGTTCGAGCTCGAGCTTCTCTTCCTCGTAGATCGCCTTGCCGGTTTCCTTATCGAAGCCGGTGTGCACCGTGCGAGTCAGCTCCTCGCCCTTGGTCTTGGCGTCGGCGACGCGCGCGTTGTAGCCGTCGATGTTGCGCACGCCGAGTTTGGACATCTTCTTGTAGCGCTCTTCCATCTCGCGCACGGCCCACTTCAGCGCGACCACTGCCTTCTTCGGGTCGGTGACGACCGGCGTCAAAAGATGCGGGATGCCGTCATAGACCGACAGTTCGAGCATCTTCGGATCGACCATGATCAGGCGGCACTGATCGGGCCGCAGCCGGTAGAGCAGGCTGAGGATCATGGTGTTGATGGCGACCGATTTGCCGGAGCCGGTGGTGCCGGCGATCAGCATGTGCGGTGTGCGCGCAAGGTCGATGATCACCGGCTCGCCGCCGATGGTCTTGCCGAGACAGAGCGGCAGCTTCGCGACCGACTCCATATTTTCCTTCGCAGCGAGCAACTCGCGCAGGAAGACCTTTTCGCGGTGCTCGTTCGGCAGCTCGATGCCGATGGCGTTGCGGCCGGCGACGACGGCGACGCGGGCGGCCATCGCGCTCATCGAGCGGGCGATATCGTCGGCAAGGCCGATCACCCGCGACGACTTGATGCCGGGCGCAGGTTCCAGCTCGTACAGTGTCACGACCGGTCCCGGCCGCGCATTGGTGATCTCGCCGCGCACGCCGAAATCCTGCAGCACGGCCTCGAGCGCCTTGGAATTCTGCTGCAGCACGTCTTGGCTCAGCGTCTTGCGTTCGGATGCCTTGGGCTGCGGGGTCAGAACCGACATCGGCGGCAGCACGAAGTTACTCGAGGACTTCTTCGCTGGCGCTTTCGCTGCACGCTTGCGTGGCGAGCGGGCGGCCGGCTCCTCGTCTTCTTCCTCTTCTTCCTCCTCGTCCTCTTCCTCGTCGACGCTTGCAGGGACAATCGACGGACCTGCGCCGAGGTTCGGCTCGCGGCGATCGAACGGGGCCGTCCTTGGCTCCGAGCGGCCCGAAAGCCAGCCAAAGATGCCTGAGAAGAACAGGCCGAGGCGGGCGCGTATGCTGAGCATCGCGTGGGAAATCAGGCCAAGCGAGATCAGGCTGCGCGATTCCCGCTCGACGGGCTCGTCCTCCTCCTCTTCTTCCTCGTCGTCGAAATCCTCCACGACCGGCTTTTCGCGCGAGCCCCAGCCGCTGGCGATCACAAAGGCGACGATGGTCGCCGCGCCGAAGACGATGCCGAGCGCAAGGCGGGTGAAGAAGCCGTCGGCGCCGATCAGCGAGGCCGGCAGCCGCAGCAGCGCGTCGCCGGTGACGCCGCCAAGCCCGGTCGGCAGCGGCCACGTGCCGGTACGCGGCCAGCAACTGGCAAAGCCCGCACACACCACGGTGGCGAGGACCCAGACGGCGATCCGCAGCGCTTCGCGATCGAAATGACGATGCGTCAGCATCCGCCAGCCCCAGATCGACACCGGCAGCAGCAGCATGATCGCGCCGAGGCCGAACGTCTGCATCAACAGGTCGGCGGTGACCGCGCCGGGAAAGCCTAAGATGTTGCGGATGGGTTTTGAGGTGGCGTGGCTGAGGCTCGGGTCCTGCACCGACCAGGTGGCCAGCGCTAGCGCGGCCATGCAGGCGAGCGCGATCAGCCCAAGTCCTGCAAGCTCGCGCAGCCGCCGGGACAGCATCTCGCGGACCTGGTCCGGCAATCGGCTCATCAAGGGAAGTGTGCGTTCAGTCGCCGCCACGCCTAGTCTGCCCCTCGTTCGTTTCGCCGCATGCTAGCCAAGAACCGTCACCAAACGGTGCAGCGCCTCGGCCGTCGTTTCCGAATCCTGTACCAGTGCGAGACGGATGTAGCCGGTGCCGGAATTGCCGCCGTCCTGCTCCTGCCGGGCAAGGTAGCTGCCGGGAATGACGCGGACGCCGCCTTCCTTGTAGAGCCGCAGCGTCACCGCCTCTTCGGTTCCCAGCGCTCTGATATCGAGCCAGACGCAGAACCCGCCGGCCGGCCGCTTGTAGCCGTAGCGGTTGCCGAGGATCTGGTCGGCGAGATCGAACTTCAGCCGGTAGAGGCGGCGGTTTTCCTCCACATGTGCCTCGTCGCCATAGCAGGCGACAGCCACCTGCTGCAGCGGCACCGGCACCTGCGGTGCTGCCACGTTGCGCAATTCGTGGAACGCGCTCAGGAACTGCTTGTCGCCGGCGACGAAGCCGACGCGCATGCCGGGCAGGTTCGAGCGCTTCGACAGTGACTGGAATGCGACGACGTTCTTGAAATCGGGACCGGCCGCTTCCAGCATGCTGCCGGGCGGGGTCACCGTGTAGATTTCCGAGTAGCACTCGTCGCTCAGAATGATGAAGCCGTAGCGGTCGGCGAGGGCCTTCAGCTTGTCGAAGTAGCTGCGGCTTGCGACGGAGCCCTGCGGGTTCGCAGGCGAGGCGATGTAGAAGGCGACCGTGCGGGCAAGCAGGTCGTCGCTCAAGCCATCGAGGTCCGGCAGGAAGTCGTTCTCTGGCCGAGTGGCCAGGAACACGGCCTCGCAGCCGGCGGCGCGAGCACCCGCGGCATAGGTCGGGTAGAACGGGCTCGGCATCAGGATCGCCGGCTTGCCGCGGCGCGGGGCGACGTAGCGCTCCGCCGAGATGGCCGCGAAGAAAAGGCCCTCGCGGCTGCCGTTCAGCACCAGCACTTCGCTTTCCGGGTCAAGCTCACGCGGCAGCTTGAAGCGCCGGCCGGCCCAGGCGGCCGCAGTCTTGCGAAACGGCTCGATGCCCTTGGCGATCGGATAGCGGCCGAAATCGGCGGTGTATTTGGCGAGCACCGACTGCACGAAATCGGGCGCCGGATGCTGCGGCTCGCCCAGTGACAGGCTGATCAGCGGTTTGCCCGGATCGTGTCCCGCAAGCAGGTCGGCCAGCCGGGCGAACGGCGACCGTTCGGCCTCCTTCGGGCCGGAGGCTGAAGATGTGGGCAGGGGTTGGGTCATGGACATGTAAAGACGCCAGCGCTCGCCCGGCGCGACGTGCGCCGGGGGAGTCCAAGTTACCATAGGTAGGACGAGGTTAAGACCCGATTAACCATCGGTCGGCGCGGGGAATTTCCGCCCGCCGGCCCCGCAAAAACTGAGGGGTCCCAGCTTGCGCTGGAACCCCTCGACGGACAGGGCATTGCCGGGTTTGTGCCCCAACCGTTGTCCTGGAATATGCAAGAACGGGACCGCGGCGCCGGGGCGCCGCGGATAATTCCTCACATGTTGTAGGCGCGCTCGGTGTGCTCGGTGACGTCGAGGCCCTCGCGCTCCTTCTCGGCGGTGACGCGCAGGCCGACGATCACGTCGACGATCTTGAACAGGATCGCCGAGCCGACGCCCGACCACACCAGGGTGAAGCCGACGGCCTTGAGCTGCGACATCACCTGCGCGCCCATGTCATAGCCGGCTTTCAGCGTCTCGTAGTTCATGACGCCGGTTCCACCCCATTCCGGGTTCACGAGGAAACCGGTTCCGATCGCGCCGACGATGCCGCCGACGCAGTGGATGCCGAACACGTCAAGCGAGTCGTCGTAGCCGAGTGCGTTCTTGATCGCGGTGCAGAACACCAGGCAGACGATGCCGACGATCAGGCCGAGCACGATCGCGCCCATGATGCCGGAGAAGCCCGCAGCCGGGGTGACCGCGACGAGGCCGGCGATCGCACCCGACAACGCGCCGAGCAGCGAGGGATGGCCCTTGACGATCCACTCCGCGAACATCCACGACAGCGCCGCCGCTGCAGTCGCAACGAAGGTGTTGGCCATTGCGAGACCAGCGCCGCCCGAGGCTTCGAGGTTGGAACCGGCATTGAAGCCGAACCAGCCGCACCAGAGCAGCGAAGCGCCGATCATGGTCATGGTGAGCGAGTGCGGCGCCATCAGATCCTTGCCGTAGCCGATGCGCTTGCCGATGATCAGCGCGCCGACGAGACCGGCGATGCCTGCGTTGATGTGCACGACGGTGCCGCCGGCGAAGTCGATCGCACCGACCTTGAACAGCCAGCCGGCGTCGGCATTGATCTCGTCAAGCTTGGCCTGTGCCGCGGTCTTCGCCGCAGCGTCCGCTGCTGCCGCAACCGCCTTCGCTGCGTCCTGGATCAGGTCTGGACCGGGCCAGTACCAGACCATGTGGGCGATCGGCAGATAGACGCAGATCAGCCACAACGGAACGAACAGCACCACCGCAGCGAACTTCATGCGCTCGGCGAACGCGCCGACGATCAGCGCGGGCGTGATCGCGGCGAAGGTCATCTGGAAGCAGAAGTAAACCAGCTCCGAGATGTTGGCATCGACGCTGAACGTCGCCGCCTTCGAGTCGACCGTGATGCCGGACATGAAGGCCTTCGAGAAGCCGCCGATGTAGTCCGATCCGCCGGTGAAGGCGAGGCTGTAGCCGAACAGGGCGTAGAGCACCACCACGATGCAAACGGTGTAGAAGATCTGCATCAGCACCGAGAGCATGTTCTTGGAGCGGACAAGGCCGCCGTAGAACAGCGCAAGGCCAGGGATGGTCATCAACAGCACGAGCACTGTCGATGTCAGCAGCCAGGCATTGTCGCCCTTGTTGACGGTTGGCTCGGCGTAGGCCGCGGTTGCGGCGAACGTGCCGGCGGCGAGGGTAATCAACCCCACGCTCAGGGGACGCTTGAAACTCATTTGTATAGCTCCTGCTTGGATGAGGTTGCGCGGGATCAGAGGGCGGCCGCGTCGGCTTCGCCGGTACGGATGCGCACAGCGTGATCGAGGCCGATCACGAAGATCTTGCCGTCGCCGATCTGGCCGGTTTTGGCCGCGGTCGTGATCGCTTCGATGGTCTTGTCGACCTGGTCGGAGGCAACTGCGACCTCGAGCTTGATCTTGGGAAGGAAGCTCACCGCGTATTCAGCGCCGCGGTAGATCTCAGTATGGCCCTTCTGCCGGCCATAGCCCTTCACTTCCGTCACCGTCAGGCCGTGCACGCCGATGGCGGTCAGGGCGTCACGGACCTCTTCCAGCTTGAATGGCTTGATAATCGCCATAACTATTTTCATGGGTTTTTCCCCGCTTACACCCGGACCACACCGACCGGGCTTCCCGACTGAGATGACCACGCGACGAACATCCCGCGGGCACAGCCGACTTGGGGGAATCAAATGGCGTGCCAGTTCGCCGCGGTTTCCTAACGATCTATGAATGCACGCTTATTTGCTGTGCAGGTGCCTGCAGCGGCACCGCCATGTTTGCCTTCGCCCAAATACTAATCAGCCATGCTTGTTTTGCGGGCACGACAATCCGCGTGCCACAATCGTGCCTAGCCGCAAGGCAAAAATCCGGTACCGGGGTAGCAGACGCCGCCGATTTGGTGGAAGCGCTGCCGCAGCGCGCTGCGCCTACTGCAACGCCTCGCCGTGCTGGCTGATGTCGAGCCCTTCGAGCTCCTGCTGCGTGGACGCGCGCAACGGTGTGAACAGGCCGACGAGCTTGAGCAGCACGAAGGTAACGACACCGGACCAGACCAGCGTGACGGCCACGCCGTAAAGCTGCGTCACCACCTGCTTCGGGTTGCCTTCGATCCAACCGGCGGTGCCGCCGATCGCTGCGGTCGCGAATACGCCGGCGAGGATCGTGCCGGTCAGTCCGCCGATGCCATGCACGCCGAACACGTCGAGCGAATCATCGTAGTTCAGGCGCTGCTTCAGGCTGGTGCAGGCCCAGAAGCACAGCGCGCCGGCGATGATGCCGATGACGATGCCGTGCCAGGGCTCGACGTAGCCGGAGGCCGGCGTGATGGTGCCGAGGCCGGCGATCGCGCCTGAGATCATGCCGAGCACCGAGGGCTTGCGTCGCATCGCCCATTCGATCGCGGCCCAGGTCAGCGCGCCGGCGCAGGCCGCCAGATGGGTCGCGATGATGGCGTAGACCGCGCGGGAGTTGGCGCCGAGCGCCGAGCCGCCATTGAAGCCGAACCAGCCGACCCAAAGGAGACCGGTGCCTATCACGGCGAGCGACAGGTCATAGGGCGAGAGATTGTCCGAGCCGTAGCCCTGGCGGCGGCCGACCACCAGCGCGGCAACCAGGCCGGCGATGCCGGCGCTCAGATGCACCACCGTGCCGCCGGCGAAGTCGAGCAGTCCGGCGGTGGCGAGGAAGCCGCCGCCCCAGACCCAGTGCGCCATCGGCACGTAGACGAAGATCAGCCAGCCCGCGGAAAACAACAGATATGCCGAGAAGCGCATGCGGTCGGCGACCGATCCTGCAACCAGCGCCACGGTGATGATCGCAAACGTCATCTGGTAGAGGGCGAACAGCGCTTCCGGGATAGTCTTGGCGGCCGGGTGCGCCGCATCCATCGTCATGCCCATGAGAAACGCGCGGTCGAGCGTGCCGATCCACGGGCCTTCGCCGACAAATGCCAGCGAGTAGCCGAAGGCGAACCACAGCACGGAAACCATGGCGACGGCGACGAGGCTTTGCGCCATGGTCGCAAGCACGTTCTTCTTGCGCACCATGCCGGCATAGAACAGCGCCAGTCCGGGGATCGTCATCATCAGGACGAGCGCGGTCGCAACGATCATCCAGGCGGTGTCGGCGGCCTCGATCTTGGCGGCTTGCGGGGCTTGGGCGAAAGCCGATGTCGCCGAGACCACGCAAACAAACGCCGCGGCAATCGCGCGGCCAAAGAACGCCGTCATCTTGAAGCCCCCCAGCTTGTAGCGATCGTCGCGGCTTTAGAGCGCGTCGCTGTCCGTTTCCCCGGTGCGTATTCGCAACGCACTTTCGATTTTTGTGACGAAGACCTTGCCGTCGCCGATCTGACCGGTGCGGGCCTGCGAAGAGATCGCTTCGATCACCTTGTCGGCCATGTTTGAATCGACCGCGACCTCGATCCGCAGTTTCGGCAGGAAGTTCACGACATACTCGGCGCCGCGATAGATTTCCGTGTGGCCCTTCTGCCGCCCGTAGCCTTTGACCTCGGTCACGGTCATGCCGTGGATGCCGATGTTCGTCAGCGCCTGGCGGACCTCGTCGAGCTTGAACGGCTTGATGATCGCTACAATCAACTTCATGGCACGCCTCTTTGGCCGATCGCTGCTCGATCGGCGAACGTCTCACTCTGCCAAGCTTATCGGCAGACTGCGCATGAGTTAAGCGTGCTGTCAGCCCTTTTATTGGGCTTTCCGCAAGTTTTCAGGGCAAATCATATCAAGCTGGAGCGGGACGACATCTCGCTCTAGGCGTTGCGGAGGGAGGTCGGCGGCTGGGTGCGCAGCCGGATCAGGCCCTCCTGCGCCACCGTGGCGACATGGATGCCGTCGCGGGTGAAGATCATGCCCCGGGCGAGGCCGCGGCCGCCATTGGCGCTGGGCGAATCCTGGGAATAGAGCATCCAATCGTCAGCCCGGAACGGACGATGAAACCACATGGCGTGGTCGAGGCTGGCGGCCATGATGTTTTCTTCGAACAGGGCCCGTCCGTGCCGGGCCGCGATCGAATCGAGCAGCGCCATGTCGGACGCATAGGCGAGCGCGCACTGGTGGATGGTCGGGTCGTCCGGCAGCTCCGCATTGGCCCGGATCCAGAAGTTGATCCGCCCGCCGGGTGCCTTGGTGCCGAGGTAGCGCTCGAATTCGACGGGCCGCATTTCTACCGGGCGGCGGCGGAACGGCCGGTCGCTTTCGAAGAAGGCTTTGACGAATGGCGGCGCGTTCTGCAGCAGCGGGTGACCGGCCATCTTTTCCGGCGAGAACGCCTCGGGCGGCGGTACGTCGGGCATCTCCTCCTGATGCACGAAAGAGTCCTTCTCCGCCTTGGCGAAGGACACGATCATCGAGAAGATCGCCTGCCCATGCTGGATCGCCGTCACACGACGCGTGGTGAAACTTCGCCCGTCGCGCAATCGGCCGACCTCGTAGATGATCGGCACGCTCGGATCGCCGGGCAGGATGAAGTAGGCGTGCAGCGAGTGCGGCAGGCGTTCCTCCACCGTGCGGCATGCGGCCACCATCGCCTGGCCGATCACCTGTCCACCGAACACGCGCGGCCACTTTGTCTGCGGGCTGATGCCGCGAAACAGGTTGACCTCGATCGGTTCGAGGTCGAGCAGCTTGAACAGTTCGATCGGCTCTTCAAACATCGGTGTTCCGCCGGCGGGGCGAAAATGGCCCCAAGGTCGACCCTATGTCGCGCAGCGGACCCACCATGGCAAGGGTTGGCGGGGAGGGCGCCAGGGCATAAATTGCGCAGATGGCTGAACAAAAACGCATAATCATCGGTGGCGGCGGCTTTGCCGGCCTCGCGCTCGCCCTCGCTTTGCGCAAGGGCCTTGGGCCGGCGCTCGATATCGTGGTTGCCGACCCTGCGCTGGCCGTGCGGCCGAGCCGCGATCCGCGGGCGTCGGCGATCATCGCCGCCGGGCGGAACCTGTTCGAGGCGCTCGGCATCTGGAGCGCGGTCGCGCCGAATGCGCAGCCGATCCTCGACATGATCGTCACCGACAGCCGCCTCGAGGATGTGATGCGGCCGGTGTTTTTGACCTTTGCGGGTGACGTTGGCGCGAGCGGCGGGGCGCACGCAGACGGCGAGGCTGCGGCCCCACAGCGGCCATTCGCGCACATGATCGAGAACCGGTTCCTGATCGATGCGCTGGTCGAGGCCTGCGAGGCCGAAGGCGTCGCGCTGCGCGCGCAGCCGGTGACGGGTTTCGACAACCGGCGCGATGCGATGTCAGTGGTGCTCGCTGATGGCGAAACGCTTGAAGCGTGCCTGCTCGTCGCTGCCGACGGTGGCCGCTCGGCCCTGCGCGAGCGCGCCGGCATCGCGGTGCATGGCTGGGAGTACGACCAGTCCGGCATCGTCGTCACGGTCGCGCACGAGCGCGATCACAAGGGGCGCGCCGAGGAGCATTTCCTGCCCGCCGGGCCGTTCGCGATTCTGCCGCTGACCGGCAAGCGTTCGTCGCTGGTGTGGACCGAGACGCGCGACGAGGCCGAGCGCATCGTCGCGCTGCCGGCGGACGAATTTCACCGCGAGCTCGAGCAGCGCTTCGGCCTGCATCTCGGTGAGCTGCGCGCGGAGAACAAGCCGCGCGCGTTTCCACTCGGCTACTTCGTCGCGCGCTCGTTCATCGGCGATCGGCTCGCGCTGGTCGGCGACGCGGCGCATGTGATTCATCCGATCGCAGGCCAGGGATTGAACCTCGGCCTGAAGGATATCGCAGCACTTGCAGAGGTGCTGGTCGACGCGGTGCGGCTCGGCCTCGATCCCGGACAGACGGATGTGCTGGAGCGCTATCAGCGCTGGCGCCGGTTCGACACCATGGCGATGGGCGTCGCCACCAACGGCCTCAACCTGTTGTTCTCGAACCGCTCGAATTTATTGCGCACCGTGCGCGACATAGGCTTAGGCCTGGTCGACCGTATGCCGCCGTTGAAGAACGCGCTGATCAAGCAGGCCGCGGGCCTGAGCGGCGAGGTGCCAAGGTTGCTGCGCGGGGAGTTGTTGTAGGCTGCGCGCCGCCTCAATCGATCTTCCGTGCCTCTTCCGGCAGCATGATCGGGATGCCGTCGCGGATCGGGTAGGCGAGCTTCGCCGAGCGTGAGACCAGCTCCTGGCGCACGCGATCGAATTCCAGCGGTCCCTTGGTCAGCGGGCACACCAAGAATTCCAGCAGCTTTGGATCGACCGTATCGGCTGACGACATTGCGTTTAAGTGCTCCTACTGCAGCGGCGGCTCGCCGGAGGTCTTCTTCCTGGCGAGTTCCATCTCGGTGACGGCGACAAGAATCTCCGCGCGCACCTTTAAGTTCGGCGCTTCGAGCAGCGCCTGTTTCTCGGGCGCGCCGTAGGGCGACATCATCGCCAGCGCGTTGACCAGCGCCTCGTTCGGTGCGCGTTCGATGCCGTCCCAGTCGACCTTCAGGTTGTTGGCCTTCAGGAAATCCTGGAGCACGCGCAGCACCTCGCGGCGGTCGACGAGGTCTTCGCCTTTGCGCGCGGTAAAATCGTCGATGAAGGGGAAGTAGTCGACGCGGCACTGCCGATAGGGCGTCGCGACTTTCAACTCCTCGACCACCTTGAAGCGCGAGATGCCGGTGAGTTCGAGAACGTAGCGTCCGTCGCCGGTTTCTCCGAGCTGGGTGATGCGGCCCAGGCAGCCGATGTGAAACAGCGCCGGATGGTCCGGGTTGCCCGAATTGGTCGCATCCGGCTGGATCATGCCGATCAGCCTGTGACCGTCGCGCAGCGCATCATCGATCATGGCGAGGTAGCGCGGCTCAAAGATGTTCAGCGGTAGTTGGCCGCGCGGCAGCAGCAGCGCGCCGGTGAGCGGAAAGACCGCGATGACCTCGACGAGGTCGGCCGGTCCACGGTAGCTGGCGTTGATCGGCATGTCTGAACCATCCCCGCGCTCAACCGCGCGCCGTGATCGCTGGTTCCAGCTGTTAAGTTTCAGGCCTAAGCTCAGGCCTCACGAAAACAGGATCGACGACAGGCGCTTGCGCCCCTCGACCGTGGCCTCGTCCGCGCCGCCCCAGGCTTCGAAGAGCTGCACCAGCTGTTTGCGGGCGCCGTCGTCGTTCCACTTGCGGTCGCGCTTCACAATGTCGAGCAGATGGTTGGCCGCATTGAGGCGGTCGCCCTGGGCGTTCAGCGCGATGGCGAGATCGTACCGTGCCTGGTGATCCGCCGGGTTGGCCGCGATCTTCTGCTCCAGCTCCGTCACGGGACCGAGCGATTGCGCCTGCTCGGACAGCTCGATCGCCGCCTGCACAGCCTTCACCGCGGCGTCGTTGCGCTTCGCCTCGGGAATCATGGCGAGCGTGTTCTTCGCCTGATCGATCGCTCCGGTTTCGACATAACAGCGCGCGAGGCCGGCCAGCGCCGCGATATTGGTCGGATCGTCCTGCAACACCTCGGCATAGATCTGTGCCGCAGTCGCATGATCGCCCTCGGCGATGACAGCTTCGGCTTCCTTCAACAGGTCGCCGACGCTCGCCGGGCCCGGCATGCCCTTGGTCAGCTTGTCGATGAAGGCCGTCACCTGGCTCTCGGGCACCGCGCCCATGAAGCCGTCGGCCGGCCGGCCGGCGGCGAACGCGATCACCGCGGGAATCGACTGGATGCCCATCTGGCCCGGGATCTGCGGATGCTCGTCGATGTTCATTTTGACGAGCTTGACCTTGCCCTTGGCGGCGCGCACCGCCTTTTCCAGGATCGGCGTGAGCTGACGGCACGGGCCGCACCACGGCGCCCAGAAGTCGATCAGCACCGGCTGACGCTTGGACTCCTCGATCACATCCTGAACGAACGTCTGGGTCGTCGTGTCCTTGATGAGATCGCCTGCGGGCGGGGGAGCGGCGCCATTGCCTTCAAGTATCGTCACGTCGTCCTCGCGAATTTTCTTGGGGTCCGGTTCCATACCACGGCTTGGGCCATAGATGGCGGTTTTGGGGGGATTTTCAATGCGCCTGAGAGGCCGCCGGAGCGGCCGCTTGAGAGGTTTCCTGGGTCTCGTCGGACACCTGCAGGATGCGCGGCTCGTGCCCGGTCGCCTTGATGAAGGTCACAAGATCACGCGCCGCGATCGACGTCGTCATCGTGTTGACCAGCGGATGAAAATTCAGCACCTCGTGGCGCATCATGGCGGCGTCCAGCACCACGGAAACCGCCCCTGAGGTGTCGTTGATGAGAGCAAAGGGGGTCACCGAGCCCGGAACCACGCCAAGATGCTGCAGCAACAGTTCCGCCGACCCGAACGAGACGCGCTTGCTGCCGATCCGGTGGTGGATCGATTTGAGCTCGATCCGGGCGCTCTCTTCGGCGACGACGAGAAACAGCGCGTCGGCCTTGTCCTTCAGGAACAGGTTCTTGGTGTGTCCACCGGCAATCTCGCCGCGCAGTACCCGCGAATCCGCAACCGTGAACAGCGGCGGATGGCTGACCGTCGCGTGGCGGATCTTCAGGCCGTCGAGGAAGGCAAACAGGTCTTGCGGGGAGGCGGGCATGGGGGCGGATCGCTCGGAACAGGGACTTCTCTTAATGGAAAGGACGCAAATAGCCCATTTCTCTGTCAAGCCCAGCCATGACGGCCGCGGAGACGGTCAAATGGTTGCATTGGCGGGAGGGTTTTGGCATAGGAGGGCCGTGGCGGCTCATCGGGCCGCCAATTCTCTCGGATGCGGGTGTAGCTCAGGGGTAGAGCACAACCTTGCCAAGGTTGGGGTCGAGGGTTCGAATCCCTTCGCCCGCTCCAGAGTTCTCCTTATCTCGCAATCACTTCTGCGCAACGACCGTTTCAAGCGACGCGCTACATACTCGCGCGTGGTCCACCTGTGGTCCACCGTCGACGAGATTCGCAGCGTGGCCACGTCGGCAATTTCACTAGGCGAAGCCGTCCTGCACGTCGACCAGATGACGCCGCACGGCCCAACCGTTGTCCGGTATCGCGGGCCGGCCCCCACCCCGGCCCCCAAGCGTGGTTGTCGGCGAACCGCGAATGCCGCTCGGCTAAATTTTCATTTTTTCAGACAAGCGGACGTTCTACCGGTCGGTCGATCTGGGTTTTCTCGATGCGCTCCAATGTCCTCTGCATCGTCTGAAGCTGTCGCCGCAAGGCGTCGATTTCTCGGCCGACAGTGCGATCGCGCTCCTGGCGCTTATCATCTAATTTAGGGCGTGTACTCATAATCGGTCGGATGGGAAGTCCGCCTTCCAAGGTCAAAGCGGACCTGAAGCGCTCACTGCGAGTATTTCCGCTTTTGACCCTTAGCGGACATACTGTCGGGTTTCTGATGCGACGACCGCCGGTGGGCCCAGGGCCCGGCACGGCCACCGCTTCCATAAATCCACAGCTATCGGTAAACATAAGGAGAATGCGGCGACGTGGCAGACTGCATTCTAGATGCAACCGCAGGCAGACAACCCACATGACCGAGGAGCGCGTCGAACGCCGCTTGGCTGCGATCCTTGCGGCCGATATTGCTGGCTACAGTCGGCTGATGGGTGTGGATGAGGAAGGCACGCTCAGCCAGCTCAAGGCGCATCGCAAGGATTTGATCGATCGCAAGATCACCGAGCATCGAGGTCGCATCGTCAAGACCACCGGAGATGGAATGCTGGTGGAATTTTTTAGTGTCGTCGATGCAGTCCGCTGCGCCGTGGACATACAACGCGCTATGGTTGAGCGTAACAGGGACGTGCCAGCCGAAAGCCGGATTCAATTCCGCATAGGTATCAACGTCGGCGACATCATTATCGACGACAACGATATTTTCGGCGATGGCGTCAACGTTGCGGCTAGGCTGGAAGCTCTTGCTGATCCGGGCGGTATCATGGTTTCGAGCATCGTGCACGATCACGTGCGCGATAAGCTCAGCTTCGGCTTCGAGGACCTGGGAACGCAGTCGATCAAGAATATCGCGCGGCCGGTCGGCGTGCATCGAGTACGCATCACCGAAGCCGCGGGGCTGGCCGCCATAGGTATTGCTGCGCCTGGCAGTACGGAGGCCACGAACTCGAACTGCCCGTCAATCGCAGTGTTGCCGTTCCAGAACATGAGCGGTGATCCTGAACAGGAATACTTCGCCGACGGTATCGTTGAGGACATTATTACGGCGCTGTCGCGCAACCATGCGCTCTTTGTCATCGCGCGTAATTCGACGTTCACATACAAAGGTCGCGCAACTGACGTCAAGCAGGTCGGGCGAGACCTTGGGGTGCGCTATGTGCTCGAAGGTAGCGTGCGTAGGTCGGCAGACCGGGTGCGTGTGACCGGGCAACTGATCGACACATCGACAGGTGCGCATCTCTGGGCAGACCGGTTTGATGGCCTGCTAAAGGATATCTTCGATCTTCAGGATGACATTACGTTGCGGGTAGTCGGCGCAATTGCTCCCAAGCTGGAATATGCGGAGATTGTGCGGGCGCTTCGCAAGCCCACCGAAAGTCTCGATGCTTACGATTACTACATGAGAGGCATGTCGCATTTCCACAAAGCCGGCAGGGAGGACATCGGCGAGGCACTCCAGTTGTTTCTCAAGGCGACCGAACTCGACGAGAATTTCTCGACTGCTTATGGTATGGCCGCGTGGTGTCTTGTCCGGCGCAGGATGAACGGCTGGGCAGAGAAGGGACAAGAGCAGTCTGAACTTGCTCGGGTTGAGGAAGTTTGCGAGCGCGCCGTGGATTGCGGCAGGGATGATGCAATTGCGCTTGCGTGCAGCGGTTTGGCAATTGGCTACGGACTTCAAAATTTTGATCGTGCAATAAGCCTGTTTGATCGCGCCCAAGCTCTCAATCCAAACCTTGCAATGGCTTGGCATCTGAGTAGCTGGATAAGGTCCTTTGTCGGTCAGCAGGACGTCGCGGTGATGCATCTGGATCAAGCCGCTCGTCTTAGCCCGGTCGATCCCCAGCGACCCGGGATGCAGGCCTCGATTGCCTGCGCCCATTTTGCGGCGCGACGTTTCGATGTTGCGTCGGCCTCCGCGACAACGGCGATGTTGGAAGAACCGAACAACTTTATGGCGACAATTGTTGCAGCGGCCGCCAACGCAATGATCGGAAACCTAGACATCGCACGGAGCGCCTTGGGACGGGCCCGCTTGCTCGATCCGAACTTACACCTTCAAAAGATCAAGGACCGTCTGCCTTACAAGCAACCTGAGCTACTGGCTCTATGGGAAGACGCCCTGCGCAAAGCAGGCTTGCCGGAATGACCGGCGTCGGGGCTGTTGGCACAAGCTGACGTGACGCGGCTACCAGCGATGTCGGTTCGTCAGGTTAAAGCGGACATCATTCGCGGCCTCGCCGAAGTCCGCAAATGACCCGAAGCGGACGCCGACCCCGCGCGCGCGACCGTCAAAACCAATGATGCTGGTACGTGCGATTGGTCGAGATGAGCGCTCGGCACGACTGGCGGCTTTGTTTTGCACAACCTCCTGGCGGAGCAACTTGACCTTGATCGCGCAGTTTCGCCTGTGATCACCACGGCCTACCCACTGTGTGGGGCGAGAATCCGCTATTGCCTCTTGGCAGGCCTCGATCGCCGCGCTGATAAATGTCGTTGATCGGCGTAAAGTTGACATTCCGAATTGCTCGCTGCCCACCTCGGGAAATGACCACGCGGCCATCACGTCATCCTGAACGTCGGCGCCGATGAATGTCCGTTCGTCGGCGTCGCGCCGAAGGCAGCAAATGACCCGAACCAGACATCGCTTCAGGGATTCTCCCATCTGATCTTAGGGTAAACCCAAATAGTGTCACTCTGTTCGCTTGGTTAGTTTCTCTGCTTTCTCGACAGCAGCGACTGCCAATCAAAGGGAGTACAATCGTGGCGAGTACCAACAAGCCGAACATTCTGGTTATGTGGGGAGACGATATCGGTCAGTCGAACCTCAGCTGCTACGCAAGGGGCGTGATGGGCTACAAGACGCCCAACATCGATCGCGTCGCCAACGAAGGCATGATTTTCACGGACTCATACGCGGAGCAAAGCTGCACCGCCGGCCGCGCATCGTTCATCACCGGGCAGTGTGGTCTGCGTACCGGTCTCACCAAGGTGGGTCTTCCCGGAGCGGAGTTGGGCCTCAAGGCCGAGGACATCACTATCGCCGAGGCGCTCAAGCCGCTCGGCTATCGCACCGGCCAGTTCGGCAAGAACCACCTCGGCGACCGCGACGAGCACCTGCCGACGATGCATGGCTTCGACGAGTTTTTCGGCAATCTCTACCACCTGAATGCCGAGGAAGAACCCGAGGAAGTGGACTATCCGAACGAGAAGGATTTCCCCGAATTCAAGAAGAAGTATGGCCCCCGCGGGGTGTTACACTGCTGGGCCGACGGCAAGGGGGGGCAGAAGATCGAGAACACCGGTCCTCTGACGAAAAAGCGGATGGAAACGATTGACGAGGACTTCCTCGCGGCGGCGAAGAAGTTCATCCAGGCCGCCCATGACGCCGGTGAGCCGTTCTTCGTGTGGTTCAACACGACGCATATGCACGCGTGGACGCATGTGAAGCCGGAGAGTCGTGGTCAATCCGGCCGTTGGCAGTCCGAATACCACGACGTGATGATCGACCACGACAAGTGCATCGGCGAGATGCTCGACTTCATCGATAAGCTCGGCATCGCGGATAATACGTTCGTACAGTACAGCACCGACAACGGGCCGCACATGAACACCTGGCCGGATGCGGGCATGACCCCGTACCGGTCCGAGAAAAACACAAGCTGGGAGGGCGCCTATCGAGTACCGTGCATGGTGCGCTTTCCCGGCAAGATCAAAGCTGGCTCGGTGTCGAACGAGATCGTCAGTCATCTGGACTGGTTCCCGACGATCCTGGCGATAGCCGGCGAGGCCGACATCGCCGAGAAACTGAAGAAGGGTCACAAGGTCGGCAAAAAGACCTTCAAGGTGCATCTCGACGGCCACAACCTGCTGCCGTACCTCACGGGCAAGGAAGCCACGAGTCCGCGCAAAGGTTTCATCTACTTCACCGACGATGGCGACGTGGCGGCGCTGCGCTACGACAACTGGAAGATGATGTTCATGGAGCAGCGTGTCGAAACCACGCTCAAAATCTGGCTGGAACCGTTCGTCGTGCTGCGTACGCCGTATATCTTCAATCTGCGAATGGACCCGTACGAGCGTGGGATACAGACGTCGAATACCTTTTACGACTGGATGTTCCGGCACATCTACCTGCTGGTGCCCGCACAGGCGGGCGTCGCAGAGTTCCTGTCGACCTTCAAGGAGTTTCCGCCGCGACAGAAAGCGGCGAGCTTCAGCATCGACCAGGTGCTTGAGAAGATGAAGGAGGCGTCTTCCTCTCAGGGACATTGACGACTGGCGAAACAACGTTTGAGGCCTGATGCCGGACAGGGCGGCGGCTTTCGCCGTCCTGACCAATACGCGAAAGGGTCGCATTCGGTGGAAGACGAAGCGCGTGCCAAACCAGAACTCCAGAGCGGACACCACCTGACGCGTTCATAAATCGCCGCTACCCGAAGCGGATATGATCCCTTTTCCAAGCGCTTTGACCTGTTTTGAGATCAATAGTGGCTGAGTTTGATCTCGATTGTAGACCTCCCGTAATTGGAGGAGAGAACAAATGACCGTGTCAGCTATCTCTCACTATCGCGGCGGCACCATTGACGAAGTTGCGCCGGTGGCCAAGAGGTTGAAGGCCGCCTATGTCAAACACGGTATCGTCTATCGCCTCAGCCAGTTTCAAACTGGACCGAATGCCGGAGACTGGCTCGTCGTCGTGCAATACGACAAGGCGAATGAAGGGAAGGCGCAGGCAGCCATTGCCCAAGACCCCGAATGCCAGCAAGCCTTTGCCGAAATCGCAAAGTTCGCGAAGAGAGTCAGCCGGGAGCTAGTCCTCGATCTCGATCTTTGACGGGCCTTGAATTTCTCCTGCTGGCCCGATGCCGACATTTTCGCTTCTTGGTCCGTTTTTGACCGAAGCAGACATCCAGCCCCCGAGTGCCTGCAAGCATCGGGTTATGTCATTTCACCCGTGTCATCTGGGGCAACTGCTTCGAGGAGTGATCAAGAAACCGAAAGCTCATCAAACTCCAATAGCTTCATCTTTCATAAAGATGGCCCTTGGTCCTACTGGCAGTTTTCACCTTTCGCTGGAATAGTCAAACGACTGGGTACAAGCACGCGGCGTGTTCCGATGGCGAAGAGCCCGCGGGGAAAACGCAATGGATTTCAAGCTCCAATCCTTCGGGCCCTTTCTACACTGGTTGACGCTTGTGGCCCTCTGCGTCATGCCGGTGGTGGCGGCCTATGTAATCTATCGTCTCGGTAGTCTTCCCGGCGAGGTCGCCCGGGCGCGAAACCACCCACAGGCCGACGCCATTAACGTCTGCGGCTGGATGGGCATCATCACGCTGGTACTGTGGCCCCTGGCCTTGGTGTGGGCCTATCTCGTGCCGGGCAAGCCGATGAGCGACCTCTCCACCACCGAAGCAGAGAGCACGGCTCTGATCGGCAAGGTGCGTCAGGCGCGGCAGCGACTTGCGGCACTTGAAGCCCGGGCCGCAGGAAGTTGACATGCTCTGGGCACTCGCAAGCTCCGTATTCGTAATCTACCTGTACCGCAAGCTCAACGCGGAAGCGATACCACCTGCTTCCACGACGCCTGTCACAGGAACGATGCAAGCCGAGCTGGCCGCTCTCGATGAGGAGGTTTCAGCGCTGGAGAGCCGGCTCGCGCGCAAGTCGACCGGAGGGCTCGCGTCATGATGGCAGCGATTTTCGGGACCTACGCGCTTCTGATCTGGCTTGTGTTCGCCAAGCTCAGGCTGCTCCGTCTGTCGTTGCCCCTGGCGATTGTGCTCGCCGCCGTCGGCCCTTTGTTTGCATTCTATGTCATTTTGTCGATGAATAATTATCACCCGTCATCAACTGATGCTCGCGTATTCCAGCGGATAGTGCAGGTCACACCTCATATCACGACACCGGGTCGCGTTCAGGAAGTGGTCGCGCTGCCGAACACTCCGATGAAACGAGGTGACGTGATCTTCAGGGTTGACCCGCGACCGTTCCAGTTCGAGGTCAGTCGGCTTGAAGCTGCGGTGGCGGCGGCAGCTCAATCTGTCCCGCAGTTGAAAGCGTCGCTCGATCAAGCCTCGGCGAACGTCGAGAAGGCGGCGGTTCAGCTCGATCTCGCTACTTCAGAGTTCGGAAGGCAGAAGGAGCTGTTCGACAAACAGGTGGTCGCCCAGGCAACGCTCGACCGTGCGCAACGAAATATCGATACCGCCGAGCAGGCCGTCGCCGAAGCCAGGGCGGCTGAACAGAAGGCGAAACTTGCCTACCAGTCCAATATCGGCGACGAGAACACCACCGTCGCACAAGCGCGCCAACAGCTCGAACAGGCCAAATACAATCTCGACGAAGCAACCGTCCGAGCGCCGTGCGACGGCTTCGTCACCAACCTGCAGCTCGAGCCAGGCGCTATCGTGAGCGCCGCGGCATCGGTCTTGCCGTTTGTCTGCGACCGGGACGAACGCAACCGTGGCGTAGTCGTTGCCTCGTTCATTCAAGGGCCGTTTCTGTCGATCAAGCCGGGCGCTTACGCCGAGGTGGTCTTTCCGATGTATCCGGGCCGGGTGTTTCCAGGTGAGGTGTTGACTACCATCGATCTCGCCGCCGAAGGCCAGCTCACTGCGACCGGTCTGCTTCCCGGCATCAATACCCCCCATAACGCGCGGTTTGCGGTTCGGATCAAGCTGGACGACGCCGATGACCTACGATTGCCGGCAGGAACCCAGGGCGGCGCTGCCGTGTTCAGCGGCAACGTGCAGATTGCAGGTGTGATCAGGATGGCCGTGATGCGGGCCAACAGCTGGATGAACTACCTGTTCTTTACGGCCTGACGTGAAATTGGCCATGTCGGCTGTTGGCCCGTAGCTGACGTGATGCTGGCGTCCGGCGACGTCCGTTCATCAGATTAGAGCGGACATCATTCTCGGCTTCGCCGAAGTCCGAAGATGACCCAAAGTCTGTTCACCGGCGTGAAGCCGACACTATTACGGCCTAGCCAAAGTCGGGCGACCTCTTGCGGGCTTCCAGGCGCGCGTACCGCCGGCCGGTCAGGCCGCCGTCCGGAACCGCGTGACCGTCAAACAGACGATGCGGCGTCCGTCGCGATGTCGAAAACCCGATAGGGTTTTCCCTAATCGAGAACCGGGTTTGACTGGATGGCGACAAACGCAGCAGCGCAGTTTGCTACCACATGCCGCATCGCGCTCGGGCCCTGAGCGTCGGAAACGGTTCCAGTCCGTTCAGCAAGCATCGGAGACCGGATGCGAAGCATCGCCGTCGAGTGGAAGAAAGCCGCCGAGATTGCGGTTGCGCTGATTGTCTTGCTGCCTGCCTTTGCAACGGCGGAGGGCGCCGGGAGCGAACAGAAGGCAAGCGAGAAAGTCACACAGCAGACCTATGTCCGCGCCGAAACGGACCGGACATTCTACAATTTTTCTCAACTGGCTGGAGGCGTAAACCGCTTCTATTACATTCGCGACGTTACGCCGATCGACAAGCAAACGGTCGTGCGTATGAACAAGGATACGCTCTACGCCGCGGCTGTGGTGGATACGTCGAATGGCGCCAGCATCACGGTGCCGGACATGCCGGCCGGTCGATACTTCTCGGTCTTGATGATCGATAACGATCACTATTGCCCCGGGGTCATTTATGCGCCGGGGACGCACGAGCTTCCGCGCGATACCAAGTATCTGGTGCTGATATTGCGCATTCAGCTGTTGAAGCCGGACGACCCATCGGATGTCCAGGCTGTCAACAAGCTTCAGGACCAGTTCCTCATCAAGGCAAGCAGTGCGGACCCGTTTCCCGAGCCGCGCTGGGACAAGGCTTCTCTCGAAGCCCTGACGGCGGAATACAATGGAGAGTTCGCAAAGTACGACAAGTATCCCGACGGGTTCATGGGACCGCGCGGGCAAGCCGACGACAGCATCCGGCACCTGGCGGCCGCCGGCGCCTGGGGTCTGTTTCCAAACAAGGATGCAGTCTACATCAACTACAACGGACATCTCCCGGCCGATCGATGCTTCGAGGCAACCTACAAGGTGCCTGACAATCAGGCGTTCTGGTCGATAACCGTCTACGGAGCCGACGGCTTCATGAAGAGTCCCAACGGGGTCCTCAATGCCGCGAATACCAGAATGAACACCGATGGGACTTTCAATGCGCACTTCGGCTCTGTCAGCGCTTGCGGGGACATTGCCAATCGACTGGACATCAGCGACGGCTGGAATTTCCTCATGCGAGTGTACCGGCCGGGGCCTTCAGTCCTGGACGGACGCTACAAGCTGCCTGATCCAAAACCTCGGAACTGAGGAGCCGTCTCATGGTGAAGTCGACCGCTGCGCTGTGCGGTATTGCGGCCATCTCCGTCATCCTCTTGCCGCTCGTTTCGCCGCCGCAGGCACAAGCGCAGACAAGCGCCGCGGAAACACGCGCGATTGCGAAAGAGGCCTACATTTACGGCTTTCCGATCGTCGATAACTACCGCGTTCAATACGCCTACTTCGTCGACTCGAAGGACCCGGATTTCAAGGCTCCGTGGAATCAGCTTCACAACATTCCGAGGGTCTTCACGCCTGACGACAAGGCGATTCAGACCCCGAATTCCGACACGCCCTACTCGTGGATTGGCCTCGACCTGCGTACCGAGCCGATCGTGTTCTCCGTGCCGCGTATTGAGAAGGAGCGCTACTTCAGTCTCCAACTTATAGATCTTTACACGCACAATTTCGATTATCTGGGAAGCAGGACAACGGGGAACGATGGCGGCAACTACCTCGTCGCCGGCCCCGACTGGAAAGGCGAAACGCCGAATGGCATTGCGAAGGTCATCCGCAGCGAAACCGAAATCGCCTCGGCGCAATTCAGAACCCAGCTCTACGATCCTGCCGATCTGGAGAACGTAAAGCGCATCCAGAACCAATACATCGTGCGACCGTTGTCTGCTTTTCTGGGACAACCAGCACCGGCGCCCGCACCCAAGATCGACTTCCTGAAACCGCTCAGGCCGGATGAGCAGAGAACGTCACTCGAGTTCTTCGGCGTTTTGAATTTTGCGCTGCAGTTTTGTCCTGTTCATCCTTCTGAGGCACAGCTCAGGGAGCGGTTCGCCAAGGTCGGCATTGGTCCGGGACTCAATTTCGATCCCGACAAATTGACGGCCGAGCAGCAGCAGGCCTTTCGTCAGGGGATGGCCGATGCCTGGGCAGACATGGACTCGATAAAGGAGCGGGTCGGCAAGGGCCAACTCGGCTCGGGCGACTTGTTCGGAACGCGGGCGTACCTGAAAAACAATTACTTGTACCGGATGGCGGGCGCTGCGCTTGGAATCTACGGCAACACCAAAGAAGAGGCGATGTATCCTGCGTACTATACCGATGAAAGTGGTCAGCCGCTGAACGGTGGGAGGCGGTATTCGATTCGCTTTCCGCCCGGGCAGCTGCCTCCAGTCAACTCTTTCTGGTCGCTGACAATGTACGATCAACCAGCGAGTCTCCTGGTGGCGAACCCCATCAATCGCTACCTCCTCAATTCGGCAATGTTGAACGACTTCAAGCGCGATGCCGACGGGGGCTTGACCCTCATCGTCCAAACCGAGACGCCTGGCAAAGACAGCGAGGCCCATTGGCTGCCCGCACCCAAAGGACCATTCTCGATGATCATGCGTCTCTATTGGCCAAAGCCAGAAGCCTTGGATGGCCGATGGAAGGCGCCTGTCGTAAGGAACGCATCCTGAGGGCCGGGATGCCTTCGCATTGGTCCGAATCACCCAGGACCGCCCGATGTTTCCTGCGGACGGACCAGGCATCTAATAATGCGGCCGCATACGCGAATGTGGGCTATCGGCCCTTCCGGGGCACTCAGCATCGTCCGGCTTTCTGACTGCTATCGGGACATAAAGTGACTTGTTTTTGCTCGGCTTTTGACCCAAAGCGGAAACCGAAGCCCTTCCCCGCGCGACAGTCAAAACCATGATGCTGGTGCGAGCGGCTGGTCAGCCTTCGCGCTGTGTGGCCGGTTTGATGGGCACGCCAGCGATACGCCATATGCGTCGGAGATTAGCGGTACCGCGAGCCGCTCTCCACCAGCAACGAAGAAGCAAGCTCTGCTCGGCTTCCTCACCCGACATCCGTCGCGACCTTGAGTCGCGTAACAGGGTTTGCCCTGGCCGGGAACCGGGTTTGACCCAATGGCGAGACTCCCAACTGCGCGACTACCTCGAATGCGGTGGTGCGCACCGTTTCGGCATCACCCGGGAGACGCAGCATGTCCACTCAAACTCTCATGCGTTTGATCGCGAGCGCTGCCACCATTCTTTGTACCTGGCCCGCGCTCGGGCAAGAGGTTCTGCCGAAGCCGTTGCCACCCTTTACCGGTGTGATCGGGCCGACGTTCAAAGAATCGAAAGAGGATTATCCGCAGCCTATCAAGGCGCCGGATGGCGCACCAAACGTGGTGGTGATCCTGCTCGACGATCTCGGTTTCGGTCAGGCCGGCGCATTCGGTGGCCCGGTTCCCACTCCGAACATCGACAAGCTTGCCGCGCAAGGTCTGAAGTACAACCGCTTCCATACCACCGCGATCTGCTCACCGACCCGCGCAGCATTGCTCACTGGCCGCAATCATCATCAGGTCGGAATGGGTACGATCACCGAATTGTCGACGGGCTATCCGGGTTACGACAGCATCTGGGGAAGGAACGCCGCGAGCATTGCGGAGGTCACGCGGCAGAACGGTTACGCGACCGCGGCGTTCGGAAAATGGCACAATACGCCAGACTGGGAAACCAGTCCGATCGGGCCGTTCGACCGTTGGCCGACGGGGCTCGGCTTCGAATACTGGTACGGCTTCCACGGCGGAGAGACGAGCCAGTGGGAGCCACAACTCGTCCGCAACACCACACCGATCGAACCGAGCAAAAAACCCGAGCAGGGCTATCACCTCACCGAAGACATGACGGACGACGCCATCGCCTGGATCAAGCGCGAGAAGTCGATTGCACCTGACAAACCGTTCTTCGTCTATTTCGCCACCGGAGCGACGCACGCCCCGCTGCACGCGCCCAAAGACTGGATCGACAAGTTCAAAGGCAAGTTCGATCAAGGCTGGGACAAGGTCCGCGAAGAAACTCTGGAGCGACAAAAGAAGATTGGTGTTGTACCGCCGACCACCAATCTGACGCCGCGCCCCAAGGAAATTCCCGCGTGGGATTCGCTTTCCGCCGACCAGAAGCGACTCTATGCGCGCCACCAGGAAGCTTTTGCTGGTTATCTGGCGCACACGGACCATCACGTCGGCCGGCTGCTGGAGACGGTTCGCGCTTTGCCGGACGGCGACAACACGCTGGTTATCTATATCGTTGGCGACAATGGTCCGAGCGCCGAAGGCAGCTTGACCGGCACGACGAACAACATGATGACGCAAAACGGCATCAACGACGACGTTGCGTCGCAACTCAAGATCATCGACGAGATCGGTGGCCCGAAACACGAAAATCACTATCCGGTCGGATGGGCCTGGGCCGGTGCTGCGCCATTCCAATGGATGAAACGCGTTCCGTCCCATCTGGGCGGCACCCGCAACGGCATGGTGATCTCGTGGCCTGCGAAGATCAAGGACCGCGGCGGGCTGCGGAGTCAGTTTCACCACGTGATCGACATCGCACCCACCGTTTATGAAATGATCGGCCTGACGTTTCCCGAATCGGTGAACGGTGTGAAGCAGACGCCGCTCGCAGGCGTTAGTCTCGCCTATACATTCGATCAGCCCAATGCGCCCAGCACACGCCGAACCCAGTACTTCGAGACAGGCGGGCATCGCGCTATCTATCACGACGGCTGGATTGCGACTGCTTTCCACGGCGTGCCCTGGGTGCTCCGCGGCTCGGTACCTTTCGAACAGGACAAATGGGAGCTGTATAATCTCGACGAGGATTTCTCGGAAGCCAGCGACTTGGCGAGCAAAAATCCCGAGAAGCTAAAACAGTTGCAGGAAATCTTCGACGAGGAGGCAAAGAAATTTGATGTTCTTCCGCTCGACGACCGCTTTGCTGAGCGCGCCTCCAATCCGAACCGTCCGTCAGTTGTCCGCGGCAGGAACACGTTTACTTATTCAGCAGGCACCACACGTGTGCCCGAGGGCAGCGCGCCGCCGGTGTACCAGCGCTCGCATCGCATCGATGCAGAAATCCAACTGCCCGGCGACAAGACGGAGGGCGTGATCATCGCGGCGGGTGGCGGCGCGGGCTATACGCTCTATGTCAAGAATCGACGACTGGTCTACGAGTATAATTTCTTCGGCAAGGATCGCTACAGGATCATGTCGAACAAGACGCTACCGACCGGCAGCGTGCGGGTGGCATTCGAGTATACCCAGCAGGACGGCAAAGGCCTCACCACCGGCGGCATTGGCAAGCTCTTCATCAACGGCCAACCCGCTGGTGAGGGCAAGATCGCAAAGGTTGTCCCAGTCCGTTTCTCGGCGACCGAAACCATGGACATCGGCATGGACCTCGGCGCCGCGGTGTCAGAGGCGTATCACAAGCAGGCGCCGTTTGCGTTCACCGGCAAGATCGGGAAAGTGACAATCGAATTGGTCAAATAGTGTTGCAAGGTCCGCTATTGGCCCAAAACGGACATGCCGCGTTGACCCGGCGATGTCCGCATTTGGGGGTGAAGCCGACATGCGGATTAATGAGTACACGCCCTAGTCATCTGGAACGCAAGTTCGTCACATTATATGATGGCTCGAATCGCTATGGAGGAGAGCGCTTGTGGCGAACGCAGGTGCGAGGGGCCGGCCAATCGAGCCGTTGGTGCTGAGTCCAGAAGAGCGAACATATTTGGAGCGGCAAGTTCGTCGCCATCGCGTTGCCCGGTCGCTATCTGAACGGAGCCGCGCGATCCTACGGTGTGCCGATGGCTTGCCAAGCAAGTCTGTGGCTGCCGAACTCGGCATCCATGAACACACTGTTGGCAAGTGGCGCCGCCGCTTCTTGAAAGATCGCTGTGATGGCCTGCTTGACGAAGCCCGTCCTGGTCGCCCTCGCACCATCAACGACGATCAGGTCGCTGAGGTAATCGAGCGGACATTACGTACAACGCCAGCTGACGCGACGCATTGGTCGATCCGCTCGATGGCTGCGGAAACTGGTTTCTCTCACACCACAATCCGCCGAATGTGGACGGCATTCGGCTTGCAGCCGCACCGCAGCGAGACATTCAAACTGTCGAGCGATCCGCTGTTCGTCGATAAGGTGCGCGATATCGTCGGTCTTTATATGTCCCCGCCGAACCGTGCCCTCGTTCTCAGCGTTGATGAAAAAAGCCAGATCCAAGCGCTTGATCGCGAGCAACCGATCTTGCCGATGATGCCGGGTATACCGGAACGTCGCACGCACGGCTATGTGCGACATGGCACGACCACGCTGTTTGCCGCCCTCGATGTTGCCTCCGGGTTCGTCATCGGCAAATGCTACAAGCGTCACCGGGCAATCGAGTTCTTAAAGTTCCTCAAAGAAATCGATGCCCGAGTCCCTGAAGGGCTCGATGTCCATATCATCATGGACAACTACGCCACCCACAAAACACCCAAGATCAAAGCGTGGCTCGCTCGCCGGCCGCACTATCATGTCCACTTTACGCCGACTTCTGCATCGTGGATCAATCAAGTCGAGCGCTGGTTCGCCGAGCTCACCAGAAAGCAGATCCAGCGAGGTGTTCACACCTCCGTCAGGCAGCTTGAGGCTGACATCCGAACCTTCATCGACAGGTACGACAAAAAACCGAAGCCCTTCAAATGGACCAAGTCCGCAGACCAGATTTTGGCCGCCGTCAAACGCTTCTGCCACAAAGCCCAGCAGACTTTATGCGGCGAACTTTAGATTCACGTGACTAGTAGGCTCTGCCGCGAGCGTGTACGGCGCGCTGTTCTGGCTGAAGTATGGCCATTAGGGCGGGCCCGACGTCGCAACGTCGCTGCGCAGGCTGTTGGCGATCGACGGACCTGGACCGCGGTTGACGTGGCTGGGTGTGCAACAGCTAGCGCAGTCGGGTCGACGTCGCTGTCCGTCGTGGCCATCTCCGCAGGTGGCCTCCTGCTCTTGGCCGCTGCAACCCAGTGGGGGCGCGCAATAGCTGTTGCCGCGGCGGGCAGCGCAATGACCGTTGCCGTGCTGCTGGCCGGCGCCGAATTCATGTTCGGAGCTCTGAGCAAGCTGTGATCGCGACGTGCGAAGGGCCGCCCGCAAGAGCGACCCCTGCGCTAATTTAGTGCTGTCCTGCGAGATTTGGCGTCGGATAATTTCGACTATCCGCAGTACCATCGGCGTCGGCAGGCATGCGTCCAAACTGGCCATGGCATCTTCCCCGAAGTAGACGTCCGCCGCGCCTTTCGGCACGGGCACTTGGTAGTGACCGTCTGCAATCATCTTTGGTATGCGTTTCCGGCTCGTGATGCCGACGATCCTTGCGCTTTCAGTCGGCTTGTTCTTCATGCGACGGGCCCCCTTTCAAGCCCGCCGCTACGGTGGGACAGTTGGTGGCCGCCGACAAACTGTCGCGTTTGTCGCGTTGTGCAAGCTCCATGCAACGCCTTTCGACCGCAGCGCTTTTACTGCGATTGAAGGGTTCGCTTGTCGTCAAGCGCGATACAAGCGCCGCGCGCCGTAGCCCCTAACCTGAAGGCGCCGCAGCCGAATTTGCTCGCGATTCTTGGACGGCAGCATAAAGCGTTGCGTTTGTCGTGACTGTAGCCAGCGGACGTAACAGCGCTTCACGACTCACCTCGATCACCGCTATTTTGATTCTTACAGGACTGCGATTGAGCGATGACCAAGAAAGCTAAAGTTGACCTGCGATTGGCCATCGGAGCGCCTGACGGACCGCGGTCAAGCATCTGGAGGGCGTACTCAAACAAAAACGAAGTTTATGTGTCGCATGGCGGACTCGGTGGTGTTCAGAAGTTTAGTTTTCACAGTTCAGGGATCTGCCGGCATGCCTACACTGAGCAGGAGGGCCCGGCGCCAGGGTTCGAGGATCGCGCGAGCCTGAAATGGCGGCGCTCGCCGGCAAAAACGGACAGTTTGGTCTATGTGCTCGTCGCGCGCTTCCCGACGGATGTGCTTTCGACTGCGCTTGTCAAGGAAGCCAAGGCAGTCACCTGGATTCCGCCAGCGCCATCAGGGCAAACCACGTTTCTCGAATTTGTTTTCACAAGACTGGACGAAAACACAATGCAGAAGATCGCGGAGCGAGACCGGCGGACGCTGATCGACCGCACGGCTCTTCCTAGTGGCGAAGTATTTGTCACGTCCTGGACGCACGATAAGTTTGACTGGAAGCCCTTTACAATCGAAGGTGTTTTCGAGCGCCCTGGGCAGCACGTGGTTTCGCGCGTTGACACTCTATTCACCGGCCGCCCCGCGCGCTTCACGCAATTTTTTCCGCCTTCTGAGAAGCATCCTGCGATGGTCGTGGACGAATACGGCGCTTATCACGCTCCGATGGACGCCATCTTTAACGAGCCTATGGCGAAGGTCACTCGCAAACAGATTCACAAGAGCAGCGCCGACTCGCCGCGGCTCGCGCTGAAGTCTCGCAAGTTAAGCTAACAACAACCCGCAAGAACGCTCGTTCTGCGGGCAAGAAAGCAATTTGCGCGTGACTCGGTCTAGTTGATCCTGGAAAAAGGCAATGCCTAACCCAAGCGGAAAGTGCGCCTTCTGTGATGGCTCCAAGATAACTAAGAGCCATATCTGGCCAGAGTGGAGCCAGAAGATCGTGCCATCTCTCGCCTCGAGTTACGAGATCGAGATGAACCACCATTCGACGTTCGCACCAAATTTCAAGCGTTCCACGCCTTACTCGAAGATTCAGAAAGGGGCGGTAGCGAAACGCCGTCCCTACAATACTTGCGGAAAATGTAATGCGGGTTGGATGCGTGAAATCGAAGAAACCGTGATGGCATCACTGCCTGCGCTCTTGCGTGGCGAACACTTGCTTCTGGACACTACCACTCAGAAGCTTCTGGCGACCTTCCTCTGCTTGGTGTCAATGAGGATTTACCTTGCTCCGGCATGCCGTACATGGCCGACGGCGTGCCGCGGTCCAAGACGTTCTTGATCAGTGGTTCGTTCATGACCGCGAGCGCTTCACTCGCGGCTTGTGCAAAGTCGACGTAGAACAACCTCGGTTGTGGCGCTTTGTCGCCCGACGTGCTGTCTTCCGCTGATTCGAGCTCGGCCGATACGTCGCCTAGTTCGCCGAAGGCGTCTGAAGTGCCCGGGGGAAGGCTCCCGTATTTGTAGGCGTTGGCGACCTTGGTCTCGAGATCGTCCGGTGTCCATGACGGGGCGGCTTTGTGTTCGTTCCAATGTTCGAGCATGAGGTTGAGACATTCGCCCTCCGAAATCTTCAGGCTTCGCACTTCGCACGCCACCTTGAAGGTCGTTTCGTCGCCCCCGTGCCCCTCGATCGCTTCAGGCGCCTCGTGCGACAAGTAGCGGCGTGCACGCTCGATATTCTCAACCCGGTCCCAATCCCCGCCTATGTCATCGTTGCGATCGGCCGCGACGTTGCGCTTCGCTGTGGCCTGCTCTTCCATCCACTGCGGGAGCTCCGGCAGGTCATCCGCGTCCGCAATGGCCTCGCATGCGTACGGAACGCCGTGAATGGTCGATCCCGGCGCGACGATGTATGCGACGACACCACGTCGAAGGCCAACGACGGTTAATCCAAAGCGGCTGCGAAAGCCGGCCTCGAGCACCGTTTTGCCGACGAGATCCGAAGTCGGCAGCAAAAGAACCTCCGCCATCCCAATCTCCTGCGACTGGTCGGTGAAATAGGCTCCGCTGAGGGGCAATGCTTCCAGCGCGTATTGTTGCCGAAGCGCCTCGATGCTGCTGTGGTGCGCGAACAGATCGATGAGCAGGATATCGCCCGCCCGGAACTCCATCTTCACAGTCGGGCGCAGGAGCTGCCTGGAAAACCTGCCGGTGCGTTCGACGGCCAGAATGCTCGCGCCGGACGCGTGACGCAGGTTCAGGTCTTCGAGGGTCTTGCCGGCGAGCGATGACCGATCGGTCACACGAAGACGATATTCGCGGTCTGCGAGTTTGTACTCTTCGATCCAGGTGGCAAAACTCGGCTCGTCGGGACGCTTCGCCTCGCTTGCTTCAGACAGCCATCGATGCGCGAAGCTCATGTAGATGATGCCCAGCGCGAGGACCGGCAGGCCGAACGGCGTGAAGCTGAAGAAGGCAAACCCCTCAATTCCGTGGCGTTCGAGTTCGCCGTTGACGACCAGGTTCGGCGCCGTCGCGACCAGGGTCATCATGCCGCTGATGAGCGCCGCGAAACTGAGGGGCATCATGAGTCGACCCGGCCCGACGCCGGTGTTCTTCGAAATGCGCAACGCCACCGGGATGAAGATGGCGGTCACGGCGGTCGAACTCATCGTCGCGCCGAGGCCGCAGACCACCACCATCAGAAGGACGATCAGCCGGACTTCGCTGCGTCCGGCCGTCGCCACCAGCCAGTCGCCGAGCTGCCGGGCGATCCCCGTCCGTACCAGGCCTTCGCCAAGCACGAACAGCGCAGCGATCAGGACGATGTTCGGATCGCTGAAGCCCGCCAGCGCCTCGCTCATGGTGAGCACGCCCGTAAACGGCAGCGCGGTGAGCATGATCAGCGCGACGGCGTCCAGACGCGGCTTGTTGATCGCGAACATCAGGATCGCGGCCGCAAGCAGAGCCAGAACGACCGCGAGATCAAACATGGATGATCACCCGAATAGCCTGGCCACGATCGATTTGTGCTGGCGGCATAGCGGTACGCCTGGCGGGCACATGTTTGCTCTCCAGCGCAATTTCTTGCGTTGCGGAATCCTAGTTAGCCGGGCCAAGGCCGGTTGAGTATCAGGGTTCCACCTGAGACTGGACGCGCCGATTCACTGACGGAATCCGCTGGGGGCGGAGGGTGGAGCCGCATTTTGCGATAGACCGATGGCCCCGGACGCAGTGGAAGCGACAACCGCCCTTTTTGGGGGCATCAGGGAGCGCGTACTGTGCAGGCCAGTACTCTCGGCACCTCACTCATGCGATTGGTGCCTTGCTGACGCGCCCGCAAGCTCTTTTCCGCAGGTACCTTTTTTGCATACGTTACGCATCCTCTTCGGCCTCCGACCAGAACGCGACCAAACCCAGTAAAGGACCCGCCCCATGCAGAATTCCGAAAAGATCTGGCAGCTCGTCGACAGCCATCGCCCTGAATTCGAAGGCTTGAGCGACCGGATCTGGGGCATGCCCGAGATCGCCTATACGGAATACCGCTCGGTCGCCGAACACACCGTCATGCTCAAGCAGCAGGGCTTTCGGGTGACCGAAAACCTCGCCGACATCCCGACCGCCGTCATGGGCGAGGCGGGGCAGGGCGGTCCGGTCATCGCTATCCTCGGCGAATACGACGCCCTGCCAGGTCTCAGTCAGGTTGCAAACATCGCCGAACCGAAGCCGGTCGAGCCGAACGGCCATGGTCATGGCTGCGGGCATAATCTCCTCGGCTCGGCGGCCATGCTCGCGGCCACCGGTGTCAAGGACTGGCTTGCCGCAACCGGGCGTCCCGGCCGCGTGCGCTACTATGGCTGCCCGGCGGAGGAAGGCGGCGCGGCCAAGGCCTTCATGGTCCGCGCCGGCTGCTTCGACGATGTCGACATCGCCATCAGCTGGCATCCGGGTTCCATGACCCGGGTCGACGACGCGCTGTCGCTCGCCAACACGCGCATGGACTTCAGCTTCACCGGCCGCGCGTCGCATGCGGCCGCAGCACCCCATCTCGGCCGCAGCGCGCTCGACGCGGTGGAGCTGATGAATGTCGGCGTCAACTACATGCGCGAGCACATGCCGTCGGACGCGCGTATCCACTACGCGATGATCGACTCGGGCGGCATCGCGCCGAACGTCGTGCAGGCGACCGCCAAGGTCCGCTACGCCATTCGCGCCCGCGATCTCCCCGGCATGATGGCGCTCAACGAGCGGGTGAAGAAGATCGCCGAGGGCGCAGCGCTGATGACCGAGACCAAGGTGTCGTTCGCCGTTGTCAGCGCCGTTTCCAACATGCTGGCGAACACGCCGCTGGAACAGGCGATGTACCAGAACATGCTGCGCCTCGGCCCGGTGCCGTTTGACGCAAAGGATCGGGACTACGCGGCGAAAATCCAGGCGACCTTGAGTGCGGAGGACATCAGCAGCGCCTATCGGCGCGTCGGCATGCCTGTGCGCGAGAATACGCCGCTGTGCGACTTCATTGTGCCGGTCGATGCCAGGGGCGAAGTGATGATCGGCTCGACCGACGTCGCGGATGTGAGCTGGGCGGTGCCGACGATCCAGGCCCGCGTCGCGACGCATGCGATCGGAACACCCGGCCATTCCTGGCAGATCACCGCTCAGGGCAAGGCCCCCGCGGCCCACAAGGGTATGGTCCATGCTGCCAAGATCATGGCCGGGACGGCCATCGACGTCATGACTGACGAGACGCTGATGGCACGCGCCAAGAAGGACCACCAGGAGCGCGTCGGCAAGACGCCCTATGTCTCTCCGCTCCCGGCAGACGTGAAGCCGCTGCTTCAGCCGCGGCCCGATAAGGCTGCGTGAGGCGGACTCGAACGCGAAATGCGAGCGTCAAAGGCTGGACAATGTGTCCAGCCTTTGTTTTGTGACTTCAGACAAAGAGCCTTGATCACAAGAGCCTTGTCTTGAAAGAGTCTCGGGAGGGCCGCAGCAGATGAAAGATTTCGCAGGCAAGATCGCCGTGATCACGGGCGGCGGCACCGGCATGGGGCGGGAACTCGCGCGGCAGCTCGTGGCAGAAGGCTGCAACGTCGCCATGTGCGACGTCTCCGCCGAGAACATGGCGGAGACGAAAAGGCTCTGCGAGGTCGAGAAGCTGCCGCAAGGCCTGCGCATCACGACCCACATCGCCGACGTGTCGCTCGAAGACCAGGTGCAGCGCTTCCGCGATGAGGTCGCCGACGCGCAGGCGACCGACAAGATCCATCTGCTGTTCAACAACGCCGGCATCGGCGGCGGCGGCAGCATGGTCACCAACAGCCGCGAGCAGTGGGACAAGACTTTTGCGGTCTGCTGGGGCGGCGTCTATTACAACACCCGCGCGTTCCTGCCGATGATGCTGAAGGCCTCCGAGGGTCACATCGTCAACACCTCGAGCGTCAACGGTTTTTGGGCCTCGATCGGACCGGGCCTGCCACACACCGCCTACAGCGCGGCGAAGTTTGCGGTGAAGGGCTTTACCGAAGCGCTGATCGGCGATCTGCGGATGAATGCGCCGCACATCAAATGCTCGGTGGTGATGCCGGGACATATCGGCACCTCGATCGTCTCCAATACCCGCAAGGTCCAGACCGGCAGCGAGTCCGGCGATCTCAGCCCCGCCGAGCTCGCGGCGGCGCGGCAGCGGCTTGCGGCCTATGGCACGGATGTCTCGACGCTGTCCGACGACGACATCCAGAAGATGTCGGCCGAGCGCGCGCGGAAGTTTCGCGAGGAGGCACCGATGACGGCGGCCGCCGCGGCAAAAGTCATCCTCGACGGCGTCAAGGCGGAGCGCTGGCGCATCCTTGTGGGCGACGACGCGCATCTGCTCGACACGCGCGTGCGCGCCAATCCGGAAGCCGCCTACGAAGCTGACTTCTTCAAGAGTTACGCCGAGGAATCCGGCTGGCGGCTCGGCGGCGACCAGCCCGCTCGGTAATCGGTCCGAATGTCGGAACTGCAGGCGTGCCCCGGTTCGTTTGACCCGTGGTCGCGGGCGGATAAATTATTCGCTCGCCAAGCCGTCCGAGCCTGGAGTCGCGCACGATGAACGCACTGATGAAATTCGATGTTTCCAGCGTCGCCCGTGTGGAGCCGAATGGCTTCGGCGCCATCATCGAGCACAAGGACTTCGATGCGCTGGTTGCGCAGCCGGGTTTCGTCGACGGACTCGTGTCGCTTCTGGCGAAGCACCTGGTGATCCGCATCGACGCGCCGCCGTTCGATCCGAAGTCGCTTGCCGCTGTTGCCGCGAGACTGGGTCCGCCGTCGGTCAACAAGGGACCGCGGCTTCCCGGTTTCGACGCGATCATTCAGTTCGACAGCGCTGGCAAGCCTGATGCCGATCCGCAGCGGGATCGCGACGCCGCGCAGATCCTGCATCATGACTCGGCTGGTCTCGCCGAACCGCCAGCCTTCGCGATCGTCAACACCAAGACGTTGCCGAAGGAGCCGGCCTGGCATTCGTGGGTCGACATGCAGGCCGTGTATCGCGAGTTGCCCGAAGCGACGAAGACGAAGATCAACGGCCTGCGCTGCATTCATCCGAGCTACCCGGAGCTCGTGACCGTCGGTGTGCACCGCGACCTGAAGCGGCTGCCGGAGGATGTGCGCGAGAAGGGCTCGGCGCATCCGCTGGTCGTGCGCAATCCGAGCAGCGGCGAGCCGACACTTTATCTCTCCGTCCGGCGCGACGCGAAAATCCCGGGCATGGATGCGGGCGAAAGCCTGAAGCTGCTCAGCGAGCTCTGGGACATCGTCGAGGCCTCGCCGCACCGCTGGCGTTCGCTGGTGCGCGGCAATGATATCCTGATCTGGGACAATATCGGGACCGTGCACGACCGCCCGCCGTTCTCGGCGCGCGAGCCGCGCAAAATCTGGTTCGGGAATCTCGGTCCCGTTGCGCCGCAACCGGCATTCGCGGCTTGATCCAGGCGCTGCTTCTGCGACATTTCGTTTCGACCGCACGCGCGCCTCGCGTGCGGTCGATGTCTGTTGCGGCCAAGACTGCTTATCAAGACTGCTCATCAAGGCTGCTCATGCGGGGTATCAGATGCTCACGGTTCACCACCTCAACAATTCCCGCTCGCAGCGCGTGCTGTGGCTGCTCGAAGAGCTGGGCGTGCCGTACGAGATCAAGCACTACCAGCGCGGGCCGGACATGCTGGCGCCGAAGGAGTTGCTTGCCGTGCACTCGCTCGGCAAGTCGCCGGTGATCACCGACAACGGCAACACCATCGCCGAGTCCGGCGCGATCATCGAATACATCGTCGACACCTACGGCAACGGCCGGCTGATCCCGCCGCCGAAGACCGCCGAGCGGCTGCGCTACACCTACTGGCTGCACTATGCGGAAGGCTCGGCCATGACCCCGCTGCTGCAGAAACTGATCTTCTCGATGCTGCCGCGCCGGTCGCCCATATTGATGCGCCCGCTGATGAAGACGATCTCGAAGAAGCTGATGGCGACCATCGTCGATCCGCGGTTGAAGCAGCACATGGCTTACTGGGAGCAGGAGCTCGGCAAGCGCGAATGGTTTGCCGGCCAGGAGTTCACCGCCGCCGACGTACAGATGAGCTTTCCGCTGGAAGCCGCGTCAGCGCGCGGCGGGCTCGAGAACGGCCATCCTAAATGCATGGCGTTCCTGGAGAAAATCCACACCCGCCCCGCCTATCACCGCGCGCTCGTGCGCGGCGGGCCGTATGCGGTGGGACGATAGCGGTTATTGCAATCGTAGTAGCCCGGATGGAGCGAAGCGAAATCCGGGGCTGAGTCAGCAATTGTGTTCCCGGATTTCGCCATAGCCGATGCAAAGCATCGGCGTTTCCAGAACGGCGGCCTGAAGGCCGCCTATGCCATCCGGGCTACGGGCTGAGTTCAATACCCAGCCGCATGCGCACCGCGCGTGCGCGGGTCCGGTGCCCCCGCAAGACCTTCCGCCGTGATCGCAATCGTGTTGGCAGAGGTCTGCGGCAGCGGCGTTGCGATCGCGTGGCCGCGCGTGCGCAGCGTGTCCAGAACCTCGACCGGAAAGCCGTTCTCGACGCGCACTTCGTCGGGGAGCCATTGATTGTGCAGGCGGGGGGCCGCGACCGCGGCCGCGGCGTTCATGCCGTGGTCGACGGTGTTCAGTATCACCTGCAGCACGCCGGTGATGATGCGGCTGCCGCCCGGGGTGCCGGTGACGAGTACCGGCTTGCCGTCCTTCAAGACAATGGTTGGCGACATCGACGACAGCGGCCGCTTGCCGGGGCCGGGGAGGTTGGCCTCGTAGCCGACCAGGCCATAGGCGTTTGACGCGCCGACCGCCGCGGTGAAATCGTCGAGCTCGTTGTTGAGGATCACGCCGGTGCCTTCGGCGACCATGCCGAGCCCGTACGAGAAGTTCAGCGTGTAGGTGTTGCTCACCGCGTTGCCTTTGTTGTCCACGATCGAATAGTGCGTCGTGTTCTGGCCTTCGCGCTTCGGCGGCGAGAGGTCGGCGATGTCGGCTGCCGGCGTCGCGCGTTTCATGTCGATTGAGCTGCGCAGCCGCTCGGCGTATTCCTTGGAGATGAGCCGCTGCATCGGCACGTCGGCCAGCGCCGGGTCGCCGAGATGCCGCGCACGATCCGCATAGCCGCGCTTCATCGCCTCGATCATCACGTGCAGCGTGTCGGCGGAATGCGCGCCCATCTCCTTCAGCTTGTAGCCTTCGAGGATGTTGAGCATCTCGACCAGCACCACGCCGCCGGACGACGGCAGCGGCATCGAGACGATGTCGTAGCCGCGGTAGCTGCCGCGCACGGGTGTGCGGATCACCGGCCGATAGGTCTTCAGATCTTCGAGCGTCATGATGCCGCCATCGGCGCGGATCGCGTCGATCATCTTCGCTGCCGTTGCGCCTTCGTAGAAGCCGGCCGGCCCCTTGAGCGCGATCGCCTCCAGGGTCGCAGCGAGATCGGTCTGCACCAGCGTGTCGCCATCGCCGAGTGATGCGCCGTCGCCCTTCAGAAAAATCTTTGCCGACGCGGGCCAGCGCGCGAACATGTTGCGCGCGCTCGGCAGCGAGTCCGCGGTGTCGTCGTCGACCGCAAAACCCTCGCGCGCGAGCTTGATCGACGGCGCAATCAACTCGGCCAGCGTGAACTTGCCGGAGCCGTACTTCTCGTGCGCCAGCGCCAGGCCCGCGACGGTGCCCGGCACGCCGGTGCCGAGCACGGAGCTGCGCGACTTCGCCGGATCAGGCTTGCCGTCGGGCCCGAGGAACATGTCGCGCGTCGCCGCCGCAGGCGCCGTCTCGCGATAGTCGATGGTGATAGCTTCGTTGCGCTCGGCGCTGAAGATCGTCATGAAGCCGCCGCCGCCGAGATTGCCTGCGCGGGGATAAGTGACGGCCATGGCGAAGCCGGTCGCGACCGCCGCATCCACCGCATTGCCGCCGCGGGCGAGAATATCCCGGCCGATCTCAGCCCCGCGCCGCTCCTGCGCGACGACCATGCCGTTCTTCGCCAGCACCGGACGAAGTGTTTCAAGCGCAGCCGGCGCGTAAGCCGCCCTGCGCCCCTCCTGCGCATGGCCGACAGCGGTCAGGCCAAGTACAACCAGTGCAGTCGCAGTCAGCAGACGGAGCGCCGTCTTCTTCATTTTCGATCCCCGCAATCGGTAGTGCCTTCGACGTTTCACACGCGATGCTACACCGGTTTCGCAATTCGGGTGCCGCCAAAGCACTCGAAAGTGATGAGCTTTGTGACGGTCGCCGACCTCGCAACGCGTACTGTTCGCGCTTGTCCCGCTGCACAATTACTGAGACTCTGAGCAGCGAATCACCCCGGGGGCGCGCGAATGACGGCAACGAGCGGAGACCATGCAACCAGCGTGGGCGCTCGAACGAAGTATCCGCCGCGGTCGGCCATCGTCGGCTGGCTGCTGTTCGACTGGGCGGCGCAGCCGTACCACACGCTGATCACCACCTTCGTGTTCGCGCCTTACTTTGCGACCTATGTCGCCGCCGACCCGGCGTCGGGGCAGGCGATGTGGGGTTTTGCTGCGGCCGCCGGCGGCCTGGTGATCGCGCTGATGTCGCCGGTGCTCGGCGCGATCGCCGACGCGGCCGGGCGGCGCAAGCCATGGATCGCCGGTTTCGGCCTGCTGCTGATCATCGGCACCGCGCTGCTCTGGTTCGGCAAGCCGGGCGATGCAGCCGTCGTCATGCCGATCCTCATCGCCTACGTCATCGCCACCATCGGCGTAGAGTTCGCCGCCGTGTTCAACAATGCGATGATGCCGACGCTGGTGCCGCCGGAGCGGCTCGGTCGCCTGTCCGGCAATGGCTGGGCGATCGGCTATATCGGCGGCATCGTCAGCCTCGTCATCGTGCTCGGTTTGCTCGCCGGCGATCCGAAAACCGGTCGCACATTGTTCGGCATTGCGCCGCTGTTCGGTCTCGATCCAGCAACCCATGAAGGCACGCGTTTTTCGGGTCCGCTGACCTCGATCTGGTTCGTCGTGTTCGTGCTGCCGATGTTTCTGTTCACGCCGGACCTGCCGGCGAAGCGCGCGGTTGCGGCGGCGGTACGCGAAGTATTGAGCGAGCTTCGGCAGTCGCTCGCGGCACTTCCGCGCAACAAGCCGCTGCTGACGTTCCTGATTGCCAACATGATCTACATGGACGGACTGATCTCGCTATTCGCGTTTGGCGGTATCTACGCGGCGAGCACATTCGGCTGGAACACGATCCAGATCGGCACTTTCGGCCTGATCCTGGCGATCGCCGGCACGCTCGGGGCGTGGCTCGGCGGCAAGCTCGACGATGCGATCGGGCCAAAGAAGGTGATCGCCGGAAGCCTGCTCGTCCTCCTGGTCTCGCTGGCGTTGATCCTCATGGTCGGTCGCGACTACATCCTGTTCGTGTCTGTGCCGCCGCCGGTGCCCGGTGGGCCGCTGTTCGGCGCCCCCGCCGAGCGCGCCTATCTCCTCATCGGCTGCTTTCTCGGCCTCGCCGCGGGGCCGATGCAGGCGGCGGCGCGCACCTTGCTAATCCGCCTGGCGCCGCCCGAGCGCATCACGCAGCATTTCGGCATGTTCGCGCTCACCGGCAAGGTGACGTCGTTCATCGGCCCGCTGATGGTCGCGTCGGTCACGGCGGCGACGATGAATCAGAAAGCTGGCATGGTGGTGCTGATCGGATTTTTCGTGGTGGGATTGGTGTTGTTGTTGCGCGTGAGAGATTAGCTCAGACCCGTAGCCCGGATGAAGCGAAGCGTAATCCGGGATTCCAATCGCTGAGTCAGCCCCGGATTTCGCTTCGCTCCATCCGGGCTACGAGCTACATCAATGCCGGAAATGCCGCACGCCGGTGAACACCATGGCGATGTTGTGATCGTTGGCGGCCTTGATCACTTCGTCGTCGCGCATCGAGCCGCCCGGCTGGATCACCGCGGTGGCGCCTGCGTCGATTGCGGCGAGCAATCCGTCGGCAAACGGGAAGAACGCGTCGGAGGCGACCACCGAGCCGGTGGTCATCGGCGCCAAAAGCTTCGCCGAGCGTGCCACGTCCTCGGCCTTGTCGGCGGCGATGCGCGCGGCGTCGACGCGGCTCATCTGTCCGGCGCCGATGCCGACCGTGGCAAGGTCCTTGGCATAGACGATGGTGTTCGACTTCACATGCTTGGCGACGCGGAACGCGAATTTCAGGTCGCGCAGCTCGTTGCGGCTCGGCGGGCGCTGCGTCACCGTCTTCAGATTCATCTCGTCGACGGTGGCGTTGTCGCGCGTCTGCACCAGCAGGCCGCCGGCGACGGTCTTCACCGTCAGGCCGGGCGCGCGCGGATCAGGCAGCTCGCGCGCGAGCAATAGCCGCAGGTTCTTCTTCGCGCCGATGATCGCGATCGCTTCGTCGGTCGCGTCCGGCGCGATGATCACCTCGGTGAAGATCTCGGTGATCGCGCGGGCCGTGTCCGCATCGAGCGGACGGTTCATGGCGATGATGCCGCCGAACGCCGAGGTGGGGTCGCAGGCCAGCGCCTTGCGATAGGCGCTGACGAGATCGTCGCCCTCTGCAACGCCGCACGGGTTGGCGTGCTTGACGATGACGCAGGCGGCTGTGCGCGCGGCGTCGAATTCGGCGACGCACTCGTAGGCCGCGTCGGTGTCGTTGATGTTGTTGTAGGAGAGCTGCTTGCCCTGGACCTGCCGTGCGGTCGCCACACCCGCCCGCTGTTGCGGCGTGCGATAGAACGCTGCCGTCTGGTGCGGGTTCTCGCCGTAACGAAGTGCCTCGGCGAGCTTGCCGCCGAACGCGCGGAAATCCGGCGCATCGATCTTCAACTGATCCGCGAACCAGTTCGAGATCGCCGCATCATAGGCCGCCGTGCGCGCATAGGCTTTTGCGGCGAGCTTGCGCCGCAGTGTCAGTGTCGTCGCCCCGGCATGGGCCGAAAACTCCGCCAGCACCGCCGCATAGTCGTCGGCCTCCACGACGACGGCGACGTCGTTGTGGTTCTTCGCCGCCGCGCGGATCATCGCCGGGCCGCCGATGTCGATGTTCTCGATGCAGTCTTCTTCGCCGGCGCCCTTCTCGACGGTCACCTCGAACGGATAGAGGTTGACGACCAGCAGGTCGATCGGCGCGATGCCGTGCGCCTGTGCCGACTTGTCGTGCTCGGCATTGCCGCGGATCGAAAGCAAGCCGCCGTGCACTTTCGGGTGCAGCGTCTTCACCCGCCCGTCCATCATCTCCGGAAAGCCGGTCAGCTCGGAGACGTCGCGGACCTTCAGCCCGGCCTCGGCGATCGCCTTCGCCGTGCCGCCGGTCGAGACCAGCTCGATGCCGTGCCCGGCCAGCGCTCGGGCGAACTCGATCAGCCCGGATTTGTCGGAAACGGAAAGCAAAGCCCGCGTCACGCGGCGCAACTGGTCTGTCATTGAGGTGTCCTGCCGGAAAGGCTTGCCGGGTAGCATGATTTTATAGGGTACGGAACCGGCCGTTTGGGATGGCCACAGGGGCCTGATGCGGAACTAAGGGGCGGTGGGCGGTCCCTACAGGGGCAGTTCCGGCTCGCGCTGGGCGGAGCGGCGGGCGGCAGCGGTGGTGGAGACGCCGCCGGTGGTGCGGGTGAAGCTCCATTGCACCAGCGGCGAACTGTGCACGTTCTGGCGGATGACGATCTGCGCAGTCCGCCGCGGCCCGTCCGGCCCGGCGAGGAAGACGCTGTCTTCCAGCTCGACCTTGTCGTTGCGGGTCTCGAACGTCCACACGTCGCGGTTGGGCAGCATCAGCATCACGCCGCGCGCGTCGCTGAGCCGGCTCGCCTTCACCGACGGATGCAGGTGAAAGCGGATCGCGTACTCGCCGTCGCCGAGTTTTGCGCCGGCTCCTTGCGCGGTCTCGATCGAATCCTCGCCGGCGACGCTGCTGCCGTCCGCGGCCAGCATGATGGCGCGCCGATGCACGATGCCGAAGCGCTGCAGATAGCCGTCGTGCGAGGCGTTCAGCAGCATGCCGTTCTGCAACGACTCCCGATAGACCTCGACGTTGACGGGACCTGAGACGATCAGCGCGCCCTGCAGCAGCCGCTTCATTGCCGACAGCGCGACGAATTCGCACGACGACGTCTCGCGGAAAGTCAGCGCCGAATGCGCCGGCGTCTCGCGCGCGAACGCGCGCCAGTTGTCGCGGCCGGTCGCCGGCATGCCGCAGTTGATGACGATGCGGCTCGGGCCGGACGAAAACTCGAAGGCAAGGCAGCCGGCGTGCGCCTCCTGGCTGACATTTGGCGGCGGCGACGCGCCGGTGTCCATGATCACCGCGGTGGACGCTGCGTCCAGCCGCTGAAAGCCGGAATGCGGCATGCTCGCCATCGGCGTGCCGTGGGTGTCGTCATAGGCGAGCAGCGTTGCGATCAAGTCGTTCGGCGTCGTGCTCATGCCGTTGAACAGCGCGAAATTGCCGTCACCGTGCCGGAAGAAGCGCAGCATCGGCATCATCCGGTCGATCGCATTCAACAGCATCGGCGGCGGCGCGATGTTACGCGCAGCAAATGTCTGCCGCAGCGGCAGCATGTCGAGCAGCAGCTCGATCAGCGCCGAGGGGTTGCGCGAGATATGCCCGCCATCGGGCAGGATCTGGCGCTGCAATTCGTCCGACAGCCTCCGCGTGACGCCGCGTATGTGGCGCGCGTGATTGGCAAGGCAGAGCGAGGCGTAGCACAGCGCGATCAGCACCAGGAGCCGCGGCACTCCGTCGGAGATGTTCAGCATGGTGTGGCGCAGATAGCGGATCTCGCGCGCGAGGTTGCGCAGGTAGCGGCGATAGAAGCGGCCGTCGGTGTCACTCAGCAGCAGCGGCGCCTGCGACAGCAGCGAGATCACGCGCCGCGCCAGCACGTCGGCGCGCCAGGCGGTCTTGCTCGCCTGGTGCTGCGACGACATCCATTCTTCCACCAGCGAGCGGGCGTTGGCGCGGGTTATCGCCGAGTCGGCGGCGCGCAGGTGCCGCAGCCAGCCGAAGCCGAGCAGCGCCACCTCCCAGTCTTCCGACGGCGGATCGAGCGAGAACACCGAGCGGCCGTGGCAGGTGACGATCTTGCCGGCGAACACGAATCGCCCGGCATAGATTTCGGCCGCCCGCGTCGCGTCCGCCGTGCGCAGCTCCTGCGGCGAGATCAGCAGCTGGTCGGTGCGCCCGGGCCAGACGCGCCACAACGCGAACGAGTTCCAGCTCGCCCGCGCCAGCACGTTCCTGGCGAAACGGGTAGCGACCAGACCCGAAACACGTCGGTGGTAGGCGACTGATCGGCGCGCCATCGTCTTTGAGATACTTCCCCCGCGCTATGCCAGCGCATTGTGGATGCAGCCCGTATCAGCGGGATGCAAGCCAACTGGTTCGAAACTTTGAGTGACTGGCCCTGCTTCCCCGAAGCACGGCTCAGCCCTTATACCGAAGATGGCCGCTTCGGCCAAATCGGCAGGAGCAAATAATTTAACTCCGTCAGGCCTTTATCAGTCGGGCGGCGTAGAACCCGTCGAGCCCGGCCATGCGCGGGTCCGCATGCGGCAGGTGGCAGGGCAGGGTGCGCAGATCGCCAGCAGCGGTAATCAGTTCCGCACGGCCCGCGACCTCGGCCGGGTCGATCGGTGCACGCCGCAGGCCTGATTCGGTCGCAAGCAGCCGCTCGATCGCCAACTCGCCCTCCTCCGGCTCGAGCGAACAGGTGCAATACACCAGTGTGCCGCCCGCCTTCACCAGTGCCGCCGCCCGCAGCAGGAGACGGTCCTGCAAGGCGGTGAGGGTGGTGACATCAGCCTCCTGCTTCAGCCAGGCGATGTCCGGATGCCGGCGGATGGTGCCGGTCGCCGTACACGGCGCGTCGACCAGCACGGCGTCGAACGGCTCGTGCGTCCACTCGGCGGCATCCGCGACGACGATCTTGGCGCCAAGCGAAAGCCGCGTGAGGTTGTCCTGCAGCCGTTTTACGCGCGCCGGTGAACGATCCACAGCGGTGACCGCCGCGCCTGCATGCGCGAGCTGCGCGGTCTTGCCGCCGGGCGCCGCGCAAAGGTCTGCGGCCGTTTTTTCGCGCAGGTCGCCGAACAGTTTCACCGGCAGCGCCGCGGCTGCGTCCTGCACCCACCACTGGCCGTCGTTGAAGCCGGGCAGCATCGTCACCGAGCCATGCAGCGGCGTGCGGATGCTGCCGGTCGGCAGCACGTCGCCATGCAGCCGCTCGGCCCAGCTTTCGCTCTCTGATTTCACCGTGATGTCGAGCGCCGGCTCGTGGCGGATGGCGGCCGCGATCTCGCGCGCCGAAGCCTCGCCATAGTTTCTGCTCCATCGCTCGAACAGCCATGGCGGCGTGTCGGCGGCGGCGTTTGCGGCTTCCTCGGCGAGCGCGCGGCCTTCGCGCGCACACCGCCGCAGCACCGCGTTGACCAGGCCGACATAGCGCGCCGCACGCCGGTCGGCCTGCGCCAGCCGCACCGACAGATCGACGGCGGCGTGGTCCGGCACTTCCATCCAGAGAATTTGCGCTGCGCCGAGCATCAGCGCGGTCTCCGCGCGCTGCGAATCGGCCGGCACGCCGCGATCGAGCAGGCGCGACAGCACGAAGCGCAGCGTGCCCAGCCGTCGAAGCACGGTCGCGACCAGCCGTCGCATCAGCGCGCGGTCGCGGTCGCTGAGCGTCTTCAACGCCGGGTGCGCGGCTGCGCCGTCGAGCTGATCGTCCAGCGCCCGGCGCCGCAGCAGCACGTTGTCGATGATGTCGGCTGCGATCCGCCGCGCGGCAAAGCCCGGCGCGTCGGTCGGCGGAGCGAATTTCGATTGAACCATAAGGTGCTTTGAATTTCAGAGGACTGATCGCGAGGATTGATATCGCCCGATTAAGCCAAATATAAGAATCCGCATGACGCAGTGGTGTCACCCTGGGACGTCGTGTTCCGCTGATGTGTGAGAGGTGATCGCAATGGCTGAAGTCGATCGCGCACAGCTTTCCGATACTGCACCGAAGGAAACCCAACCCCCGCGCAAGCCACTGACGCCCGCGGCGCAGCGGGCGCTGGCCGAGGCCGCCGAACGCCGCGCCCAGGCCGAAAAGGCCGCGGCCGACACCAAGGCGCCCGAGTTTCCGGGTCCGAAGGGCCCCGAACCCACGCGCTACGGCGACTGGGAGCACAAAGGCATCGCCTCGGACTTCTAGCCCTCCATTTTTCTGCCCGATGTTCGCTTATTGTTCTTGCGCGGCGGTCGATTCGGCGTTACACAGACTTATGTTCCTATATCGCGGAATAAATACGCCGCACATCGGCCGCAGTTGGCGCAGCCGGCTGGTCTCGGTGCTGCCCTGGGCGTTCGTGATCGGCGTCGCCGCCGGTTCCCTGCTGCCGGTGGGCAACTGGAAGTCCCACTTGGGCCTGCCGGAGAAGACGGCCGAGGAGCTGCAGCGCGAGCGCGACAGCGAGGTGGTCTGGCGGCGCGCCGGCAATCCCAACACCCGTCATGCGGTGGATGTGTTGCGCACGGTCGACGGCGACACGTTCGATGCGCGCGTCGCGCTGTGGCCGGGGCTTGAACTGAATACGCGAGTGCGATTGCGCGGCATCGACGCGCCGGAACGTCATGCCTCATGCGACGCAGAGCAGCAGAAGGCCGAGGCTTCGACCAAGGCACTCCGCGCCATGCTCGCCGAAGGTGGCGTCGCCATCTACAACATCGGCCCGGACAAATACGGCGGCCGCGTCGTCGCCGACGTCGCGACGGGCAAGACGGCTAACGTGTCATCGGCGCTCGTCGCCGCCGGTCACGCTCGGATGTATCTCGGCGGCCGGCGTCAGGGTTGGTGCTAGCGCATGATCCCGAAAAGTGGATACTAGTTTTCGGACCAGATCATGCGCAAGAAAATAGACTACCTCGCCACCACGACCACCGGCGTCCCGACCTGCACGCGCTGATAAAGGTCGGTGATGTCGTGGTTGTACATGCGGATGCAGCCGTTGGAGACGAAGCCGCCGATCGAGTTCGGTGCGTTGGTGCCGTGGATCGCGTATTCGCCGCCGGCAAGCGTCAGCGCGGCGACGCCCATCGGATTGTGCGGCGAGCCGCCGGGGATGACGACCGGAGCCCTGCCGCGCAACATGTCGGCGGGCGGCGCCCAGGCTGGATAAGTATACTTGCCGTCGATCTGCGACACGCCGGCCCATTGCTTGCCGGCCTTGCCGACGCCGACCTTGTAGCGCACGGCCGTCCCGCCGCCGAGCACGAGATAAAGCCTCCGCTCGCCGGTGTTCACAATGATCGTGCCGGGATGATAGGCGGCGGTGAACGCCACCAGCTCGGGGGCGGCGAGGGCGGGTGCGCTATTCAGCGCCAGGGCCGCAACACCACAGGCAGCAAGAAGACTGCGTCCAGACATACGCATACTCCAACGCAACACACACTCGGCCGTTAGCAAAGCATTATGCTTTCGGCTTAGTGAATCGATACCGCGTGGCGACTGACCAATTGGTTGACGCGGAGGAGGCGCAACGCGGAAACCAAAAGGTAAGGTAAAGGAACGGCAAACAACCGTCATTGCGATGAGCAAGGCGACGAAGCAATCCAGCGCGGCATTTGCCGCAGGCTCAGACTGGATTGCTTCGCTTCGCTCGCAATGACGGCGGGGCCGCGGCCCCTACGCCCCCTTGCGGTTCTGCCGGTTGTTCACCAGGTCGTCGACCACTGCGGGGTCGGCCAGCGTCGAGGTGTCGCCCAGCGCGCCGAAATCGTCTTCGGCGATCTTGCGCAGGATGCGGCGCATGATCTTGCCCGAGCGGGTCTTCGGCAGACCGGGCGAGAACTGGATCAGGTCGGGCGAGGCGATCGGGCCGATGTCCTTGCGCACCCAGGCGACCAGCTCCTTGCGCAGCTCGTCGCTCGGCTGCACGCCGACCATCAGCGTCACATAGGCGTAGATGCCCTGGCCCTTGATGTCGTGCGGATAGCCGACCACGGCTGCCTCCGACACCTTCTCATGCGCGACCAGTGAGCTTTCGACTTCCGCCGTGCCCATGCGATGGCCGGAGACGTTGATCACGTCGTCGACGCGGCCGGTGATCCAGTAGTAGCCGTCCTCGTCGCGGCGGCAGCCGTCACCGGTGAAGTACTTGTCCTTGTAGGTCGCGAAATACGTCTGCTCGAAGCGGTCGTGATCGCCATAGACCGTGCGCATCTGCCCCGGCCATGAGCGGGAGATGCACAGGTTGCCGGTGCAGGCGCCGTCCAGCACCTTGCCGTCCGCATCGACGATCTCGGGCACCACGCCGAAGAACGGCTGTGTCGCGGAACCTGGCTTCAGTTTGATCGCGCCCGGCAGCGGCGTGATGAGGATGCCGCCGGTTTCGGTCTGCCACCAGGTGTCGACGATCGGGCAGCGGTCGTCGCCGACCACGCGGTGATACCACTCCCACGCTTCCGGATTGATCGGCTCGCCGACCGAACCCAGGAGGCGCAGGCTCGCACGCGAGGTCTTCTTCACCGGGCCGTCGCCAGACTGCATCAGCGCGCGGATCGCGGTCGGCGCCGTGTAGAAGATGTTGACCTTGTGCTTGTCGATGACGTTCCAGAAGCGCGAGTTGTCCGGATAGTTCGGCACGCCCTCGAACATCAGCGTGGTCGCGCCGTTGGCGAGCGGTCCGTAGAGAATGTAGCTATGGCCGGTGACCCAGCCGACGTCGGCGGTGCACCAGTAGATGTCGCCATCGTGATAGTCGAACACGTACTGATGCGTCATCGACGTGTAGACGAGGTAGCCGCCGGTGGTGTGCAGCACGCCTTTCGGCTTGCCGGTCGACCCCGACGTATAGAGGATGAACAGCGGATCCTCCGCGCCCATCGGCTCGCACGGACAGTCGGCCGGTACGCTCTTTGCGGCTTCGTCATAATAGATGTCGCGTCCGGCCTTCATCGCTACCTTGGCGCCGGTGCGCTTGACGACGATGACAGTGGTCACGCCGCCGGCCTTGTCGGCGGCTGCATCCGTATTCGCCTTCAGCGGCACGGCCTTGCCGCCGCGCAGGCCCTCGTCGGCAGTGATGACGATGGTCGACTTGCAGTCCTCGATCCGACCGGCGAGCGAATCCGGTGAGAAGCCGCCGAACACCACCGAATGGACGGCGCCGATGCGCGCGCAGGCGAGCATCGCGTAGGCCGCCTCCGGGATCATCGGCATGTAGACGGTGACGCGGTCGCCCTTCTTGACGCCGCGCGACTTCAGCACGTTGGCGAACTTGCACACTTCCGCGTGCAGCTCCTTGTAGGTGATCCTCTTGTCGTCCTTCGGGTCGTCGCCCTCCCAGATGATCGCCGTCTGGTCGCCGCGCTTGGCCAGGTGCCGGTCGACGCAGTTGTAGGCGACGTTCAGCACGCCATCCTCGAACCACTTGATCGAGATGTTGCCCGGCGCGAACGAGACGTTTTCGACCTTGCTGAAGGGCTTGATCCAGTCGACCCGCTTGCCGTGCTCGGCCCAGAAGCCGTTCGGGTCCTTGATCGAGCGGGCGTACATGTCCTTGTACTTCGCGGCATCGACATAGGCGCGCTTTGCCCACTCCGCGGGAACATCATAGATTTTCTCGGACATTCGCTCCTCCACGCAACATAAGGCCGGCCAATCTTTTGGCTTTCACCGCATTATGCGACGGCGGGCCCAAGCCCGACAAGCAGGGACGCCTATGACTTTTGTCGCGGGATCAACTCGCGAACGCGCCCAGCACCGCCCCGAGGATGATCATCACGCCGAGCCAGTGAACGGCGTCGATCACGGTCAGCATGGTTTTCCGCCCGGTAAACGCGTTGTTGACGGCCATCGACGTCAGCATGAAGCCGAACCAGACGAAGACGCCGGAAATCAGCCCGGTGCTCACGCTCAGCGGGTTCGTGTGCGCCACATGCTTCATCAGCCCATACAGCACATAGGCCATGATCAGCTCGGCGACGAAGGACAGGATGAATGGCACCTGCGCGGAAAGCTTGCCGACATTGGCCGCCTGCTTCGCGTTGAACTCCTCCATGGTCGAGCCCTGCGCGGCAACCCAGGCCTTGCCGACGGTGCCGTAATACATCGCCCCAAACAGCCAGGCGCAGACGGCAGCACCGATCATGACGAAGAAGTTCATGGTGTTCGGAAGCATCGACATCGGGGCTCTCCTGCATTCGCGCGCGCGGGGATTAAACCGTGTTGGTGTCATCGAGTCATCAGGCTAACCGAGGAGTCAACGCCATGCACGGCGTGCCCCCTCTCCCCATTGGGGAGAGGGTTGGGGTGAGGGGCACTCGGTCCCTCGATAGGCCGTAACCCCTCACCCGGATCGCTTACGCGATCCGACCTCTCCCTATGGGAGAGGTGAAGCGGAGCCAGCCGCTCGACCTCGAACAATCAAGCCCGCAACGTCCACACCGCGGTCCGCTTGATCTCGTTGTCTTCCAGCTCGCGCGTCACCGGGACGCTGTATTCGGCGAGGTGCACCAGCCGCTCCTTCGGCAGGTAGCTGCGGCCGGGGTCGCCGATCAGGATCGTTGCGCCGTGCGACGCCTGCCGCGACACGAAGGCCAATGCGCGCTCGGCGGTGTCGCGTTCATAGAAAATGTCGCCGGCGAGAACCACCTCCCACCGGTCCGGCGTGTTGTGCGCGAGCAGGTCGAAGCCGAGCAGGCCCAGTTCTATACCGTTCGCCACGGTGTTCAGCTTCACGGCTTCCAGTGCGAACGCATCGATGTCGGCGGCGGTGACGTCTCGCGCGCCCGCCTTCATCGCGGCGATCGCAACCAGCCCCGAGCCCGACGCGAGGTCGAGCACGCGCTTGCCGCGCACGCTGTCTGCATGATCGAGCACATAGCGCGCCAGCGCCTGTCCGCCCGCCCAGGCAAACGCCCAGAAGGGTGGGGGCAGGCCGTCTTCGTTCAACTGCTCCTCGGTCTTCTGCCATAGCGGCACGGCTTCATCGGCGAGATAAAGCGAGATCTCCGGCACCAGCGGCACCGGCCGCAGCCGCGTGTTGGCGCGAATGAACGTTTGGGGGTCCGAGATTTGGTGCGCGCCGGTGTCCGGCAAGGCGGCCACTAAACCCCGCCCAGCTTGCAGACGTACTTCCACTCGTCGGCGGTCACCGGCTGCACCGACAGGCGCGAGAATTTGATCAGCGCCATGTCGGCGAGCTTCTTGTCGGCCTTCGCCTGCGCCAGCGTTACCGGCTTCTTCAGCGGCTCCACCGCCTTGAAGTCGACCACCACGAAGGTTCCGGCCTTGTCGGTCGGGTCGGGGTAATGCTCCTTGACCACCTCGACGATGCCGACGATCTCCTTGCCCTCGTTGGAGTGATAGAAGAACGCGCGGTCGCCCTTCCTCATCTTCATCAGGTTGGCTTTTGCGGTGTGGTTGCGGACGCCGGTCCAGGGCGTGCCTTTCGCGCCGTCCTTCACCTGCTGGTCCCACGACCACGAGTCGGGTTCCGATTTCACCAGCCAGTACGCCATCTCTTAAGCCTCCGCCTTGAACGGCCGCGTCAGCAACATACCGATCGCGTCCTTCACGCTCAACTGGCCGCCGAGCACGGCGGCGACTGCTTCGGTGATCGGCATGTCGACGCCGCGCGCCTTCGCCATCTCGAGCAGCACCTGCGCGGTGAACGCACCCTCCACCAGCTTGCCGCCGCCGGCCGTATCGACCGGCTTGCCCTCGCCGAGCGCGATGCCGAACGACAGGTTGCGTGACTGCGGCGACGAGCAGGAGAGCACCAGGTCGCCAAGTCCCGACAGCCCGGTCAACGTCTCAGTGCGCGCGTCGAACGCCTCGCCGAACCGCATCAGCTCGGCAAAACCGCGTGTGGTCAGCGCCGCCAGCGCCGAGGCGCCGAGTTTTTTTCCGATGACGATGCCGGCGGCGATCGCCAGCACGTTCTTCGCCGCGCCGCCGATCTCGACGCCGCGCACATCGCTGGTGTGATAGGGGCGGAACGTCGGCGTGCCGAGCGCGTGCGCCAGCCTTCCGGCGAGCGGGGCGTCCTTCGCGGCGATGGTGATCGCCGTGGGCAGGCCGCGGGCGATGTCCTGCGCAAAGCTCGGACCTGAGAGAATGGCAGCCGCCGCCCGCGGCGCCGTCTCGGCGATGATCTCGGTCATGAACTTCTGCGTGCCGCGCTCGATGCCCTTGGCGGCGGCGATCAGCGCCGTACCGTCCTTGAGGTGCGGCGCCAGCGCCGTCGTTGCTGCACGCAGGCTTTGCGCCGGCACTGCGATCAGGATCGTCCGGGCGTCAGCGGCGCGCACGATGTCCGAGGTGATGATCACGTCGTCATCGACGCGAATGCCCGGCAGTTTCGGATTGATCCGCGAGGTGGCGATCCGCTCCGCCGCATCCTTGTCGCGCGCATAGAGGATGACGGTGCGCTCGGGGCTGGCGACGGCGTTGGCGAGTGCGGTGCCCCAGGCGCCGGCGCCGATCACGGAGATGGTCTTCAGGGTCGGCATTCCAGATCGCCTCAAAAATTCGCGCGCGTGTTGGCAAATTGCGTCGGCACGCTCGCCTGCTCGTCGAGCTTCCAGCGCGCGCGCGGCGCCGTGTCCATCGCATCGCTCAAGCCCAGCACGAGGCGCTCCGCGCCCGCCCAGGCGATCATCGCGCCATTGTCCGTGCAGAGTTCCGGCGGCGGCAGCATCAAGGTCGTGCCCGCTTGCGTCGCGACCTGCTCGAGGCTTGCCCGGATCGCGCGATTGGCGGCGACGCCGCCGGCTGCGACCAGCGCCGTCGGTGCGCCGAATTGTTGGCGGAACGAGGCGAGGCCCACACGCAGCCGATCGGCGGTCGAGTCCAGCACGGCAGCCTGAAAACCTGCGCAGAGATCGTTCACGTCTTGCTCGCTCAAGGGCCGGTTGCGGTCCGCCTCCTGCCGCACGGCGGTCTTCAGCCCCGACAGCGAAAAGTTTGCGTCGGCGCGTCCGAGCATCGGCCGCGGAAACGCAAAGCGCGTCGCGTCGCCGTTCGCCGCGGCGCGTTCCACCTGCGGACCGCCGGGGTAGGGCAGGCCGAGCAGTTTGGCCACCTTGTCGAACGCTTCGCCGATCGCGTCGTCGACCGTGGTGCCGATCCGTACATAGTTGCCGACGCCGAGCACGGCGACGATCTGGGTGTGGCCGCCCGAGGCGAGGAACAGGCAGTAGGGAAAATCGAGCGGCGCCACCAGCCGCGGCGTCAGCGCATGCGCCTCGAGATGGTTGATCGCCAGCAGCGGCGTGCCGTGCACCAGCGCGATCGCCTTGGCCGTGGTCAGCCCGACAATGACGCCGCCGATCAGGCCGGGACCAGCCGCGGCCGCAACGCCGCCGAGCTGCGCGTAGCCGACACCCGCCTCCTTCATGGCCACATCGACGATGCCGTCGAGCAGCTCGACATGGGCGCGTGCGGCGATCTCCGGCACCACACCGCCGAACGGCGCATGGTCCTTGACCTGGGAGTGCACGACGTTCGACAGGATGCGGCCGGCCCCGTCCGGCTGCCGCTCGATCACGGCGGCGGCGGTTTCATCGCAGGTGGTCTCGATGCCCAGCACCAGCATTTGACGCAATTCCGTCGGAGGTCCGGTAAAACTCGCTCTTGCCTTCGCGGCGAAAGCGGAGTTTGCCTTACCCGGTTTAGGCGAAAGAGGTCCAAAAGTGCAATCGTCCACCGAGCCGTCCGCAGCTTTAGTTGCGACCATCGGCACCCGCGGCAGCCCGCTGGCGCTGGCGCAGGCGTATGAGGTGCGCCGCCGGCTCGCCACGGCGCATGGTGTCGCGGAGGATCGCTTCGCGGTCCGCGTCATCAAGACGTCGGGGGATGCGATCCAGGACCGGCCGCTGTACGAGGCCGGCGGCAAGGGTCTGTTCACCAAGGAGATCGAGCAGGCGCTGCTGGTGGGCGAGATCGACCTCGCGGTGCATTCGGCGAAGGACGTGCCGACATTCCTGCCGGACGGCCTGTGGCTGTCGTCGTGGCTGCCGCGCGAGGATCCGCGCGACGTGTTCATCAGCCTGAAAGCGAAGACGCTGCAGGACTTGCCCGCCGGCGCCACTGTCGGTTCCTCCTCGCCGCGCCGCCGTGCCTTGATCCTGAAGCTGCGGCCCGACCTGAAACTCGTCAGCATCCGCGGCAATGTCGAAACGCGCCTGCGCAAGCTCGAGAACGGCGACGCGGACGCGACGATTCTCGCGCTCGCCGGGCTGAAGCGGCTCGGCCTGCAGGACAAGGCGACGGCGATCTTCGATCCGCACGAGTTCCTGCCCGCGGCCGGTCAAGGCGCGATCGCCATCGAGACGCGGCGCGACGACGAGCGCACCAATGCGCTGGTGGCGGCCATCGACGACAAGGACACCGAAGCCGCGGTCGCCGCCGAGCGCGGCTTTCTCGCGCTGCTCGACGGCTCATGCCGCACGCCGATCGCCGCGCACGCCATCGTTGACGGCGACCGCATCCGCTTCCGCGGCCTGATCGTGTCGCCGGACGGCCGCGAGGCGTACGAGGCCGCGCGCGACGGCCTGCGCAGCGAAGCCGCCGCGCTCGGCGCCGACGCCGCCCGCGAGGTGCGCGATCGCGCCGGCGAAAAATTTTTCACGCTGTTTGCGGGAGCCTGACGCGCGTGGCGATCCTGGTCACGCGGCCCGCGCCGGACAATGCGGCGACCGCAGTTGCCCTGCGCGCACGCGGCTTCGAACCGATGCTCGCGCCGATGCTGGTGTTCCAGCCGCTGCCGTTCCGGCACGACAGCGGTGCAAAATATCGCGGCGTGATCCTCACCAGCACCAACGCGATCCGTGCCATCGCTGCGCACCCGATGCTGGCGCAGCTACAGGCGCTTCCGGCATTCGCCGTCGGCGCAACGACGGCGCAGGCGGCGCGCGACGTGGGTTTCGGCGATGTGCGCGCAGCCGAAGGCGATGCGAGCTCATTGCGCGAATTGATCGCGGCGAGCGTTCCGAAGACCAGGAGTTCCACGCTGCTGTACCCGTCTGCCACCGACGTCAGCCGCGACCTGAAGAGCGAGCTCGGCCTGCGCGGCATCGAGGTCTTTTCGCTGCCGGTCTATCGCATGGCGGCGCTGGACGAATTTCCAGCGGCATCGCTTGATGCTTTCGCGCACAATGCGATCCAGGCGGTGTTGCACTATTCGCGGCGCAGCGCTCTCGCCTTCGTCAGCGCCACGCGCCGCGCCGGCCTCGAGATCTCCGCGCTGGCGCTGCCGCAGGTCTGCCTGTCCGATCAGATCGCCGCCGCCTTGCGCGACGCCGGCGCGGGACGGGTGGTCGTTGCGAAAGCGCCGAATGAGGCGGAATTGTTCGACGCGCTGGAACAAGTGCTGCGCAGGTAGCCGTCATTGCGTCGCTTCGCTCGCACAAACGGAATCTGCTACAGTGGCGACGGAATCGGAGTGAGTGCTGCATGACCAACGACCGCAAGGACGACGCGCCGGCCGGCTCCGCCGAGGAAAGGCCGAAGCGTACGCCGCCGACCATCGACCTGGAGGCGTCGGAGGTGTCGGGCGATACGCAGGCGAAAGGGACCATGGACGCGGCGCGCGGTTTTGCAAGAGGGGCTGCGGAGAAGATACTGGGTCTGTCCGGCATCCTCGCCTGGCTGGTCGCACCGTTGAGCGGTGCGCTCGCCGCGCTGCTCGTGCTCGCAGCGTTCTGGGCGGCCGGGCTGATCGGCCAACCGGAGTCGCCACAACCCGTGCAGGCTTCGGTTTCACCAACCCAGTTCAATAGTGTGGCCGCGAACGTCGGCGATCTCAGCACGCGACTTTCGCGTGTCGAGGCAAGCGCAGCCCGGCCGGTAACGCCCGCTACTGATCCCGCACTCGCGACTCGCGCCGATGCGCTGGAGAAATCGCTCGCCGCGGTGCGCGAAGAGGTTGGACGAGTGAACGGACAGCTTCGCACCCTTTCATCGTCATTGACCGAACTCCGGGTGGCGCCACGTGACGGCGCTGCACCCGCTGTCGACCTCGGCCCCTTGAGCGACCGGCTGACGAAGCTCGAAGACGCGACGCGCACGCTCTCGTCCGAGCTGGCAAAGCCGGCGTCGGCTTCCGCGGATGATGTGAATGTGCGGCGTCTCGTCGTCGCGAATACGCTGGACGCCGCCGTCCGGCGCGGCGAGCCGTTCGCCGCAGCGCTTGCTGCTGCAAAGCAGGTTGCGGCCGATCCGGCGTCGCTGGCGCCGCTCGATCCTTATTCCGCACGGGGCATCCCAGCCGAGGGGAGTTACCTGCGCGAGATTGTCCAGGTCCTGCAGCGGATCGCCGATGCGAATGTGGCGAAGTCGAAGTCCGCCGCCACGAGCACCGAAACGGCCAGCGGCACCGTGCTCGACCGGCTGCAGTCAGGCCTTGCCAAGCTTGTCCGTGTCGAACGCGACGCGGGCCCCGTAGTCAGGGAGCCGCCTCCGCCCGCCGCGCATGCGGCAGTGCTACGCCGCGACGACCTCGCCGCCGCCAGGCAGGATGTCGCCAAGCTGCCACAGGCGAGCGATCCGCAAGTCGCGGCCTGGCTCAAATCGGTGGATGGGCGTGAGGCCGCGCTAACCGCGTCGCAGAAATTCTCCGCCGAGGCGCTGGCGGCATTCGGCAAATCCGGGCAATAAACCTCGATGGTCCGGATTATCGTCTTTTTGGTGCTGACCGGCGCGGCCGGTCTGGGTGCTGCCTGGATCGCCGATCAGAACGGCGACGTCTCGCTGGTGTGGGACGGCTGGCGGGTGACCAGCTCGTTGCCGGTTGCGGTGCTGGGCTTTGGCCTCGCCGTCGCCGGCGTGCTTTTCGCATGGTCGGTTATCGTCGGCCTGTTGCGCCTGCCGCGAAAGATGCGCGTGGCGAGCCGCGCGCGCAGCGAGGCGCGCGGGCGTGACGCGATCGCAAAAGGCCTGATCGCGATCGGCGCCGGTGACCAGGAGGCCGCACGTCGTCATGCCGGGGTCGCAGCCAGGCACGCGGCGCAACATCCCTTGATGCTGATGCTCAACGCGCAATCGGCGCAGTTGTCCGGCGATCGCGAGGGCGCGCGGCGTGCGTTCTATGCGATGGCCGAGCGCGAGGACACGCGCCTGCTTGGCCTGCGCGGTCTGTTCATCGAGGCGCAGCGCAACGACGATCCGCTGCAGGCAGTGGCGGCTGCCGAAGAGGCGCTGAAGGTGTCGCCGCAGGCCGCGTGGGCGTCGCACGCCGTGCTCGGCTTTCGCTGCGCGCAGGCCGACTGGACGGGCGCGCTCAGCATCGTCGAACGCAACTATGCATCGGGCGCAATCGACAAGACACAATATCGCCGGCAGCGCGCAGTGCTGTTGACGGCGCGCGCGCTGGAGACCGAGACCTCCGACCGCGATGCGTCGCGCGAGACCGTCATGGAAGCGGTCAAGCTCGCGCCGACGCTGATCCCCGCCGCGACGCTCGCCGCGAAATTCCTCAGCGAGAGCCAGCAGACGCGCAAGGCGATGCAGATCATCGAGGCGGCGTGGCTGGCGCAGCCGCATCCCGATCTCGCCGATGCCTATGCCCATGTGCGGCTCGGCGATTCGGCGCTTGAACGCTTGAGGCGGATCGAGCGCCTTGCCGACCAGACACCGGGCCATCCGGAAGGGGCGATCGGCATTGCCCGCGTCGCCGCCGATGCGCACGAATTCACGCGGGCACGCGCGGCGCTCAGCTCCCTGATCGAGGCGCCGACGCAGCGGGTCGCCATGTTGATGGCGGAGATCGAACGCGGCGAGCACGACGACGAGGGCGCCGCGCGCGCCTGGACCTTGCGCGCGGTTCGTGCCGCGCTCGATCCGGTATGGACCGCCGACGGTTTCGTGTCCGACCGCTGGCGACCGGTGTCGCCGGTCACCGGCCGGCTCGATGCGTTCCAGTGGATGGTGCCGGTCGCGGCGCTGCCGTCGTCCGGCCCGACCGCGGAAGCCGAGCGTGCAGCGATGATTCCCGCGCCAAGACCTCCAAAACTGGAGGCTCACGACGTTGCGCCTGTCGAGGCGACCACCGCCGCGCCGGTCGCCGCACCCGCAGCCAGCGCGCCGGCTCCGGAAGCCATCAAGCCCGTCGCCCCGCCACCGCCGCCCGTCGCGGAGACACCGGTTCCCGTGTTCCGTCCGCGCGTCGTGTCCGGCTCGACGGCTCGCCCATTGGCGCCGGCGATCCCCGCCGTCATCCCACTCGTCCGCGCCCCCGACGATCCGGGCGTCACGGACGGTGCGGACGTGGAGTTCGACGAGCGCTCCGACCCCGCCGCGGCGCAAGCCGGGGGCGTTCGCGGATTTCTGTCGCGATTGGTAAGGTAGCCCTTCTTCCCTCTCTCCTTGTGGGAGAGGGTGCCTGAGCAGCGAAGCTGCGAAGGCGGGTGAGGGGGCACTTCCGCCGTTAAATAATCCTCACCTGGCCCGAATTCGCTGCGCTCATTCGCGCCGCCCTCTCCCACAAGGGGAGAGGGAAGAAGAGGCCACTCGCACCTTGCAAACCGAGGGTCCGCCCGATATCAGGAGCCCGTCAAAAGCCCTAGTTCGCCGCAATAGCTCAGCTGGTAGAGCACGTCATTCGTAATGACGGGGTCGGGGGTTCGAATCCCTCTTGCGGCACCACGCTTCGCCTTCGGCTACGCGTGGCGCAGCCACACAAAAATAATCGAAGGCGCAGCGTGCCCGGCGAAGCTGGAAGCGAAGCCGGGCGGACGTCGTACCTGAGACATGGGTGACAACCTGGTTGGCGGACCGACCGGCGTGCCACTCAGCGCCTCGAGCCGGTGCTGCTTGTAGCGATCGAATATCTGGTAGCCGGTCTTACGGGATACCCGCCTCACCCTTAAATTAAACAATTCTTAAACAGTCGGAAACATAGCTGTCGGGCGCGAATTGTATGCGAACAGTACAAGTGCGATCACGATGCGTAAGACGATGTGGGGATCGTAAGGGTGTCCGCCAGCTTCGACCTTGGCGAAATGGCTGGCCTTTTCGGCCGCGCCCAGTCGCTGCGCAGCGAATACTTGAATGCCAAGCCTTGGCCCCACCTCGTAATCGAGGATATTTTTCCAGAGAAGCTATTGGATTCGGTTGCCGCCGAATGCGCTGGCCTCGATCAGGCGCACGTCGTCGCGAGCAACGACTATCGTCAGGTCAAGCAGGAAGCGTCGGAGGGTCTGGGACCGACCACCACACGCTTCCTGGAGCTGGTCGAAAGTGAAAGCTTCCGCGAGTTCGTCTCGACCGTAACAGGAGTCGACGGCCTTCTGACGGATCCCACGCACAAATTTGCCGGGGCGCACCGAACGCCTCCCGGCGGTTTCACGAAAATCCATCGCGATTTCGAAGTACACCCGACCTCGGGCCTGTTCCACCGGGTCAATCTGCTCGTTTACCTGAATCGCGACTGGCCCGATTCGTATGGCGGTAGCCTCGAAATGTGGCCATCGGATATGTCGGCAATCGGGCGTCGGGTTTTTCCGCGATTCAACACGACGGTCTTGTGGGAAACGCACGGTGCGACGCCGCACGGCCTGCCTGATCCCGTCAATTGCCCTTCGGATCGGATGCGCCTGTCGGTTGCCTGCTATTACTACACGAAGGTGCCCCGTGTTGCGGCGCCGGGCGAGCGTCGAGTTCGCTATTGGGCAGCCCGCCCCGGCGAGGATCGCTCAATCGAGCGCATAAACTGGCAGGACCACCTGCGTGAAGTGACCCCCGAGCCGCTACGTTATCTGATACGAGCGGCGCGCGACAGGATTGTGCGACGACGCGGTCGCTCGCACTAGCGCCGGATTATGCCATATCCTTTGCTGGCCCGAGCAAATTCAGAATGTAATCTTCACCGCGTCAGAACTGCGGTTGGCCGGGCCGTGGTACACCGCTTCGATATTGTTTCCATCCGGATCCAGTAAGAAGGCGGCGTAGTAGCCGGGATGGTAGGGGCGCTCACCTGGAGGGCCGTTGTCCTTGCCTCCGGCTGCAAGTCCCGCCTCATGAAAGGCGTCAACCGTAGCGCGATCTTTCGCCTGGAACGCCAGATGGTGACGGCCCGTCAGCCTTCCCTGCGCAGCCTTGCTGTCCACGGTCGATACGAACAGCTCATCTGCCCAGAAATAGTCGTCCATGCTGCCGCCGATCGGGATTTGCAAGACGCCCAGCACCGCCTCATAGAAGCGACGGCTGGCGGCCAGATCCCGAACAACGAGCTGAAGATGGTCGATGAGTCGGCCGCGATAAAGTTCTTGGCTTTCCACAGCGACCTCCTGGTTCCTGCCGGTACAATTACGCTCTGAACGGCAAACGCCTCCGCTGCAGCAGCGGTTCCGGCAACCATGTCGCGATCTTCCGTGTCGAACGTGAACAGTTATTCAGCGACCTGTCGCCGATTTAATCTCGCCGCGAGGAACGTTGAACATCAGCCATCGATTGCACTTCGTACATCCATGGGAGTGCTTTGTAATGAACAAGCTCGCTATCGTCTTTGCCGTCGGCGCAGCTGCGCTGCTCGGAGGCTCTGCGGCCAACGCCGCAGACAACACGGTGAAAGCGAAAGCTGCCACCGATGTAGCCCAAACTGACTTCAGCTCGCATCGCCGGCATTGGCGGCACCGGCATCATAGGGTGCATCGCCACCACGTATACCGCAGCTATCACCGTCCTTATTACCGGAGCTACGGTTACGCGCCGCAACCTTACTACTATGGCGGTGGCGGACCGGGCATCACCTTTAGCTTCGGTGGAGGCGGACACCGTGGCGGCGGATGGGGTCACCATCATCGGCGTCACTGGTAAATGAGAAGAGCCCGCAGAAATGCGGGCTTTTCCTTACGTCAGTTCAAGAAACGCGCGGATGATCTGCTCGATGAGCACCGCCTTCTTGTCTGGCAACGACAGAACCGGCACGAAGGCGCCGCCGACGAGGCTGAACGCAAGGTGCAGAACACGGTCGGCGGCATCAAGGACAAAGCGCGCGAGTTGCTGGACGACAAGTAAATTGTCGCTGCATCTCAAACTGAAAGCCCTCGCGAAAGCGGGGGCTCTTTAATTTGAAGGGTTCAAGGTAGGACCCGTTCACCCTTGCAGGCACGCCGGCGAACGCAACGGCAAGGGGCCTCCAGGGCATCGTTCGGCGCGACAGAAGCCCCGGCCGCCCATGCGAGGGCTCCTATTGCTCTGGCGACGGCGAGACGAGTGAATTGCTTCCTTGCCCGGTCGCCTTGTCCGGGGCGTTGCGGTCCACGGCCGGTTGGAGCCCGGGGTCGCTGACCAAATCATAGGCGAGCCAGATGCCCGCGCCGAGCAGGCAAAAGATAATCGCGATGAATCGGAGCGTTGATCTGTCCATGACGGCCAACGAGGCGGGCGGGCGTATCGTTCCTCGCTGTTCGTCGCCCTCCGGCTGCGCAAACGTTCATGAATTGCCTGACGGCGTTTGAACGAATCTCGATCGAATGGGCTCAGTTGTCGTCACGAATCTGAGTCGCAATTCGCACACGATTGCTGCGACGCTCAGCTCTTTTGCCTCACACTTTCAGCACAACCGCTCGCCGCGTCGTCGCTGAATCATCTCTGCCGGTTCCACGTTACCGGTACGGTTAATATCTCGTGAACGTTTTGCACGGACAATGCTGGCATGCCGATTTGCGGTATCAGAGGAGGAATTGTCCCATGCGAATGCCGTCGTCGCTTGCCTTTTCAGTTGCGGTTGTTGCGCTTGCTGCCGCCAGCCTCCCGGCTTCCGCCGAGGATGGCGTGTTTGCCGACAAGATCGTCTTTGGTCAGGCAACCGCGCTCGAAGGGCCGGCGTCCGCGCTCGGCCTCGGCATGAAGCAGGGTCTTGAGGCGGCGTTCGCCGAGGCCAACAAGGCCGGCGGCGTCAAGGGCCGCAAGCTCGAGCTCAAGAGCGTCGATGACGGCTACGAGCCGACAAAATCGATCGAGGCAGTGAAGAAGCTGCTCGCCGACGACAAGGTGTTTGCGATCGCCGGTGCGGTCGGCACGCCGACCTCGGCCGCAACCCAGCCGATCGCCAACAACGCCGGCGTGCCGTTCATCGGCGCCTTCACCGGCGCAGAATTCCTGCGCGAGCCGCACAAGCCGCTGGTGATGAACATCCGCGCCAGCTACTTCCAGGAAACCGAAGCGATGGTCGAGCGCCTGACCAAGGATCTCGGCGCCGCCAAGATCGCCATCATGTATCAGGACGACGCATTCGGGCAGGCGGGTCTCGCCGGCGTCAAGCGCGCGCTCGACAAGCGAAAGATGCAGCTTGCCGGCGAAGGCACGTTCGAGCGCAACACCGTCGCCGTGAAGTCGGCGCTGCTGTCGATCAAGAAGGCCGATCCGGACGCGGTCATCATGATCAGCCCGTACAAGCCGGCGGCCGAGTTCATCAAGCTCGCCAGGCAGCTCAAGCTCAACGCCACCTTCGTCAACATTTCCTTCGTCGGCTCCGATGCGCTGGCCAAGGAGCTCGGCAATGAAGGTGCGGGCGTGGTGGTGACGCAGGTGGTGCCGTTCCCGATGGGGACGAGCATCCCGGTCGTTGCGCGCTATCAGGCGGCGCTCAAGGCAGTGGCCGCCGGCGCACAGCCCGGCTTCATCTCGCTCGAAGGCTATCTCGTCGGCCGCGCCATCGTCGCGGCGCTCGAGAAGGTCGATGGCGAACCGACCCGCGCGGGCCTCATGCAGGCGATCGTGAAGACCGGCGCGTTCGATCTCGGCGGCTTCAAGCTCGCCTACAGCGCCACCAGCAATCGCGGCTCGGATGAAGTGTTCCTCACGGTCATCCAGGCCGACGGCTCGTTCAAGGCGGTCGAACGCCTGCCGAAGCCCGGCACCTGATTGCAACTTAAGCGACGAAAAGTCCCGCCGTCATTGCGAGGAGCGAAGCGACGAAGCAATCCAGTCTGAAGTTGCCCGCACTGGATTGCTTCGCTTCGCTCGCAATGACGCGAGTTGTATCCGAGGAGTTGGCCGATGAAGTCATTACTAATGTCGTGGACTCGCCTCGGCTTGCGCGGCCGCCTGTTCCTGGCGTTCGGTGTCGTTGCCGGCCTGACCGTGCTGGCGAGCGGCAACGCCATCGTCTCCTACGACCGGATCGGCAATGCGCTCTCCGTCGTCACGGAGCGGAGCATGCCCGACCTCGCCCGCACCACCAAAGTCGTCAAGGCGGCCGCGGACGTGACCGCGGCGGCGCCGAGCCTGCTCGCAGCCACGGATCAGGCGGGGCGCGACGCGGCAACCAAAGCACTTGCCACCGCACGCGAGGATTTGACCCGCAGTATCGCCGCGCTTAGCGCTGACGACGCGGCAAGGCTCGGCAACACCGGAAATCGCATCCTCGAAAATCTCGGCCGTCTCGCCGATGCGGTGAAGGACCGGCAAACGGTCGCCCTGAATCGCGCCAAACAGGTCGCGGCCTTGCGCGGAGCGCACCAGAAGATTGCCGAGAAGCTTTCGCCGATGGCCGACGATGCAGGCTTCTCGCTCACGATCGGGCTGTCGAGCGCCGCCGACAAGGAGCAGGATCTCGGCGTCATCCGCAAAACCCTGTCGGCGCTGGCGGACCAGGAGCTTGCGACGCTGCAGGCGGTGCTCGAACTGCGCGCCGAGGCCAACCTGCTGCTCGGCATTCTGGTCGAAGCCTCGGATCTGCCGTCGCTGGATCTGCTGCCGCCGGTGCGCGACCGCTTCATGGCCACGGCCGGCCGCATCGACAAGGCGGTGAAGGTCCTGAAAGACCCCGACATCGCCAAGCTGTTCGAAGCCTTCGTGGTCTTCGGCAAGAGCGACGGCAATGTGTTCGACCTCCGCAAGAAAGAGCTGGAAACCGCAAGCGCGGCCGCGAAGGTCGTCGCGGAGAACGGCGCGCTCGCCAAGGATTTTGACGCGCAGCTCGCCGACCTCGAGCGCCGCAGTGAAGCCGCGGCGGGTACGGCCGTGAACAGTTCGGAAGCGGCGATCGCGCAGGGCAGGGTGGTGCTCATATCGATCGCGCTGCTCAGCCTCGGCGTCGCCTTCCTGATCGGCTGGCTCTATGTCGGGCGCGGGGTGGTCCGGCGCCTGACCGGGCTGCAGGCCGGAATGAAGTCGATCGCTGCCGGCAACATCGACACCGACGTCGCAACCAAAGGCTCGGATGAAATCGCCGAGATGGCCGACGCAGTCCGCTTCTTTAAGCAGAACATGATCGAATCGAACCGGCTGCGCAGCGAGCGGGCCGAGACCGAACGGCGCGTGGTTGCCGAACGCAAGGCGGAAATGACCAAGCTTGCCGACGAGTTCGAATCCAGCGTCGGCCGGATCGTTCAGACCATGTCGTCTTCGGCGTCCGAGTTGCAGGAATCCGCGGCGACACTGACGAAAACCGCCGAGATGACCGAACGCCTGTCCGGTGTCGTCGGCTCGGTCTCGGAAGACTCGTCGCTGAAGGTGCGCTCGGCGGCGGCCGCGACCGAAGAGATGAGCGCCTCGATCGCCGAAATCAGCCGGCAGGTCGAGGAATCCAACCGCATCGCCGGCGAAGCCGTCGCGCAGGCGCAGACAACGGATGCGCGCATCAGCGAGCTCTCGAAGGCGGCAGTGCGGATCGGCGACGTGGTGAACCTGATCTCGACGATTGCCGAACAGACCAACCTGCTGGCGCTCAACGCCACCATCGAGGCGGCACGGGCCGGCGAGTCCGGGCGTGGCTTCGCCGTCGTCGCGCAGGAAGTGAAGGCGCTGGCGTCGCAAACCGCGAAGGCAACCAGCGACATCAGCACGCAGATCTCCGGCATGCAGGCAGCGACCCAGGAATCCGTCGCCGCGATCAGCGCGATCGGCGGCACCATCGCGAAAATCTCCGATATCGCATCGACGATCGCCGACGCTGTCGGTCAGCAGGGCGCAGCCGCAAGCGAGATCGCGCAGAACATCCAGCAGACCGCGGAAGGCGCCAGCGAGGTCGCGACCAACATCGTCGAGGTCAACAGCGGTGCGCGGGAAACCGGCAAAGCCTCGGCGCAGGTGCTGACCTCCGCCCGCATGCTGTCGGATGAGAGCGGTCACCTGAAGCAGGAGATGTCGCGCTTCGTGGCGATGGTCCGGGCCATGTAGCGCAGGCTCTTCCGGATCATGTTTTAGCGCTACCCAGGAGGGGTCATGGAGCGCCGCAGGCATTTTCGACAACCGCCGGCTGTCGGCCGCGCCTTCGTCTATCGCGGCAAGGGCTTGCCGCTGATCGATTGCGAGGTGGTCAACGTCTCCGAGGGTGGCGCGCGCATCGTCGCCAAATCTTCCGAAACGATACCTACGCACTTTTGTCTCTTCCTGACATTCGACGGAAGCGACCGACGGTCGTGCCGGGTGATCTGGCGGAACGGCGACGCCATCGGCGTTGCCTTTGAAGGGCTGGATTGAAGGTCTCATCGCCGCCAGATTTGGCGTCGTCCCTTTGAATCCCTTCCAGGATCACTTGCCTGGTTTCCGGCGTGCTCCATGCCGCGCATGTGCCTTGTCTGGATGTGATGGCGATCACACCGGTCGATCGGCAATGTCGAGCCCTTGCAGCGCCCCTGTTCCTCGAGGACAATCCGGTTCCCTCATGGCGCGCAGCCCATCTGCGCATTGCCTGACCATGCTCATCTTTCAAGGGTTTGACGCCGGTGCCGATCGCAGCTCCTGACGCCTTCATGACCTATGCATCGCCGACCCGCCGCAGCTTTGTTCTCGGGACCGCAACGGCTGTGCTGCTCGCCGCTATGGGCCGCGCCGGCGCGCAGGACGGTCAAGCCTACAGGATCGTCATCGCGTTCCCGCCCGGCGGGACGTCGACCGCCTCGACCCAGCCGATGCTGGAACCGCTCGGTGCAAGGCTTGGCGCCTCGGTGACGCAGGTCTACAAGCCCGGCGCGGGCGGCGACGTCGCCGCCATCGAGGTGATCAACGCGCTGCCCGACGGACGCACGCTGTTCTTTGGCCATGCCGGACCGCTTGCGATCAATCCGCACATCACCGTGTTGCGCGCGTTCGATCCGCTGCAGGCGCTGGCACCGATCGCCCAGGTCGTGCAGTTCCCGATCGTGGTCTGCGCACACACCAAGCTTGGCGTCGCCGATCTCAAGGAGCTGATCGCGCTCGGCAAGACGCGTCAGCTCGTGGTCGGCTCGTCCGGCAACGGCTCGGTGCAGCATCTCGCCAGCGAAGCGCTGAAGCGGGATTTCGGTCTGCAGATGCTGCACCTGCCGTTCGCGGGCGGCGGCCCGGTGCAGGAGGCGCTGACCAAGGGCGCGCTCGACGTGCTGTGCGAGACCGGATCGAATGTCGTCAGGCATATTCGCGAAGGCCGTCTCAAGGCGCTGGCGGTGATGTCGAAGCAGCGGCTCGCCACGCTGCCCGACGTGCCGACCTTTGCCGAGCTCGGCCTGCCGGATCTCGACGTTTCCGCCTGGTTCGGATTGCTCGTGCCGGCGGCAACGCCCGACGCAATTCAAGACAAGCTCGCCACCGCCGTGCTGGCCGTGCTCGAGGACGCGAAGGTGAAGCAGGCGCTGCTCGACATCGGCGGCTTGCCATCACCGCTCGGCCGCCAGGCTTTCAAGGAGCTGATCGTCACCGAACACGCCCGCTGGGGCAAGTTCATCCACGACGCCGGCCTGAAACCCACCGGCATCGACGCCGGCGCGAGCATCGGCACACCGAGGTAGGGCGCGCTCTGCGCAGACGACTTGCGACGACACCCTCGCGGCAATTGGGCGCAGAAATCCGCTGGAATAATTCCAGTGAGGACGTTTCAAACGCGCCCAGCTGCGCGAGGCCGATTTCCTACGCCTAAAGTTTAAGACGCGGCGCGTTTTCGTTCCGCCGAACGGGAAGAGAGAGGCGGCGCAAGCCATCTCGCGAGCGCGAAGGTTAACGATGAGCGTCGCCGAACGTACGGGTGAAGCCACGCCACGCACTTCTCACTTGCCAAATTGTCGCGCAAGCCTTTGACTTGTCGTCAAGACAACAAGCTCGCGCCAACAGCGGGCCACACTTCAACCGGGAGGACAAAATGACCAAGCGTAGCGATACGAAAACGACGCGCCGCCGTTTTCTGACGGCGGCCGCCGCCGGCGGCGCGGTGATTGCGATGCCGCAAGTCAGCCGGGCCCAGACAGCGACCTTCAAGATGCAGGGCTCGTGGGGCAAGGCCGACGTCTTCAACGAGATGGCCGAAGACTATGTGAAGCGCGTCAACGATATGGCCGGCGGCCGGCTGCGCATCGACTATCTCATCGGCGGCGCGGTGGTGCATCCGTTCCAGGTGTTCGACGGCGTGCATGGCGGCCAGATCGACGCTGCGCACACGGTGCCGGTCTACTGGTACGGCAAGCACAAGGCCGCGTCGCTGTTCGGCACGGGTCCCGTGTTCGGCTTCAACGCCAATGAAGGTCTCGGCTGGATCCACAACGGCGGCGGCAAGGAGCTGTTCGAAGAGCTGCAGACGCAGATCATGAAGGTCAACATCAAGAGCTTCTTCGTGATGCCGATGCCGACCCAGCCGCTCGGCTGGTTCAAGAAGCCGATCGCCAGCGACGCCGACCTGAGGGGCCTCAAGTATCGCACCGTGGGTCTCGCGGCCGACTTGTTCCAGGCGATGGGCGCGTCCGTCGCACAGCTTCCCGGCGGCGAGATCGTGCCGGCGATGGAGCGCGGCGTGATCGACGGCTTCGAATTCAACAACCCGACCTCGGACCGCCGCTTCGGCGCACAGGATGTCGCCAAGAACTACATGATGGGCAGCCACCATCAGGCGACGGAATACTTCGAGATCATGTTCAACCGCACGAAGTTCAACGCGCTGCCGGCCGAGCAGAAGGCGATCCTGCAATATGCCGCCGAAGCTGTGTCGTCGGCGAACGAGTGGAAGGCGATGGACTATTACTCGAAGGATCTGCAGGAGCTGATCACCAAGGACAAGGTCAATGTGCTCAGGACGCCGAAGTCGGTGTTCGACGCGCAGATCAAGGCCTGGGACGGGATCATTACCCAGCTCGGGTCGGACCCCTTCATGAAGAAGGTGATGGACTCGCAGAAGGCCTGGGTGCGGCGCGTCGTCTACTACAACATGTACAACGCGACCGACTACCGCGGCGCTTTCGAGCATCACTTCCCGGGTGTGATCAAGATCTGATCAGGCTTGCGGCAACAGATCGGGCGGCGCAAGATCAGCGCCGCCCGACCCGTGAATCGGGTGGGGACGTCCAATGCGCGACCGGCAGCGAGTGCAGCTCGCATGACCAAGTTTTTGTTTTTTATCGATGAACTGAGCACCTGGGTCGGCAAGGCGTTCGCCTGGCTGATTCTCGTGCTGACACTTGGCGTCAGCTACGAGGTGTTCGTGCGCTACGTACTGCGCGCGCCGACCACCTGGGCTTTCGACATCAGCTACATCGCCTACGGCGCAATGTTCCTGATGGCCGGCGCCTATACGCTCTCGCGCAACGGTCATGTGCGTGCCGACGTGGTCTACCGTCTCTGGTCGCCGCGCACCCAGGCGAGCATGGACCTCGTCCTCTACATCCTGTTCTTCCTGCCGGCGATCGCGGCGCTGATGTATTCGGGCTGGAATTACGCGCAGATGTCGGTGCGCTTCCGCGAGGTCAGCATCTTCAGCCCCGCCGGCGTGCCGGTGTTCCCGCTGAAGGCCTTGATTCCCGTCACGGGCTTCCTTCTGTTCCTGCAAGGGTTTGCCGAGATCGTCCGCTGCATCCTGTGCCTCCGCACCGGCGAATGGCCGCAGCGCCTGCATGACGTCGAGGAGACGGAGAGCGTCGTCATCCGCGAGCATCAGCAGAAGCAGGGACTGGCCGAAGTCGCGCAGTCCGACAGCAGGGAGGGGCGCGCATGACCGATCCGCAACTCGGCTTGCTGATGCTGTTCCTGTTCATCTTCATCATCATGCTCGGCTTTCCGATCGCCTTCACGCTGATGGCGATGGGCGTCATGTTCGGCTTCTACGCCTACTACACGCCTGGGCAGGACTTCTTCGATAACCGCGTCTTCACGCTGCTGGTGCAGAAGACCTTCGAGGTCACGTCGAGCGACGTGCTGGTGGCCGTGCCGTTGTTCCTGTTCATGGGCTATCTGATCGAGCGCGCCAACATTCTCGACCGGCTGTTCTATTCGCTGCAGCTGTCGATGAAGAACGTGCCGGGGGCGCTTGCGGTCGCAACGCTGATAACCTGCGCGATGTTTGCGACGGCCACCGGCATCGTCGGCGCGGTCGTCACGCTGATGGGCCTGCTGGCATTGCCGGCCATGCTGCGCGCCGGCTACGACACGAAGCTGTCGGCCGGCGTGGTCTGTGCCGGCGGCTGCCTCGGCATCCTGATTCCGCCGAGCATTCTCTTGATCGTGTACGCGGCGACCGCCGGTGTGTCCGCAGTCAAGCTTTATGCCGCGGCTTTCTTTCCGGGGTTCTTGCTGGCTGGGTTCTACATCCTCTATGCGATCACGCGCGCGGTCATCAATCCGGCGCTGGCGCCGAAGCTGCCTCCGGAACAGGCCAATGTGCCGCTCAGTACCGTGATCTGGGCGCTGGCAACATCGTTCCTGCCGCTCGCGCTGCTGATCGTATCGGTGCTCGGGGCAATCCTGTTCGGCCTCGCCACGCCGTCCGAAGCGGCAGCCGCAGGCGCGCTCATGAGCATTATTCTGGCGGCGGCTTACCGCTCGCTGAACTACGAGATGATGAAGGAATCGGTGTACCTGACCGTGCGCGCCACGGCGATGGTCTGCTACCTGTTCATCGGCTCGTGGACGTTCTCTGCGGTGTTCGCGCTGCTCGGCGGCCAGACCGTGGTCGAGCAGTTCTTCACGTCGATGAACCTGACACCAATCCAGTTCCTGCTACTGACGCAGCTGATCATCTTCCTGCTCGGCTGGCCGCTGGAATGGACCGAGATCATCATCATCTTCGTGCCGATCTTCCTGCCACTGCTGCCGAACTACGGCATCGATCCGATCTTCTTCGGCATCCTGGTCGCGCTGAATACGCAGACCGCGTTCAACACGCCGCCGGTCGCTATGGCGGCGTTCTACCTGAAGGGCGTCGCGCCACCGGAGGTCAAGCTCACCGACATCTTCTCCGGTGCGCTGCCCTTCGTCGGCCTGGTGTTCCTCACCATGGCGCTGGTCTATATCTTCCCGGGACTTGCACTGTGGCTGCCGAACTACCTTTACGGGGCGCGGTGAGGTCGATCGTGCTGCTTGAGGGCTGGGAATGAGTCTCGCTGCGCTCGACCTTGTGGATGCCGCGGCCGGTATTCGTGACGGCCGAATGAGCTCGGTCGAACTGGTCGGCGATTGCATCAAGCGCATCGACGAGGTCGATGGCGATATCGATGCGTGGGCCTTTCTCGACCGCGAGCACGCGATGCGCCAGGCACAAGCCGCCGACGATCGTCGCAAGCAGGGCAGAGCGATCGGCCCGCTGCACGGCGTGCCGATCGGCATCAAGGACATTTTTGACACCGGCGATATGCCGACGGAGTTCGGCTCGAAGTTATGGGTCGGGCGCACGCCGCGCCGCGATGCAGCGGCCGTGGCGCGCCTGCGTGAGGCAGGCGCAGTGATCCTCGGCAAGACGGTGACGACCGAGTACGCCTACTTCAACCCCGGCAAGACCAGAAACCCGCACAACCGCGAGCACACGCCGGGCGGCTCGTCCTCGGGCTCGGCTGCCGCGGTGGCGGCGATGATGGTGCCGGGCGCGATCGGCTCGCAAACCAACGGCTCGGTGATCCGCCCCGCCGCCTATTGCGGCGTGGTCGGCTTCAAGCCGACGCACGGGCTGATCCCGCGCAGCGGCGCGCTGCTGCTGTCGCGCGCGCTCGACCATGTCGGCGTTTTTGCCCGCTCGGTCGCCGATGCGGCGCTGCTCGCCGAAATACTTGCCGGCTTCGACGAGGAGGATCCCGATACGCGGCCGCTGGCCAGGCCGCCGTTCGTGGATATGGCAGGGAGCGAACCTCCATTGCCGCCGCGTTTTGCCTTCGTCCGCTCACCCGCCTGGCCGCAGGCCGAGACCGTGACGCAGGAGGCGTTTGCCGAACTGGTCGAGGCGTTGGGCGAGCGGGTCGCCGAGGTCGAGATCGGGCAGGGTTTTGATCGCACCTTCGACATGCACCGCACGGTCATGGAGGTGGAGATGGCGCACAATTTCCACCGCGACTTCGAGCAGGGCGGCGAGGCCCTGAGCAAGCCGCTACGCGCGCAGATCGAGCGCGGGCGCAAGGCCCTGGCCGTCGATTACACGCGCGCGCTGGCCGGCAGCGCACAGCTGAACCAGGCGCTCGACGGCGTGTTCGACGAATACGATGCGATCATCACGCCCGCAGCGCCGGGTCCTGCGCCACGCGGGCTCGATTCGACGGGCAACCCGGCCTTCTGCACCCTGTGGACGTATCTCGGCACGCCGGCGGTGACGCTGCCGCTGCTCACCTCCGACAACGGCCTGCCGATGGGCGTGCAGCTGGTCGGCCGCCGCGGCAACGACGCACGCCTCTTGCGCACGGCCAACTGGCTGGTCAAAACTCTCGGGTCGGGCAAGGCGAAAACGACGCGTCGCGCAAAGGCAAGGAGCGGCAAATGACGAATCTTGTCACCGGCATCATCGGCATGGCCGGCGTGCTCGCGTTCCTCGGCATCCTGCTCTGGTGGATCAAGGCGGTGCCGCTGATCATCATCTGCGTCCTGGTCATGGCGCTGGCGATCTACGATCTTTGGCAGTCGGTGCGGGCGAACGGGAACGGCGCCTAGCCGAAACGACCGCCTCGACATCGCCGCGATGGCGGCGTTATCCTTGAGCCATGAGCGGACACGATCACCACGACCACGATCACGACCATTCGGAACTGTCGGAGACCGAGCTGCGCGTGCGCGCGCTCGAGACGCTGCTGACCGAGAAAGGCTATGTCGATCCGGCGGCGCTCGATCTGCTGATCGAGACCTATGAGAAAAAGGTCGGACCCCGCAACGGCGCCCGCGTGGTCGCCCGCGCCTGGGCCGATCCCGAGTATCGCAAGCGGCTGCTCGCCGACGCGACGCCGGCCATTGCCGAGCTGAGCTACGCCGGCCGCCAAGGCGAGCACATCATCGCGCTGGAGAACACGCCGACGACGCACAACGTGGTCGTCTGCACGTTGTGCTCCTGCTACCCGTGGCCGGTGCTGGGCCTGCCGCCGGTCTGGTACAAGTCAGCACCGTATCGTTCGCGCGCAGTGTCCGACCCGCGCGGCGTCCTGCGCGATTTCGGCGTCGAGCTCTCCGCCGACACGGAAATTCGCATCTGGGATTCCACCGCAGAAATCCGTTACCTCGTGCTGCCGATGCGGCCCGCGGGTACCGAGGGCTGGAGCGAAGAAAAACTCGCCGACCTCGTCACCCGCGACAGCATGATCGGTACCGGCCTGCCGAAGCACCCGAGTGAGCTCGGCTGATGGACGGCGCACAGGACATGGGCGGCGTGAAGGGGTTCGGTCCGGTCGAGCCGGAAGCGGACGAGCCGGTGTTCCATGCCGAGTGGGAGCGCCGCGCGTTCGCGCTGACGCTGGCGATGTCGCGGCCGGGCGGCTGGAACATCGACATGTCGCGCTTCGCGCGCGAGAACCGTCCGCACGACGATTACCTTAGCAAGAGCTACTACCAGATATGGCTCGCCGGCCTCGAGCGGCTGATGGTCGAACGCAACCTGGTTTCCGCGGACGAGATCGCGCAGGGCCACTCGCTCCAGGCGCCGAAGGCGGACCTCAAGACGCTGAGCAGCGCCGACGTCAAGGCGATGCTGCATCGGGGCGGCCCGACGGATCGCGATCCGACCGCGCCGGCGCTGTTCGCGATCGGCGACAGGGTACGCATGAAGGCGATCAATCCGCCGACGCACACGCGGTTGCCGCGCTATGTGCGCGGCCGCGTCGGGGTGATCGAGCTGCTGCACGGCTGCCACGTGTTTCCCGACACCAACTCGCTCGGCCAGGGCGAGAACCCGCAATGGCTCTACACCGTAAGCTTTGCCGGCCCTGAGCTGTGGGGGCCGGACGCCGACCCGACCGTCAAGGTCTCGGTCGATGCGTGGGAATCCTATCTGGAGCCTGCCTGATGCCGCTCGATCCGCGCGCCGCCATGCATGCGGCCATCGCCGTTCCCGGCGTGCCGCGCGATGCGGATGGGCCGGTGTTCCGCGAGCCGTGGGAGGCGCAGGCGTTCGCAATGACGCTGGCGCTGCACGAAAAGGGCGTGTTCACCTGGAAGGAATGGGCGGCGGCCCTCGCCGACGAGATCAAGCGCGCGCAGGCGGCAGGCGATCCGGACACCGGCGAGACCTACTACCGCCACTGGCTTGCGACACTGGAGAACCTCGTCGCCGCCAAGAACGTCGTCTCGCATGAGACGCTGCACCGCTACCGCGACGCCTGGGACCACGCCGCCGACCGCACCCCGCATGGCTCGCCGATCGAATTGCGGCCGGAAGATTTCGCAGATTGAGTCAACCGCGCAGGAAGCGCGCTCCCTTTCCCTTTTCGGGAGAGGGATGGGGTGAGGGGCACTCGGTCCCTCGATGGGCCGTAACCCCTCACCCGGATCGCTTACGCGATCCGACCTCTCCCTATGGGAGAGGTGAAGGCCGCATCCTGAGCGACCTCTGAAGCACGCCTCCGCCTGCATAGGCAGTGCGCAACAAAGCTCTATCCAGAGTCACAGTGCGCGGTATCATCTCCCAAAACCTGCCCACGAACGCAGGCAACAAAGGGAATAGGAGAACGCGCCATGAAGTTCACCTGGTTCAACCTGATGCCGTGGCCGTATCTGCCGGATGACTTCCGGGAGAAGAACCGCTCGGTGTGGGTGGATATCGATCAGGCGCTGTTCGATCCCGAAAAGAGCCATGAGGTCTACAACACCTACATGGATCTGCTCGAATATGCCGGCACCGTCGGTTTCGACGGCATCGGCGTCAACGAGCATCACCAGAACGGCTACGGCATCATGCCCTCGCCGAACATCATCTCCGCAGGCCTTGCCCGGCGCACCAAGGACGTGGCGCTGGTCGTGCTCGGCAATTCGATCGCGCTGTACAATCCGCCGGTGCGCGTCGCCGAAGAGTTCGCGATGCTCGACTGCATCTCCGGCGGGCGGCTAATGGCGGGCTTCCCCGTCGGCACCTCGATGGACACCAATTACTGCTACGGCCAGATCCCGTCGCTGACGCGCGAGAAATATCAGGAGGCGCATGACCTGATCATCAAGGCCTGGACGACTCGCGAACCGTTCGCCTTCAACGGCCGCTACACCAAGCTGCGCTATGTCAACATCTGGCCGCGGCCGATCCAGCAGCCGCATCCGCCGGTGCACATCCCGGGCGGCGGCTCGGTCGAGACCTACGACTTCTGCATCGACAACACCTATTCGTATTCCTACCTGTCGTTCTCGGGCTACATCCGCGCGCAGGCGCTAATGAAAGGCTACTGGGATCGCGTTGCCGAGCGCGACACGCCCGATACCTCGCCATATCGCGCCGGCTTCGCCCAGACGATCTGCGTCGCCGAGAGCGACGAGGAGGCCGAGCGGCTTTATTCCGAGCACGTGCTCTACTTCTATAACCGCTGCCTGCACGTCTATGCGGGCTTCGCCGACGCGCCGGGCTATCGCACCATCAAGACCATCCAGACCGGTGCGCTATCGCAATACGCGCCGCCGCGCGGCGGCTACTCGAAGCTCACATGGAAGGATCTGATCGAGGGCGGGCACGTCATCGCAGGTTCCCCCGAGACCGTGCGCCAGCGCATGGAGGATCTGATCAAGTCGCTGCATGTCGGCAACATCTTCTGCCTGATGCATGTCGGAAACATGCCGAAGGAGAAATGCATGTATTCGACGAAACTGTTCGCCGAGAAAGTGCTGCCGAAGCTGCGCAACATGTTCCCTGAGTTCAACGACGACGATCGCTTCTGGTGCAAGCCGATGAAGCAGCGGGTTGCGGCCGGGCGGCTGCCATCCGATCGCGATGCGGCGGACGCCGTCGCGCGCGTGTCGGCATAAACGGAGCGATTGGTCATGGAATTGAAGACGGTCAAAACCCATCGTGTGCCGGTCCGCTACTATGAGGGCGGCGTCGGCCAGCCGCTGGTGTTTCTGCACGGCGCCGGCGGCATTACGCCCGACGATGCTTTCCTCGCAAAGCTTGCCGAGAGCTTCCATGTCTACGCGCCGCTGATTCCCGGCTACGGCGACAGCGAGGAGTGCCACGAGATCCGCGACATGCTGGATTTCACGCTGCACTCATGGGACGTCGTCGATGCGCTCGGGCTGAAGGATCCGATCCTCGTCGGCCATTCGATGGGCGGCATGATCGCAGCCGAGATGGCCGCGGTGTGTCCGAACGAGGTCTCGCGCCTCGGCCTGATCGCGCCAGCCGGGCTGTGGCTCGACGATCATCCGGTGGCGGACATCTTCACCAAGCTGCCCTACGAGATGCCGGCGCTGCTGTATCACGACGCGGAAGCAGGCAAGGCGCGCATGACGACCGGCCTTGCGATGGACGATCCGAAATTCCTGCAGGGCTTTCTGGTGACGAACGCGCGCCAGCTCGGCATGGCGGGACGGTTGCTGTTTCCGATCCCCGAGCGCGGATTGTCCGAGCGGCTTTACCGCGTGAAGGCGAAGACCGTTCTGGTGTGGGGCGACAGCGACAAGGTGGTGTCGCCGATCTATGCGCACGAGTTCAAGCGGCTGATCAAGGGCGCGCAACTGGTGTCGATCCCCGAAGCCGGACATCTCGTGACGCTGGAAAAAACGCGCGAGACGGTTGCAGCGATTCAGCGGCTGGCCTGAGCTGTCATTCCGGGGCGGCCCATCCAAGTCGGCTATAGCCGACTTGGACATTTCAATTAGCCGAACTCGGGTAAACCCGAGTTCGGGTGGGCCGAGCCCGGAATCCATATCCCCTGTGCCAACTGACTGTCGCTGTACCAGTCAGGTAACTACGACACGTCGTCTCGTGAATGCTGCGGCGTATGGATTCCGGGCTCGCGCTTCGCGCGCCCCGGAATGACAGCGCGCTGCGGCGCGGCATCGCATGCGATGTTTTGAACGATTGACTCGCGTGTTCATTCTCGGAGAGGAACGATAGCAAGCTCAGGCGCTTGTTATCTTTGAGCGAAACCGGCGCAAGACCGGACGAATTTTTTCCGGGAGCTGTAATGCAATTGCAGATGAGAATGGACTCTGCGCGGCAGCAGGCTGTCGCAGAGATCGCGACCGGTCCCGTGAGTTCGCACAACGAATGGGATCCACTGGAGGAAATCATCGTCGGCCGCCTGGAAGGCGCAACCATTCCCTCCAGCCACCCGGTCGTCACCTGCAACGTTCCGGGCCTTGCCGCGCGGGCACAGTCGCTGGTCGCGGGCTTCCGCTATCCGAGCTTCATGATCGAGCCGGCGCAGCGCGAGCTCGACGGTTTCATCGCGCTGCTGCAATCGCTCGGCATCACGGTGCGCCGCCCCGATCCGGTCGACTACAAGACGACGTTCGGTGCGCCCGGCTGGTCGTCGCGCGGCTTCTGCAACTCATGCCCGCGCGACAGTCTGCTCGTCATCGGCGACGAGATCATCGAAACGCCGATGGCCTGGCCCTGCCGCTACTTCGAGACGCACTCGTATCGCTCGATCCTGAAGGATTACTTCCGCCAGGGCGCGCGCTGGACGTCGGCGCCGAAGCCGCAGCTCTCGGACGAGCTGTTCGATCCGCAGTTCCGCATCCCTGAGAAGGGCGAGCCGATCAACTACATCCTCACCGAGTTCGAACCGGTGTTCGACGCTGCCGACTTCTTCCGTTGCGGCCGCGATATCTTCGTCACACGCAGCAACGTGACGAACTTGATGGGCATCGAATGGCTGCGACGCCATCTCGGCGACGGCTACCGCGTGCACGAGATCGAGAGCCGCTGCCCCAATCCGATGCACATCGACACGACGATCCTGCCGCTCGGCCCCGGCAAGATCCTGGTCAATCCGGAATACATCGACGTCGAGCGTCTGCCGCCGATGCTGAAAACATGGGACATCCTGGTGGCGCCGGAGCCGGACCCGATCGACAGCCGCCTGCTGAAGGTCACGTCGGTGTGCGGCAAGTGGCTCAGCATGAACATCCTGATGATCGACGAGAGGCGCGTGATCGTCGATCCGCACCACAAGCGGATGATGGCGGCGCTGAAGGATTGGGGACTCGAGCCGATCCCGTGCGAGTTCCTGCACTACGCAGCGTTCGGCGGCGCCTTCCATTGCGCGACGCTGGACATCCGCCGCCGCGGCACGCTGCAGAGTTATTTTTGAGAAAGCGTCTCTTCCCTCTCCCCTTGTGGGAGAGGGTGCCTGAGCAGCGAAGCTGCGAAGGCGGGTGAGGGATTTGAGTCGGCAAGCTGAACGTGCCCCCTCACCCGGCTCGCTGCGCTCGCCACCCTCTCCCACGAGGGGAGAGGGGAGAACAGAAAATCAATTCCGCTGCGCGACCCAGGTGCCGGAGCAGATGCCGCCGCCGCCCTTCCAGGTGCCGGAGCCGCTGGTACCGGACAGCTTGCCCGAGCCGTTGGCCTTGCGCATGCCGTCGCCGACGCTGACCCGGAGGCCGCCGCTGTCGGCAACCTGGCCCTGCACGTTCACGACCGGGTTGCCCGAGACGATCTTGCCGTCGCGAACCTCGATCGGCAGGCTCCCGCTTTTGCAGGCGCCTGACTGGGTGGCGATGTTCACGGTCCAGGAACCGTCGAACGGGGCCGCCGCCGCCACCGGCGTGCCGGCGAGCCATACCGCGGAAACCAGAGCCAAAAGTGACGCCTGAGCCGTGTTCATTGACCGAGCCATTGTGAGTTCCCCCTCTGCAATCGATGGCGCAGTGTCTCACGCGGCGGGTTCCCTCGCAGTGACTGTGGTCACACAGCCACACAAGTTTAATCAAGGACTTAGCGATCTTTATGTGATGTCGGAACCTCGGAGCCCAGGGCAAAGAAAAAGCCCCGCGCGAGGCGGGGCTCAAGTTGGGGGACGAACTGGTATCGATTACTGAACGCGGGTCCAGGTCTCGCCGCCGCAGAACATGCCGCCGAAGGCGCAGCCCTGGACCTTGAGCTTGTCGTTGCCGCGGAGCCCGATGGTCGAGTCGTAGACGCTGCCGGAACGGGTGTCCTTGATGCGGCCGGCCCACTTGTCGCCACGGGGCTTCATGTTGATCAGGACCTTGGCGCCATTGGCGCCAGTCTTGGCGTCGACCGAATAGCCGCAAATATTGCCGTCGCACTCCTCGATGCGAACCTTGCCTTCCTTCTTCTCGGTCATCCAAAGGCCGAGCGGCGAGGCTGCGGCCTGGACCGCTGCAGGGGCCGGGGCAGCCGGGGTCGCGACAGGTGCTGCCGGAGCGGCGGCGACCTGAACCGGAGCCGGAGCGGGCTGCACGGTGACTTCCGGCATCGAGGGTGTTGAGGTCGCCTCGGTGGGCGCGGGCAGGGTGGTGACCTTGCTCGAGGTGACGGGCGCCTCGGCGACCGGAGCAGCCGGGGCGGTCGCGACGGCCTGCGGTGCAGGCGCGGGGGCCGGGGCCGGAGCTGCCGCCGGAGCGGTCGCGGTGGTGGTCGAAGACGAAGTGTCTTCCTTTTCCTTGAATTTCTCGGTGATGGTCGGCGCCGAAACGTTAATGCACGACAGCGAGGAACAGCCGCGCGGGATTTTCACCTGCACCTTGTGACCCTCGATATTGAAATTGAAGCCGCCGGCGTGCGCGGATGCGCTGGCCATCAGCATCGCGGCGATCAGAACGAGCTTCCTCATGGGAGCCTCCGGAACGGGTTCGAAATTGAGTGGCCGGACCCTACCGGCTTCCAGCCGGGCTCGATGTGACCGAGGTCACGCTCGTCGGCGGGGTCCGTAGGTTGGTCGCGGGAACCGGGAGCCCGGTTGTTCCGTTCGCGAGTTCGTGATGGCCGGACCACCGTTCTTGCGGGTGTCGCGATTCCTCTTCATAAGGAGCGCGCATCGGGCCCGGGAACTGCAAAAACAAGCGGCCTGCGATGGGCGGGGGCGGGCACTCCGAAGGGCACCGGTATTCGCGTTTGATGTTGGACAAGCTTCGCCAGATCGTTGCCGACCTCGCCTCGGGCGGGTCGGAACACCGCAGATTCGACGACAATGATTACCGGCTCGCCGCGGCGGCGCTGCTGGTCCATCTCATTTCCATCGACGGTAATATTTCCGAGGGTGAACAGGGCAAGCTGCGATCGCTCTTGAAGAGCCGCTTCGAACTTGATGATGCGGCGGTCGACGAACTGATCGAGACCGCAACGCGCGTCGAAGGTGAAGCGGTCGATATCTACCGCTTCACCAGCCTGATCATGCGCTCGGTCGACGAGCAGGGCCGGGCGCGGATCGTCGAGATGATGTGGGAACTGGTGTATGCGGACGACCACGTCAGCGAATTTGAGGAAAGCGTTATCTGGCGTTCGGCCGACCTGCTTGGTGTGTCGTCCAATGAGCGCATTGCATTGAAGAATCGCGTCGCCGGCAGCAGGGTTGCGCCGAAGACTGCGAACTGAGGTCGCGGGATGGTGGGGCGCGTCGCTCTGATCACAGGTGCATCGGCAGGCATCGGCTACGAGCTGGCGAAGATCTTCGCCGGCAACGGCCATCGCGTCGCGCTGGTCGCGCGCCGGCTCGACCGGCTGCAGACGCTCTCCGACGAGATCGTGCGCGCGGGCGGCAAGGAGCCGTTGATCATCGCCTGCGACCTGCAGGAGGTTGATGCCGGCGAGGTCATCTCGGCGGCGCTGGCTTCGGCGGATGTCGAGGCGGAATATCTGGTCAACAACGCCGGCTTCGGATTGATGGGCGAGTGGCTGCAGCTCGACCGTTCCGAGCAGCTTGGGATGATCGACGTCAATGTGCGCGCGCTGACCGACCTGTCGTTGCGCTTCGCCGATGCGCTGGCGAGGCACCAGGGCGGCATCCTGAACGTCGCCTCGCTTGCGGGCTTCCTGCCGGGGCCGCGCATGGCAGTGTATTACGCAACAAAAGCCTATGTGTTGTCGTTCAGCGAGGCGCTGTTCTGCGAGCTGGCGCCGCGCGGCGTGCGCGTCACTGCTCTCTGCCCGGGTGCGGTGCCGACCGAATTCCAGGAGCGGGCCGGTATCGTTCCGGGCTTCGATTCCAGGGTGCTGAATATCTCCGCCGCCAGTGTCGCGCTGGCCGGGTATCGCGGGCTGATGGCCGGCAAGCGGCTGGTGTTGCCCGGGCTCGGCATGAAGGTCATTCCCTTCATGCTGCGCTTTGTGCCGCGCGCCTGGCTGGTCGCGCTAGTCGGACGGGTGCAGAGCGGGCGGTGAGCTTCGGCTCCACGCCAACACTAATAAACAAGAACAAGCAGGCGCCCAGAGCATGATCCGGAAAAGCTTGCCCTCGACCCCGATCGGGGGTGGATACCGGTTTTCCGAAAAGATCATGCTCCAAACAAGACCCCATTAATGACCGACAACCTGCGTGGCATCCTTGCGATTCTGATCGCCTCGACCGCCTATACCCTGCACGACTCGATGGCCAAGCTGCTGTCGTCCGAATTGCCGTCGAGCGAGATCATCATCGTGCGTGGCATGATTGCCACGGCGCTGCTGATCACCGGCGTCTTCGTGCTGCGCGCGACGCGACCGCTTTCGATCCTGTTTCAGCCGATGATGATGGTGCGTCTGCTCGGCACCGGCGGCGCGACGGTCTTCATCATCATGGCCTTGCGCTATCTGCCGCTGCCGACGGTGACCACCGTGCTGCAGGCAACGCCGCTGATCGTGACCGCCGGCGCTGCGATGATGTACGGCGACAAGGTCGGCTGGCGGCGCTGGGCGGCGGTGTGCGCGGGCTTTCTTGGCGTCCTATTGATCGTCAAGCCCGGCGGCGGCTTTGGCGAGGCGGCGTACCTTGTCTTGTTCGCGTTGCTTTGCACGACAACGCGAGACCTCTCGACGCGCGGCCTGCCGAAGGACATCCCCTCGATCTTCGTTGCCGCCGCCGGTTCTGTGGTGTCGGTCCTGTCGGGCGTCATGATCCTGCCATTTCGATACGGCGTGGGTCATGCCCACACCCTGGGCGTGGACCCTCATGACTGTGTCCGCGGCGCTGCTGTTTTTTGCGACCACCTTCATGACCGTCGGGCTGCGTACCGGCGAGATAGCGGTGGTCGCTCCCTTCCGCTATGTGCCGGTGCCGCTGGCAATTCTGCTGGGCTACTGGTTCTGGGGCGACGTCCCGGACGCCATTGCAGCGATCGGCATCCTGCTGGTGCTGGGCGCCGGGCTGTACACACTTCATCGCGAACGGGCGAGCTTGAAGCGAGCCGTGGTGGAGGCGGAGTAGCCCGCCTTCACTGCCGTCGCTGCGATAGGCCGTGTTGGCTTGCCAAGCCGTAGCTGGCGAAGCCAGCGAAGGCTGGTGGAGCCGAGGGGAATCGAACCCCTGACCTCCTCATTGCGAACGAGGCGCTCTCCCATCTGAGCTACGGCCCCTCCGCGGCCGGCCAATGACTGGCCGGACGGCGAAAGTGGTCGCCATTTACGTTTTAAGACCAGATCAAGTCAAGAACGCTTGCATATATGTCATATGGCTGGCTTTTCCGGCCTTCCCCGCGGCTGCTTCCCTTGTTCCGCCACAGCCAACCCGATATTTTGCCCGCGAATTTTCAACCGCCGAGACAGTCAATCCGATGCGCGCAATTCTCGATATCGTTCTCATTGCCATGGACCTGTATGTCTGGCTGTTGATCGCGTCGGCGATCCTGTCGTGGCTGATCGCCTTCAATGTCGTCAACACGCGCAATGGGTTCGTCGCCGGTGTCGCCGAATTCCTCTACCGGATCACCGAGCCGGCGCTGCGGCCGATCCGGTCGTTCCTGCCGAACCTCGGCGGCCTCGACATCTCGCCGATCATCCTGATCCTGATCATCATGCTGATCCAGCGCATCATCAGCTACTACATCTATCCGAACGTGTTCTGAGCGGATGGACGCCTGGCGCTATGCCGCCGATGGCATCAGCATTGCGTTGCGCGTGACCCCGCGCGGAGGACAGGATCGGATCGACGGGACGGAAACGCTCGCGAATGGCCGTAGCGTCGTGAAGGTGCGGGTCCGCGCCATCGCCGAAGGCGGCGAGGCCAACCGCGCGGTGACCGAGCTTCTGGCCAAGCAATTGGGCGTACGCAAGAGCGACGTGCGGCTGTTGTCCGGCGTCACCTCGCGGCTGAAGCAAATTGCGGTCGATGGCGACCCGAAGCTGCTTGGAGAAAGGCTGCGACATCTGGTAACTGCGGCCTCGGATCAAGCATGATGACGTCGAGCCGAACAGCTCCCGTCATGCCCGCCAACGGGTCCGCGCGAAGCGCGGCCCGATGACAGGCTCCGGCGGGCATCCAGTACGCCGCTGCGTCTGCGACTAAGGCTCGCGCGCTCTGGAATACTGGATCCCCGCTTTCGCGGGGATGACGATGAGCTTTTTTGGTAGCCGCCTTGTCAATTCAACCTCGTCAGCAGGACCACGGAATGCCGGCAAAGATCATCGACGGAAAAGTCATCGCCGCGGCGCTGCGCGAGGATTGCGCGAAAGAGGCGGCGCGCCTCGCCCGCGATCACGGCGTGACGCCGGGGCTGGCGGTGGTGCTGGTCGGCAATGACCCGGCGAGCGAAGTCTACGTGCGCAACAAAGGCAAGCAGACCCGCGCCGCCGGGATGGCCTCGTTCGAGCATGTGCTGCCCGCCGACGTCGCGCAGGCCGATTTGCTTGCGCTGGTCGCAAAGCTCAACGCTGATCCGGCCGTGCATGGAATTCTCGTGCAGCTGCCGCTGCCGAAGGGACTGGATACGGAGAAGGTCATCGCCGCGATCGATCCCGCCAAGGACGTCGACGGCCTGCATCCCATCAACGCCGGGCGGCTCGCCGGCGGCTACAAGGCGCTTTCGCCCTGCACGCCGCTTGGCTGCATCATCCTGACCAAGAGCGTGAACCCTTCGCTTGAGGGAATGAATGCGGTGGTGATCGGCCGCTCCAACCTGGTCGGCCGGCCGCTGCTGCAGCTGCTGTTGAACGAGAACGCGACGGTGACGATCGCCCATTCGCGCACCCGCGATCTGGCGAAGATCGTTCGCAACGCCGACCTCGTCTACGCGGCGGTCGGCCAGAAAGAGATGGTGCGCGGCGACTGGATCAAGCCCGGCGCGACCGTGATCGACGTCGGCATCACCCGCGTGCCCGGACCGAACGGCAAGGACCGGCTGATCGGCGACGTCGCCTACGACGAGGCGCTGCAGGTCGCCGGTGCGATCACGCCGGTACCCGGCGGCGTCGGGCAGATGACGGTCGCATGCCTCCTGGTCAACACCTTGCGTGCCGCCTGCGCGATCCACGGCCTGCCGCCGCCGAAGGTGTGAGCCGCGCCGTCTATCCGAACGTGAAGGCGTAGGCGCGCACGCCGGCGTCGAGGAACTCGATCTCAAAAGTTCGCTTAGCGACGTCGCCGCTTTGCCGGATCAACTGATACAGCCGCGTGTCCTGCACGGTGCCGATACCGTCTGCATTGACGTCGGAGCCGTGGTCGGCACCGGGCGCGACGCCATCGATCTTGACGCGGAAGCGCACCGGGCGGCCATCGGACGCACCGAGCACGAGGTGAAGATCGCGTGCATGGAAGCGATAGCTGATGCGGCCGCTGTTCGCGTTCAGGGTGGCGAACTCGCTCCCGATCGTCCAGCCGCCGGCGAGACTCCAGGAGTTGAGTGCCAGCTGCGATGCTGCGCGGTAGTCGCTCGCCACATCCCTGCGGATGCCGCCAGCCGACGCAAAGTTACTGGCATGGCCGTAGCCGATATAGCTTTCTCCCGAGCGCAGATTACGTGCGTCGGGTGCGGCCTGCGCACCTTGCCCAATGACGTTCGTGGTGTCCTTCGAAACCGGTGCGCTATCGGCTTCGGCGAGGAGCTTCTGGATCCATCGCTCGGACTGGTCGTAGCCGCCTTCGCCGTAGACGTCATGCCGGATCGTGCCGTCGGCGCCGATGAAGAAGAATGCAGGCCAGGCCTGGTTGCCGAACGCCCGCCAGATCGCAAAGTCATTGTCGAGCACGACCGGATGGCCGACGCCGAGCGAAGCCGTCGCCTTGCGTACATTGGCGACGTCCTTCTCGAAGGCGAACTCCGGCGTATGCACGCCGATCACCACCAGGCCGCGATCCTTGTACTTCTCCGCCCACGCGCGAACATAGGGCAGCGTGCGAAGGCAGTTGATGCAGGAGTATGTCCAGAAGTTCACCAGCACGACCTTTCCACGCAGATCCTCGGCGCGCAGTTCGGTGTTCAGCCACGGTTTTCCGCGCAGCGCCGATTGTAGCGGCGCCGACAGCGCAGCGGCGGGAGCGACAGTGCCGGCCGCGCGCGCCATACCCGTTTGGCTCGCGTTGCCCAGGGTGGCGATCAGGCCTCGTTCGAGCACCGTCGTACCAGTCGATGACAGGCGCGTGAGCAGGCCGGTGTCGGCGCCGAGCCAGATGATCGCGGCGCCTGCCACAACCGCAACACCAAGACCGCGGCGAAAACCTTCGCCCCACTGCGACGATTGCCTGACGCGCGCAAGAAGCTTGCGGCCGAACAGCATGCCGGCAGCGAGCGACGTAGCCGCGCCAAACGCGTAGGTCAGCAGCAGCAACGAGGTCTCGACGCTTGGGCCGCGCAGTGCGGCACCGGTCAGGATCAAGCCCATCACCGGGCCGGCGCACGGCGCCCACACAAAACCTGTCGCGACGCCGAGCAATACTGACGAGCCTACCGTCGTCTCGCCGCCGTTCGGGCGACTGAGAACCGAATCGGTGATGCGTGATCCGAGCGAAACCAGTGGCGCCATCACGCGTGCGGCGAGCGCGGGGAACAGCATTGTCAGCCCGAACAAGGTCATCACGGCGAGCGCCACGGTACGGCCGTGATGATTGAGCTCCACCGCCCAACCGCCGGCGACCGCGGCGAGACTGGCCACCGCCGCGAACGTAACGGCGAGGCCAAGCAGCAACGGCAAGCCGCTCCGCCGGAACGGTTGATCCGCACGCGCGAGCACGAACGGCAGGATCGGCAGAATGCAGGGCGATGCGATGGTGAGCACGCCGGCTGCATAGGCGAGAATGAAGAGCGTCATCGGTTGCACTGCCTGAATGTTGACGTCGGAATGAAGGACCCGCCCGTGCGATACGCAGGGCTATCGCATTTGGTTCTAGCCGCTGAAATCGCCGCGATCTCGGCGCGCCCCCTCTCCCATCGGGAGAGGGTTGGGGTGAGGGGTGCAGACTCTCGTATGCCCGAGCCCCTCACCCTAACCCTCTCCCCGACGGGGAGAGGGGACTTCGCCGAGTCCGTGGGAGCGATCCGGCTAGACCAGATTGATCGCGACGTTGATGTTGCCGCGGGTCGCCTTGGAGTACGGGCAGGTCTGGTGCGCCGCGTCGACCACTGCACGGGCGACGTCGGGTGCGAGGTCCGGCAGGCTGATGTTCAGCCGCGCCTGCAGGAAGTAGGCGCCATCGGTCGTGCCGAGGTCGACTTCCGTGTGGACGGCGAGGTCGGGCGGCAGAGTGATCTTCAGATTGCGGGCGGCAAGTCCCATCGCGCCGATGAAACAGGCCGACCAGCCGGCGGCGAACAGTTGCTCCGGATTGGTGCCGCTGCCCGCGGCGCCCGGCGACGAAAGCTTGACGTCGAGCCGGCCGTCGGAGCTGCGCGACGCGCCGTCACGCCCGCCGGTGGTGTGGGTGTTGGCCGTATAAAGTACCTTTTCGATCTGGGTCGTCATGGTGGTTCCTTTCGTTCGGGTGGTGTGGAAAAACCGGCACGCGCTATTAACTCGTATCCGATCTATTCGCGTGCGAGACAAATACGTCGAACGAGGGAAATGTCAACCCTTCCGATTTAATCGGATGCGATCTATATAGATCACAGGATTTCAACATTTCGTGTGATGCGAGGCCTCAGATGAGCACAAACGACCGATCCGTCCCGCGGCTCGCCGACTTCCTGTGTTTTGCGATCTATTCGGCGAATCTCGCCTACGGACGGGCCTACAAGCCGATCCTCGAGGAACTCGGCCTCACCTATACGCAGTACATCACGATCGTGGCGCTGTGGGAGGAGGACGAGCCGACCGTCAGCGCGCTCGGCGAAAAGCTGTTCCTCGAATCGAACACGCTGACGCCGATCCTGAAGAAGCTCGAAGAGCTGGGCTATCTCCGCCGGCAGCGCGATCCCGCCGACGAGCGTCAGGTCCGGGTCAGCCTGACCAGCGCCGGACGCCGCCTGCGGGAGAAGGCGCTGGAGAAAAGCCTCGTGAAGGAATCAGGCCTGGCACCGAAGGATTTCGTCAAGCTGCAGCAGGCCGTCGTCACGCTGCGCGACAATCTCGTCAAGGCGGCGAAGCGGTAGGCGTAGCCGTTGTCATTCCGGGGCGCGTCGAAGACGCGAACCCGGAATCCATAGCCCCTGTGCGTGTAATGAAACTGGGCGGAGATCTGCATATCAAGTCGACGCAGGGCGTATGGATTCCGGGCTCGACGCTTCGCGTCGCCCCGGAATGACAGCTATTTCACCTGCTTCGCTTTTTCGATCCCTTCCAGGATCAGCCGGTGCGCATCTTCGACGCCGCCCCAGCGCATGATTTTCACCCACTTGTTCTTCTCGAGATCCTTGTAGTGCTCGAAGAAATGCTTGATCTGCTGCAGCGTGATGTCCGGCAGGTCGCTATAGGTCTTCACGTTGGCGTAGCGCTGCGTCAGCTTCAGTGACGGCACTGCGATGATCTTCTCGTCGCCGCCAGCCTCGTCCTCCATGAACAGCACGCCGACCGGGCGCACGCTCATCACCGCGCCCGGCACGATCGCGCGCGTGTTGGCCACCAGCACGTCGCAGGGATCGCCGTCATCCGCCAGCGTGTGCGGGATGAAGCCGTAGTTTCCGGGATAGCGCATCGCCGTATAGAGGAAGCGGTCGACCACCAGCGTGCCGGCGGCCTTGTCCATCTCATACTTGATCGGCTCGCCGCCGACCGGCACTTCGATGACCACATTGACCTCGTGTGGCGGGTTCACCCCGAGCGAGATCGCATCGATACGCATGAAAGACTCCAAATTCAGATGGTGTTGATCGCGAAGCTGTGATGGCCATCAGCAGGACGGCGTTACTTCAATAATGAAGCCCCCGCCATCCCGACTATGAGGCAGTGCCGCCTAAACAAGAGCCGGGAATGACCAACAAATCTGGCCGAAAATCGGTATTTGGACGTCGGTGCTTGGGCGTGTCTGGACGTTAGAGCATGATCCGGAAAAGTGGGAACCGGTTTTCCGAAAAGGCTTGTCCCCGGACTTGATCCGGGGATCATGCTCCAAACAAGAGCTTAATGCGTCCAGGAGAACGCGACCTTGTCGAGGTTCTTCGGCCCGAATCGCTCCGATGAGCGGGCGACCATCCGCCCGCCGAGGTTGCGGTAAAATTCCACCGCCGGCTCGTTATCCGACAGCGCCCAGATCACCATGCTCTTCAGCCCGCTCTGGGCGAGGTCGCGACGGGCTGCCGAAAACAGGCGCCGGCCGAAACCGAGGCCCTGGAATTCCGGCTTCAGATAGAGTTCGTAGATCTCGCCATCGAAATGCAGGCTGCGGGCGCGGTTGCGGCCGTAGTTGGCATAGCCGGCGATCTGCTCGCCGAACACCAGCACGCTGACGCGGCTGCCCTTGCGGATCGCCGAGTCCCACCATTGCGGGCCGCGGCGGTTGATCAGCTTGTCGAGCTCGGCGCCCGGAATGATTCCCTGATAGGCGGCGCGCCACGCCTGATCGTGTGTCGCCGCGACTGCTGCCGCGTCGGACGCCTTGGCTTGCCGGACTTCGATCAGGATCGTGCTCATCTGCTGATCAAAGCAAGACAGAGGCGCGGCTTCAAGAGCTTTACTTAATAATCGGTTAACATGTGGATTTTCTGCATCACTGGCCGTGCAAAACCGGGTGCAGCTGTACCGAAAGCGGACAATCGGCATCGCCTGCGGCGATCTGTCATTCGGTTTGCGAACGGATGCCAGGATTGCAAGGCACGCCGAGCCCCACGCGGCGCGGCTCCTTGCGCCCTAGTGCGCTGGATTTGACGTTCGTATCAGCGTTGCCGCGAGTCGGAGGTACGAACGTCAAATCCAAAAAGCGCACTAGCATCATTAAGTTGCTAGTGTCCCTTCTGGTTCTAACGTTCGCAAAGAGGGTGCCGCGAAGTGATGCGAACGTTAGAACCGGGACACTAGTCACGTTGACGATCAAACTTGCGAACAACAAAACCGGGAGAGAGTCGCATGAAAATGACCGCTGCCTTGCTGTTCGAGCAGGGCCTGCCGCACCCTTTCACGGTCTCGAAGCCCTTGCGAATCGAACAGGTGGAGCTGCACGGCCCCGGTCCCGGCGAGGTCCTGATCGAGGTTGCCGCCGCAGGCCTTTGTCATTCAGACCTGTCGACCATCGAAGGTGTGCGGCCACGCAAGCTGCCGACGGTGCCGGGGCATGAAGGCGCGGGCGTCGTGCGCGAGGTCGGCGCCGGCGTGCGCGAGGTCAAAGTCGGCGATCACGTCGTTACCTCGTTCGTCTCGAGCTGCGGCTCCTGCCGCTACTGTTCCGACGCGCGGCCGAACCTCTGCACGGTCTCCACCGCCTCACGCGCGGCGGGCACGCTGCAATCGGGCGCCCGGCGGCTGTTCTGCGACAGCGGGTCGGACCTGCATCACTACTCCGGCCTGTCCGTCTACGCGCAGTATGCGGTCGTCGCCGAAAGCTCGGTGGTGACGATCGACAAGCGCGCGCCGCTCAATGTCGCCTCGCTGTTCGGCTGCGCGGTGATGACCGGTGTCGGCGCGGTGGTGAACACGGCGCAGGTGGCGCCCGGCCGAAGCTCGGCGGTGGTCGGGCTCGGCGGTGTCGGGTTGAACTCGCTGCTGGCGCTGGTCGCCTCCGGCGCCTTTCCGATCATCGCCGCCGACGTGCTGCCGTCGAAACTCGAGTTGGCGAAATCACTCGGCGCGACCCATGCGGTGCTGGCGAACGACAAGACTGCGATCACCCAGGTGCGCGACCTGACCCGTGGCGGCGTCGACTTCGCCTTCGAGATGGCCGGATCGATGCCGGCGATGGATTTCGCCTACGCGATCACCGCGCGCGGCGGCACCACCGTCAGCGCCGGCTTGCCGCGACCGGACGCCGCAATCGCCTATCCGCACGCGGCGATGGTGACGGACGAGCGCACCATCAAGGGTAGCTACATGGGAAGCTGCATCGCGCGCCGAGACATCCCGCGCTTCCTCGATCTTTACATGGCCGGCAAGCTGCCGGTGGACAAGCTGCATGCCGGCGACCTGAAGTTCGAAGGCCTCAACGAAGGTTTTGACAAGCTCGCCGACGGCAGCGTGGTGCGGCAGACGCTGCGGCCGAACTAGGGCGTGTACTCATTAATCCGCATGTCGGCTTCACCCCCAAATGCGGACATCGCCGGGTCAACGCGGCATGTCCGTTTTGGGCCAAAAGCGGAAGTGGACTGTGCCTACTCGATCATCTCGTCCGCACGGGCGAGAAGGGATGCCGGAATCTCGATACCGAGCAATTTCGCTGTCCTGAGATTGATGATAGGCAAGAATTTGGTGGGCTGCTCCGGTCATTGAAAGTTTGCGGTTGACGGGTCAGATCAACCCAACGCGCATCATAAGATGATCAGAACGAGGATCGCCCCCCGGCTTGGGTCCTCGTTGATTGAGCAGGCGCCGCGCTCAGCTTCCACCAATAGGCTGTCGGGCATAAACGCTTCCGCTACTCTGCACAGGACCGGGCCGGCGCCCCACGGCAGGGGCGTCGTCCGGCTGCTGTCAGATCGTCACGCGGCTGCCGTCGAAGCGCGTGAAGGAGAAGCCCTCGAAGGGCTCGCGGAGCGTCGTGCGCTCGTCCCGCAGCATGCCGATAGCCACTTCCTCGCCGATCGCCATTGAGGCGGAAGCGTCGGAACGCCAGTGGATGCCCGACCAATTTCGTCCGAAACCGAAATTCACCGCGAGCTTGTTCAACTCTCCACCAACCGTGAGCGGCGGGCCGTCATAGGGCACGAGCTTCGTCGGGTCAGCCGGATCGGGCTGTACCGGGTTGGCGATGACGCGGGTCTCGTCGAAAAACGCCTTCAATATGGTAGCCGTGACGGCACCAACGCTCGTGGCACCGCCGGGATAGGTGGAGTGAAGGGGCGCGGCCTCCGGATAGGTTTGCGACAAAAGGTAGGTGCCGTATTTGGCTTTACTGCGATCGAGGGCTTCCGATTTCAGGAAGTTATCATGCAACGGGTAGTCGCTCACGCCATTGGCGAGGCGATGGTGCGCCAGACCGCCATAGGCTTCCGGTCGCACCGCCCGGTGCACGAAATACTTCTGCCAGTAGGCCGCGCGAACGGAGTTACTGATCCCCGTGGCGAGCAGTGCCTGCACATAGGGCAGCCCGAAGGTGGCAGGCCCAGGGCCCTGGGTTTTCGATTTCCGATACGGGTTCGATGGGTAGGACACGGGCTCCGCCGGTGGATACATGCCGGTATAGCGTTGGTCCGCTCCACCGCCGGGGGTCGCAAGCATCAGTGCTGCCGCCCACCCAAGTGCAGGGCCAGAGTGGACATACTCCGCGAGATCTCTTCCTGTCGTGATGTGTCGCGGTGTCGCGTCGAACTGCAACCGGCGTTTCGGTGGGGCGCCGTTCTGGATCGCCAGCCACTCCTCGTATTCGGTCAGGAATTCGTTGGAGGGCAACGCGGTGCGAATTTGAGCACTGATCCACTGCGCGGCGTAGGGCACGTCCCGGAGCAGGAATTGCGAGATCAGAGGTCCGTCCAAAACGCCTGGCGGCGTGACGGAGCGGCCCTTCGGGTCAGCCGGGTCGAAATAGAGCACATTGGCACGGAACAGCGTACCGGGTGTGACCCGCCTTCGGCCCCCGAAAATCGGCAAGCTTGTTGAGTTCCTCGGTTGCCGAAAGCACGTCGCGATTGGAGGTGTCGTCCCGTAACTCGGTCAGCGGAACATCACGCAGCAGGGATTGCCAATACACCTCGACCGCCTCGCCACCGCGCTCCGCACTTGCAAGGGTCGGCGCCGCAGGTATCGCAATCTGAGTAGGGGTTATGCCGCTGAGACTGACGGCCAGCGTGCCGACGGGATTGACCAGCTTGCGCGTGCCGCCGAGCGGGATTTTCTCAAAATCAGCGGGATCGCCCGACCGGCAAGCGGTCACGAGGGCCTGCCATGCCGCTTGTTCCACTTCGCCGCGTTTGTCGTGCGGCAGGCCGCGTGAATCGGAACCGATCTTGTTGGTGTAGCGCGCCTCGTCGCCATTCGCCGGGTGGGGCGGAATAGAAATTTTCTCGTTGTTGCTCGCGCAGACCTGTCGGACTTCGAAGGCGCGGCGCTTGAACGCCGCGTCGAGCGGTCGCGGGTCGGCGCTCACAGGCTGCGCCGCTGCCGGGGCGATTCCGGGCATGCCCGGCGGAGCCGCAAGCACGGCGGCGCTAACCGCGATACCGGCTCCACCGAGGAGCGAACGGCGAGTGACCGCGGTGGTCGGCAGGGTCGGCGATGCCAGGTCAGATTCAGTCGAAATGGTGGGGTGTTCAGCCATGGAGATCTCCTCCCTCGCAGGCACCGCTCTGGGGCCCGCGCTTTCAGGATTCAAATGGCATCCGGGCGCGCTTACGCGCACCCGCGTTGGAATGCGAATGCTGAAGGACCGGCGAAAAAGGAGGTCGGTGATTCGAGTGCAATGCTTGCCGATGGCACGACTGCTGTCCGTTCAGTCCCGCGAGGAATTCGGCATTTCCCGCCTGCGACGACAGCTATTCAAAGGGTACACGATCTCGTGCGTCCTGAAAAGACGTCTGATCTTTGGACGACTTCCGCTTTGGGTCAAAAGCGGAAATACTCGCAGTGAGCGCTTCAGGTCCGCTTTGACCTTGGAAGGCGGACTTCCCATCCGACCGTTTATGAGTACACGCCCTAGACCGTCCGATACTGTTCCATCGTCGACCGCGGTCGCTTCCCAAGGAGCGGTCGCCGCTCGCTCGTGCAGCGCACAATCCGCACCGGGTCGTCGTATGACCGGACTAATCGCGCCTCGCCAAATCGGGCGGGATTCTTTTTGCTTGAAAGACCAGCGGTTGGTGCGCTTAACTTGGCGACGCCGAAGATCAACAAGAACGCGGCCGCACGAGGAAACTGTCTATCTAAAAGCGCACATCATAAAAACCAACGTCGACGCTGGGAGGACTTCAATGACTCGCCTGCATTTGACCCGTCGCCAATTCATGGCCACGACGGCCGCCTCGACGGTGGCTCTGGCCGCCCCGCATGTTTCGCATGCGCAGGCCGGCGGCAAGCTTTCGATCGGTTTCTGGGATCACTGGGTTCCCGGCGCGAATGAGGCCACCAAGACGCTGATCAGCGAATGGGCCGCGAAAGAAAAAGTTGAAGTCTCGGTCGATTTCATCACCTCGCAAGGCGACAAGCTGCTGCTGACGACCGCGGCGGAGGAGCAGGCAAAATCCGGCCACGACATCCTCGCAATGGCGACCTGGCAGCCGCACGAACGCGCCCGGAACCTCGAGCCAGTCGACGACATCATGAAGCCGCTGATCGACAAGTACGGTGCGGTCAACAAGACAGTCGAATATCTCGGCAAGGCAAATGGCAAGTGGCTGGCCGTGCCGGCGACCATAGGCAGTCAGATGAAGGGGCCAGCCTCGAGGCTCGATCTGATGAAACAGCATGCGGGCATCGACATCAAGGCGATGTATCCCGTCGGTGGACCGCCGAAGGCCGATGACTGGAATCTCGACAACTTCCTCAAAGCCGCAGAAGCCTGCAACAAGGCCGGATTCCCGTTTGGCATCGGCCTCGGCACGACCAGCGACTCGGTCGACACGGCCGGCGCACTGTTCAACTCGTTCGGCGCCGCACTCGTCGATGCGAACGGCAAGATCACGGTGAAGTCGGATCCGGTCCGCAAGGCGCTCGAATACTGCGTCAAGCTGGCCAAGCAGTATCCCGCCGACGCACCGGCCTGGGACGATGCGTCTAACAACAAGTGGCTGGTCTCGGGCCGCGGCGCGATGATCATGAATCCACCGAGCGCCTGGGCGGTGGCCGTGCGCGACGCGCCGCAGATCGCCGAGCAGGTCTGGCACCACGGCATGCCTTCGGGACCGGCCGGCCGCTACGGGCCGTTCCTGCCGTTCTTCTGGGGCATCTGGAGCTTCTCGAAGAACAAGCCGGCAGCCAAGAGCCTGCTGACGCATCTATCGCAGGAGTCGTCGGCGCAAAAGATGGTCGAGGCCTCGAAGGGCTACGACATTCCGGCGTTCGAGAAGCTCATTACCTTCAAGGTCTGGTCTGAGGTCGGGCCGCCGACCGGCACGCTGTATCACTATCCCAACCCACATAATCATCAGATCCTGTCGATCGCGGCTGCGCCTGCGCCGCCAAAGATCGCTGTGCAGATCTATACGCAGGCCGTCCAGACCAAGATGATCGTCAAGCACATGCAGGGCGAGGCGATGGAGAAGACGCTCGCCTGGGCTGAGTCCGAGTGTGAAGGGTTCATGCGAAGCTGACGCGAGCACCTGTCCTCCGGCGCGTTAGCGCCGGAGGCGGAGTTTTTGGGACGTTGCATAGTCAGAGTTCAAAGAAACCCGATGGTCGATGTCACCGCGCCGACGCTGTCCCGAACCAGCCCGCAAAGCCGTCCACGGCGCAGTTTGCGCGGCTGGCTTGGTCGTAAATCGACCATCGCGTTCTTCATGGCACTGCCGCTGATCCTTCTGATCACGCTGCTTGTCGTCTATCCCGCCTTGTATGCGGTCCATCTTGCGACGCTGAACAAGTCGATGGAACGGTTCGTCGGCTTTGGCAACTTCACCTTCCTGTTCACGCGCGAAACTTTCTGGATGGTGGTCTGGCAGTCGTGCCTGTTCGCGATCACCGCGGTGCTGTTCAAGGCGCTGATCGGATTCATCGTCGCGCATTTCGTGCACAACATCCCCGCCAAGGGGCAGCGCAAATGGCGCGGCATGTTGCTGGTGCCGTGGGTGATTCCGCCGGCGATGAGCTGTCTCGCCTGGCTGTGGCTGTTCGATCCGTCGTATTCGGCGTTCAACTGGCTGTTTGCGAAATTCGGCATCGGTCCGATCCCCTGGACAGGCGACGCGGATTGGGCACGGTTCTCGGTCATTTTGGTCAACATCTGGATCGGTGCGCCGTTCTTCATGATCATGTATCTGGCGGCGCTGAAGTCGGTCCCGGATCAACTTTACGAAGCCGCCGAGATCGATGGCGCCAATTGGTGGCAACGGATCTGGTACATAACGCTGCCGATGATGCGCAACATCATCGCCATCACCGCGCTGTTCTCGCTGATCGTCACATTTGCAAATTTCGATATCGTGCGGGTGCTCACGGCTGGCGGGCCGATCGACAAGACGCATGTGTTTGCCACCTGGGCCTTCCGCGTCGGTATTCAGGGCGGCGACATACCACTGGGCGCCAGCGTCTCATTGTTCATGGTGCCGATCCTGGCTGTCGCGGCGGTGTTCATTCTGCGCGACATCACGAAGCGCGGGAGTGAGGTGTGATGGCTGCTGCAGATATCGCCGCGCCTGCTGCCGCCTCCCGCCGCGTTCCAAAATACGGCAGCATGAAGCGCGACCGCACGTGGGCGCTGCGCTGGTCGTACTTCTTCCTGGTGCTGTTTGCGATATTCTTCCTGTTGCCGCCGGTCTACATGCTGATCACCTCGCTGAAGACCAGCGCGGAGATTTCCGCGGCAACCAACCCCTGGTGGGTCTTCAACCCGACGCTGTCGAATTATGCAGAGCTGATCGGCTCGCGCGACTACCAGATCTTCTTCCGCAACTCGGCGATCGTGTCGATCGTGGTCGTGACCATCACGATGCTGATCGCCATACCGGCTGCGTTCGCGCTGGCGCGGATGCGTTTCTGGGGCTCGGCCACGCTCGCCACCGGCGTGTTCCTGACCTACCTTATCCCGGAGACGCTGCTGTTCATCCCGCTGTTCAAGATGATGGCGGTGTTCAACGACCTGACCGGTATCCAGTTGATCAATCGCTGGTGGGTGCTGCTGATCCTTTACCCGACGCTGACGGTGCCGTTCTGCACCTGGATCATGATCGGCTATTTCGCTTCGATTCCGAAGGAGCTGGACGAAGCCGCGATCATCGACGGCGCGAGCTGGATCCAGACGCTGACGATGATCTTCATCCCGGTGGCGCTGCCCGGCATCATTGCTGCGACCATCTTTGCCTTCACCGTGTCATGGGCGCAGTTCCTGTATCCGCTCGCGTTCACCACGTCGACCAGTGAGCTGGTCTTGCCCGTCGGCATCATCACCTCGCTGATCAAGGGCGACGTGTTCAACTGGGGGCAGATCATGACCGGCGCGCTGCTTGGCGCCGCGCCGCCGCTCATCATCTACGCGTTCCTTATGGACTACTACATCGCAGGCCTGACCGCCGGCGCGACCAAGGGCTGAGCAAGCGGGAGTTCCATGGCAAACGTATCGCTGCGCAAGATCTTCAAACGCTACGACAATGTCGAGGCTGTGCGCGGCATCGACCTCGAGATCAAGGATCACGAGTTCGTCGTTCTGGTCGGGCCGTCCGGCTGCGGCAAGTCGACGACCTTGCGCATGATCGCAGGCCTCGAGGACATCACCGGCGGCGAGATCGCCATCGACGACACCGTTGTCAACGACGTGCCGCCGAAGGATCGCGATATCGCGATGGTGTTCCAGAATTATGCGCTCTATCCGCACATGACCGTCGCCGACAACATGTCGTTCGGGTTGCGGCTGAAGCATTTTCCGAAGCCGGAGATCAAGGCGCGGGTGACCGAGGCCGCGCGCATTCTCGACATCACCGAGCTGCTCGATCGCAAGCCGAAAGCGCTGTCCGGCGGGCAGCGGCAGCGCGTCGCCATGGGCCGCGCGATCGTGCGCAACCCAAAAGTATTCTTGTTCGACGAGCCGCTGTCCAACCTCGACGCGAAGCTGCGTGTGCAGATGCGGATCGAGATCAAGCGCGTACACCAGAAGGTGCGCACCACGACTGTCTACGTCACCCACGATCAGGTCGAAGCGATGACGCTGGCGGACCGGGTGGTGGTGATGAACAACGGCGTGATCGAGCAGGTCGGCCCGCCGAACGACCTCTACCACACGCCGCGGACGCGGTTCGTGGCCGGCTTCATCGGCTCGCCGGCAATGAATTTCATTCCGGCGCGGGTCGAGACGGCGGGCGACGGCCTGCAGGTGAGTTTCGGCAATGGCCTGGCGCTTCCGATCCCGCCGGAGCGCGCCGCGCGGTATCGCCCGCATGTCGGCAAGGACAAACTCTCGCTCGGCCTTCGTCCCGAGCATCTCACCGAGATGCACCCGCATCTGGGTCCTGGCCACGTGCCGTTCATGGCGCAGATCGACGTCAGCGAGCCGATGGGCATGGAGACGCTGGTCTACTTCAAGGTCAACGGCAGCGACGTCTGCGGCCGTGTCAACCCCAAAGCCGGCGCCCGCGACGGCGCCCCGCTGCAGCTCGCGGCGGACCTGAACAACATGCACATCATCGACGAGACGTCGGGGCTGGTGGTGTGAGGCGCAGCTGCCTCCACGAAGGTTTTGACAAGTTCGCGGACCGTGGCTTACTGCTGTTGCTGGCGGGGCCGCGGATTATTCATGGCGAAGGGCGTTTTCACTACTAAAGTTGCGCCGAGCTATGATGACTTGCCCGAACGGCAGTATCATTTTCCGCGAACATACTTGAACCAAGTGAGGCAGACGCTTGGGGATCACATCGTCTATTACGAGCCGCGTCGAAGCAGCCAAGAGCTGTCGAGTAGAGGCGGGCGCCAAGCATACTTTGCAGTCGCGCGAGTTCACGAGATCGTAGAAGACAGGAATCAAGCGGATTCCTTCTATGCCTTGGTAGACAGCTATCTAGATTTCGATCGACCCGTACCATTTATTGAAGGCGATCAGTACTACGAGCGCCGGTTGAAAAAGGAAGATGGCAGCACGAACAAGGGAGCTTTTGGCCGCGCTGTCCGGATCGTGCCAGATGTGGAGTTCGATCTGATCCTCAAAGCGGGGTTTGCCCCAGTGCTTAGCGGCCAAGCTCCGGAGCTTGCGACGACCACTCCTGAGCTTGACGAGCCGCACGTTGTTTTCGAGCGGCCGATTGTTGAAATGACAGTTTCGCGGCCATTTCGCGAACGGTCATTCATGTACAATGTGCGGTCCGCGTATGAAAACAGATGCGCGATGACCGGACTGCGATTGATCAATGGCGGTGGTCGGCCGGAAGTACAGGCGGCGCACATTCAACCTGTCGCGGCTGACGGCCCCGATTCGGTGCGAAATGGATTGGCGCTGTCCGGAACTGCGCACTGGATGTTCGACCGCGGCCTAATTTCCGTGGACGATGATTACAAGATACTTGTGGCAAAGAATCATGTTCCCGAGGACGCTGCTCGTCTCTTGAACAACAGTGGGCTTGTCAATTTGCCTAACGATCCGACGCTATATCCAAATGCTCGATACCTGAAGTTTCATCGGGATAAGGTCTTCAAGGGTTAGCTATCGCATAGCGTGCGATGAGATCAGATTGCGGAGGGCGGTGACCTGCAACCTACGATCGGGAGGTGCAAGGCCGATCGGCTAAGCCGGCACCTTTAGGCTGGCATGTAGCGAGGGCGGAACGCGTTCTCTGAGGCGCCAACGGACGGTAATCGGCTTATTCCCCTCCCACGAAACAAAATCCACTTCGCCACAATAAGTAAAGGGCGTTGACCTTGAACCTGTTTTCTTTGTCGGTCGGACGAAGAGATGTACACGGACGTCCTTTAGGACGTGATCCCGAATGATTTGTCCGTGCTTGGATTCCTGTGTGGTTCGATTCTGGCTTTGCCAATTGAACTCTTGATCCGACAGGAAATGATCAGAGTACCGGTGGTCGGCATTCATGTCGTCCTTTGCGAGCGTGACGAGCAGAAAGACGTTGAACTCATTTACGACGAACCCAACGTTCCAGATAGCAGGGTTGAACGGTAACCCATAGGCCGGGGGAATGTCTTCGCGAAGGTAGCGTTCCCAAGGTCGTGCACCGGAATATAGCGAGGCAGCGAGAGGCTCCATGAGGAGCCTCCGGCCTTCGCGGCGAAATCTCACCTGATCGGAGCGTGATACCAAGCCGGTGTCGTTACCGAACCAAGCTCGCAAGATCAGCGGAAGCTCATTGTCGGAAGAATCGCCAGCTGTAACGACATCTATGGTCGACGTGGTGACGAATGCCTGCATTGGGCGAGCATCAAGTTCGACCTCCATGAATCCTTCGAGCGGCCGGCCTGCATTCGTAGGTAGGATAAGAATCGGAGAATCATTCCCGTCACGGGACACGCGACAAATGACATCCGGTACGGGACCTCGCGCTAAGTACTGTGCGAGGCGCCAGTCGAGAATTTCTCGCAAAAGGGTACCGAAGGCCGCAGAATCAAAAATCGGAAAGGCTAAGCCGAACTCATCGCCATCGAGTTTGAAGTATGGGCCACCATTCGAACCTCGCATCCCCACCAAGGAGTTGATTGGCTTTCCAAAAAGGAGGCTTTGAATATCCTTAAGGCCGTATCGAGCAGAGAAGTCGGTTGCTAGACCGTGAATGCGACGGACGAGTAGTGTGGCTCTGCGCGAAATGATTTCAGTGGAAAGACTCGTGCCTAAAGTCTCTCCGTCAAACATCGCGAGCAACAGAACTAGCTCATGGCTGCCAGCAAGTTCAATTCTTTCAAGAGCGTCAAAGAACTCTTGCGAGGTTGCCCAAGCGGCCTGTTCGTTCGTGGAGAGGCCGCCCATCCGCTCAACGAAGCCCAACCATGATCGCTCACTGTTGCTGCGTGGATTAAGGCCGGCATGGTGCGTTTCAACAGCTGTGGGGCGGACGCCGTTTCGTTCCTCGAAGCCGCGATAGAAGCTCTCCAACTCCCCTTCGATTCGAGTCGGCCGAGCGAGATGCTCCAAGATATTCAAAGCGGTCGTCTCATAAGTAACATCGCAGCCAGCCGGCAGATCGATCCGTTCATCGCGTATTGCTTGAAGAAGCTCCCGCTGGCGACCGCCGCTCTCAGCTGAATGGTCTAGGATGGTTGCCATCCCTTGCAGCTTGTTTAGGAACGCACGATGGTTGCCTATGTAGTCGATTACAGTCAGATGCTTCTTCTCGCGAGAAACGCGTAAGCCGCGACCGAGTTGTTGTAGCCAAATTATGCTGGACTCAGTCGGTCTAAGCATCAGGACGGTATCAATCGATGGAACGTCTACGCCCTCGTTAAACATGTCGACCGCAAAGATCGCGTCTAGGGCTCCATCCCCGAGCTTTTGCAATGAAGTAGCGCGGGGTGCGCTACTTGGACCGGAGTGAACCGCGACGGCTCTCAAGCCTTCACGGACAAAGATGCGCGCCATGAAGTCCGCATGTCGCTGTGAGCAGCAAAAGGCAATGCAGCGGCGGCCACCACGTTTTCGAAGTTGATCTAAGGCATTCAGAGCGCGGGCTTCGGTTGCAACTGCGGCGGTAAGTTCCTCGATGTCGAACTGTGTGCTTCGCCACGGAATATTGCTATATTCGACGTCATCTGGAACGCCAAAATAGTGAAACGGACAAAGATGTCCGCTTTCGATACCGTCGCGGACATTGGCCTGAAACACGAGATTTTCCTGACAGAGTGTCAGCAGATTCGCGCCATCTGTACGGTCCGGAGTCGCTGTCAAGCCGAGCAAGAATTTCGGACTAAAGTGATCGATGATGCGCCGATAGGTTGGGGCTGACGCGTGGTGAAACTCGTCGACTACGATGTAGTCAAAATCATCCGCTCGAAATCGAGATAAGTGGGGGAGACGAGCAAGAGTTTGCACTGATGCGAACACGAAATCGCTGTCAGTCTCTCGATATGCGCCAATCAGACGTCCAATGCTAGCGGTTGGCCGAACTTGCCGGAACGTCGTTATCGCCTGGTCTAGAATTTCTTCGCGATGGGCGATGAAGAGAACGCGACGGTAGTCGTTTCGATCACTGTCGAATGCGGCTAGCCATGTCTTCCCCAGACCGGTCGCAAGCACAACCAGCCCAGCCGTGAAGCCTTCCTGCCGCGTGCGCTCAATCGCGGCCAGCGCATCGCGCTGTATCGCGTGAGGCTGGGGTCTGGGCTTTGCTCGTTCATCGTCCACGGTAGATCCGTTGAGCACCGGCAAAGGCCCCAGGTCGCCTATTTCTTTCAATCCCTGCCCCCGTTGTACGCAGGTTGCAGGCATGACGGTCTGGCGGGTCTATGGTCATCGTGTACTATGCAACGTCAGAGCCAAAATGCAGATTTCGGATCGAGGTCATACTTGAGGGCGAACCATTCTACGAAGTTGTTCGGCGCCTCCTTGCTTTCCCAATGGGGCTTAAGGTACTCGTCTGAAATTCCTGCGTCGTCGAGGGTAATCAAATAGACGGCCTTTAATCTATGGTCCACGGCATGGCGCCAGTTTGCAAACGTCATCTGGCTCCAAGTCCAATGATCAGCGACCTTCGGCATATCAACTGCCTCAATGCAAATTCAGAAAGTCTGACTCGACGCACAATGATGCTATCTGGAACGGGCATTGCGAGGCAAGCAACGGAATTGTCTCTACAAGCGAAGATGAACTCGCGGCGCCTCTCGCGCTGGATTGCTTTGGCGCTACGCGCCGCGCAATGACGGCGGCCTTGCGGTCGGCACCACCGCCACCGCCGCCCTGATGCCGCTTTCCAGCGCGCCGTGGCAGGTGGAGAAGTAGTTCGGCGAGGTGGCTTCGCCAGCAAAGAAAATCCGTCCGTCTACGGGGCTTGCTAGCTTCGCGCGATCGTCGGCGCGGCCGGGTAACGCGTGGGAGTAGGAGCCGTTCGCGAACGGGTCGTGCGCCCAGCGTGAGGCGGCGAGCGGACGCAGCTTCTTGCGGTAGTCGGAGCCGAGCAGGGCGACGATCTCGTCGATTGCGGCGGCGGCGAAGGCGCCGTCGCCGGCGTCTTCCAGCTCGCGCGCGAAGCGGCCGCCGAAATAGCCTTCGATGCCGGAGAAACCCTGCGGGCGGAGATGATAGCTGCCGGTGCCGACTTTGGTGGTCGAGCCGCGCAGGTGGCCGTCCTTCGGCAATGCGTCGCCGTCGTTGTCGAGCGCCAGCATCACCTTGTCGGCAAGACCAAGCGGCAGGCCGCGTGCGGCCTCGATTTTTTCCGGAAGCGCCGGCAAGAACCGCAGGCTTTCGTTGGCGATCAGGTTGGTCGGCACGGTGACGATGACCTTTCGCGCGCTCAGCGTGCCGCGCGACGTCTCGATGCGGACGCGCGCCGACGAATGGTCGATCAGGTCGACTCGCGTGTCGAACGCGACCGGGCAGGGCGCACCGTAGGCTGCGACCAGCGCGCCGTAGCCGCGCTTCACCCGCCAGTTGAATTCGGTGTCCTCATAGGCGTCCATGTCGTAGATCGACACGCGATCGAGCTCGACGCCGTTGATGTAGGTCGAGACGCAGTTGAGCATCGCGTTCCAGCGATTGCCAGGCAGCAGCAACTCGCTGGCCGGTCGGTCCGGTCCGTCTTCGGCCGCAACCTCTGCCCGATCATAGAACGCGTCCATCTCCTTCAGATACGCTTCGCGCTCCTTTTGCGGGAAGCCGATATTAAAGGTCTGCTGGCTCCAGTGCGGACGGCCGCGGTCGATCTCGAAGCCGAGGCTTTCGGCGATGCCGACGAACATGTTGCGGTCGGCCGAATGCAGCCAGCCACAGCCGACGTCGAAGATGGTGCCGTTCTCAAGCTGCCGGGTGAAGGCGCGGCCGCCGAGCCGGTCGCGTGCCTCGAGCATGATGACGCTGAGGCCCTTGCCTTCCAGGGCGCGAGCGGCGCCGATGCCGGCTGCGCCGGCGCCGATGATGGCAACGTCGATTTCGGAGGGGAGGGGCATCAGGCAGGTGCGTCCGTTGGATCGAGCACTGTGACAGGTATATATTTTGGCGCCCGAACGAAAGTGGGAATTTGGGGCCACCACTCGGGCTGCGCTTCGTCTCGCGGTTGTTGGATGGGAGGTCGCGCAGCGGCGGTCGCGGAAATCGTTGCCGACCAGATTCTGTCAGCAGTCTTCGGATTTCGATGAATCAGAAATTGAAAATTACGGATTTTCAGAATATATGTTCGTCACCCGCTCCGGTGGGAGGGCGAGTGCGCATTCGTCAGCGTCTCGGAGCGGCTGCGACGGGTCCGTCGCGGTGCCGGCCCTGTTCGGTCGCCGTTGAGAGGCGGTGGCCGGCAGGGATGATGACCGGCGCCGAGGGCGGACGGCCCAAGCGGTCCAGCAATACGGTCGGGTCCTCCGTATTCGGTCAAGTGGAGCCGGGCTCGGCTCCCGCTGGAACCCGGCAAGCCGTTAATCCGGCGCGTGCGGAACGCAGGCGAAGGCTTCGTCTGTGGTCCGGTTCAGCTCAAGCGTTTGGGCTGAACCACCGCCGTGTGCCGGTGCGTCGGCATACGGATTGCCCGGATGCGACAAGCATACGGGAGCCGCGGGCGCGGCCTTTCGCCCTGTGTTCCGCACGCCCTCTTTCCAAGGGATGCGAGAGAAAGAAGACCGGCAAGCCCTGGGGCCGGAGTGAACACGGGGCGACTTGGCGCGCCGTAGCGCAAGGCTCGCAATGACGACAATTCCCAATTACGACAACTGCGGCTCAGGCGTCGGGGTCGATCCGTCAGCTCGCCAGCGCTTCCTTGCTCTTTTCGGCGCGCTTGCGGTCGTTGGGGTCGAGCAGCTTCTTGCGCAGGCGGATCGACTTCGGCGTCACTTCGACCAGCTCGTCGTCCTCGATATAGGCCAGCGCCTTTTCCAGCGTCATCCGGATCGGCGGGGTCAGGCGCACGGCCTCGTCCTTCGAGGTGGTGCGGATGTTGGTGAGCTGCTTGCCCTTCAGCACGTTGATCTCGAGGTCGTTGTCGCGGGTGTGCTCGCCGACGATCATGCCGCGATACACCTTCCAGCCCGGCTCGATCATCATCGGACCGCGGTCTTCCAGCTTCCACATGGCGTAGGCGACGGCCTCGCCCTGCTCGTTGGAGATCAGGACGCCGTTGCGGCGGCCGGGGATCTCGCCCTTGTAGGGCGCGTAGCCATGGAACAGGCGGTTCATCACCGCAGTGCCGCGGGTATCGGTCAGAAGCTCGCCCTGGTAGCCGATCAGTCCGCGGGTCGGTGCGTAGAACACCAGCCGCAGACGATGGCCGCCGGACGGCCGCATCTCGATCATCTCGGCCTTGCGCTCGCTCATCTTCTGCACGACGACGCCGGAATGCTCCTCGTCGACGTCGATGACGACCTCCTCGACCGGCTCCATCCAGCCGCCGGTGGCCTCGTCCTTCTGCAGCACCACGCGCGGGCGCGACACCGAAAGCTCAAAACCTTCGCGGCGCATGGTCTCGATCAGAATGGCCAGCTGCAATTCGCCGCGGCCCGAAACTTCCATCGCGTCCTTGTCGTCGGCTTCCGTCACGCGCAGCGCGACGTTGCCTTCCGCTTCGCGCATCAAGCGGTCGCGGATCATGCGGCTCGTGACCTTGTCGCCTTCGGTGCCGGCGAGCGGCGAATTGTTGACGATGAACGACATCGACACGGTCGGTGGATCGATCGGCTGCGCGACCAGCGGCGTCTCAACCGACAGATCGCAGAAGGTGTCGGCGACCGTGCCGTTGCTAAGGCCGGCAATGGCGACGATGTCGCCGGCTTCGGCCTCTTCCAGCGGCGTCCGCTCGATACCGCGGAAGGCAAGAATCTTTGAAATGCGTCCCTGCTCGATCAGCTTGCCGTCGCGGCCGATCGCCTTGATGCTCTGGTTCGGCTTGATGCTGCCGGAGGTGATGCGGCCGGTGATGAGGCGGCCGAGATAGGGATTGGCTTCGAGGATCGTGCCGATCATCCGGAACGGACCTTCCTCCACCGTTGGCGGCGCGACATGGCGCAGGATCAGGTCGAACAGCGGCTGCATGCCCGCGTCCTTCGGACCCTCCGCGCTCTCTGCCATCCAGCCCTGCTTGGCCGAGCCGTAGAGGATCGGGAAGTCGAGCTGCTCGTCGGTCGCATCAAGCGCTGCGAACAGGTCGAACACCTCGTTGATCACTTCGGTCGGTCGCGCGTCGGGGCGGTCCACCTTGTTGATGACGACGATCGGCTTCAGTCCGACCTTCAGCGCCTTCGAGACGACGAACTTGGTCTGCGGTAGCGGGCCTTCGGCGGCGTCCACCAGCACCAGTGCGCCGTCCACCATGTTGAGGATGCGCTCGACCTCACCGCCGAAGTCGGCGTGGCCCGGCGTATCGACGATGTTGATGCGCGTGTCCTTCCACTGCACCGAGGCGGCCTTCGCCAGAATGGTGATGCCGCGTTCGCGCTCGAGATCGTTGGAGTCCATCGCGCGCTCGACCTGGCGCTGGTTGTCGCGATAGACGCCGGACTGCTGCAGCAGGCGATCGACGAGCGTGGTCTTGCCATGGTCGACGTGTGCGATGATGGCGACGTTGCGCAAATTCATAGGTCTACCGATTTGGGTTGCTTGGGACCGACCCCGCAAAACACGGTGCCCGGCCTTTGGGCCGGGCATTCGGGGTACGCGTTGCGGCGCAATATAGTCAGGAATCTCTAAAAAACAACGACTTCTGCAGGCTAAAGCGCTATCGCGCCTTAGTTTCTTGTTTGAGCATGATCTTTTCGGAAAACCGGTGCCCACTTTTCCGGATCATGCTCGACTAGCCCATTTTCGGGTCAAGAGTGACCGACCAGAGGGCATTATCGGCCCGATCTCGGATGGTTACCGTGAACTGGCCGCTCCCGCCGTCGATTTTCACGTGGCCAAAGAACTGCATGCCGGCCGATGGCGGCAGGTTCTGGCGGCCGGGTCCGGGCGCTTTCACGAATTTCAGCTCAGGTCCGAAGGTATTGTCGAGCTTGCCGGGGCCGAAAGTTCCCGCGTGCAGCGGGCCGGACACGAACTCCCAGAACGGCTCGAAGTCCTGAAATTGCGCCTTGTTCGGATCATAGTAGTGCGCGGCGGCGTAGTGGACGTCGGCCGTCACCCAGACCGTGTTGCGGACGCCCGCGCTCTTGATGAAGCGCAGCAGGTCGGCGATTTCGAGCTCACGGCCGAGCGCGGGGCCGTCACCCTGGGCAATGGCTTCGGAGCCCTTCTGATTGGCGGCGTCGTCCGCAACGATGATGCTGAGCGGCATGTCGGAGGCGATCGCCTTCCAGGTCGCGCGCGAGGCGTGCAGCGAGCGTTTCAGCCAGGCGAGCTGTTCGGGGCCGATGAACCAGGAGTCCGGACCGTAGCTCGTCTGATTGTTGTCGTTGTTCGGTCCGCGATAGCTGCGCTCGTCCAGCATGAAGATGTCGAGGTGCGGGCCGTAGGAGATCGTGCGGTAGATGCGCCCGGGCTCCGCGGCGCTGCTGCGGATCGGAAACATCTCGTGGAAGGCCTGACCCGCACGTGCGGCCAGCAGCGCGACGTTGCGCTCCTTGTAGGCCGCCGAAAGCTGCTTCGACGCCGACCAGTTGTTGGTCACCTCGTGGTCGTCCCACTGCACATATACCGGCACCTCGGCATTGAATGCGCGCAGGTGCTCGTCGAGCAGGTTGTACTTGTAGGCGGCGCGGAACTCATCGAGGGTTTCGGCGACCTTGGCCTTCTCGGGGATCGTCATGTTCTTCCAGATCTTGCCGTCCGGAAGTTTCACCTCGGGCAGGATCGGGCCGTCGGCATAGATCGTGTCGCCGGAATGGATGAAGAGATCGGGGTTGTGCTTGCGCATGGTCGCGAATGTCGTCATGCCGCCGTCGTCGGGATTGATGCCCCAGCCCTGGCCCGCGACATCGCCGCCCCAGACGAAGCTGACGTCGCGCCGGTCGGCGGGCGCTGTGCGGAAGCGGCCGGTCGCCCACTCGCTCTCGACATTGACCTGCGCGAGATCGCGAAATTTCACGCGATAGAAGATGGTCTGGCCGGCCGGCAGATTCTCGAGCAGCCGCTTGGCGCAGAAATCGCTCTCGGGCAGCGCCGCGATCGGCGGCAGCGCTATCGGATTGCGGAACGACTCGGTCGTCGATACCTCGATCAGCATCTGCGCGGGCCGATCGGTGCGCGCCCACACCATACCGCTGTCGGCGGACACGTCGCCGGACTGGAGGCCGTGCGTCAGCTTCGGCCGGTCCGCGGCGTGACTGATGAATGGTGTGAACAGGCCGGCCGCCAAGGCCGTGCCGCCGACGGTCGAGGATTGCAGGAAACGCCGGCGGGAAATCAGGAGCTTGCGCGCTGTCATCGTGGCCTCCGCATTGAGAACGGCTGCAGCATGCGGCAGCACGACGACCGATCTAGAATGATTGTATAAACGCCGCGTGACTTCAAACCACCGCGCGTGTCGGTCGGATCGGCACCAGCGGCGCAGGATCGGTGGCGAGGAACAGGCGGCGGTCGGCGACCGCATTGTGGAACTGCTCGAGCGCGATCTGGAACGCGGTGAGCGTACCGGCTTCGATGGCGCCGCTTTCATAGCAATCGAGTGTGTCGCGCAGGATCACATCGGCCTCCGCCTGCATGGAGTCGAGCTCCTCGTGCGAACCGGCCCTGCGTGCGTCGGACAGCATTTCCAGCAACCGCTCGCGCAGCGATGTGTTCATCGTGCGCTCGTCCTTCTTCAGGTAGCTCGCCGCCCACGCGCCGGCCGAGCCGAGCAGCGACATGCCGAGGATGGTCCACCAGATCAGGTCGCTGTAGCGATCCATGAAGGTCCGCTCTTCGCCGTCGACATAGGCTTCCGCGCCCGCGTGCACCGGGATCGCGGCATCCTTGTCGGTGTCGGGGACCTCGATGCGTGCAGCTGCCGGATTTTCCGCGATCAGCGCCTGGCGCATCGAGAACAGCTGGCGCGTGAATGTGGTGACGGTGCTGTCCGACACCGATTTGCGCGCGACGATGTGGTGGCCGAAGCTGATGGTCTTGGTGGTTTCCTCGGGACGCGCGGGCGCGCTCCCGAACGCGCCGGCCGAGATCTCGGTGGCGTCGTAGATCGGGTAGCGGGACTCGATCGAATCGGCCAGATCGATCGGCAGGAACACCGGCGTGCCGCCGTCGCGCAGCGTGGCCGCGATCGCATCCATGGTGATCTGGCTGTTGACGGGACCGACGGCGACGAAGGCGTCGGCCTTGTTGCCGCGGATCGCTTCGTTCACCTCGGTGGTCGCGAACTGCACGATCTCGATCTTGTCGGCCGGCACGCCATATTGCTGCAGGATCAGCCGCAGCAGGTTTACGTTGGACTGGCTGCGCCCAATCACGCCGACCTTGTGTCCGGCCAGGTCGCCGATCTTTTCGATCTTCTTGCCCTTCGATGCAGCGGCCGCCTTCTTTCCCTTCGTGCCCTTCGCCTCCGGCGGAGCCGGAGTCCAGATGGCGACAACATTCTTGCGGACGGTGGCGACGGCCTGGGCGTCGCTCGGCAGCTTCTGGTCGCCGCGGACCACCGCCAGATCGGCCAGGCCAGCTTCCATCGTCACCGCGCTCTGCACCGAGCCTTCGGTCGGCACGACGCGGAGCCGGATCGAGCTGCGCTCGCGGCCGGCCGCCTGCGGGTCGAACACGCGGGCGATCGACTGCACCAGCTTGAAGTCGTCACTGTTGGCAGGGCCGACGGCGATGCGCAGGGTGACGGGGCGGTTGTAGTAATAGGTCGCAGCGGCAATGGCGGTCATGGCCGCGATCGCGGCGGCGATCAGCGACAACACCGTCATGATCTTCGGGCCGCGCCGACGCGGCGTCGTGCCCAGCGTGGGGCCGGCGGGGCCTTCCGACGTCATGGAGCGGGAAAAGAGCTGTCGCAGATTCAGGTGCGTGATTCCGTGTTTTCAGCCGGCAATCTAGCAACTTTCCGACCTGGTCGCAGTTCCGATACTGGACCTTGGTTAGCACCGCCGCCGGTGCAGGCTCGGTGTTTCAGTCGATTCGAACGGGTCCGAGGTTCGCAAAGCAAGGGTGCCGGGTGTGGTAAATATAAGGCACCAATCGATGGCACGAACAATTGAGGAGGCGTTGATGGCCGAAAAACTGACCGGCGAGGGGCGCACCCAGGCGCTGGCGAAGCTCAAGGGCTGGGCGGACGTCTCGAACCGCGACGCCATAGCAAAGACCTTTGTTTTCAAGGATTTCAACGAGGCCTTCGGCTTCATGAGCCGGGTCGCGCTGGTCGCTGAAAAGCGCGACCACCATCCGGAATGGAAGAACGTCTACAAGACCGTCGAGGTGGTGCTGTCGACCCACGACGCGGGCGGTTTGACGCAGAAAGATATCGCACTGGCGGAGGCCATGGACGCCATCGCCGGACGTTAGCGTTCTTGCAAACGGGGCTCTCGGTCACCAATTTTTGACCATGTCCGGCACACGCCGGACGGAGGTGGAACGCAGATCGACATGGCGATGGATCGCACGACCGACTTCAACGCAGACGACTTTGAGCCGGCACGCAAGCTCGCGCAGGACGGCGAGAGCGTGCGCAAGCGCTTCAAGGCAAAATTCAAGAAGATCGCGGCGCGGCTGCCGTTCGCCGAGGATCTGCTGGCCGCCTACTACTGCGCGTTCGATCGCGAGACGCCGCGGCATGTGCAGCTGTCGCTGCTCGGCGCGCTCGCCTATTTCGTGCTGCCGTTCGACTTCATGCCGGACCTGCTGCCGGTGCTGGGCTTCACCGACGACGCAGCCGTGCTGGTGACGGCGCTGCGCATGGTCGCAACCAACATCCGCCCCGATCACCGCGAAGCCGCGCGGCAGGCGCTGTCGCGCGGGACGGACGATATCGATGTGCCGGTGAGCTAGGCTACGCCCGCCTCACGGATGCAGAATCACTTTCCCCATCGCCTTGCGGCTTGAGAGCACGGCCATCGCATCTGCCGTCTTCGCCAGCGGGAAGGTCGCGTGCACGTGCGATGAGAGCTTGCCTTCCGCCGCCCATTGCACGATGCGCTCGAAGTTGGCGCGGCTTTTTTCGGGAAAGGCTTTCGCAAAACCGCCCCAGAACACACCGCGGATGTCGCAGCTCTTGAGCAGGGCCAGGTTGAGCGGAATGCGCGGGATCGGGCCTGACGCAAAGCCGATCACCAGCAGGCGGCCTTCCCAACCGAGCGCGCGCAGCGCCGGCTCGGTGAAATCGCCGCCGACCGGATCGAACACGATGTCGATGCCTTTTGCGCCGCCGATCTTCTTCAGGCCCTCTTTCAGATCTTCCTTCGCATAGTTGAACAGAATGTCCGCGCCGTGCTCCTTGCAGAACTGCAGCTTGTCGTCGGACGACGCACAGGCGACCACGCGCAAGCCCAGCAGCTTGCCGATCTCGATCGCGGCGAGACCAGTGCCGCCGGCTGCGCCCAGCACCACCAGCGTCTCGCCGGGTTTCGGATCGGCGCGGTCTTCCAGCGCATGCAGGGCGGTCGAGTAGATCAGGATCACGCCGGCGGCGCGGTCATAGTCGAGGCTGTCCGGAATCTTCACGGTGGACGCAGCCGGTGCCGCGACCTTTTCGCGCGCACCGTTGTAGCCCACCGACGCAACGACGCGATCGCCGGGCTTCAGGTCCGTCACGCCCGCGCCGACGCTGTCGACGACCCCGGCGATTTCCGCCGCCGGCGAGAACGGGAACGCCGGCTTGGTCTGGTACTTTCCCTGCACCATCAGGATATCGAAGAAATTCAGCGCGGCGGCCTTGATCGCGATCACCACCTCGCCGGGTCCCGCCACCGGATCGGGCAACTCGCCAAGGACGAGGTCTTCAGGTTCGCACCATTGGGAGCAAATGATCGCTTTCATTTAAGGTCACCGTTGCGCTTCGGAGAAGTTGGGATGGCGATCTTCATGGCGGATTTGGCTTCACCCGACAATGCCCCTGCGGAGCACGGCGGGTTGCCCCGGACAGGCGACTCAGGCCAACTGCCTTCACAATTTTGCCTTTCCCGTCTATTCCAGTCCGCTTTCGGGATTTTCCACCCTGGCCGGGGTATCCCTGAACGAACGAGGGTGTGTGATGCCGGAGCAACGAGGAGTCCGTCTGGCGGCGTACGTAGTCGCGGCACTCGGGTGTGCGTGGTCTGCCGACGCGAGCGCGCAGGCCGCGAAGGGGGCGAAGGGCACTCCCCCTGCCAAGCAGGAGGCGAGTGCCGTCACAGGCGGCGCCGAGCCGACACTGGTTGGCCAGTTCGGCACCTGGGGTGCGTATGTCGCCTCTCCCGGCGGTAAGAAGGTGTGCTTTGCGCTGGCAAAGCCTTCCTCGATGAAGACCGATCCGCCGAACCGTCCACGCGATCCGGCCTACGCGTTCATCTCGACGCGCCCTGCCGAAAAGGTGAACAACGAAGTCTCGATCATGATCGGCTATCCGCTGAAGCCGGGTTCCGAAGGCACCCTCGAAGTCGCGGGCAACCGCTACGCGATGTATACGCAGGGCGACGGGCTCTGGATCAAGAACGCGGCCGAGGAAGACAAGATGGTCGACGCGCTGCGCAAGGGTTCCGACGTCACCATCAAGGGCGTGTCCTCGCGCGGTACCGAGACGACCGACACCTACTCGCTGAAAGGCCTCGCCCAGGCGTTGGACCGCCTCGGCCAGGACTGCAAGCGTTAACGAATCCGCATTGATTCCGGCGCGAGAAAGCGCCATGTCAGGGGCCATTAGAGCCTCCGGGCGGATCGCGGCCAAGCTGCCGCGCGGGATTCCTTGATGAGCGAGATGGCGGCGCAGCCGCAAGCTTCGACTGGCGCGGTGGCGCGCGGCGTTCTCGTGGAGAAAACGCCGCTGGAAAGCTATGTGCCGCCGGCAAAGCCGTCACTGATCGGTCTGTCGCGCACGGAGCTGGCGGAACGCCTCGCCCAGGCCGGCGTGCCCGAGAAGCAACGCAAGATGCGCGTGCAGCAGCTCTGGCACTGGATGTATGTGCGCGGCGCGCGCTCGTTCGACGAGATGACCAACGTCTCGAAGGCCTCGCGCAGCGAACTGGAAAAACATTTCACCGTCGACCGGCCCGAAGTCGTCGCCGAGCAGATCTCGGAAGACGGCACGCGCAAATGGCTGTTGCGGTTGCCGAGCGGCGATGCCGCCGAGCGGCCGCACGAGGTCGAGTGCGTCTACATCCCGGAGACCGACCGCGGCACGCTGTGCGTGTCGTCGCAGGTCGGCTGCACGCTGAACTGCTCGTTCTGCCACACCGGCACGCAGCGGCTGGTGCGCAACCTCACCGCCGGCGAGATCGCAGGCCAGGTGATGATCGCGCGCGATCGCTTGAACGACTGGGTCGACCGCGAGACGCCGAACGGCAATCGGCTGATCACCAATGTCGTCATGATGGGCATGGGTGAGCCGCTGTACAATTTCGACGCGGTGCGCGACGCGCTGCTGATCGTCTCGGACAACGAAGGCATCGCCATCTCGCGACGGCGGGTCACGCTGTCGACGTCGGGCGTGGTGCCGAACATCGTGCGCGCGGGCGACGAGATCGGCTCGATGCTGGCGATTTCGCTGCACGCAGTGCACGACGACCTGCGCAACGAGCTGGTGCCGCTCAATCGCAAATATCCGATCGCCGAGCTGTTGGAGGCGTGCCGCAACTATCCCGGCGTGTCGAACGCGCGGCGCATCACCTTCGAATATGTGATGCTGAAGGGCGTCAACGACTCGCTCGACGATGCGAAGCGGTTGGTGAAGCTGCTGAAGGGCATTCCGGCGAAGATCAATCTCATTCCGTTCAACCCGTGGCCCGGCTCGTTCTACGAGTGTTCGGACTGGGACCAGATCGAGAAGTTTTCGGAATACATCTTCAATGCCGGCTATTCCTCGCCGGTGCGCACACCGCGCGGCCGCGACATCCTGGCCGCCTGCGGCCAGCTGAAATCGGAAACCGAAAAGCTCTCCGCACGCGAGCGCCAGGCGCTGCGCGCCATGGCGATGACGGATTAGTGGTCGTGCGAGACGGCCGTCATGCCCGCGAAGGCGGGCATCCAGTACGCCGCAGCATTTGCGATTTGACCGCTGACGCTCTGGGATACTGGGTCCCCGCCCATAGCCGTTCGAAGAACGGCGTGCTTCGCTCGCCTATGGCGGGGACGACGATGAGAGGGCGAGGCAGTTCCGCTCGCTTTAGCTGGCGCGTGCAATGATTCTCCTCTGGCGGCTGATCGTCATCTTCTTCGCCTTTCTCGTTGCAAGTTTTGCCGCGGGTGTGATCGTCGTCGTCGCGATCATGTATCCCGAATTCAGCAGCCTCGATCTCGGGCCGATGGATCGCGATGCCCTGGCGGTGATGACCGGCTTCGGTTTCATCTTCGTCTCGGGCTTTGCGTTCCTGCCGGCGCTGGTGATGGTGCTGGTCACTGAATCTTTCTCGATCCGCAGCATTCTGTTCTATGCGCTGGGCGGTGCGCTGTTCGGCCTCGGCGTCTATTTGGCGTTCACGCAGTTCGACATGTCGGCGATGACGTTCGTCGGCGTGGAACGGCGCGAGCTTGAGGTGATGACCGGCGCAGGAGTGGTCGCCGGCCTCGTCTACTGGTTCATCGCCGGCCGGCGCGCCGGCGTGTGGCGCGGCTCGCAGTGATGAACCCTATCTGGCAAATTCGTGACGTTGTGCGCTCTTTTCAGCGCCAGCGAGGTCGGCTAGACCGGCGTCCATGAATCGCGCAGGCCTTCTTATCGCGCTGTCATTGTCGCTGGCGTTCGTCGTCTTGTATCTGGTCTATCCGCAACTCGACCTGCGGATCGCCGGCGCATTCTACGATGCCGTGGCGCGAACGTTCCCGATGCGATCGCAGCTCGTCGCGATGATCGCGCGCGAGACGGCGATGATTATTGCCTGGGCGATCTGCACGCCGGCGCTGGTGGCGCTGGTCGTCAAGCTGGCGCGGCCCGACAAGCCGATGCTGATCGGTGGTCGGACCGCCGCCTATCTGGTCATCACAATGATATTGACCGCCGGCATCGTCACCAATCTCACCTTCAAGAGCCTCTGGGGCCGTCCGCGGCCGGTGGCCGTCGTCGAATTCAACGGCCAGTGGAAGTTCACGCACTGGTGGCAGCCGGGCGGCGAATGTCCGAAGAACTGCTCGTTCTTCTCCGGCGAGGCGGCGACCGCATTCTGGACCTATGCGCCGGCCTCGCTCGCGCCGCCGCCATGGCGGCCGCTGGCCTATGCTGGTGCGACCGTGTTCGGCCTCGCCACCGGAGGCCTTCGTGTCGCCTTCGGCGGCCATTTCGTCAGCGACGTGCTTGTCGCCGGCCTCGTCACATTCCTGCTGGTTTGGCTGGTGCACGGTCTGCTCTATCGCTGGCCTTCGACGCGCACGACGGACGAGCGCGTCGAAGCCTGGCTGACATGGGTGGCATGGCCGGGATACTCGTTGATTCGACGCGTACTTGGACGAAAGCCGATCTCGCCGGATCCCGGCAGCGGTGCTCGCGCTCAACAACCCGTGCCATGACCATCGCGGCCCAGACATCGCACCGGGCGTTTGCGCCGAGCCTGGCGCTGACAGCGGTGCTGCTCGCGGCGCTGACGCTGATCCGCACCATCGGTTTGCATTATTCCGTCGTCGACCTGTTCTTCGACGAGTCGCAGTACTGGGCTTGGTCGCGCGAGCTGGCCTTCGGCTACTTCTCGAAGCCACCTTTGCTGGCGTGGATCATCGCCGCGTCCAGTGCGGTCTGCGGCGATAGCGAATTCTGTGCGCGCGCGGCGAGCCCGATCCTCTACTTCGGCACGTCGCTGATCATCTATGCAACCGCCGAAGAGCTCTATGATGCGAGGACGGCGTTCTGGTCGGCGCTGGCCTTCACGCTGTTGCCCGGCGTCGTGTTCTCGACGCGCATCATCTCCACCGACGTGCCACTGCTGTTCTGCTGGGCGCTGGCGCTGCTCGCCTGGGTGAAGTTATTGCGCGCGGCGGATTGGCGCTGGGCAGCCGTGCTGGGCGCGGCGCTTGGTGCGGGCATGCTGGCGAAATATGCGATGGCGTATTTCCTCGCCGGCATCGCCATCTCCGCGCTGTTCGATCGGGCCTCGCGCGACACGCTCAAGCGGCCGCAGACCTGGGCCGCACTGGCGCTGGCACTGCTGATCCTGTCGCCGAACATCATCTGGAACATGCTGAACGGCTTCGTCACGCTGAAGCACACCGGCGACAACATCCAGGGCGGAGGTTTCAAGCTCTCGCCGCTCGGTGCGCTCGAATTTCTCGTCACCCAGTTCGGCGTCGTTGGACCGCTGCTGTTTGGCGGCTTGCTCGTCGCGTTCGTGCGCTTTCGCGGCAAGAGCACGACCCGTGAAGATCGGCTGATGCTGGCCTTCGCGCTGCCGTCGCTTGCCGCAGTCACGGCGCTGGGCTTTCTTCGCAACGTCAACGCGAACTGGGCGGCCGCGGCGTTCGTCGCGGCCACCATCGTCGTTGTTGCGATCTGGGTTCGGGAAGGGCGGATGCGGCTGCTCGGCGTTACGCTTGCCATCGGCGTGATCGCGCAGGTGGCGATGCTGGCGGGCGACGTGGTCGCCTACCAGGCCGGCATCCCGCAGCTCGGCGAGAAGGGCGATCTCTATCGGCGGACGCTCGGCTGGCGCGGCCTTGGCGAGGCCGTGCAACAGAAGGCGCGTGAGGTGGGCGCGAAGACGGTCGCAGCGGAAGGCCGGCACGAACTCGCCTCGCTGGTCTACTATTTACGCAACGCGCCGCAGCCGGTGCGGTCATGGCCGTCCGGCGACAATCCCGACAACCATTTTGATATGAGCAACCCGCTGAACGGGACGGTGGGCGAACCGATTCTGTTCATCACGCACTGCCCAAACGAAGCGCGGCTGACAAAAGTGTTTCCGCAGGTGAAATCGCTCGGCGACTTCACGGTCCGCAGCGGGCCAAATTCGCAGCGTTTCTACAAGGCGTTCCTGCTGAGCGGGCTTGGGGCCTACAGCGGCCCGATCGCGCCGCTCGGACCATGTGTCCAGTGAGGCCCACGCGGGCCGCCCACGGATGAAGGGCGGGCCGCAATGGGCCCGATGCCGCTTGCGCCGGAAGCCATTGTGCCTGTAGAGCATTTTCAGCCGAACAGCCGCGCGGGCGCGGCCGCAAACACTTTAGGGTTCTCATGAGTAAGGGCGACGTGAAGAAGGTTGTGCTGGCCTACTCGGGCGGGCTCGACACCTCGATCATTCTGAAATGGCTGCAGACCACCTATGGCTGCGAGGTGGTGACGTTCACCGCCGATCTCGGCCAGGGCGAGGAACTGGAGCCGGCGCGCAACAAGGCGTTGATGCTCGGCATCAAGCCGGAGAACATCTTCATCGAGGATTTGCGCGAAGAATTCGTGCGCGATTACGTGTTTCCGATGTTCCGCGCCAACGCGGTCTATGAAGGGCAGTATCTGCTCGGCACCTCGATCGCGCGGCCGCTGATCGCCAGGAAGCAGATCGAGATTGCCGAGAAGGTCGGCGCCGATGCGGTGTCGCACGGCGCCACCGGCAAGGGCAACGACCAGGTGCGCTTCGAACTCGGCTACTATGCCCTGAAGCCCGACGTGAAGATCATCGCGCCGTGGCGCGAGTGGGATTTCCGCTCACGCGAACAACTGATCGAGTTTGCCGAACAGCACCAGATTCCGATCGCCAAGGACAAGCGCAACGAGGCGCCGTTCTCGGTCGACGCAAATCTTCTGCACGCGTCGTCGGAAGGCAAGGTGCTGGAAGATCCGGCGATGGAAGTGCCGGACTATGTGTATTCGCGCACCATCGATCCGGAGAAGGCGCCGGACAAGGCGACCACCATCACCGTCGATTTCGAGCGCGGCGACGCTGTGGCGATCGACGGCAAGAAACTGTCGCCGGCGGCGCTGCTGACAAAACTCAACGAACTTGGCCGCGCCAACGGCATCGGCCGGCTCGACCTGGTGGAAAACCGCTTCGTCGGCATGAAGTCGCGCGGCATGTATGAGACGCCGGGCGGCACGATTTTGCTGGTCGCGCATCGCGGCATCGAGCAGATCACGCTCGATCGTGGCGCAGCGCACCTGAAGGACGAGTTGATGCCCCGATATGCGGAACTCATCTACAACGGCTTCTGGTTTGCGCCGGAGCGCGAGATGCTGCAGGCGGCGATCGACTACAGCCAGCAGCACGTTGCAGGCCGGGTGACGCTGAAGCTCTACAAGGGCAACGTCATTCTCGTCGGCCGCGAAAGCCCGAACTCGCTGTACGACCAGGACCTGGTGACGTTCGAAGAAGGCAAGGTCGCCTACGACCACCGCGACGCGGCAGGCTTCATCAAGCTCAACGCGCTGCGGCTAAGGACGCTCGGGCAAAGGAAGAAGAAGCTGGGGAAGTGACCTCTGTCATTGCCGGGCTTGACCAGGCTTGACCCGGCAATCCATCTGCTCTCGCAAGAGCTTTGAGCGAAGAGCGATGGATGCGCGGGTCAGGCCCGCGCATGACACCGTTGGTGTCAACCTACCCGCATCGCCTCGAGCAACGATCTGAACGCCCGCGAATACTCCGCGCCGGCCTTCTTGATGTCGCCGCTTCCCGCGCAGGCGACTGCGGCTTCGGTCATGGCGCCGAGCAGCAGCCGCGCCAGCGGTTCGACCGGCTGGCGGGCGATCAGGCCGCGCTCCATCGCCGCCTGCAGCGCGCGCGGGATCTTGCCGCCGAAGTGCTTTGCGTCGATCTCGCGCCAGCGCTCCCAGCCGAGCACCGCGGGGCCGTCGCGCAGGATGATCTGGCCGGTGGCGCCCTTCGCGCAGGCGGCGAGATAATGCTGCGTGCCGGTCGCCATGCCCGCCAGCACATCTTTCTCCGCGCGCGACACCTTGTCGATCTCGGCGACGAGGTCGTGCGAGACCTCGTCGAACACGGCTTCGAACACGTCTTCCTTGGTCTTGAAGTGATGATAGACCGCGCCCTTGGCAACGCGCGCGGCGGCCGCGATGTCGTCCATCGTCGTCTGCTGAAAGCCGCCGTCGCCGAACAGCTTTCGTGCGGCTTTGAGGATTGCCGCCTGTGTCGCTGCCCGCCGGTCCGCCTGTGTCGCCATCGCAACCTTCTAGCGAATTGACTTCCCGACCGCCAGTCGATAAATAGCGACCGTCAGTCGGTATTTAAATTGAGGAGTAGCGACTATGCCGAGCCGGGCGACGATTGAAGCTTTTGCGAAAACGGTCGAATCTAACGACCACGTCGGCGCGATCGAACGCTTCTATGCGGCGGACGCGTCAACGCGCGAGAACATGGCGACGCCGCTGGTCGGCAGGGAGGCCCTCGCCGCCAAGGAGCGCAAGGTGCTGGCGTCCTACAAGGAGGTCAAAACCACGCGGCTGAGCCCGATCCTGATGGAGGGCGACACGGTGGTCTTCCACTGGCGGTTCGAGTTCACGCCGGAAACCGGACCGGTGCGGGCGATGGAGGAAATCGCGCTGCAGACCTGGCGCGGTGAAGAGCTGATCGAGGAGCGCTTCTTCTACGACCCGCGGCAGCTTGCGCCGCCGCCGGTTTCGTCCAAATCCGCGCCGTAACGATCAATACCCGTAGCCACCCTTCGGAAGGCCCGGCAGGTCCCACGGATCGTTCAGAGGCTGGCGCGTCCAGGGGCGGCCGGTGATCTGGTCGATGGTTGTCTGGGTGTAGCCCGGCGGGATGGCGTAGTCGGTGTACTTGCGCTCGCCCGGCAGAACCTCGGTGCCGGCGTCCAGCCAGCTGCGCTTGGAGACATAGATGCGGGTGCGCGGGCCCTGCTGATACTGGACGTTCGGCGACACCTGGTTGCGGGTGAGGACGCTGTTGCGCGTCTGCTGCGCGTCGGCCGGGGTGCCCAAGGTTGTGGCAAGCAGCGCCGCAAGCCCAAGCCCGGTCGTCAGAATTCTCGGATTCATCTCATCCTCTCAAGGCATTAGGCCCTATTCGTCCGGCACCATACAGGCTGGGGTCACAGCGCGACAAGGTTATTCCGGCCACACCTTGAAACTAAATGACGTGAACCGGCCAAAGGTTGCCTTGAAGGGTGCCTTGGCGGCCCGGAGTTTTGCCTCGGTTCAGCGGATTGGGCTCAGCGGATAAGCCGCTTGAGCGGCCTGCGCGGCGAGGTGTCGGTGGTCTGGGTCACCGGTTCTGCGTAGCATTTTGCCGGCTGCTTCATGCGCTCGGTGATGAAGGCCGTCGCTTCCGCCGACGGCAGCGGGCGCTTCAGCGCGAGCTTGTCGAGCGTGCAGGCCAGCGCGCCGAAACTCGGCCGGGCACCGCTGCCCCCACAATACCAGCCCTTCAGGTAGAACGCCGTCGTGTCGAAGCGGCTCAGATAGGAAATGCAGAGTTTTCGGCGGCCGTCCGCACTGACCGTGAATTCGCTTGCGCGCACCGATCCGAAACGCGTCTCCAGATCATGGAAGTTTGTGCCCGATTGATAGATCCAGCCTGAGATCGTCCGAAGCGACCCAATCTCGGTTGCATAGCTGCGAATCAAGCCCTGGTAGGCCTCCTTGGGCACGACCGTCAGGACCGTCATGTCGACATCGCGGTCGTAAAGCTGTCCGTATTGCAGGCTCTCGATCCAGCCTTGCGGACGGTTCTCCGCCTTGCTGATTTGCCGGCGGCTGGACAAGGCATTGCTGCCAATCTGAAACACCGGCTGTGCTTTCACACTTTGCGGCGAGGGCGGCAGCCGCGCCCAGATCCAGTGAGCGATGAAGCCCGACGAACGCCAGGGCAAAGAGTCCGACCGCGTAAAACGCGAAACGGACGAAGCTGCCGGCAGTCTGGGTCGCGATCTGGACGTTTGAGCGGGAAAATTCCATGAGCATTCCAAGTTCTGGGCATTCCAGGTTCAGCGGGCCGTCAGGGCTTCTTTGATGCAAACGAGCCGCGCAATTGCGGCTCGCCGGTCGCGGTCACCCAGTCGGACTGGGAGGAATTGCTGCAGCCCGCGCGTTTCAATTCGGCGCGGGCGAACAGTTCGGCCATTTTCGGGTCGTTGCCGGCGGACAGCATGGTCAGCCGGTCGAGTGCACAGGCGACCGCCTGGCGCTGGGTTTGCGCATTATCGCCCTGGCAGGACCAGCCGCTGATCTGCAGGCGGGGCGTCTCGAAGGTATGCGCGAAGCCGATGCAGGGCTGAGGTTTGCCGCTGACATGGCTGGCAAAGCTGACCAGTGCCACCGGTCCGAATTTCGTCTCGATCACACCACCCGCCTGCATCGCATCAGTGCGGCCGTCGGCGATCCTGGCGGCGATCTCGGAGGCAACCGGACCGAACGCCATCAGTTCGGCCCCGGGCCGGTAAAGCTCGATCTGCGACAGCGGCGCTTCGGCAAGTGCCGCGGACCAGCGCAGGATGTCCTTGCGGCCGCCCTCCGGGTGCCTGAGGATTTCGTAACTCTCTGACTGGCTTGAAAAATCGGCGACTGGCGCGGCGAAGGCGGGCTGCGGGCGGACGGCGGCGGACCAGGCATCGCGGCTTCGCAGCGGGATCGCCGCTTCCACCATGTTGCTCGCCACGCCGGAGAACACATCGGAGGCGATCAGCGCCATTGCAGCGACGCCGCAGGCGTAGGCCAGCAGCCGCACGAAGACCGCGCGGAACTCCTCGGCGAAATTGATGAACACCGGATGCGCGCGAAAGAGCAGCGGTGTGCTAGATTGGTAACCGTCTGCGTTCATGAGGAATTTGCGATACCGGTGGCGTTGTCTTGAGCCCGGTTCTCGCATAGAAGCACGCACGCTTCAGTTAGCCGCCGCAGCGGCACTGCCGCATTTTTGTCCGGAGAGTCAACGATGGGTTACAAGGTTGCAGTAGTTGGAGCGACCGGCAATGTGGGCCGGGAAATGCTCGACATCCTGGCCGAACGCCGGTTTCCGGCAGACGAGGTCGTGGCAATCGCATCGAGGCGCAGCCAGGGCACGGACGTTTCCTTCGGCGACAAGACTCTCAAGGTTAAAGCGATCGATAACTATGATTTCTCCGACGTCGACATCTGCCTGATGTCGGCCGGCGGCGCCGCCTCGAAGGAATGGTCGCCGAAGATCGCGGCCCAGGGCGCGGTGGTGATCGACAATTCGTCGGCCTGGCGAATGGATCCCGATGTGCCGCTGATCGTGCCGGAAGTGAACGCCGATGCGGTGGCAGGCTTCACCAAGAAGAACATCATCGCCAACCCGAACTGCTCGACGGCACAGCTCGTCGTCGCGCTGAAGCCGCTGCACGACTTTGCGAAGATCAAGCGCGTCGTGGTGTCGACCTATCAGTCGGTGTCGGGCGCCGGCAAGGAAGGCATGGACGAATTGTTCGCGCAGACCAAGGCGGTCTACACGACCGGTGAGATCGTAGCGAAGAAGTTTCCGCGCCGCATCGCCTTCAACCTCATTCCGCATATCGATGTGTTCATGGAAGATGGATACACGAAGGAAGAGTGGAAGATGATGATGGAGACGAAGAAGATCCTCGATCCCGCCATCAGACTTACCGCGACGTGCGTGCGCGTGCCGGTGTTCATCGGTCATTCGGAAGCGGTCAACATCGAGTTTGAGAACCCGATCACGGTTGACGAGGCGCGCGACATCCTGCGCCGGGCGCCGGGTTGCCTCGTCATCGACAAGCATGAGGACGGCGGCTACGCCACGCCGTACGAAGCGGCCGGCGAGGACGCGACCTACATCAGCCGCATCCGCGAGGATGCGACGGTGGAGAACGGTCTCGTGCTGTGGTGCGTGTCGGACAACCTGCGCAAGGGCGCGGCGCTGAACGCGATCCAGATCGCCGAGTGCCTGAACAACCGCAAGCTGCTGCAGCCGAAGCGCAAGGCGGCCTGACTTCGCGAGCTTAGGTGGAAAAGGCCTGCGGGATTCTCGCAGGCTTTTTTGCGCCTTCATCGCGAGCTCGATTGCGCGCAAGTGCCGGTCATCCGGTAACAAAACACCGTCCAATTCTGTTGTTTGTAAGTTCGTTCTTAACATCGCGCCAATATCCTTGGTGAATGTCCGGTTTCCCGACCGGACTTCGCACTTACGAGGACTGTCGCACGATGCTTTCCTTGCTTGATCGGATCTCGATCCGATCGTCGCTCTATGCCCTGTTCGGATTGTCGGCGATCGTAATGTGCGCGCAATCTGTCGTCTCGGTCTGGGATGCCTGGAAACATGTGCATCAGGCCGAGCGCGTGATCGATGTGGCCGGGGCCGGGCGGCAGCTGTTCGATGCCCTGCAGCACTTCCGGCCGGAGCGCGGTCCGACCCGCGTGGCGCTCGGCGCGCCGATGGCGGCGGATTCGAAACTGATCGCCCAATTCGAGGCGCTGCGCGCCAAGGCGGTTCCGAGCATCGCCGCAGTTGTGAGCATCTGTGCGCGCGTCGCCTGTGCCGACGGCAGTGAAGCGGAGAAGATCAGGCAGGCCGCGGACAAGGTTGCAGCGTTGCGCCCCGAGGTCGATCGTGCGCTGCGGCTGCCGCTCGCCCAACGTCCCGCTAGCATTGCCAAGACCTGGAACGACACCGCCTCAGCCCTGGTGGATGAGCTCGAGCGCGTGTCGCTCGCGCTGAACGACAAGATCAGGATGATCGATCCGTTCATCGCCGAACTGGTCGGGATCAAGGAGGCCGCGTGGATGGTGCGCGACGGCGTCGGTCTCGAACGCAGCCTGTTGCTGGAAGCAATGGCCGCGAAGGCCCTCGCTGTCGACACGCGGGTCAAGACCGCGGAACTGCGCAGCCGTGCCAGCGCAGGCTGGCAGAACCTCAAGATGCTGTCGGCGCGACCGGGCGTGCCGCCGGAACTGGTGGCGACCATCGGGGTCGCGCAAAAAGAACTCTTCGAAAAATACTACAAGACACGGGATCAGGTCGATAAGGCGTTGATCGAGGGACGTGATCCGCCCGTGAACCAGACCGAACTGGTGAATGTCTCGAATGCGGTGATGGACTTCGTGGTTGCGATCTGTACCGGGGCGTTCGACCAGATCCTCGCCAATGCGACAGCACAGTCAGCGACGGCAAAGCGCGATCTGGCCATCAGCCTGGGGCTATTTTTGCTTTCGCTGGCGATCGGCGTGACGGGCCTGATGGTTGCATTCCGAAAAATAGCCAGGCCGATGGACCGCATCTCCAGGGCCATGCTGCAGGTCGCGGACGGCAACCTTGCCGAAGACGTACCCTACCGCGGCCGTCGCGACGAAATCGGTCAGCTTGCAAGTGCGCTGGTCGTGTTCAAGGACGGCATGATCGCCAGACAGGAGATGCAAGGCGCGCAGCGCGCGGATCAGCAACGCGAAAAGCAGCGGCAGGAGATCGTCGAACGGGCGATCGCGTCTTTCGGCGAATCGATCGGCCGGACCATGGACACACTGGCCACGGCCGCCGTTCAGATGCGCACCACCTCCGGAGAAATGAGTGGCCTCGCCGCCGATACTGAGCAACGCGCGAGCGTGATCGCTGCGGCGACCGAGCAGGCATCGAGCGGCGTGCAAAGTGCCGCTGCTGCGTCGGAACAGCTGTCGGCGTCGATTGTCGAGATCAGCCGGCAGGTTGCGCAGGCGGCGGATACCTCGCGCGAGGCCGTCGGCGCTGCGGCACAAACCTCCGAAGCCATGCAGGGGCTCAGCGCGGCGGCAATCCGCATCGGTGAAGTCGTCAAGCTGATCACTGCGATTGCCGAACAGACCAATCTTCTTGCCCTCAACGCAACCATCGAGGCGGCCCGAGCCGGCGAGGCGGGCAGGGGTTTTGCCGTCGTTGCGTCGGAAGTCAAAGGGCTTGCCGGTCAGACCGCAAAGGCAACGGACGAGATCCGCACGCAAATCGAGGATGTTCAGAAGGCCACGCAGGCTGCGGTCGACGCCATCGCAGGCATCTCCGGGCGGATTGGACGCATCAACGAGGCGTCCACGGCGATTGCCGCCGCGATCGAGGAACAGGGTGCCGCGACCCAGGAAATCACCAGCAATACCCAGCGGGCCGCGCAGAGCGCCCACGAGGTTTCGTCAAACATTATTGGCGTCACCGAACGTGTCGCACAGACCGGCCGCACGGCATCGACGGTGCTGACAGCGGCCAACGACTTGCAGATGCAAGCCGGTCATCTCAGGAGCGAGGTCGATCGCTTCCTTGCCTCGATCCGGGCTGTCGGATGAGCAGGGCTAGTCTGCTGTCTTACTCTCGCCACTCACCTTCCTGAATTCGCCACTCGCCTTGTCGAGCACCGCGAGCGAACCCTGCGCGACGCCGAAATAGGCGCCGTGTAGCGACAGCGAGCCGCGGTCTGCGAGGATGCTGATGCACGGGAAGGTCATCAGGTTATCGAGGCTGCGCTTGACTGCGGCCTTCTCGAGCCGGGTCAGGAATTCTTGTTCGGCTTCGCCGGAATTGCGCGGCGTCGCGTCGAGCACAGGCGTCAGCAGCGACATCCACTTGCCGATGAAGTCGCCGGGCGACAGCGGCGCAGCGTCTTCCTGTGCCAGCGCCTTGATGCCGCCGCACTGCGCGTGGCCGAGCACGACGATATGCTTCACCCGCAGCACCTGCACGCCGAACTCGAGCGCCGCCGAAACGCCGTGTGCCGCGCCGTCCGGCGCATAGGGCGGCACCACGTTTGCGACGTTGCGGACGACGAACAGTTCGCCGGGCTCAGCGTCGAAGATCACCTCCGGCGACACCCGCGAGTCGCAGCAGCCGATCACCATCACTTCCGGCGACTGCCCGCGCTCCGACAATTCGCGGTAGCGCGACTGCTCGGTCGGCAGGCGCTGGGTCGCGAAGGTTCGGTAGCCGGAAATCAGCCGTTCGGGAAAAGAAGTCATGGGCGTCCGATCGAGGTTCCGCGTCATGGCCGGGCTTGACCCGGCCATTCACGTCTTGCGATGTGAATGGACTAGAAGACGTGGATGCCCGGCACAAGGCCGGGAATGACGATTTCGGAGGCTGATCATGACCCGCCCGCGCCGCAGCCTTCTGTTCATGCCGGGGTCCAATGCCCGGGCGCTGGAGAAGGCGCGCACGCTGCCGGCCGACGGTATCATCCTCGACCTGGAGGATTCCGTTGCCGTCGACGCGAAGGTCGCCGCGCGCGATCAGGTCGCGGCCGCCGTGGCCGCTGGCGGCTTCGGACACCGGGAAGTGATCGTGCGGGTAAACGGCCTCGACACGCCCTGGTGGCTCGACGATCTCGGCATGGCCGCCAAGGCGAAGCCGCACGGCGTCCTGGTTCCGAAGGTGGCCAGTGTCGCTGATCTCACGGCCATCGCTAACCGCTTCGGCGACATCGCCGCCGACCATACCATCCGCGTCTGGATCATGATCGAGACGCCGCTTGGCGTGCTGCGCGTGGCGGAACTCGCGGCCGCCGCACGCGACAGCGAGATGCGGCTTGCGGGCATTGTCATCGGACCGAACGATATCGCGCGCGAAACGCGCATGCGCATGGTGCCGGGCCGCGCGCCCATGGTGCCGGCGCTGATGCAATGCGTGTTTGCGGCGCGCGCGCATGGCCTCGACATTCTCGACGGCGTCTACAACAATTTCAGCGACACGGAAGGCTTTGCCCGCGAATGCGCGCAGGCGCGCGAGATGGGTTTTGATGGCAAGACGCTGATCCATCCGAGCCAGATCGAGCCGTGCAACGCCGCCTTCACACCGGCGGCGGAAGATGTCGCAGCGTCGCGCGAAATCCTGGCCGAGTTTGCGAAGCCTGAGAACGATGGCCGCGGTGCGATCCAGATCCGGGGACAGATGGTCGAGCGCTTGCACATGGAAATGGCAAAGCGCACGGTGGAGATTGCCGATGCGATCGCGGCGATGAAGGCGGGCTGATCGGGAAGAAACCTCACGCGCAGGTGTTGGTCAGGCAGGGCGGGGCCACCAGCACGTCGGACGTTCACAATCGCGGAGCCGTTACATGAAACTCGCCAATGCATCGCTGCTGTTCGCCCTGTCGCTGCTTTCGTCCGTCGCGTTCGCTGACACCGCCGCGCTGGCGCCGAGCGGGACGCTGCGCGCGGTCTTTCTGGCGAATAACCCGGCGCAGGCGGTTCGCGATCCGGCGAGCGGGCAAATCCGCGGCGCATCCGCCGATCTTGCACGCGAGCTCGGCCGCAGGCTCAACGTGCCCGTTGCTCTCGCACCGTCCGCCAGTCCGCAATCGGTGATCGACACAGTGGCCAAGGGCGACGCCGATATCGGCTTCGTCGCCTACGCGCCCTCGCGCACCGGCACGGTCGAGTTCTCGCAGACCTACATGCTGGTGCGGCAAAGTTTTCTGGTGCCCGACGCCTCGCCCCTGAAATCGGTTGCCGATATCGATAAGGCGGGCCTGCGCATCTCCGGCGGCAAGGGCGACTCCGTCACGCTATTCCTGGCGCGCACCTTGAAGGCCGCGACACTGGTCGAAACCGACGGCACGCCGGCCGACACCAAGCGCAAGTTCGACGCGCGCGAGATCGATGCCTTTGCCGCCAACCGCCAGCGGCTGACCAACATGATGAAGGACATGCCGGGCTATCGGCTGCTGCCCGACAACGTGTTCGACGTGCCGCAGACCGTCATCGTCGCCAAGGGCAACACGAAAGGGTTGGCCGCGATGAATGCGCTGATCGACGATGTGCGGCAATCGGGCTTCCTCAAGAGCGCGCTGGAGAAGAGCGGCATCGTCGGCATCGACATCGCGCCATCAGGCTATGGCTACGGGCGGGCGGAGTAGGTATGCCTGAGCTTGTTTTCTACTTCGCGCCCGGCACGAGTTCGATGGCGCCGCACATCGCGTTGCACGAGGTCGGCGCGTCGTTCGAGGCGCGGCCGTTGTCGTTTGCGACAAACGAGCAGCGTGATGCGCCCTACCGTGCGATCAACCCGGAAGGCAAAGTGCCGGCGCTGCTGGTCGACGGGCGGCCGCTGACGGAAGTCGCGGCGATTTTGTTCTACCTTGCGAAGCGCTTTCCTGAAGCCTGCCTGCTGCCGCAGGACGATATCGAGGCCGAGGCGCAGGTGATCTCGTGGATGTCGTTCATTGCCTCAACCGTGCATCCGGCGCGCCGGCAGGGGCTCGATTACGCAACGGGAATCTACCGGATCGCGGACAAGCGACTCGGCGCGAACGAATGGGCGGTCGGCCGCTATTCGATCGCCGACATTCATCTGTTTCGCCTGTACTGGCGCTTCTTCAATTCGCTGAAGCCGGCGGTGGGGACGTTCCCAAACCTCGACGTGCACTACGCACGCATGATGGCGCGGCCTGCGGTGAAGAAGACGATCGCGATCGAAGCGGCGATCGGGTATCACCTGCCGGGCTGATTGCGGGCTACGCTCACGTTAAAGCCACGGCATTTTCTCTTTCGCCTTGCCCTCATAGGTGTCGATGGAGGTCTTCTTCTCCATCGTCAGGCCAATGTCGTCGAGGCCGTTGAGCAGGCAGTGCTTGCGGTGCGCGTCGATCTCGAACTTGACCTTGCCGCCATCGGGGCCGCGGATTTCCTGCTTCTCGAGATCGACGGTCAGCGTCGCGTTGGCGCCGCGGTCGGCGTCGTCGAACAGCTTGTCGAGATCTTCCTGCGACACGCGGATCGGCAGGATGCCGTTCTTGAAGCAGTTGTTGTAGAAGATGTCGCCGAACGAGGTCGAGATCACACAGCGGATGCCGAAGTCGAGCAGCGCCCATGGCGCGTGCTCGCGGCTCGAGCCGCAGCCGAAATTGTCGCCGGCGACGAGGATCTTGCTCTTGCGATAGGCCGACTTGTTCAGGACGAAGTCCGGGTTCTCGCGGCCGTCGTCCTTGTAGCGCTGCTCCGAGAACAGGCCCTTGCCGAGGCCGGTGCGCTTGATCGTCTTCAGATACTGCTTCGGGATGATCATGTCGGTGTCGACATTGATGATCTTCAGCGGCGCGGCGACGCCTTCCAGCGAGGTGAACTTGTCCATCGGAGCGGGTTCCGTTCGGGGTTGCGGCGGGTTGTTTATCCCGGCAGCAGACGCCGGGAAAGCCCGTTTAGCCCGCGTCTGACGCAACGCTGGCTTCGATCCGCTCCATATCGTCGTCGGAAAGCCCGAAATGGTGGCCGATTTCGTGGATCAGGACATGGCGGACGATATGGCCGATGGTCTCGTCGTGGTCCGCCCAGTAGTCGAGGATCGGCCGGCGATAGAGCCAGATCATGTTCGGCATCGGGTTCGGGTCGCTGTGGCTCTGGAACGGCAACCCGACGCCCTGAAACAGCCCGAGCAGGTCGAATTCGCTGTCGATGCCCATGGAATCCAGCACCTCGTCCGTGGCGAAATCGTCCACCCGGATGACCAGTCCTTCGCAAAGCTTCCGGAAGGTTTGCGGCAGCCGTTCGAGCACGGCATGCGCCATGACCTCCATCTCGGCAAGCGTTGGTGCCTTGAGGTCGGACCAGTCGGGATCGAGCTTTGCAGTCATCCGAACTTGTTTATGGGAACGGAGCCGCCCGGCCAAGTGGCCTTGAGCGTGCGGTGCGGGACGCGTAATGTTGCCACGTCACAGCGGGCGCGAGGGCAGGGCGATGCGGAAATTGGGACTGGCGATCATGGCGGGCGCCGCCGTTGCGCTGGCGACGATCTGCATCGGCAGTTCTCCGGTCGAGGCGCAAGGCGTGACGCGCGACAGTCAGCGCGCCAACGCGGCGAAGCAGATTGAAACGTCGGCGCAGTCGCGTCGCCGCCGCGCCCCGACACAGCTTCGCGTCATTCAAGAGCGTGTGTATTTGCCGCCGACGGCGGTGCGCACCTGTGACGCCTGGTACGAGCAGGAATTCCGGCCGAGCGGCACGGTGATCGTGCCGCGCATGCGCTGTCGCTGGGTGGCCGGCTAAACTCTTCGAAGCTGCAAAGCGCAGCAGCGCTTCGCGTTCATGAGCCGACGCATTCATCATTGCGGCGCGATCATTCATGCCGTGTTCACGTCATCATCCCTAGCCTGCATCCTGGGGCAAAACAGGTAAGTCCGTCATGTGCGGACTCCGATCCACTTCAGGATCGAGGGAGGGGATACACGGATGAGAAGACTGTTTGGCTTCCTCGCCATGGCGGGGTTGATGCTGGTCGCGCAACCTGCCGAGCGCGCGCAGGCGGTGTCGCTGATCAATCCGGCCGCCGCGGCAGAGACGAAATACCTGTCCGACAATCTGACCGTCGAAGTCGGTCGTCGCGGCGGCTTCCACAGAGGCTTCCACGGCGGCGGACGCCATTTCGGCCACCGGCACTTCGGTCACCGGCACGTCCACTTCCATCGAGGGCACTTCCACCGGCATCACTTCCACCATCGCCGCCACTTCGTGCACCGTCATTACTGGCGGCCAAGGCCGGTGTTCTATCCGCGCTACTATTACGCCCAGCCACGGCTGTACTGCCGCCGGGTCTGGACGGACTTCGGGCCGCGCCGCATCTGCCGCCACCGGCCCTGGTGGGTCTGAGCACGCTACTGCGTCGCAATATTCGGCCGGGCACCCCGCGGGGAGGCCCGGCTATCTTGCCGGTTCCATGATTGCCGCCTATCTCATTTGAGGAGCCCGGTGTCCGCAGCGTGGTTTTCAGCCCGCGGGTGTCTCGGTCTCGGTTTCGAGGAGCGACGATCATGAGGCTGTCGATCAAGATCATCGTCGGTGCCGCGATCGTCGCGGCGTCCGTCGCCGCGGCAACGTTTGGAGCCAGCGCACCGGCCGCGGCGGCCGAGCAGGGTGTTCGGGCGTCGAGGACGGAAGCGGTGATGGACATGTCCGCGCGCAAGAAGTCTGTCAAAAAGCAGCAGGGGACGTCCCTGCGCGTATCAAAGCTGTCGCGTCGCGCGGCGGAGCCGCCGAATCCGGACCGCCCCTACTATCGACCGGTCCCGCACTTCTTTCCGTTTGCGCAGGACCGCGGCTACTTCTGACGCTGCCCTCGTCGCTGTGTGATGCGCAGTGGCGAAACCTTCGGTCCCATTGTTGCGTTATTTAGCTAACGCGTAACTGTGTGTGAGGAGGAGATCATGAAGCACACCCTTGGCGTCTTTGCCGTCGCGGCCGCGCTGGCCTTCGCGGGCGGCATCGCATCGACGGCCGCGAATGCAGCGTCGTCGGACGGCGCGACGAAGGCCACCAGCGACAAGCAAGCCGTCAGCGACACCGACATCAGTTCGCACCGCCGTCACTGGCGTCGATATCGCTACGTGCGGCCGTATTACTATCGGCCGTACTCCTACGGCTACTACCGCCCGCGACCTTATTACTATCAGCCGTATTCCTACGGCTACTATCCGTCGGCATATTATCGACCCTACTATCGGCCGGCACCGGTCTTCAGCATCGGCTTCGGATTTGGTCCGCGCTATTGGTAGCGAGCAGCGTTGCGACGTGAAAACGGGCGCGCTCAGGATTGGGCGCGCCCGTTTTTATTCGTAGCCCGGATGGCATAGGCGGCCTTCAGGCCGCCGTTCTTAAGAACGCCGATGCTTTGCATCGGCTATGGCGCAATCCGGGGCTGAGTCGGCGGTCGTGTCCCCGGATTTCGCTGCGAGACTGAGCAAGAATAGCTATCGTCAGGCTGCGCAGCAGCGGATATCGGATTTTGACGCGCTTTGCTTGTAGAAGCGCGCCAAGTCGGGCCTGATGGTGCCCAGGGTAGCTTTGAAGTGGCAAAC